>SDBT01000776.1_pt1 | contig 52575 bp, 40 predicted proteins | sample 2277101 | NCBI WGS metagenome assembly SDBT01 (sample SAMN10404973, study PRJNA504765) | marine sediment metagenome | isolation source: marine sediment core GS10_PC15, 103 cmbsf | place: Arctic Ocean: Southern Knipovich Ridge | collected 2010
TGCGCCTCCCCTTTCGCATGCAGCAAGGCCCCTTCGTCAACCGTCACCTGGCCCCCGGGCCGGAGCTTGTGGTGGTGGCGCAGGGTGACGTTCCTCCCAATGGTCGGCCCCCTGCCCATCCGGGCAAGGAACCCGCGGTAGAGGACCCTGCGCAGGAGCAGTCCCGCTGCGCCGGGGAAGTGTGCGGCGAAAGCAGTCAGCACCTCGTACCTGATGAGCGCGGCCATACCCCGCCCCCCGACCGTGAGATCGCGGTACCTTGCCAGGCTCGACCTGGAAGTGTCAGTGAGCCGGCTCGTCATCTCCGTCTGCTGCCGCTCGTTCATAATCACCCTCTCCGCTCGTGGACCGCCGCCAAGGAACTCGCATTTCCCCAAAGACCACGCGCGGGGACAACCCCCTCGGGGGCGCTTGTGCCGCCCACCGTGCGGCACTTCGCTTCACTCCAGCGCTCGCTCACCCCTCGGCTATGCCTCGGGGTACCGTGGCCGCTCGCGCTTCCGAGACCCCGCAGGAGTCATCCCCACGCGCGGTCCTCAAGTCCTTCACTCACAGCATGCCGTGCTCGCGGTACCAGAGGACAGTGCGTCTCAGGCCTTCCTCCAGTCCCACCTCCGGGTCGTACCCGAAATCCTCCTGTGCGCGCTTGATAGAGTAGGCGGCCGTCCTCGTAAAGAAATCCACCCTTCCCCTGTGCACCGGGGGCTCCTTGCCCGCCAGGGCGAACACCCCCTCGCACACCCGCGCCAGCCCCCGCGCCGCCCACACCGGGACATGCACCCGCGGCAGCGTCACACCCAGCTCACGCGCCACCCGCCGGGCGAGCTCGCCCACCGGGACCGGCTCGCGGTCCGCCAGTATGTAGACCCTGCCGGCCGCATTGGCGGAAGCCGCGGCCCCAATCATGCCGGCGACCACGTTCGAGACAAAAGACGGATGCACCAGCGTCGAGCCGTCCCCCACCATGAACAGCCGGCGGCGGGCGATTGCACGGAAGAAGGCCAGTGTCCTGGAATCGCCCGGCCCGTAGGTCCATGCCGGCCTCACCACCGTCACCGCAACACGGCCCTCTTCGGCGAACGCCAGCGCCAGCTTCTCTCCCTCGCACTTGGTCTCCTCGTACGCATTTCCCGGAGCGTACGGCGCAGTCTCGTCGGCCGGGGCCTCCAGCACCGGCCCGGTGACCGACGTGGAACTGCAATGCAGGATGCGGCTCACACCCGCATCCCCCGCCACCCTCAGGACGTTCCTGGTGCCCGCAACATTCGTCTCCCGGTACTCCGACTCAGGAACGCTCATGCGCCTCAGCGTGCTCGCGAGGTGATAGACCACGTCGGCTCCCCGCACGCCGCGGCGCAGGGACTCCTCGTCGCGTACATCCCCCGTCACCGCCTCGACGCCGGCGGGCAGCCGCTCGTGCGAGCTGCCCGCACGGACGAGCACCCTGACCTCCTGGCCGCACTCCAGCAGTGCGGCCGCAAGGTGACTCCCGATGAAACCGGTCGCCCCGGTCACGAGCGCAGTCACCGCACGGCTCCCTGCGGTTCACGCCTCACCGCCCGAACCCCGAGCACATGGCCGGGAGTGAAGAAAAGCAGGTGGTCCAGCCGCGAGATAAGCCAGAGCAGGGGCCATGCTGCCAGGTACATGCGAAACGGCCATTTGCGGGAACTCACATCCCCCTGGTTCCTCGGACTGATGGTGCCCTTCATCCCTCCTCCGGCCTTGCCCCGCTTGAAGACAAACACATAGGCCGCATTGACCAGCGTCTCTATGCCCTCCGTGAAACACCGCGAGAACCCCAGCTCTTCCTCGACTCGCCACCCGGACCGCTCAAGAAGCGCCGCCAGCTCGCCCGAGGAGTAGCCCTCCCGCTTGTGCCCGTGATGCTCCGGCCTGAGCCCCAGGATGCGCTTGAGGCACCCGCGCACCCCGCTCCTGGGAACGGTCACGACCAGCTCCCCGCCGGGCGCCACGAGGCGGCCCGCTTCCGCCAGGAAGCCAGAATCATCGTCTATGTGCTCGAGGAAGTCTATTACCAGGACAAGGTCGAACGCCCCCGGGGCAAAGGGAAGCGAGCTGCCCGAAAACAGCACCACCCCGCGACCCAGCGCACGGACCGCCTCGCGAAGCGAGTCCTCCTCGGCGTCGGCGCTCACCCAGCTTCCGCCGCGCCGGCGCAGGTATGCGGACGTCACGCCCAGGTCGCAGCCGATCTCGAGGCAGCGCTTGCCGTCCGGCAGGCCGGCAAGGCGGCCCAGGGCGGAGAGCTTCTCCCTCTTCTTGAGCGACCAGCGCGACAGCTCTTCCTGCCAGCTCATCTACGCGTTCACCTCCGGGCTGATTGCAACGTTGTCCCCGGCGCGTGGAGTTCGTTTCACGTAACTCCCGCACATCGAGCTGCATGATCCCCTGTAAGACTAGGATCCAGTGCGATGTGCCTAGCCCATCTCCTTCAAGAAAGTCTTCAGGTTCGCCACCGGGATCCGCATGAAAGTGCGCCGGTCGAGCATGTCGCAGCCCGCGCAGGCCTTCCGGCCCTCCAGCTCACCGCGCGCCATCTCACGCCGCAGGCGGCCCAGCTCATCCCCGTTCCATATCTCCGAGAGTGTCCGGTTGTGCAGGTTCCCGACAAGGTTCTCCCCGAAGAAATCCTGGGGGCAGGCCACGACGTCCCCGTTCCAGAAGACCACCAGAGCGAACCACGGGAACGTGCACGGCGTGATGCGGCCCCCGGCGCGGACGGACGGCTGCGCCGGGACCGGCGTCCCGCCCCGGCCCTCGTCATAGCTCCCGGCCCAGTTGTGCGGCGGCTTTGTGACAAGACGGTCCAGGCCGACGCCCTCCAGGCGTTGGTGGAAACCGCGGCGCACTTCTTCCGGGGCCCTGTCGCGGCCGAACTCGATCACCTCCAGCACCGTGAACGGCCCGGGACTCCCCAGCTCCCGCTTGAGCTCCAGGAAACGGACGACGTTCCCGAGCGTCTCGTCGAAGTCGGCGCCGATACGTATGGACTCGTATGTCTCCTTCTCATAACCGTCAAAAGAAAACGATATGAAGTCGAGACCGGCCTCTATCAGCGCCCTGCTCATCTGCTCGTCCAGCCTGGTGGCATTGGTGTGAAGCCGCGTGACCATCCCGCGCCCCGATGCGTAGCGGGCCATCTCCGGGAAGTCCGCGTGCAAAAGCGACTCGCCGCGGTGGTGCAGGTTCACGTCGTGCACCTCGCCCTCGGCCTCGTCCACGATGCGCTTGAACAGGTCCAGGTCCATCATCCCTGTCTTCATCCTGTCCGGCTGGCTGTTCGGGCACATCACGCACCGCAGGTTGCAAGCATTCGTGGGCTCCAGCCACAGGCGGATGGGCAGCCTCCCCGGCGCAGAAGGACGGCGCAGCGCATAAGCACAGTACAAGCGTGCGAGCTTTTCAACCCTGCGGGACCTCTTCATCGCTTCCTTCTCCCCGCCAGCCTGCGGCGCAGGTATGCCAGGGACATCACCCAGTACCGCTTCAGGTCGCTCCACGAATGGATGTGGCGCAGGAGCTTCGGGATCTTCTTCAGCACCGAGTACCCCTTGCCCTCCGCCCACTCGAACATCAGGTCGCTCACCTCGGCCCAGCTCATCCGGTCGAGGAAGATGGGCACGTTGCCCTGTGCCGACGGAAGTGTCACGACGCCCCGCACCCACGGCCGGGACCAGGAGAACCCCTGCGGCAGCACGCCCTCCTCGCGGGCCCGCTGCTCCAGCCGGGTGCCCGGGTAGATGTGCAGCAGGCTTATAGTCGCGTCCTGGTCCGGCCCGAACTCCTTCATCAGGGCCATTGTCTCCCTGGCCTCGTCGAGGGTCTCCGTCGGATGGCTGAGGATGAAGAACGGGTTCATGATGATGCCAAGCTCGCGGCACCAGGCCGCCACCTGGCGCACCTGTTCGATCTTTATGCCCTTTCCTATCACCTCGTCTATGACGCGCTGCGACCCGGATTCCACGCCGAACCCGACCTTGTAGCAGCCCAGCTCGTACATCCGCGCCAGCAACTCGCGGCTGACGGTATCGACCCTTATCTCGCAAAACCAGTGAAAGCTCAGCTTCTCGGCCTCGACGGCGTCGCAGAACTCGAACACCCTCCTGGGGGACACGGTGAAGGTGTCGTCGAAGAACCAGATGGCCTCCTTGCCCTGCCCGAGCACCTCCCTGAGCTCCTCGATGATGTTGGCGGGAGAGCGCATCCTGACACGCTTGCCCCACATGATGCGCGAGGAGCAGAAGTTGCACCCGTACGGGCACCCGCGGCTGGTCATCATGTTCGCCGCAGGGACCTCGCCCCTGCCGGGGATGTCCAGCCTGAAGCCGTAAAGCTCCGGGGGAACCAGGTCGCGCGCCGGCAGCGGCAGGCTGTCGAGGTCCGCCACAAAGGGCCGGTCCGGGTTGTGCTGCACCTCGCCGCCCGAACGGAATGACAGCCCCGCAATCCCGGCCAGCGATGTGCCCGATGACCTGGCCCGGGCCACCTCCACGAGGGTCTCCTCCCCTTCTCCCCTGACGGCCCCGTCGAGCTCCGTCACGTGCGCCAGCGTGTCCTCGGCCGCCAGCGAGACGTGCGGTCCCCCGGCGACGACCAGGGCATCCGGGAGGACCTCCCGCGCAAGCTTCGCCGTTTCGAATCCCTCGAACCTGGTCTCCGTTGTGAAACTTACGCCCACGATCCCGGGAGCCGAGTCGCGGATGCGCCGGGCGAGCGCCCGGCCAGCCAGCCCCTCCACGTGCGCGTCCACCACCTCGACTGGAAACCCGTCCCGCCTGAGAGCCGCCGCAAGGTACCCGACGCCCAGCGAAGGCATCATGACACCCCGGGACCAGCGCTCGGCATGGTAGCCGCCCGGCGGGATGATGAGCATCACTTTTGTCATATCATTCACCTGTCATTTCTTCCTGGCGTGCAGTTTCGCTCGCGAAACTGCTGCGCAATGCAATGCAGCCTATAGTGCAAGACATGCATACGACCCATTGCGTTCTTAGCGTGCAGTTTCGTTTTCGAAACTGCTGCGCAATGCAATGCAGCCCACAGTGCAAGACATGCATACGACCCATTGCGTCAGTCGACGTACGTCGTTAATCGACGTATATTCTCTGCCACAGCTCGAGCACCATCAGCGCCCATAGCCGGTGGCTGTGATTGGCACGCCCGTCCATATGCTCGCTGACAAGCCGGTCAACGGCATGCCAGCTGAAATAACCCCTGCTTTTCACCCGCTCCTCCGAGAGCGCGTCCAGCAACAGGGGCTTGAGCTCCTGCCCGAGCCAGTTCTTTATCGGTATGCTGAATCCCTGCTTGGGACGGGTGAGTATAGCATGCGGAAGTTTCCCCGCAACAGCCTGTCTCATCACCGCCTTGCCGCTTCGCCCCCTCAGCTTCCACTCGCTCGGGATAGATGCCGCGAACTCCACGAACTTGTGGTCCAGCAGCGGCACCCGGGCCTCGAGCGAGTTCGCCATGCTCATACGGTCCACCTTGACGAGTATGTCGTCGGTCAGATAACTGGTCACGTCGGCATAGAGCTGGCGGTCCACCCGGTCGGCGGTACCCGAGGACTCGAAACGCTCCCGCACCCAGGCAAACGGGTCCTCCCCCTCCAGCTCACGCTTGAGCGAGGAGCTGTAGAGCAGGTCCCGCTCCCGGGCATCGAGGAACACCATCCACCGCGCATGCTCGAGCCCGGGGTCGAGGTCCGCGCCCTCGACGAAGCGCTTCAAGACGTTGGCCGGCCCCTTCTTGCTGCTCGAGGGAGGCACCCGGTCCAGGCAACCGCGTATGGCGCGCCGACTCCAGGCCGGCAGCTTCCCGTACCGCAGGGATAGCCGGTCGGCCCTGTAAGTCGGGTACCCCGCGAACAGCTCATCGCCACCGTCGCCCGACAGCACCACCTTGACATGCTCGCGCGCCATCTTCGAGACCAGGAACGTCGGGAACACGGAGAAGTCGGCGAACGGCTCGTCGATAAACCCTATCAGCTCGTCCACCAGATCCACTGCCTTCGGCTCGATGATGAACTCGTGATGCTCCGTCTGGAACTCCCGGGCCACCATCCTCGCATAGTCGAGCTCGTTGTAGGAACTGTTCTTGAAACCTATCGAGAACGTCTTCACCGGCCCGCTTGCCGCCTCGCTCATCAGTGCCACGACGGTGCTCGAGTCGATGCCCCCGCTCAGGAAAGCGCCTAGCGGGACGTCGCTCATCAGGCGCATGCGGACAGATTCACCCAGGATAGAGAGAAGCTCTTCCTTCGTCTCCTCGTAGGAACGGCTGCGGTCCGTCTCGAAAGAAAGCTTCCAGTAGGGTCGCGTCCTGACGTCGCCGCCCCGTGCGACCAGGAGATGCCCGGGCCTGAGCCGCCTGACGGAGGAGAAGATCGTCCTCTCATCGGTTATGTACTCGAAGGCCAGGAAGCGGTCCATACTGGCGAGGTCTATCGTGCGACTCACCTGGCCGCTTGCCAGTATCGCCTTCATCTCCGAGCCAAAGACCAGCGAGTTGCCCGACGCGGCATAGTAAAGCGGCTTTATGCCGATCGGGTCGCGCGCCATCAGGAGCTTCCCCCGCGGATCATCCCAGACCGCAAGGGCGAACATCCCCCGCAGGCGCTCTGGGAAGTGCTCCCCCCACTCCTCGTACGCGTGCACTATCACCTCGGTGTCGCAGCGCGTCCTGAACCTGTGGCCGAGCCCCGACAACTCCTTCTGCAGCTCCTCGTGGTTGTATATCTCCCCGTTGAAGACGACCTGCACCGTACCATCCTCGTTCGGCATCGGCTGGTGCCCGCCGTCCAGGTCGATGATGCTCAGCCGCCGGTGTCCAAGCCCCACCCGGAAAGACCCGTCCGGGACGGGGCGGGCGGTATAGGTCCCCTCGTCATCCGGGCCCCTGTGCCGCAGCGTGGCGCACATCTTCTTCAGAAGTTCCCTGGTCACCGCATGGGAATCACGCCATGCTAGGACACCGCAGATCCCGCACATCGCCTTCTCCGTCTGGCCAGCATCGGCGCCGCAAGCACGAGCAGCGCGCCTATACCCAGTATGTACTCGAACACCTGGGTGATCCCGTGCACGAGGAGGCCCACCCCCTCGGCGAACACCCTGTCGATGTTGATGAAATGCGCGCCCGCGAATCCCCACGCAGCGGCCCATGTGCCGACCCCCGCCACCCCGTGGAACGGAGTAGCGGTCGTCAGCTCTGTGGCCACAGTGGCCATGAACACTCCCCCGAAAGCCGGCATCTCCATGCCCCGCGCCACCAGCACCGCCAGTACCAGCACGTACAGACTGGCGTACTTGAACGCGCGGACCGCCAGGGACAGCAGGAACACCCTTCCCAGGACCTTTCGCTCCTCGATGACACGAAGCGCCCGGACTACCCCGCTGAGCTTCTCCATCACGAAGACCGAAGCACTTCTGCCGCCCAGCCCCGACAGCCCGAGCAGACGGCCAAGGCATCTCACGACTGCATCCGAGATGGCGGCGAACCGCGCCACCAGCAGGACGAGCACGGCTGCCGCGGCACAGAAAACGGCCAGGTGCCAGGGCCCGGAGAAAGGCGTCCTTCCCAGCCCCATGCTAAGGACCGCCCCTATCATCAGCACCGCCAGCGCGACAAGATCGAAGACGAACGACACCACGTACGTGGAAGCGCCGGTCTCGAAAGAAAACCCGTAGCGCCTCGTCAGCACGACTATGTAAGACAGCGACCCGAGCCTCGCCGGGATGAGGTCCACGAAGAGGTTCCGCACCAGCGTCACCAGCACCAGCCCGCCCATCCTCACCTTCCCCTGCAGGTCTATCAACACCCTGTAACGTGCGGCCCGCGCCGCCGTCCCTGCAAGGGCCAGGAGCGCATAGGCAGCCAGCAGGGACAGCCGGGTGTCCCGCAGGTCCCCCACCAGGACGCGCACGTCCTGGCGCAGCAGCAGCCACCACATGAGCAGCCCGGACAGGGCTACGGACACCAGAAAATAGACCGTACTCTTGCGCAGTAGCCTTCTCCCCCTGGTCCGGCTCGTTGGCAACCCGTGAAGCTGATCGGCTTCGCTGGCGCCAGACTTGCAAGACTCGCCGGCCTGGCAGTTCCGCCTGCGGCGGAACTGCACGTGCATTCAATGGTCGTAGGTTTCTTTCGACCGGTCCAGTTCCCGCATCAGTGCATCCGCCCAATTTTCCGCGAGCACGCGGTACCCCTCGTCGCTGGGATGTATCCCGGGCAAGAGCTCCGGACGCCGGATGAAGAGCTCGTAGTTGTCCACAACTGTCAGCCCGTGGCGGCGGGCAAGCTCCCTGATAGCCGGGTTTATCTCCCCGGTGACGCGCCGCGGGCTCTCATCGTCGAACGTGCCCCCGGTGACGACTATCGGGGGGATGAGCCCGAGGAGTATCCGCGGGCTCCTGCCCCGGCTGTTCCGGCTGCTCTTGATGATGCCGATGATCCTCTCCATGCGGTCCACGAAGTCCGCCAGGTCTGTGCGATCGCCGTCTATCCGGACGTCGTTGGTCCCCAGCTGGAGCAGCACGAAGTCCGCGTCCTCCTTTGCAAACATCCTTTCCGGCACCAGGTACGCGAGGTACTCGCCCGAGGTGTTCCCCGGCCTGCCCCTGTTCTCGACACGGCACTGCACCCCGCGCTCGATGAGTATGGCCTCAAGGTGGGCCGGGTAGCCAGAGAAAGACGATCCCCTCGTGATACTGTCACCCGCGCAGACTATCCTCAGCCCCTCCACCTGGCCCTTACCGGGTGCCCGGCAGAGCAGGAACATCCCTCCGGCGACCACAGCGGCCGCAGCGGCAAGCAGGACAAGTGTCAGCGGCCAGCGACGCACGTTGTGACCTCCTTCACCTTCTCGAGATACCGCTGCGGGTTGTGCTTCTCCTGGGCCCTCGCTCTCGCTGCCCGGCCCAGCCGGCGGCCCAGCTCAGGGTCTTCAAGAAGCCGGCTCACGGCGGCAGCAAACGACTCCGCGCTCGGCTCCGCCAGGAGCGCCGTATCGGCGCTGAGGACCTGGGTATGAGTGGCTAGGTCGGTCGCGACGATGGGCTTCCCCGCCCACATGTAGGAATATATCTTCAGCGGCGTGTTCGTGCCTATCTTGCGCGGCGAAACAAGTATGTCAGCCATCTCCATGTAGAGAGGCATCTCCTCCAGCGGCCGCCTCCCGGTAAAGACGGTGTCCCTGTCCACACCGAGCCGTTTGCCGTATGCGGACAGTGCTTCCACCTGGGACTTCTCCCCCCCGATAAGGAGGAGCTTGACCCGGTATCTTTCCCGGTCAAGCCGCGCCATCGCCTCCAAGAGGATGTCCATGCCCTGGTTGAACTCCAGGGTGCCTGTATAGACGACTACCGTGCTGCCGGCAACGCCGAGCCGCTCCGCGGCGGCCCTGACCCGGTCCGCTGGAACAATATCGCCCCCCGTGTTCACCGGGAGGTTCTCCACCAGGAAGACGCGGCTGTCCGGAGATATCCGCCGCACAAGGTCCTCGAGGTAGGGACAGATCGTGATGACACAGTCCGAGTGCGCTATCACCCATCGCTCCAGCCATCTCACGAAGCCGAGGAAGAAGCGATTGCGCGTGAAGTTGTAGTTGACGAACTGCTGGGGCAGGCTCGAATGCATGTCGTAGACGTGCGGGACCCGCAGGAATATCCTGGCGAGCGCCCCCATGACGGAAGCCTCCTCGTGGGTATGCACACAGTCGTGCCGTCCGACGGGCAACATCCACGCCGCCCGCCAGAACAGCACGACGTCCAGAACTATCTTCGGGTAGGAGGGACCTATCCGTATGTGGTCTATCCCCGGGACCCGGGATATCCTGAAGTGCCTCAGGCCCGGCACCGGGACATCGACGCCGAAACAGTATGACAACAAGTCCACACTGTGCCCGAGCTTGCTGAGGGCTGCCAGCCGCTGGCGGGTGCTGAACGGCGTGCCCCTGGGCTGGAAGTACGGCATCGGCCCTATCATCAGTATCTTCAACGAGCGCCCTCCCTGCTGATGGCGACGCTGTCCACCCAGAGATCTACCGAGCCGTGGAAATACGTCCGCAGCTCGATGACCTCCGCCTGCGAAAGCTCGAAGGCCACTTCGAAATCCCTGTACTGCCCCGCGGCCTGGAGATCGATGCCCGTGAGAGTCCTCTCGCCGAACACCCGGCTGTCGGCAGAGGCGACGCTGAGGCCAGCCACGGGGCCGCCCGGCAGCTCGCCTTCGGCCCTGACGCGAAACGCCGCACGGTACTTCCCCGGCTGCGTAAGACGGTAAGGGCCATATGTGAGGTAAGACGGGTTGTCCAGGCCCGCAGTACCCCGGACCGCGTACCTTCCCGAGGCTGCCGGATCCGGCTCGACCGACCCGACATGGCGCAAGAGCTCCTCCGCCTCGAAAAGCAGCCTGCCTCCTTCCTTGCTATGGCGGACCAGTATCCAGTCCGCGGCGAGGTCCCTCTGCCCCTCGAAGTATATGCGGAACTCCACGTTCTGGGGCCCGGGCACATCAAACGGGAGGTCGAACTCCTGCCAGGCGCCCTCTTCCCGGAAGTCATCGTTTGAAAGCTCCAGCTGCGCGAGCTGCTCGCGGCCGCCCCTGATGGAAGCATCCAGGCGTGCGATCCTCCCGGCACGCAGCCCGCCCGAGGTCTTCAGCCGGAAGGTCGCAACGTATTCGCCGGTCGGGTAGAAATGGTAGAAGCCAAGTAGCAGGTAATCCGGGCGGTCCGCGCCGGCTACCGCTTTCGCCGCCTGCCCGGCCGAGGCATCCACGTCGGGTGCTCTCATCCCGGTGCGGCGCTTGAAGTTCTCTGCTTCGTAAAAGACGCCCACCGGGCAGGTACGGGTGAACTTTTGCCCGAGACCGCGGGGCGTGTCAAGCACGCGGTAAAGCGTCGCTCCCCGGGCGGAGATGACTCTCTCCAGGTAAGGGCTCGCAGCAAGGTTGCCCGCCGCGAGGTAGCCGGGGAAAGGACTGACCTTGTAGAAGTATATGTCCTCGTGCAGCACGACGCACGTCACTCCCATCCGCTTCAGCAGCTCGTACTGCTCGGGGCGCATCTCCCCGAGGTTCATGTTGCGAAGCGGGTCGAACACCTCTCTCACATAGCGGTTCGTGACAAGGGGGCTGTAGCCGTTTACCATCGGGACGCGTGAGATCGTCGTATAGTACTCGTACTTCCCGGACTGGTGCGAATCCCCGGGAAAGATCGGCAGCTCCAGCCTCACGCCGTCACCGAACTCCTGCTTGACCTGCTCGTACACAGGGTGCTCGCGCTCCAGCAGGCTTATGCCGATGGGCCCGGAAGGGAGGCAGTCGAAGAAGACCATGGCCGCGGCAGCAGCGGTGAAAGCCGGGCTGACCCACCCGCGCAGTCTTCTCCTTTCCAGCTCACGCACCGACCAGCCCGCCAGCACTGCCAGAGCCGGCACGACCACCACCATCAGCTTCGCCGAGGCGCGCGGGTACTTGAAGAAAGGGATGTATTTGTAGGCAAACTCGTAGATGGGAAGCACGCCTCCGAGGCTGGGGCCTATGGAGAGTGCGTACCCGAACACCAGGACCAGCAACATGAAGCCCACCCGGATGCCGTCCCGCGCATCTCCGCCCCTGCCCAGGCGGGCCGTAACGGCGCCGACTGCCGCGAGGGCAAGCGCAGCAGCACAGACGCCGAGGTATATGTTCCTATCACCGTCCGCGTTGTGCCGCACGAAGATGTCCTCCGGCCGCGGGGAAAACAGCCGGACATCTGTTATCGTCCGGCCGCCCTTGCGGGAGGTGGTATAGATGTCCTTCATGAGGAACTTCTTCTCCCCGTAGACATACCCCGCTGCCAGGGCCCCGAGCAATATCGCGGGTAGCAGCACAGACAGCATCCTCCTGAGAGAGAGGCCCTTCTTCCAGGTCTCCCCGAGACGCACCCGGACCTTCATCAGCAGCATGAAGCCGAGAGCAACGAAGATGCTGCATGACGCCGCCACGAGCATACTCCCGAGAAACGGGACATCGACGAGGAACTGTATCCCGTAGGCCGGGAGCAGGAAGAAAGGGAGGAAGATGAGCGATACCTGCCACAGGGAACTCCTCATCCCTTCCCCGCCGAGGTGCGCGTATATGCTCGCAAGGAGCAGCCAGAGCGCGACGAATGCAAGCGGGTAGAAGAGGAGCAGGAGGCCCAGCTTGCCGGCGGTGAAGGTCCCGAGCCCGTGATGTACCCGGTACATCTGGAAAGAAAGCCCCACGGCCACCCCCGCCAGCGCTGCTATTGTCATGCCGGCAGCGGGATGCCCTCCGGGAATGCACGCGGGAACACGCCCCCCGCGTGCCGCCTCCGCGGGCTCTTCCCCTCCCTTGCCCAAGAAAAAGCGGATGATGCCATAAGGCACGGCCAGCAGCATGAGGTAGTAGATGAGATGTATGTCCACCGTGGCCATGGAGAGCATGCCCAGGCCCGCGGCCACGGCCGGACGGCGCCTCCCGGTCTCCACGGCCAGCTCGCACCAGTAGAGGACGAGCGGCACCAGGAAGAAGAGAAAGCCGTTTGTGTGCCCGCTGGCAACCTGAGACTGCCTGAACGGGATAAGGCAGAAGATGACGCCTCCCAGTATGCCGGCGCGGCGGCTTCCCGTCACCTTCATCGTCAGGAGATAGCCCGCGGCCCCCGCCAGTACGAAGCTCGCTATTACCGTGAGGTTATAGCCGGCCACCTCGCCGGCCGCGGAGAACACCAGGTACAGAAGAGACAGCGGGAACATCCAGTACCAGTAGTTCTCATCGAGGTGGGTCCGGAACTCATAGGGGTTGGAAAACATCCGCGAAGGCCCGCACACGTTGTCCCGGAGAAGCCAGAACCAGTAGTAAGTCTGCAGGTAATCACCGGGCAAGGTGCGCACAAGCTCACTGCCGCTCGTAGGCTGCCGCTCGTAGGGAATACCGGCGGAAAGGTGCCTGTGAAGCGGCCTCGTGCATGCCACTCCGAGGAGTGTAAAGAGGAGGACCAGCACGAGGGCCGTCCTCGCCCTGCCGAACATCTTGCGCGTCACGGTCGCCATGTCCTCACAGCCAGCGCCTGCCTGAACGCCTGGAACAGGTACCGAAGGAGCATCCCCCCGCCCATCTTGGACATCCCCTTCTTCCTGTCGATGAACTCTATCGGCACCTCGTGTATCCGCAGCCCCGCCCGGTGGCAGCGGCTCAGGGACTCGGTGACGGCAAACGCCCCCACGGAACGCATATTCCTGAAGTCCATCTTCTCGAGCGCCTCGGCGCTGAAACAGCGAAAGCCCGACGTCGGATCGGAAACGCGGTAGCCGAACAGCAGCCTGAGGTACCAGCGGGCAAAGCGGCTCACCGCCCGCCTCAACCGCCCGCGGTCGCAATCCGTGCCGCCCGGGACGAACCGCGAGCCAAGGACCACGTCACAGCTCTCGAGCTCCTCCAGCAGGGCACGCACCCTCGACGGCTGGTGGGAAAAATCCGCATCCATCTCCACGATGCTCGCCGCGCCCCTGTCGAGCGCCCACTTGAACCCCGCGACCATGGCCGTCCCGCGGCCGCGCTCCCCGATGCGCCGCAGCATGTAGACCCGCGGCTCCCGCCGCATCAGTTCCTCCACCAGTTCCCAGGTGCGGTCCGGGGAGTCATCATCGACCACGAGCACGTGGCTGTCCGGGACTTCGGCCAGCACTGCCTCAAGCAGGGCGACGATGTTCTCCCGCTCGTTGAAAGTGGGGATCATGATACAGGAATTCATGCCAGGTGCCGCCTCACCGCGTCAAACACGCGCTCCGGCTGGAGCGTTTCCATGCAGGTGGGACTGCGGGAGCAGCTTGCCCGGTAGCAGCACAGGCACTCCACGTCGCCCGCGAGCTTCACGCCCCGCCCGTAAAGATCGATCTCACTGGCCGAAGTGGGGCCGAAAAGCCCGACTACCTTCTTTCCCAGCCCAGCCGCCACATGGATAGGCAAAGTATCACCGGTCACGACCACATCGCAGAGGTCCACGAGCGCCATTAACTCGCGGACCGTATTGTGCCTCCCCGTATCGATGATGTCCTTGCCGCAGCGGGCAAGGACGCCGTCCGCAACGTCCCCGTCACCCGGCCCGCCGAAGAGAAGCACGCTTGCGCCCAGCTCCCGGACAGCCCTGCACGCCACATCGCAGTACCCGTCCGTTGTCCAGCGCTTCGCCTGCCAGCGGGGACCCGCCCCCGGGGCCATCCCCACGACAGGCCGGCCCGGCTCCAGGCCCGCCCTGCGCGAGAAGGCGGCCGCGAACTCGCGCTCCGCGCCGGTCAGGTTCACGATGATATGCTGTCCCGAAGGATCGAGCCCCGCAGCCCTGTGCGTCATCTCCTGCACCGTGAGGGTGTTGGCGCACTTCAGCCCGTCGAGATGGCTCATCTCGTACCAGCCGCGCGAATTCTCGTTCACGGGAAGGACTTCTCCCCGGCTAGACAGGACGAAACCCACCCTCTCCGGGGCGCGCGCGGCGGTCCCGAGAGCGGCTCCTTCAGTGCTCATATCCAGGCTGAGCACGAGGTCGAACTCCTCGACCTGGAGCACGGAGGCGACCGGGGGGCTGCAGGCAAGCACGCGGTCAAGCTCAGGGATGTTCTCGAGAAGCCCGACCGACGCCGGATCGACGATCCAGCTTATATGCGCCTGCAGGTGGGCCTTCCTCAGCGCCGGGAGGACCGCCGTGGTCCGCAAAACGTCTCCCATCGCGGCGAGCTTCACTATCAGTATGCGCTCGCTCGCAGGCGAGTAGTCCCCGCAGGCTGCAGGCTGCGAGCCTGCAGCCTGTGAGCCCGCACACAGCCGGCCGTCCTCCTTGTGAAACCTGCATGGACGGTCGGCCGGGAAGTGCCTGCAGTCCGACCTTAACTGAGTGTCCGTCACTTTGGCACACCCCTCCCTGCCACCGTGAGCCGCTCTTATGCCCTAACTTGCGTATGCTACCACACTTGCCCACAGCCGACAACGACTGTCTGGGCCTGTGGAAGCCTCCGCGGCATGAGCCCCAGGACGACCTCCAGTGGAAGCTTTGTAGCGGGGACCGGACAGATACCGGGCCAGGGGGACTTGTGGAATCGCTGCCCGGTGAGCAATGGTTGCTAAGCCAGACCGACATCATGGAGATCCGCGGCGTCCGCCCTGGCCGGTATGATCCGTTGAGAAGCTATTTGGACGCGGCCCGCGGGGCGCCTCACGCCGTCTGCTCGGCGTGGAGGCGGGCGTAGAAGCCGCCCCGTGCGAGGAGCTCGTCGTGGGTACCCGCTTCGGCTATCGTGCCGCCCTCGAGCACGCAGATGCGCTCGCAGCGCATTGCCATGGAGACACGGTGGGAGACGATGACGGCCGTCTTCCCCTTCACGAGACGCGACAGCCGCGTCTGGACCCGGCACTCGGTCTTCACGTCGAGCGCGGAGGTGATGTCATCCAGCAGCAGGACTTCCGGCTCGGTCAGGAGCGCCCGGGCCACCGACACCCGCTGCCGCTGCCCGCCCGAGAGGGTGATGCCCTTCTCCCCGAGCGTGGTCTCGTACTGCACGGGCAATTCCATGATGAACTCGTGGCAATCCGCCGCTTTCGCGGCCGCCATGATCTCAGAAGGCAGGGCCTCCGGCCGGCCGTAGGTGAGGTTGTCGCGCACGGTGCCACTGAATATCTGCGCCTCCTGGGAGACCAGCACCACGCGCCGGTGCAGGGATGCCAGCTTAAACCGGGAGAGCGGGATGCCGTCTACCAGGACCTCTCCCGAGGACGGGTCGTAGAGCCGCACGAGCAGGGCCAGGAGCGTGCTCTTGCCGGACCCGCTGGGCCCCATGACGCACACCCACTGCCCGACCTGCACCCGCAGGTCGATGTCCCGCAGCACTGGCCTGGACTCCGGACTGTAGCTGAAGGTGACGCCGCGCAGGGCGATGCCCGAGTGAAGCCGCGCGGGGAACTCGACCGCCCCGGACGCCTCCTCTATCTCCTCCGGCTCGTCGAGCACCTGCACCAGGCGGTTGAGGATGACAAGCAGGCGGGTGGCCACCACCGATATCCTGGTCAGCCCGAGCAGCGGCATGAAGAGGTTCGCGGCTGTGGCGTACACGAACATCATCTTCCCCACTGTCATCTGCCCGTCGAGCACCAGGCGCGTACACCAGAGGAAGACGGCAACCGTGGTGACACTCGTGATGACAAGCCCCATGGAGCCGACCATGCTGCTGGCGCGTTCCCGGCGCAGGGAGTCGCGCAGGAAGCACGAGAGGAGCCGGTGGAAGCTCAGCTGCTCCAACCGCTCACGCCCGTAGGCGACGACGGCGCGCACCCCGTCCATCTTCTGGGTCGCCAGGCCCCAGAGACAGGCGTTCGTGTGCCGCACCTCCCGGCTCAGCGTCCTGATCCCGCGGCGCGCCCTCCTGACGGCGAAGCAGTACGGGACCATCACACACAGGGAAAACAGGGCCACGCGCCACTCGAGGATGCACAGCAGGACCACCCCGGTCACCAGCATCACCAGGTGGCTGGCGGCGTCCACGATCGTGTTCAGCATCAGGCGCCGCATGATAGTCACGTCGGAGAGTATCCGGGCCATGAGCCGCCCCGACGAGTGGGACCGGTGGTACGAGACGGAGAGAGACATGATCTTCCGGTGCATGTCCTCGCGCAGCCGTGCTGTCATCGCCAGCGCGATCCGGATCCTCAAACGCCGCCCGACCCGTGCACCAGCGTTCAGCGCCAGGATGGTCGCGAGGTAGACACCGAAGAGCCCCATGAGCTTCCCCATCGCACCCGGCGGACGGGACGAGGCGCCGGTTGCCCGGGCCGCTTCCGAAGTGCCGCCCAGCCGCGGCAGGCGCACCGCCGCCGGCCGGTGGTCCCGGGCCGTGACGCTCTCCTCGCGCCCCCCCCCGGCCCCAGCCGCCTCCGGCACGGGGGAGACCACGAGGATATCGTCCACAACAATGCGGGCGTAGTACGCCACGAGGTACACGGCGTTCGCATTCAGACTCGCCAGCAGGATGCAAAGTGCAACGAGCCTCCGGTGGGGCCATATGTACCGCCCGAAGAAGCGCGTGTAGAGGAGGCGTCGCCCGGACTCCTCCCCGTGCTCATCCACGGGCGGCCGGTACGGCACGTCCCGGTATGCGTATCGCCCGCCCGCCGCGCTCACCGCCCCGCCTCCAGCCGCTGTTCCCAGTCCTGATCCCCGATGACGCCCTTCCCCGCATGCGCATCGTACAGGTCACGGTACCGGCTGCCCGGCACCGCCATCAACTCCTCGTGCCGCCCGGTCTCCCGGATGGTCCCCTCGTCGATCAGGACGATACGGTCCGCATTGCGGATGGTGCTGAGCCGGTGGGCCACAATGATGGAGGTCCGGCCCGCCAGGAACTTCGCCATCGCGGCCTGGATGGCCCGCTCCGACTCGCTGTCCAGCGAGCTGGTTGCCTCGTCCATGATGATGATGGCCGGGTCCGCGACCAGGGCCCGGGCAATACTGAGCCGCTGCTTCTCGCCGACCGACAGCTGCACGTTGTGGCCGCCCACGCGGGACTCGTACCCCCGGGGCAGCGACTCGATGAAGCCGTGGATCTCGGCCGCCTTCGCTGCCCGCCGGACGTCCTCTGTCGAAGCGTCGCGCCGCCCGTACCGGATGTTGTCTGCGATGCTGACGTTGAAGAGCAGCGGCTCCTGCAGTACAATGCCGAACTGCCTGCGGAGCGAGTCGAGCTCCAGGTCCCGCACGTCGACGCCATCGACGCGCACGGCGCCCCCCTGCACGTCGAAGAACCGCAGGAGCAGGGACACGATGGTCGTCTTGCCACAACCCGTCGGACCGATGAGGGCCACGGTCTCACCCGGCTCCACGTGGAGGTCGAAGCCCCGGAGCACCGGCTGCGCCTCCTCGTAGTGAAACCACACGCGGTCGAAGTCCAGTCGCCCCCGCGCGCGTATCATGCGCGTCGCGCCCGGGCGCGACGTCACCTCCGGTTGCCGGTCGAGAAGCTCGAAGAGCCGGTCGAGGGATATCCGCACGTCCTGCAGCTCCTGCGCGATGCCCGTCAGGTTCACTGCGGGGACAAGCATCTGCATCGCATAGGCCGTGAAGGCGATCACGTCACCATAGGACGCCTGTTCCTGCAGGACGAGGGCGCACCCGAGCACGTAGACCGTCACGCGGCCGATGTCCCGCAGGAGTGCCATGTTCATCATGAAGGTGGTGACCGCGTACCGGCTCTCCTTCACCAGCTCAAGGCTCGTCCCCGACTGGTTGCTAAAGATGTCCTGCTCCCGGTCTTCCGCGCCGTACGCCTTGACCGTCAGGTTGGCGATGAGGCGGTTCTGGACGCCGCCGGCCACCCGGTCCTCAGCCCGCAGGTAGCCCCGGGTGGCACGGCGGATGCGCGCGATCGTGAGCTTGTAGTTCACGACGAAGACGGCCACAACGGCCACCAGCAGTATCGCGAGACGCCAGTTCAGGGCGAAGGTGACCGAGATGGCAAACGCGGAGGACACAAAGTTGAACACGAGCTCTATGCTGCCTGAGGTCAGCACATTCTGGACGATCCCGGTGTCTCCCATCAACCGGTTCACGGACTCCCCCACGCTATGCCTGGCGTGGTAGCGCAGCGGGAGGTGCAGCAGGTGCGTGTAGATGATGCGGCGCAGCACCATGACGAACTGCTGGCCTACGAACATCACGCCCAGCGTGTGAAGGAAGCTGCAGGCTGCGTGCAGGAGGGGCACGCTCAGCATGAACACCGCGAGCAGCGGGAGGAGCTGCCGCTCGCCGTCCGTGATCACGCGGTTGATGACCGCACGGATCAGGAGCGGCGGCAGCATCGCGAGTACCGACAGGCCGACCGTCAGGACGAGCAGGCCCCCGAGGTGCCACCGGTAACGGCCGAGCAGCCGGACGATCATCCGCCGCCTGCCCGGGTGCACGCCGTTCTCCGCCATCTATCCGCCCCTGCCTGGAAGGGAACCTGGGCCCGTGCGGCTCACTACAGCCCGAACAGGTGAGCCCACAAGGAGGTGCGTCCCACCCGGATACTGGCCTCGGCCGTGGTGCCGGGCGGGACGGGATGTCCCTGCGGATCGAACGTGCAGAAGATGATGCGATACGTCCTCTGGTTCTCCGTTTCGATCACGTCCCTCAGCCGCTCCACCGTCCCCGTGAACCACACCCGGCGCGGCCCCTGGTAGGACCGCAACTGGGCACGGTACGGCTGCCCCGAAGCGATGAGCGTAGCGTAGCGCTCGGGCACGCGCAGCTTCAGCACCTGGCCGTCGCCTCCGAACACTTCGTAGACGACCGTGTCCGGCCGGACGAGCTCCCCCCTGACGAAGCCGTAGCGGAGCACCCTGCCCGCAATGGGGGCACGGATGTGCCTGGCCGCGAGCTCGGCCTCGGCCCGGGCACCCGCCGCGCGGGCGGCCTGGACCTCCCGTTCGAGCACGGTAAGCTCCATGCCCGGCAAGGTCTCGTCTGCGGTGCGCAGTGCGTCCAGCTCCGCGCGGGCCAGCTGCTCGTTCAGCCGCTCGTCCTCAAGAGCCGTGCCCGAGGTGAGCCCCTTGTCGCTGAGCTCGTGCGCAAGCTGCAACCGGGCCGAGGCACGCTGCAGGCGAAGCTGCGCCATGACCACCAGCGCCTCCCGCTGCCGCCTCTCTTCCACTATCTCGGCCTCGCGGCGCAAGAGCTCGGCCTCGGCCTTCCCGGCACGGCTCACAGCCTCGTCGCGCAGTGCCCGCTCCCGCGAGGCCTCAAGCCGGACGAGGACGTCCCCGGCCTGGACGTCCTCCCCCGAGTCCATCACGATCTCCGCCACCGCCCCCGACACGGCCGGGAAGACCTGCGCGTACTCGGTCGTGGTGACATACCCGATCGCCAGGACATGGCGTTCCACGCGTATCACGAGGCCGGCCGCGACGATGAGGATCGCCGCCAGCGCAACGGCCTGCAGCCGCTTCCAGCGCTTCCGCCGCCGCTCCCGCGGCGGGACGGGAAGCGCTTCCCCGGACACGGTCCGGTAATCACCCATGCGCCCGGTCCTTAGCGTTCGTGATCGACTTCGTGCTCAGGTAGTCCTTCGCGATCACCCTGAGGCCGTCCTCCTCGTCGCCGTACCGCTTCATGCACAGGTCGCACTCGGAGCAGTTGTGCTCGTAGCAGTCGCGGTGCACCCGCGCCGGGTATATCTTCCGGAACGCTTCGTAGCAGTCGTCGCCGCAGAAACAGTACCGCTCCTGGGCGGCGCCGAAGGCGACGTGGACGAGGTGGAACCCTTCCCTGTCCGGGTCCGCAGCAGCGGCGCACCAGCCGCAGCGCAGCTCCATGCGGTCCACCACCTGCCGGTGGCGCTGGTCGATCTCCCTCTTCTCCCACATGTACTCGATCCAGTTCACCGCCCCCCCGGGTATGCGCGCTGTGACGACGTCGTTGTCTATCACCAGGACGCCGCCACCCTTCACCTCGTAGCACCGCTCTCCCTCGATCATCTCGGCACTGTCCCTGAGGTGCACCCTGACCGGGCCGTGCCGCGGCGCATCGAAGGTGTGCCACCCGCACGCGTCGCAGATGGAAGCGAACAGGTGCTGGCGCAGGTTGTCGCCGCAAAGGGGGCAGTGGCCGCGCTGTATGACGTGGAGCTTCTTCAGCGAGTCCCGGGCCGCGTTGCGGACCTCCTTCTCCGCCTCCTTCTGCACCCGGCCCCCCCTGGAGCTGTCCTCCTCGCTGATGATGGACATGTCGCGCTCGAACCACTCCTGCTGGTCCTCGTGCAGAAGGCCCGCTGATCCCTTCTCGCCGTTCCTGCCTTCGTCCGGCTCCCGGCCTTTCCCAAGCCTCAGCATTCTCTTCAACCTACCGATCATGACCCGGTTCCTCCCCTGCCCGGCCTTCCTCCAAAGTACCGTCCCCCGTTGCGTATAGCCAGGCGGAACGCGCCCGCAGCAGCGCGGCTGCCGCAGCGCTGCGGCGGCGGACTGCCGCCGTGAGGTCTTTCTGGGCCTCGAGCACGTTGCGGCTCCGTCCCTCGCCGAGACGGAAGCGAGCCTCTTCCGCTACGAGTGTTTGCGAAGCGTCTTCCACCGCCGCCGTCACTAGCCCAAGCCGCGTCTGCGCCGCCTCGAAGGCGCTCCTCGCCGTCGACAGCTCGGCAGCAATACGGAGACACACGCCGCGCAGTTCTTCCTGCAGTACTGCGACAGCGGCCTCCGCCGCCCGCGCCCGGGCCCGTTCCTTGCTGAACCCCAGCGGCCGCCGCCAAACGAGCGCCATCTCCGAGCCGAACTCTTCCTCACCCAACAGCGATCCCGTCGCGATGACCGTGTCAGGATCCTCCCCCTGCCAGTACGCAGACACAGTCAGTGCAACATCGGATCTCATGTCTTCCTTGGCCAGCGCCAGCGCCGCTTTCGCCTCGCTGATGCGAGCGAGCACCTCGCGGTAGTCTCCCCGGCGCCGACAGGCTTCCTCCACAGAGCGGACCTCCAGCCCACCACCGTCGGCCCACTCCCCGAACTCCTCCGCGGTGACTACGACCGGCGGCGGACCCGTCTTCCCGATCAGCTCGGCCAGGAGGATCCCGGCCGCTCTCAATGCCTGTCTGGAAGCCGCCAGGTCCTCCTGCTGCAGCGCGACTTCCATGCGCGCCGGGAAGAGCTGGTACTCCGCCACGACGTCCAGCCGGACGAGATCCTGGGCTTCCATGAGGAGCTTCTCGGCGCGCCCCACGCCCATGCTCGCCGTGTCCACCTCCGCGCCGGCATTCAGGTACTCGATGTACGCCAACTCGACCTGGTGCTGCACCTCCTGCATCACCGCCGTGAGACGCTGCGAGAACGCGTTCACCGCTTCCAGGGCACGCCGGTCGTGAGCACGCCACACGGCGAAGCGGCGGTCCCGGGCAAGGGGCACCCACACCCGGGCGCCGAGCGTCGATTGGTAGAGAAACTCGTAGCCACCACCCGGCTCGAGCAGGCGCCGCTCCCCCACCCCGAAGCTCACGTATGCACCTGGCCGCACCGGTTTCTCGATACCCACAGAGGCCGCAATCGCGTTGTCGGCCAGGCCGGCCGCGCGGGTCGCACCCGGCACCAGGCGCGCCCACTCAGAGCGCCCGGCGACAGCCACAAAGTCGGCGTCGTAGAACCCGCCTACGCCGTCGCGTTCCGCCTGGAGACGGACGAGTTCATGCCGGGCCGCAAGGACGCGCGGGTTGTGGGCAAGCGCGAGCGCGACCAGTCGCTGCAATTCGGCAGCCGGTGGCACGTCTGCAGAAACGCCGGCCGGGAGCAAGAGTGACAGGACGACGAGGACGCACGACAACACCACCCGCGAGGAAGTAAAACCGCACCCGGATACAGCCATGCCCGGCCACATGTCCCAAGGAGGGGCTACCGGGGCTGCTAAACGGGTGATGCTCACGCTGGACCCTGTGTTTCCCAGACGGTGTCGAGCAGGTCCTGGCGGCTCGTCACCGTCCACGATCTCGATCATGAAGATATCGCACCCTTGTGTGGCTGCTGTGCTACGGTCTTTTCGCGGGTAACTGTACCACACGATGCCGTGGAAAGTCAAACTCCGGTCAGAAGATCCAGCCCCGCTCCGTTCACCATTTGAGACAAACAGCAACCACAGAGCACATAGAATGCGCCACAGAAATCACAGAGAGAAACCCCAAATCACAAATAATGACGAAGAAACTGACCTGCCTCCCTGAAACCGGTCCCGGCCATGTGTTGGGATACGGGAACTTCGCCCTTGCCCCCATTTCTGTGCCGGCCGCGGCAGCATGGGTCAAGTCAGGGAGAGAGGAATGCTAATGCTTGATCTCGGTCTTCCTGCCGCAGACACTGCAGGAGATGTGTGAGCCCGCAAACGCGGGGGATATCTGCAGCGGCTTGCCGCAAGCACAGGCAAGGTCTCCCATCCGGTCCCTCTCCTGGAATAGCTCCGCGGGGGCTCGGGTCCTGCTCCCTGCACTGCGGCGCTTCCAGCGCCGGCCGTACCGCGTTCCCCGGTAGCGGCCCCGATCGCCGCCGCCGCCGCAGTCATCGTGGCCAGGGGAACGTCCACCACCTGGTGACACCGGGGGCAGGACACCTGCGGCTTGTCGAAGTCCGGCGGTATCTTCATCCTGAGACCGCAGGCGCAGATGAGGAATGCATACCTGTTCGCCGCCCGCATGAGGTCCCCAACATCCCTCAGCCCGGTCTTCTTGCCACTTGCCGGTTCCTCCGGGGAGGCCTGCCGGATGGGGACGTCGCCCGTCTCGCTCAGGCCCGACGGCGGGATGAGCCTGCCCGGACGCCCGGTGACCCGCGAGAAGGCGTCCTGGTAACTGGCGAGACCCGCCCCGTGCGCGAGGCTCCTGAGGATCTGGACCCTCTCCTTGATGGGAGGATGGGTGCTCGTGAGACTTGAAAGACCCATCCCCTGATTCTGAAGCGGGTTGACGATGAACATCGGGGCGGTGACCCGGTTGGCGGATGAAAGCCCGGATGCACCCGAGGAGATCTGCTCCAGGGCGGAAGCGAGGCCCTCGGGGTACCTTGTCAGCCGTGTAGCGCAGGCATCGGCAAGGTACTCCCGCTTCCTCGATATCGCGAAGTAGAAAAGCCGCGCCATCAGGGGAGTCAGAATGGCAAGGGCGATAGTGATGAGGAACATTGACCTGACCCCCTGAATCTGATCCAGGTTGTGTGTTAGAATCTGAGCTCCAGCACTATCATGGGGTCTCTGCAGACGGGACAGTTCACTCCGGTCCCCCCGGCGCCTCCTCCAGCGAAGCGCCGGTCAGGGCCGGGGCCGGCTCAGCCGGAACCGGCTCGGCCGGTGCAGACGGCGCGGGCGGTCTGTGCTCACGGGGAAGCGGGGGCGAAGAAACGGGCTCCCTGCTCGCTCGGGCTGCGATGTGCCGGGCGGCATGGTACCCGGCCGCTATCACCACCGCGCCGCACACGAGGAGGATGATGAGCCTCCTCCACAGGCCGCGGGGCGTGCCCCTGGCGTCGGGGGGATACGGCACACGCCGGGTGAACTGCCTTCTCTGGTGCCGGGTGAGCCGCATGCCGGCGTTTATCGCCCAGCCGCAACCCTCCAGGAGAGAGCTCAGGTCCTGCCGTCGCAGTTTCATCATGGCTACCACGCCGACGGGCAGGAGGATGACCAGGACGGCGGCTACCACGCCCAGTACCACCTTGTAGGGAGCCATGCCGGATATCGTGCTCACTATATAGGCAAAGGCGGAACTCAAGGCAGCGACAGCGACTCCCACTCCCATCAGCATGCCGGCCGGGTTGGCTCCCGCCGCTCCGGCGGGTCGAGTCGCGCTGCTCGCCGTCTTCAAGGCCTTCCCCGCCTGCTTCTCCAGTGTCTTCTCCGCACTGGTCGAGACCGACTCGATCTTCCCGACAAGGAAACGCCAGACAGCGGTGAACGGGGCTGTCGGGGCCTCGCTGGCGCTTATGGGATTCTCTATCAGGCTTATGATCCGTGCCTCGTACTCCCTGCCCGCTATATCGAAGAAGACGCCTCTCTTCCCCGGGCCAAGGTTCCCCTTCCTGCCCTCCGTCACCGGCAGGGCGACGTGGAACTTCTCGCCCGCTGCCGACCCTGTAACTTCCAGGTACAGGGTCATGAGGTTGCTCATCCTGGCCATGGCGCTGTGGGCGGAGACATCCTGTACCTGCAATGCGAAATCGAACCAGCGGCCGTCGATGACCGCAGAGCCAGTCTCGAAAAGGGCTTTGCGGTCAGGATCGTATAGCTCCGGGAAGCTGACGAAGTTGTTGGCCAGGCGCAGGAGACCCTGGTGATAGAGAAGAAGCCGCTCCACATTCTCCCACTCCCCTGAGCCTGCCCGCCACTTCGCTGTCGGCGGCGACCAGCTCTTTTGCCCTGGCAGCCGCCCCGCCGTCCCGGTAGACCCGCAGTTTTTCTTCCGCCAGCGCGTCCACCCCGTCCCGGGGCCTTGCCTGCCAGTGGGCGCCGTGGAAGGCGAAAAAGGACTTCACCCTCTCCCAGTCAGCTTCGCTCAATCGGTCCGGCACCAGGCCCAGGACGGGGCCGAGAACCTTTTCCTTGAGAGAGGCCACCCACTGCCGGTAGCAAGGATTGACCGCATCCTCCTCGAGGGGCAGCATCGCTTCCGGGCCGGGGCAGGCCAGGGGAGCCTGCTCGAGGAAGGCACGGGTCGTCTCTAGAGAACCCGAGCCGCCTTCCTGCTCCCGGGGTGCGGCACACTTCACCTGCTCTCCCAGACAGGGGTCGAAGCGGAGGGCAGCGGATACCATGAAGAAGTGGTCCACCTTCCCGGCATTCGCCCGGAACACGTCAAAAGCCTCCGGCGTGCTCCCCCCCCAGTGGCATGACAGGTGTGGTGCTCTCGCCGGGAGGTATGCCTCCCTTGCTCCTCCACTCCAGGCAGGCACAGACTGCGGTCTGAAAACAGTCAATATCTTCCCCGGTTATCCCCGTCCGGCCGCTGGCGTCTGCGGTCCCTCCAAGGCATGCGATCACGTCCCGGATGAACGCGGCCGTCTCCTCATCCCCGGCCGCCTCAGGCACGATGACCCGTCACCGTTAAGCGGCTGTTGTGAGGCCTCCGCGGTGAAACGGCGGACCTGGGCCAGGGAGATGGAGTCCCGGTCCTTTTCCATAAGTCTTTCCAGGATGAAGGCAGCCAAGCTCAGAAGGCTCTTGCCTCCGGCAGTTCCGGAGTCGATGGCGGATAGGGGTAGAACAGCTATCCGGTCCGCCATGCATGACCGGTCGCCCAGCCGCTCTCCAAGCCAGCGGATGGCTTCCTTTATCTCCCAGGACTTGATGCGGCCGTCCCCGTCACTGTCTACGAAAGAGAGGAAACGGGGATCGCAGCGGAACGCGTCCCGGGGCGCGCTGGTAGCTGCCCAGAGAGATTCATCCAGCCGCAAGACAGCGTCGAGGTCCTCGCCTGTCTTGATGTACAGCTGGTAACTGTCACCGTAACGCAGGAAACGCAATCTTCTCCCTCTCCGGTCCTTGAAGGAAAAGCTGCAGCCATCTTGCAAAACCATCATGCAAAACCGTCGCACAAAGGCGATTCCGCCTCACGACACCAACGCACCGTGTGCGGATTGTCAATCACCAAGCCCGGATCCTGACACACGATCCGGGCCAGTTTCAGGTGGTCAGGCAACGTTGCTTTTCGGACTATTCTCAGGGATCGTGGCGCAGCACTCGCAGCTCGGATGTGGTCCCGCCTTCATCCCCTCGCTTGAGGCGGGATGTTAACCCTTGCGGGAAACCTTGCGATTGAAGGAGAATTCGACTTTCACATTCACGGGCTTGCCATCGATCTCGAGCACGGGGTAGGCAAGAAAATTGATCGGGCCTGAAGCCGGGCCGGGTTCGACCACGAGGTCGCGGCCGCGGCTGAGTTCAAAACGGTTCGCCGGGTGGTGGCCGAAGTAGTAGGTTGCCAGGCTTGAATACTTGTCGCCTTCGCTGATGTCAACGGGCCACCATTTGCCCTCCGCGTAGAACTCCACCCAGCAATGATAACCGTCTATCCCTCCATTGTTCCGCTCCGAGGGGATCGCCGCACCGATGGCAAAGCGTGCAGGAATACCAACGACCCTTGAAAGGGCGATGAAGTAGGAGTGAAAATCTGTACAGTTGCCCGTGCGCACGTTACACGCGTACACGGCATCGCCCTTGCCCCAACCGGGGCCATGCTTGATATAGCGCATTCGGTCGATGACGTGATCGTAGAGTGCACGCGCGCGGACCAGGTCACCCTTCTTGCCCTTGACGACTTCATTAGCAATACTGCGGAAATCCTCATTGATCGGCACCAGGCGGTCCGCGCCAAGGTACTTGTCGAGGTCAGGCGCCTGCTCGGCATACGCGGCCTTCCCAATGCGCTTTACCTGAAAGCGGAGCTCTACGGTCTTCTTCGCATCTTCCGGGCCAAGCTGCAGGAAGAGGATCCTGTTGCCGTGCACTTGCTCCTCCAGCATAGCCCGCTCTCCCGGAGCGTTGATGGCCTTTATCTCGACTGTCTGGAACCGGTCCGTAGCCGGCAGGGGAAGCCACATGCGGGCAGTACCGGTGATATCGGGCAGTGTCGCCCGATACAGGAACTCGAACTCGTCACGGTCGGTGATCACACCAAGAAGGCTCCGCGACGCTCTTCTAACGGGTACACGGCGCCACGTGCCGTTCCTCTTCTGCTGCCATGCATACAGCGGTTGGCCGTTGATCTTGTGGAGCGAAGTCTCGGTGACGGTCATAGCGCCAGGATCACCCGCGAGGAAGAAATCCACATCGTACAACTCGCCATCGGTGCCGGCGAGATCCACGCAGGCGAAATGGCGGCGCGGGCCCAAGTTCGCCAGGTACTCGGTATGCACGCGGACCAGCTTGAGCTGGAGTTCCCTCTTGCCGGAGGAAAACCGGAAATATCCTCCGGCTGAGCGGCTCTCCTCCTCGATATGTTTCTCGATGCCAGCCTGGATGTCCGCTATTGCGACTGTGGGCACAGAGTCGGGTGCGTCTTGCGCACAGCTCTGCACCATGGCACAAGCCACAAGCACGATTGCTGCCCTGGCTGCCACTCGCACTCTGGTCCGCCGATTTACAGCAGACGTTGTTCTGGAATGAAACGCAGCCATCAGAGTACTGAAATCACTCCGGATGTTCCGACTCCGGATGTTCCGACTCCGGATGTTCCGACTCCGGATGTTCCGACTCCGTCTTTTCCAGCTCCGTCTTCGCCGACTCCGGCTGTTCCGACTCCGGGTGCTCCGACTCCGGCTGTTCCGACTCCGGCTGTTCCGACTCCGGGTGTTCCGATGTCGGATGTTCGTGCTTGTCCCCACAACTCGCCAGTACGAACGAGACCATCGTCGCGATCAGCACCAAAATAAGAAGCCTCTTCATATGCAGCCCCCTTTCTGATCTCCTGCACAATTCAACCCGCGTCTCAACACTACTCCATGTATATGCCTCACCAACGGAAAAAGCAAGCGCCAAGTGCTCACCGGCCGGGACAGTCCAGCTTGTTCCAGTCGAGATGATGGTATTCAGAGCCGCAGGGGGCCTTCGGCCACGGTCGCCGACACCGTGTGATTCGACACCGTGCGATTCTTCTTGCCGCAGGGGAGTACACTGCATAGACTGGAAGCCGGCAGCATGGAAGAAGACCGGGGCCGGGTTCCCCAGCAGGAAGGAGCATCCGCTACCATGAGTCTCACCTTGACGCTGCAAGGCAGGCAATACGGGGACCTTTCTGATGTCCCTCCCGCTGTCCGGGATAGCTACTTCCCGGAATCAAACGTCGATCTCAAGGGAGAGATAGCACTGGGCAAAGGTACAGTCATCTGGGGCCCTGCCAAGCTCTTCGGCGACATAAAGATAGGAGACGACTGCCTCGTCTCCTCCTTCACCGAGATCAAGGCAAACCAGGGACCAGTCGTGATCGGGAACCGCGTGAGGATGCAGCACGGCTGCTTCATCGACGGGCCCAGTACGGTGGGCGACGGCACGTTCCTGGGCGTGAAGGTCACGCTTCCCAACGACAAGTACCCGCCTTCCCGGAGGGCAGCCGGGGTCAGCATAGGCAAGAACTGCATCATAGGCAACGCGGTCGTCTTCATCCCGGGGACCAGTGTCGGGGACAATACGGTGATAGGCTCCGCAGCCCTCGTGACGAAAGACATCCCCCCGGACGTCCTCGCATACGGGTCCCCCGCAAGGGTCGGCCCCCCTCGCTCCGAATACGACGAGAAGAAGAAGAAGTGGGAGGAAGGAGCAGGCTAAACCGGGCAACGAGTGTCCACCTTTCCCCCAAGGTCGTCATGCACTGCGTTTCCCTGCTCTCCAGGAGTACGCGAGCAGGGCGGCCAGCACGGCAGCGCCGCACGCTCCCATGACCAGGACGACCTGCAGCAGCGTGGAGTGAAACAGCCATATCAGCACAAGCTGGAGCGCAGCCCCCACCAGCAAGATGTAGACGAACTTCTTCTCATGGCAGGCGAGATTGTAGTAGATGAGCGTGTAGCTGAGAGCGACCGGGAACATCGCGATGCCTACGACCCTGAGCAAAGACACGGTGACCAGTATAGCCGACTCGTCCATGCCCCTGTTCCTCGTGATGACAGTCATGATGAGACCGGGAAAGACAAGGCATACCAGTATTCCCAGGAGAAGCATGCCGCTGTTCAGGAGAAGGGTCTTTCTCAGCAAGTGCCGGGGGTCCTTACCGTGCGCGAGGAGATGTGCGACCTTCGGGTACATCGCACCCGTAAATGCCATCGGGGGAAAGAGGAAAGACTTTCCTATCATCGCCGCGGTCGCGTAATGCCCCGCCTGCACCGCATCCTCAAAGAAATGCTTCACCAGGTTGACGTCCATATAGGCCAGGGCGGCAAAAGCAGCGAGCGCCGCCAGCGTCGGGCCCGAGTACTCGTAGAGCGGCTTCATGTCGATGACCCGCGCCGCGGCCCGCCTCCTGAACGAGAGGACCAGTGGCAAGGTGATGACGAAGAGCATCACGGTCCCGCCCAACAGCGAGCCCGCAAGCGCCCCTCCTACGCCGTGTCCGGACCGCACCAGCAGGATAGCAAGCCCGAGCCGCAGCACCGCCCCGATGATGAACACCGATCCCAGGAACGCGAACCTCTGCAGCCCCTGCAGGGCTCCGATACCCACGGGAGTGATGAAAGTCACCGCGAGCAGCAGGCCGAGAATGACAATCGGGGTGCTGGGAGATATGTGATAGAAAGCAGCGATGTGGCTACGGGCCAGGATAAACACACCAGCGACCACACACCCGCAGACCAGGGCCCTCTTCAGTACGTGGAAGAGCACAAAAGATATCTTGCCCAGCTCATCCCGCGCCCTGAACATGGCGATGTACTTCGTCAGGACAGCCTGGATCGTGCCCACGGGAATGGCAAAGATCATCATGACCGACAGTAGGATGTAAACGTCGCCGTACCGCTCCGGGCCCAGCTCCGGCCGCATATACAGGTGAAACGCGAAATTGGCTATTCCCGACAACACCGTGGCCGCAAGCAGGATGCTCCCGTGCCGTACCAGGCGGTCGCCTCCCGAACCGGACGCCCGCTCCCCTCCTGACGGCTTTTCTGTCGCTGGACTTCTCACTGTTGCTCCCCGCCTTCCCGTACGGCGCCCGCAGTCTCGACAACAAGATCACTGAACGCGAACGCGACCACTCTCATGTCACCGTTATCAAGGACGTCGTCTATCCTATCCGCCCCCTGCAGCGAAGACAACTTCAGGATGTTCTGGCCCGGCTCCAGCAGCAGGTCCGGGATCCTCACACTGCGGGCCAGCGACGGGTCAGCGGGTGATGCCACCTCCACTGTCCGGACCAGCCGGTCGCCGAGGTACACTTCCAGCGTCCTCTCCCGCGCAAAAGAGACCACGCTGAAGGAGACCTCCACCGGTACCCGCTCCTTGCGGCTGTTTCCCACCCACACAAGCGCGCCGTCCCCCGCCCACTGCCACGACCGCCCGTCACGCCAGCGCTCGCGGCCTGAAAAGCCCTTCCACAGGAAGTGCACCAGGTCCGGCTTTTGTGCAACGACTTCGAAAACAGCAGAACCCGGAAATTCCTCCACCAGCCGCAAGCCGGGGTTCCGGGCCACCCTCTCGAGCGTCCCCGGGCGGCACTCGTCCTTGTGGAGGAAGACATGGGTGGCACCAAGGTAGCCCAGCAGCGCCGCTGCCCCGGGCTTCTCGATGTCCTCTGCTCTCCTGCGAAACCTGCCGCTGATGCTCCACTCTGGAGCTCCGTTCACCATCGGCTTCCCGTGCACCCTCTGCCAGAACAGGTAGGTGTCCATGTGCAGCTGGTCGTTAATATCCACCCACGGGTACTCGGCGATGACCGTCCCATCGGGCTGCAAGGCAAGCCACTCGTACTCTGGCGGCACAGAACTGTAGTCCGCGTTCCTGAACGGGGGTATGACAGTGAACTCGAAGACGATGAAAGCTGCCAGGCAGAGAACCGCGGCGGTCTTCCCAGCCGCGGAGCGAAGCCTCCCCAGGAGTTCCCTCGCGCCGAGCCCGGCCAGCACCGAGACGCAGAGCATCACCACCGCACCCAGCCTCGCCAGGGCTCTGAACATGGGCGCCACCCTGTAGAGAAGCGCTCCGGGCAGGGGAATGTGCGCCCCCATCACCTTCACTGACGGGCCGAGAGAGAGCAGGAACGCGAGAAACGCGGAGAAGACAAGAAACGGGACGACGAAGTCCTCGCCCTCCGCATTGTCGCCTGCCCCACTACGCGTCCTCCTGCGCCTTCTCCAGGCAACCACACCGAAGACAGCAAGGCCCAGCGGGACCACTCCAAGGTAGAGCGTCCTTTCCGACCAGTGCCGCGAGGCCTTCTCGTAAGACTTGATGAACCAGAAATCGACCTTGCCCCAGACAGGATGGTACTCCGAGGGAGCTACGTAATCGGTGACTCTCGCCGCATACCTTTCAAAATCCCCTGCGGGGCGTACGTACTGCAGGGAGACCGCCTCCTCCGACCGGGAGGGAACCAGGATAGTCATCACCACCCTGTAGGTGAACGGGAGCACGGCAGCGGCCACAATCGTGCAGGCAAGCGCTGCAAGCTTGAAGCCGCTGCGAGCATGCGTCCTGCGGACGCCTGCTCGCTTCCACTGGTAGAGAAGCAGGAACACTACGAAGCCTCCGGTGAAAAGCAGCATGAAATAGCCGTGGTAGTAGATGGAAAGCGTCACCAGGGAGAACGTCAAGCCGCACAGCACAGCACTCCGGTACGACCGCTCCCTGTAGAGCAAGAGGAGGGCAAGCACGTACAGGGGCATCCACTGGGTCCCGGCCAGGCCCATGTGCGAGAAGGACTGCAGCGCGCGGTTCGGCGCGAACGAATAGATCAGGCCCGCGAAGAAGCCGGCCGCCCTGTTCCTCGTGACATAGTAAGCAAGGTAGAACATCGTGACGGCGGAGAGGACGTAGCTCGCCATCACGTAGAAGTTGTAGGAGAAGAACTCGTCCTTCCACAGCGCAAGCAGCAGCGTCGGGTGCGATGATAACGGCTGGGACACCGCGGCCCGGCCCAGGTCCACACCGAAAGGATGCCCGAGAAGACGGTCGAAGTCCATCGAGAGCCCCGCGGCGCAAGTGTGCTTCATCCACCAGATGGCCCTCATGATGGCGAGCGAGTCGAACGTCCACCGCGGGTCGCCGAAGATGCTCGTGTGCATCCGGACGATGAGAGGATAAGTCCAAACGATGGTCAGGGCGGCAAAGAAAAGGAACAGCAAGAGGTCCTTCCAGACCCCCGTGCGCGCCCGGGGCCTCGCGGTGCCTGCCCCTCCCCTGCCGGGAAGAGCCATCAGGGCTTTCTCCCGCGCCTGAATACAAGCACTGCCGCACAGCCGGCGAGGCCGAGGCCGGAGACCAGCAGGCCCGCCGGCAACCGCCGCCGGGGCGTAAACTCAAGGACGATCTCAAGCCCGTCTGCGGGAGTCCCAGCAGGCCCTTCCTCTCCCACACCCACGTACCACCCGTTGGCGAATCCGTTGACCATGTAGTGCGGCATCATCTCCTGCCGGCCGGCCGCTCCGGATGCCAGCCCCGGAGTGGGGACGGCACCAGCACTCCAGTCCGGGTGGAACCTGTCACTGAAGACAAGCCAGCAAGGACGCGGCGACCTGAGCCTGGCCCTGTAGAGCGAGGGCTTGAGCATCTCGAATTCCACCTCGGGGGCGGGCAGCGGGCCACGCAGGGGCCTGAACACCACCCAGTCGAGATGGAAACTCCCGTACACAAGATTGGTCAGTGTGTGCATCCCCTTGCTGAGATGCAGCCTCTCGGTAAGAACCACGTTATTCGCATCTTCCCTGCCGGCCAGAGTCCTTTCGACACCGTACTCCTTGCCGTCGATCTCGAGGATAGGTTCATCCAGCTCGAACCCGGGCACCAGGGAAAGAGCCGGCTGGTAGACCACGACGTCCTTGAAATACCATGAAAGGGCGTCCTGCGAACCGGAACCCTCAAAATCCACACGGCGCTCGCGAAGCCGGAATTCCAGCCGTACGAGCTCATACACGGCCTCGTTCGGATAGGCAGCGTTGGCTATCTCGAAGAGGTTGAAGTTAAAGCGCTTGTAATCATCATCGACGGAAAGGAAGCTGGACACGTCCTCATCCTCCCGGCCGTCTCCGTCCAGGTCCAGGCCCAGGACAAGCTCCACGATCTGCTTCTGCTGGTCGTCAACCCTGCAATCGAGTTCTATGAAGGGATACTCATCAAGTTTCACGTGGTCCACCGGCCTCGCCAGGGAGACATGCTCGCCGGCCTTCCCGGAGAACTCAGCGGTGATGATAAGGTTCTCGTTGTGAGGCTCGTACGTGGACTTCGCCGCATGTGATTCGACCTTCCACCTGGCAAAGTCGTCTTCGCGTCCCAGCCTGTCTTCCACAGCAGCAACGCGTGTCCTGATGAACTCCTCTCCCGAGTAAGTCGAAAACCGGATGGACTTGATGTGGAACAGGTACTCTCCCCTGCGCTCAAGCGTCCTGCAGTCCACACCCCACAGCTTGTGCGGGTACGCCTCCAGCTCTGTCACTTTATAGCTGTCCCGGCCCGGGAACAGGGCTTCCGCCTTCTTCAGGACATGGTAGCGAAACCGTTCGAACCTCTTGGACGGCCTTTCGGGATAGATGCCCCTGATATACTCATCGGTGCCGCCGTCCCCGTCGAGATCGAGGCCCAGTACCATTTCGATGGTCTGGACACTGGGATCGTCTACCCGATAGTGGAGTTCCACCAGCGGGTACTGTTCCAGGTCCACCGGCGAACGCCAGACCCTCTTCATCTGGACGTATTCGTCCTCTTCCGGCCCGCCGTCGAAATACGATGACACGGTCAGGACTCCGGGCTGGTCTACATAGTAGGCACACGTCGCCGAATGCGGCATGAAAGTCCACTTCGCCAGCTCCTGGTACGGCGCCAGGTCGAGGTCCAGGCCGGATATGGTCCCCCTGACAAGCTCGGCCGAGATCTTCGCTGTGACCTCGTAGTCTGTTGCCCCGAAGACGTGGAAAACCTCGTCCTTCAAGTCCTGCGCTCGGTCGGAGAAGATATACCCGGCGGCGACCCCGGAATCGTTCATGAAGCGCTGGACCGTCTTCCTCGATTCCTGGAAGTCCTTCTCGGGCACAAGGACGACCTTCGCATCCAGCAGTTCCAGCACGTGACTCCCCTCAGACAGGTAGATGTCCGCGATCTTCTGCCACCGGCTGGCCGCTCTCGAGTGCCCCTCCCCCGGTTCCCGGACTATATCCCTCCCGTCAAACACGACTCGCGGCGGTCCAGCCCTCTGCCGGTCCTCCCCGTGCCTGAGAAAGACTGCGTATTCTCCCTCGCCCTGTATGTCGAACTTCTTCCTGTCCCGGCCTGCACGGAGCACACGCCCCCTCGCAGCATCCACGGCAAGGTCGCGCCAGTCGGTATTGGCAAACACCATCTCATCGACATGCCGGGGGTTGCGAAGCAGCCTCCGCCGCTGCTCCAGCGGCAGCCAGTCCATAAAGATGAAGACTGCATCATCATCCAGATACCCGCGCTCCACCAGCTTCCCGGCCGTGTCTGCGTCGCCGGCAACTGCCACAGCGGACCCGACAGCATAGAGGTGAGGCCGCGAGTGTTCCGTCTCGTACAGGTCGATGCCGCCCACCGGGTCCACTCTCCTGAGCCAGGAAATGCGGTCCAGCGCCTCCAGGTAGTAGCTCTTCGGCTTATAGTCCTTGTAGACATCATCCTCCGAGTCATACGGGACCACGACATACTTCACCCCGGCCGAATCGAGCAGGAACGGCGCCAGGGGATGGCTCAGGAAGCGCACGGGATTGGATGAACCTTTCGCAAAGGGCTTCAGCTCCCCCTGCGTCGCCCGTACCGCGTCGATCCGGGGATGCATCATCGAATAGTAGCCAAAGCGCTGCTTGACAGGCACCCATAGGGTGCGGAAGAACTGCTCCTGCGAGCTGAGGAGATCTTTCAGCTGCATGTATTCTTCAGGCACCCTCTTCAGCTCGAAAGTCCCGCCGACTTCTCCTGTAAACAGCGGGCTCATCAGCCAGACAAGAACAGCAGCCGCACCGGCCGCAACCAGGCATTCGCGCACCCGCTCCCTGTATCGCTCCCACAGCGCCTGCACAAAGACCCCCGTAAGGACCGCGTAGGAGAAAGCCAGCGTCACAAAGAACTTGGACGGGTCCCGGTACATGCTGAACCCGGGCACGTGCTGGAATACCCAGAAGTTGACAGCCCTCAGCGGCGGATTCGCACCCTTCACGAAGAAGATGCTCAACAGTGCAAGCCCCGCGAAGAACCGTACGACTCTGTCCCGGGGCTTCAATGCAAGCGCCCCGAAAGCCAGCAGGGGCACGAGAAAGAACCTCCAGGGCACGGGGTTCACCTCGCCGAGCACGTTCTCGTGCCACTGGGGGTGGAACATCGCCAGCCCGTGACGAAACGTCGAAAAGCTTGCAGCTCGCAGCCCATCGACTCCCGTGTAGCCTGCCGGCAACAGGGCGGGGCTGCCTGCCCTGAAAGGCAGGATCCACCACATGTTGAGCAATACCGGGATGGCGACGAGCGGGACAAAGGTCCGCAGCCAGCTCTTCCAGCAGGCCGTCTTCCAGCGGAACGCAGTCCACAGCAAGGCCACGATTATGGTAAGCCACGCGACACGAAGCTCGTAGCAGATCTGCAAAGCAAAGGCCAACCCGGCGAGGACGCGCACCCGGTCGTCTCCAGACTCAGCCCCCCTCACATACAGAGCCAGCACAAGAGGCATGAGGGAATACGCCACCACCACTGATATGTGCCCCCCCGATGCAAGCAGGCAGATGTAAGTGTTTACAAGGAAAAAGACCGCAGTGGTGAAGCCCAGGAGTTTTTTCCCGGGAAAGACCACCCGGCAAAAAAAGGAGATGGAGAACATCCCGATCACGGGGAAAGCCCCGTACCAGAGGAGCCGTTCGCTCACCCCATAATCCCAGCTCAGGAACTTCTCCAGTGCTGCAGCCACCCAGTAGAACGGTATCCAGAGCGCGGCGCCGAAGTCCAGGTAGCTCCGCCCGAACTGCTCATGGCTCGACCAGAGCGACGGGGCCCACCAGTCGAGCAGGAACTCCTCGTGCTCGTACCACCAATCCCCCCAGGTGATGATGCCGGGCTTGAACCAGCGGAAGTAGGCAAGGCCCACCACCACTATCAATGCGAGCCAGTAGAAAAGCGGCTTCCTTCTCACCGACGCCTCCCGCCCCACCAGCCCGCTCAGCCTCACGGCCGTCGCCCGCTTCTTCGTGCCACCATGTGGAGGAACCCCTTACGGCCCGGGAAAAGCCTGAGGACGAGATAAAGGACGCTGAATACCCCGCTGTAGTTCGCGGAAGTGCTACTGATCTTCACCACCTCCAGCCCTGCCATCCGCGCATATATCTTCAGGAGCCTCGCACTCCACTGGCTCCTGTGCACATTGTCCCTGTAGTCTTGCAAGCCGCACAGGGGCGAGTAGACCTGTGGAAGATCGGCATTTGCCCTGTCGACCCCGCCCAGGATCCAGGCCGCCAGCACGCCGAAAGCCTGGAAGTTCGGGACCCACACTTCCACTGTGCCTTCACCGGAAAGCACGCGCCCCGCTTCTTCCAACACCAGGAGCACATCGGGATAGCTGAAGTGCTCGAGCACCTGGTTCATCGTGACCCTGCTGAACGACCCTTTCCTGAAAGGCAGGGCGAGCGCATCGCAGACCACATCCACCCCGGGGATCGGCCTGAGGTCCGTATTGATGTCCCCCATCCCTGCACTGCCCGCACCGATGTCCAGTGAAAGCGGCCTCATGACCTGCACTCCATCAGTGAATCGTAGAGTTCGCGGTACCGCTCCGCTATTGCTTCCCAGCTGTAGTTGTCTTCCATATGCCTGCGCGCCGCATCGCCCATCTCGCGGCGCAGGGAAACGCTGCCCGCCAGCCTTCCCAGGGCCACGGCCAGCTCTTCCGGCGCCCGCGGCCTCACCAGGAACCCGCAGCTGCCCGCCGCGACATGCTCGGGATGAGACCCGATATCAGTAGTGACGATGGGCTTGCCGCATGCCATCGCCTCCTGCAGCACCACCCATGTCTCCGAGAGAGCGGGCAGGCAGAAGATATCACAATCACGGTAGTAGTGCACCAGCTTATTGTGGGACACGCTGCCCTCGAAGATCACGGAGCCGCCCAGCCCCAGCTCCGCGACGATTCTTCCCAGCTCAGAGCGATGCGGCCCGTCGCCTACTATTCTCAGGTACGCACCGGGACAGGACACGGTCACCGTCTTCATCGCACGCACCAGGTCGTCTATGCCCTTCCGCCTGCTTAGGTAGGCGACGGTGAGGATCTCGGTCTTGCCTTCCCGCCGCGGATCCCCTCCTGCAGGGCTGAAAGCTTGCAGGTCTATGCCGATCCGCAGGACCCTGCTCTTGCCTTCCGGCACAATACTCGAGTAGAAGCTCTCCGTATATGCATCGGCACACACAAGGGCGTCAGCCCGTCGAAGGGTCTTCCGGAAAAGATGCCGGGCCACTGGAGCCCCGGCCCTGAGTACAAAGCCCAGTGAGAGGCCCATCACCCCTCCGCTGCCGCCTTCCCTCTTCCCTCCCTGCTCCCCGTCCCCGTAGCACTTCGCAACGGTCTTCTCGTCACTTATATCCGCCCCTGCCATGTGGGGGGCCAGTACGGGACCCAGCACGAAAGGCAGGCCGCGTGTGCAGCCCGCCAGGAGCAGCGGGTTGAACCCTATGGAGTACCCGAACGGGAAGATGTGATGCACAAGGTCGGTCTTCCCGAGTGCCAGTATATCCCTGCCCGCCCGGAAGTAGCGCAGCACGAACGTCAGGAAAGCCCGCTGGCTGAACTCGCTGCCTTCCAGCACCGGGACGGTCCTGACATTGGGCAGCGCCTCACGCAACGTGGACCCCATGCACAGCGCCGTAAACTCCACGTTCAACTTGCCGAGAGCCCTCATGAGCTGGTACGTGAAGAAGCCCAGGCTCTCGGTAGCATCATCGTTCAGCACGTAGGCAGCCGGAGCCGCCAGGACGCGCAGCAGCCGGCCATCAGCCATCCATCACGCTCCGGTAGAAAGCCAGGGTCTCTCGCGCGGCCTCCCGCCATGAAAACCGTGCTGCCTGCTCCCGCCCCATGTCGGAAAGCCGCGTATGCAGGTCGCGGTCGGTCAGCACCGAGTGTATTGCGTCCGCGATGGCATCCACATCATACGGGTCGACCAGCATCCCGGCATCCCCCGCCACCTCCGGCATGGAAGAGGTGTTGGAAGCCACCACCGGCGTACCGCATGCCATCGCCTCCAGGACCGGGAGGCCGAACCCCTCGTACAGGGAGGGGTACACCAGCAGGTCCGCTGCATTGTACAGGACGGCCAGATCTCCTGTCTCCTGGTACCGCGAGATATGGACGACGCTCTCCTCCAGTCCCCGCCTTGCTGCTTCTCCTTCCAGGTCGTAGTGTTCGCTTCCCCTCATAGTGTGTCCGGACAGGACGAGCTTGTGTCCTGCTCCCCTTCCCCGCACCTCGCGAAATGCATCGAGAAGACGCGAGATGTTCTTTTGCTCCCTTATCTGGCCCACGTAAAGGACGAACGGCCCCTCTATGCCGTGAGTGCGCCTCACCGTTTCCCTCGCCTCCTGCCTGTCGGCCGGGCGGAAGCTCTCTTCAACGCCCAGAGGGATGACCGTTACCTTCCCCGGGCTCACCCCGTACACCCGCACGAGATCGTTCTTCGTGTTGTCGGAGATGGCTATTATCCTGTCCGCCCGGCGGGCGGAACGTCTCGCCAGCCGCAATGCCGAAAGCATCCGCACTCTCCACCTGTAAAGCCCGGGAAAGAACTCAACGTTAAGATCGTAGCAGGTAGTGACCATCCTGCACGAGCCGGTGAAAGGAAGCTCCTGGGTCATCGAGTGAAACAGGTCTATCCGGTCCCTGGCAAGACAGACCGGTATGGAGATGTACTTGTAGGCGGGCATCGGCATCCCGATGACCCGGACCGAGAAATTACTCTTCCCCCTGACCTCTTCCACCTCCCGGCCAGTGTTCATATAGAGGACGTACTCGTTCTCCTCGTCGAGTTCCGCCAGGTTGACCAGCAGGTTCCTGATATACCGGGTGAACCCGCTGCGCTCCCAGCAAAGGGCTCTAACGTCCATCGCGATCCGCACTCCGTCAGCTCCCTTCTCTCAACGACAGAATATCGACTGTCTCTCAGCCGGGTGGGGAGACTTCATGCACTGCCTATCTCGAGGACAGGAGACTTCTGAAACAGTATGCGATCACCCCGGCCAGCGCAGCCGATGCCTTCATGCCGTAGAGAAGCAGCAGTGCGAGCGCCCTCCCGGGACTCCTCAGGATACTTCCCCTTACGTAGACCTTCTTCGGCAGGCTGCGGCCCAGGACCAGTTCCCTGTCACATCTCAGGGCAGGGATGAACGAGAGGCCATAGAACCTGTAGAACTTCCTCATCATCCCCCTGACAGTGTTACTCTCGAGATGCAAGACCACCGTTTCCGCATAGGCCACCCTGGCTCCCTTCTTCTGCACCTGCCGGTAGATGAACGCGTGGTCGTAGTAGCCCACGTCCGCGCAGGGGAAGTCCAGAGACTTCAAGAGCTCACTTGCGAAGAATCGCGGCAGGGCCGTGCCGGTGACGACATCATCGTCTCCCTGTACCGCTTCCATATTGAGAGAAGTCACCCGGGTAAGCCAGTTCTGCTTCTCGATGACCGTCCTTTCCGGCAGTATCAGGGCATGTGCGTCCTTCTCGCGGCACGCCTTCAGGCACGACTCCAGGGCATCCGGTTCAAGCACCTGGTCTGAGTCCAGCAGGAGTATGAACTCGCCCTTGCTCTTCTCTATCCCAAGTTTCCGCTGTGCCAGGAGACCCCTCGTAGAGATGACAGCGGCGCCGTGACTCTCCGCTATCTCGCGGGTCCTATCCTTGCTGTACGCATCGATGACGATGATCTCGAAATCCCGGAAGGACTGCCCCCGGACCGCCCCCAGGCATCTCTCAAGCGTCCTCTCCGAGTTGTACGTCGGAATATTGACCGAGACCAGTGGTCTCACCCCGCACCTGTCTTTACCGGGCTTCAACCGCACGCCTCCCCTGCCCCTCCGGCTGCTGCCGCATCCTCTCCCGGCGTCCAAGGACCAGCACGATGCCGGCACAGGCAAGTGCCGCTGCAATGCCGATCTTCCCGCCCAGGACCATGTGCCGCTCCGGCAGGTACTCGATGACACCCTTGATGCGCCCGGTCCTCTCCACGTAAAAGGCATTGATACGCCCGTAGGCCCGCCCGGAAGCAACCGCCCTGCCGCCCTGCGGTGTGAACTGCCAGTGGGGGCTGTAAGTCTCCGAAAAGACAAGGTAGCCGGGGCGTTCCTGCGCAAAATCCAGCTCATATCTCGTCGGGCTCACCATGGTCCATCCCACACCTCCGCCCGTGCCTGCCTCCAGGAAGTCCTGCACCTGCACATCCTCCCAGGTCCCGGACAACAGGCGCCAGGCGCCGCCATCGGGGCCCGGCGGAAAGAGGCGGAGCACAGTCTTATTCTCGAGGAAGCCTGCCACGAGCTCGTCCTGCCGCTCCCTGTCTTTCCTCTTGAGAACAACAAGCTGGTCAAGCTGCTGCTTTCCATCGGGCCGGGAACGTACTTCCAGGAAATGCTCCCCCTCGGAAAGCACCCTGTCACTGATCCTTACCCACCCGTAGCGTGACCGCTCTCGCTTCGTCTCCACCACGCCGACCTGCCGGCCATCCAGGGAAAGCTCCATGGTGCCGTTCTTACCTGAGAACCCCATGCGCATCCAGAGCTCGTAGCGATCGCTTTCGACCACCTCAAAGCCCACCCTCATCCGGTGCTCTTTCGTGGGATCGGAATAGTCTACCACGCCCTTGCCGCTCTGCGCCAGTTCCCCGGCCTGGTGCCCGAGGTCCCCGTACGGCGGCCATACAGTCCTCCCGAAACGGGAGCCCACGGGGTCGTTCTCCCCCGAGTACACAGCGTAGTCCCACAGGTCCAGCCTCGGCCCAGGCCCGGTCATCGCCAGGGCCAGTTCGCCTTCATCCTGCCCGTAGAAGACCAGCAGATCTGCTCTGGCCAGGACGTCCGCGGTCCGCTCCTTCAAGTCGTCGCTGAAGAAGACAACGAGGTCTTCAAACAGCTGGTACTCGCCCGAGAGTTCGGCAAGTCCGACAAGCGAACCCATTCCTCCTGCCACAACAGCCGCCGAGGAGGCCGTGTAGAACCTGGGCAGGTGGCTCTCGTTGAGCAGGACCCACCTGCATGAAGTCTCTGATATATCCTGCTGCTCCAGCAGACGGTCCCGGTGCTCTTCCCTCGTGGTCTTGAACGCATCGTAGACCCACTCCCCCACAGTGATGGGAGGAAGGACGATATACTTCGCATTCAGCAGTCCCACCAGCTTGCCCCAGCGCGTCGTCTGGTCAAGGCATCGCTTGTTGATGTCCATCCTGTACAGGTACAGGTCGAGCTGGTGGTAATCCCCGCCGGAGATATACGGGTACGCGGGAGAATAGAAGGCATATGTCCCCCGCAATGGATGCCAGAGCGTCCTGAAACGCCCCCTGTCCGCGCGGATAAAATCCCTTACCTCCAGGTAATCCTCTCCCATCGGCCGCGGGAGATACGTACCGCCCACGAGCTGGTCCTTGCAATGCGGGTACACAAGGTAGAGCATCCCGGCGACGGAAAGCACAAGAAACGCCTTCGACAGGTACCGCAGCCGGCCCGGAGCTGCCATCGCTACCGCCCGGCATATCCCGCTTACCGAGCACCCGAGCAGAACGGCATACATGCACGATACGCCAAGGAAAAACTTCGAGGGATCGCGAAATCCCTGAAAGCCCGGAACGTTCTTGAAGCACCAGATATAAAGCCTGCCCAGCGGAGGATGCGCTCCTTTCGCAAGGAATACGAATGCCGCTGCAATCAATACGATGAACCAGATATCCCTCCTGCGGGACAGCAGCGGAGCGCCAAGAGCCAACACCGGGAGAAGCCAGTACAGGCTCCGTACATCCTCCAGCCGCACCGGCCCCACATTCTCCTGCTGCAGCGTATCCCATGGATGAAACAATGTCGCAGCCCGTGCGAGCGTAACGGAGTTGTGGTCGTATATCCAGTAAGGCTGTCCCAGGGAAGACGGAGCCGACACGCCTCTCTGGACAGACAAGGGAAGTACCCAGTAAAGGTGCAGGCACGCCGTGAGCACCAGGATAACGGCCACGGCCCGGACTGCAAGAAAAGCGCTGTGCTTCCGGTGTGTCACGCGCCTCCCTGCCAGGCAGCACAGGTGCAGTACCATGTACATGACGATGATAAGGGCCGTGAGATAAGCGGACCTTGCCGTCAGGCATGCCTGTAGCGCCAGGGCCAGCCCCCCGGCGACCGAATACCTCAGATCGCCGTGCTTGATGCCCTTGATGGCAAAGAGGATCGGCAGTGGCGCAAGCGCCACTGCAATTGCACCGTGGGACTGCCCTCCCCGAGAAAGATGAAGGACATACGTATTGAGACTGAAGAACAGGCTTCCTACAAAACACGCTGTCCTGTCCTTCTTGAGCAGGAAGTAGATGAGGCAGTACATCGCCAGGACCGGAACCGCTACCAGGGGGATCTTGTAGGCTAGAAGGTCGCTCACGCCCTCTCCGAACCAGCGAGTCAGTAGGCCGCGCATGAAGAGGAAGGGATGCCTGTACAGGTACACGCCGCTCGGGCCCCCTGCATTTTTCGTGGCATCCCACATGTGGGGCGATCCGACAGAACCTGCCACGTAAGACCCGGGATAGTAAGTGACCTCTCCGGCTATCAGCGTGTCATCCTGGAACCAGTTCCTATGAACGATCACCGAGATAAGCAGTAAGAGCACGATGTCGGCCATGCGGGACCGCAGCAGCCTCTTCACATACATGGGATCTTCTCCCTTTTCACCCCTGCGCCAGGACCCGCAGCGCTCGAAGCCTCACAGGCCTGCAGGCCTCAGCCGGACGGGATATTTCTCTTCCGGCCACCGGAGCCGCAACGGCAGGCCCGGAGCTCCTTCTTGATGGCCTCCGCCACTTCTTCCACGGGCCTCTCCGCATCCACAACGCGCAGGCCGAGCCGGCCGGCAAGCGCGACGTACCTTTCTCTTTGCTGCCGGAAGTAGCCGATATCCAGCTCCTTCGCCCGGGACAGCGCCGCCTCCGGCGAAAGGTCCAGGACGAACGTGAAGTCCGGACGGGGAATAGCGTTCTCATAGATACGTTTCGCTCTTGACGACGAACAGCCGTGGTAGTCGAATATCAGCGACAGGTCGTAGAAATAGCGGTCCGAGATCACGAAATAGCCAAGCGCCATCCTCGGCACAATACACAGCCAGTAGTAAAGCAGGTTGTCCGCCATGGCCACATAGGGCCAGAAGCGGGCCACTCCCGGCCTTGCTTCCCCGCCGGCAGCGAACCTGCCACAGGCAGCTCCATCACTCTTCTGCAGGTCCCTGCCCAGCAACCCGGCAGCGCATCTTGCAGCATCCAGGACAGGTCTGAGCAGGAAGTAGTTGAACGGCCGTATGACCAGGACTCTCATCCCTTCCGCCCTCAAGTGAGAGGTCAGCAGAGCCGAAAGCGTGGTCTTTCCGCTCCCGTCCAATCCGATCAATGCTATCAGCATCTTACCGGTTTGCTCCCGCCTCAACATTTTCAATGCATCAGGTCAATGACGTATCTGTCCTGCCGTGACGCGCTGCGTCACCATGCATCAGGTCAATGACGTATCTGTCCTGCCATGACGCGCTGCGTCACCATGCATCAGGTCAATGACGTATCTGTCCTGCCGTGACGCAGCAGGCTGCACAGCGCATGCAGGTCCGACCGCAGCTGCTGCCACGAGCGAACACTCGACCATAACCTTCTGAGCAGGAAGGAAGGACGCAGGTAGAACCTGTAATATGCTCTGCGCCGCATCCTGTAAATGCCCTCCGGGGTGAGGCCGTCAGGGACATATGTAGGCCATACACCTCGAAAACCCTCCCCCAGCTCGCCCCTTATGTAAAGATCCGTGATGTCCGCGCGGACCTTCCCCTCACGCACGCTCGTCAGAAACAGCTCAGAACCGGGCATGGGCACGGTGGGATGCACCCCGATGAGATCCGGCCTGAACTTCGCGCCGCACGCGACCGTCATCCTCATGTCTTCGACTGTCTCGGTCGGGAAGCCCAGCATCAGGTAGAAAGCTGTCCTTATGCCTGCCTTGCGGCACAGCCGCACCGCCCCGGCTATCTGCTCATCGGATATCCTCTTGCCGATGACCTTCGTCCTGACCCTCTCGCTGCCGGATTCCACTCCAAAAGCTATTTCCTCGCATCCGGCCTCCTTCATGTGCGACAGGAGTTCTTCGTCAACACCGTCAGCCCTTGTGTTGGCCACCCACTGGACCTTCAGGCCCCGGTCGATGATACTGCGGCACACGTCAATCGCGTGTTTCCTGCTTAAGGTAAACGTGTCGTCGACGAAAAACGCCCGCCCGCCGTATTCTCCGGCAGTCTCTGCTATCTCCTCCGCTACGTTCTCCCCGGAGCGGTACCGTACCCTGTCGGAAAGAGCAGGCAGGCTGCAAAAGATGCACTTGTGTGGACAGCCGCGGGAGGTCAGGATAAAAGCCCTGTTCTCCCTGTAGTCCGACGCATTGACCATGTCCCTTGACGGGAAGGGCAGGCTGTCAAGGTCCATGCACGTCTCCCCCCCGACAACACCGGCCACCTTCTCTCCCCCCAGCACCCGTTTGACGATGCCGGCAAATGCGAGCTCACCCTCCCGGGTGACGGCCGAGTCAAACCCGGGAAAGCGGTCGATGACACCCGGGTCGGCACTGACATGCGAACCACCCAGGCAGACATGTATCGAGTCACCATATACATCCTTGATCATCTTCCCCATGCTGACGGCCGAACGGATGCTCGATGTCAGCGCGGATATCCCCACGAGCCCGGGCCGTTCTTCTTCCAGGCACCTCATCACCTGGCCCGGATCCATGTCCATCGCCCGCACGTCGAGCAGGCGGACACTGAAGCCACTGTTTCTGAGACAGGATGCAACATACATCAGTCCCAGGGGTGGGCACCAGCTCTCATCCCCCACGGCACACCGGGTCCGCTCCAGCAGTATCGGGGCGTTTATGAGGACGACGTCAGACATCTTTCTCCTTCCGCACGCAAAACGCCTGCCTTGGCAGCCGCCCCAGGTATACCCGCAGGACGAAAAGGGCCTTTCGCAAGTCCGATGCAGACTTGATGTTCTTCAAGGCTCTCAGCCCGTGGCCTCGCAACGTGTAGCCCTGGCGGCCGGCCCAATCGAAGAGGAACGCACAGACCTCCTCCCACGGCAGAGTATCGACAAAATAGGGCAGTCGCTGCTTCACCGAGGGCAGCGTATACGGGCTCGCGACCGGACGGGTCCACGTGAAATCCTCCGGGAGAAGCCCGCTCTCCCTTGCCAGTTTCTCCACGCGCGTCCCTGGATAGATCACCGTTATGGCCAGGTTGTTCTTGCCTCCAAGGCGGTCCATCAGTTCCAGGGTCTTGCGAGCATCCTCCCGGGTCTCCGTGGGATGAGAGATCATGAAATTGGCATGTCTCAGGTATCCGAGCTCATCCAGCCAGCGGGTCACTTCCACCACCCGCTCTACCGTGAGCTTTTTATCGACTATTTCATCAAGGATCCTCTGGGACCCCGACTCGACGCCGTAGGAGACATAGTAACAGCCCGCCTTCTTCATGAGCTTCAACAGGTCGTAGGTGACCTGGTCCACCCGTATATGAGTGTTCCACCTGATGTCCAGCTTCCTGGTCACCATCATATCGCATATTCGCTCGGCCCGCGCCCTGTCCAGGGTAAAGGCATCATCAGAGATCTCCACCATGTCCACCCCGTGGTCCCTCTTGAGCTGTTCGAGTTCCGCTATCACGTTCCCGGGCGAGCGGGCACGCCACCGCCTCCGCCAGAGCACTGAAGAAGCGCAGAAGGAACACTTGAAGGGGCAGCCGCGCGAGCTGATGATCAGGCATGTCGACATCTTCACCGGACTACGTCCAGGATAGCGGTCCCGGAAGTAGTAGAGGTCCTTGTCCCCGGCCCGGTATTTGGCGCTCTGGTCTCTGGCCGGAAACGGCACCTCGTCCAGTTCAGAGATGAGCTCCCGCGGGGCAGTCCGGACCACTTCGCCATCGGAACCGCGGTACGCGAGCCCATCGACAGCGGAGACATCTCCCCCCCGGCCCAGTGTCTCCAGCAGTTGCGGGAAAGTACGCTCTCCTTCACCCAGCACGCAATAGTCGAACTCCTCCACGTTCGCAAGCAAGTCTTCGGCAGCAAGGGAAGGATGGGGCCCACCGGCTACCACCGGGATATCCCCAAGAGCTTTCTTCACAAGCTTCGCGCAAGTGATCGCGTCAGGTACGGTCTCCGTGACTATGCTGATCCCCACCGCCGCAGGCCGGTAGGAGAGCAGAATCTCTCGAAGCTCGCTGTCTCCGGCCTGTTCCAGGTGGCGGTCCAAGACCCTGACCCGGATGCTCTCCTGTTCCAGGGCCGATGCGAGGTAGAGGAGGCTAAGCTTGTCTCTCTGGTCCGCACGCTGCACGGCACGGTCCATGTCAGGCGATAGAAGAAGCACCCGCATCACGCATAACCCCCCGATATAACGACGTCAACCGGGCTACTGCCTCCGCTACGTCATGTTTCTCCTTCACATCCGACCGTGCCCGGTCGCCAAGCTCCTGCCTGAGCCCCGGGCTCTCAGCCAGGGCCCGGATGCACCCGGCCAGCTCCACCGTACTGCCGGGCGTGAAGAGCATACCGTTCTTCCCATCGACTATGAGTTCATCTATGCCCTGCGTCTTCGAAGCGACTATCGCCCTGCCCGCAGCCATCGCCTCCAGCAAAGTGGCCGGGTAAGTCAGCGTGCCGTGCGCGGACAGCTGAGGCACGACGACCATATCGCATGCGTCCAGCAACCTGGTGACATCCACGATCCCGCCGATGATCTCAAACGAGTGCCTGCACCCGCTCATGCGCGCTTCCAGCTCTCCGGTCTTTCTCAGCTCATCCTTCCTGCTCGAGAAGCGTGCACAGGCAAACACAAAATGCAGGTCAAGTGCCTCGCCCAGGATGCGGCTCGCATCCGCAAGTACGAATATCCCTTTTCTGGATTCTATAGGCCCGATATAGAGCACGACGGGCCTGTCGCCTGCACGGGGAAACAGCTTTTCACGGCTGCCGGCCCCACGGCCGGGAAAACGGTCCGTTTCTATCCCCATGCACAGGTAGGCGACCTTGCCCCGGTCGCCCAGCGAGTCACCGACAGCCCGTGCAAGGCTTTCGCTGAGGCACAGTATCCGGTCCAGCCTTCCCGTCCCGCCCAGCAGGGTACGTGACGAGAACACCCCGGTGTTGAAAGTGCAGAGAGTGTGGATCATCCGGGCCCGGGCAAACAGGCCGATCAAGGCCGTGCGGTGGAACATCAGCGCTGAGGATGAAAAATCGTTTATGATATCGTAGCGATTGCGTCGCTCGAGCACCCACGCGTACAGGCAGTAGAGCATCCTGGTAGCAGCGATGTAACCCGCATGAAAACGCCTGGCGAGAGGGACGTCTATCCCGTACACGCGGATCCCGCTCTCCCTCTCCTGCTCCACGGTCCACTCCAGCCAATCCGGCGAGGTATAGCGGTCGACGACCGTCAGGACATCGGCCGCGACTCCCTCCCCGGGGAGCCTCTTCAGGTGGTCGTAGATGAGCTCTGTCCCGCGGGCTGCGGGCGGCCCTATCCCGTCGATGATATGCAGGACTCTCATGGTCTTCCCAGTCCCGGGGCCGCGATGGATCGCAGGACTACACTGTGCATGAGATTCGAAGCACACATGAATACTCCGTATCAGAGGATAAGGCGCCTGCCCTCCAGTTCCTCCCTCGAACCGTCAAAACCATCCGTCGATTCCTGGCTCTTCGCCCACGCGACCAGTTCCCGGGCCCCATCCTCGAAACTGACAGCCGGCTCGAAGCCGAGCTTGCATTTGATCTTTGTGATATCGGCATAACAGTGCCTTATGTCCCCATGCCTGAACTTGTTGACTACCCGGGACTCGATGTCCGATCCGTGTGCCGCGATGAGGCGACGGGCCACGTCCAGAACGGTCAGGCCCCGCCCCGTTCCGACATTGAACACGTCGTAGTCGGCATCCTCCTTCTCGATAGCCAGGATGATGGCACGGACGATGTCGCTCACGTGGATGAAATCCCGGCTCTGCCCGCCGTCTTCATAGACCACAGGGGGACTGCCATTGAGGACCCTGCATGAGAAGATCGCCGCGACACCCGTGTAAGGGTTGGAGAGCGCCTGCCTGGACCCGTATATGTTGAAGAACCTCAACGCCACTGTCGGGATCCCATAAGCTCTCCCCACGCTGAGGCAGAGCTCCTCCTGGTCCCGCTTGGATATCGCGTATACGGATGTGGGCTGGAGCGGCTTCTGCTCGGTCGTTCCGACCGGCACAGTCTCTCCCCCGCACGCCGGGCACTTCATCTCCCAGTCCTTGCTCTCCAGCTGCGAGGCCGGACGCAGGACCGGGTATACTTTTCCGCATGTCTCGCAGGAGTACTCTCCCTCTCCGTAGATAGACATGGATGAGGCGACGACCAGCTTTCTCACGCTGTGCTTTCCGTCGGCCAGGACCTGCAGGAGATTCGCGGTGCCCAGGACATTGGCATCCACGTACCTGTGGATCTCGTACATGGACTGCCCGACTCCCACGACAGAAGCGCCATGGAAGATGACATCCATCCCCTGCACGGCCTTCCGGACGTCTTCGCGGCTCCTGACGTCGCCCACCAGCAGTTCCGCATCCCTGTTGAAGTAAGCCGGCACCGCCTTTTCCCTGCCATGGACCTGGGCATCCAGGTTGTCCAGCACCCTGACCGTGTACCCCATGGCGATGAGCCTGTCGGTAAGATGGGAGCCCACGAACCCCGCTCCACCCGTGACGAGCGCATTCCCTGCTGCAGCCATTCAGCCCGCCTCCCCTCCTCCGCTTCCCCCGGCCTTTCTGCAGGAAGCTTCGACCTCGTAGAAACCGGGCACCGGGATCCTCAACAGGCGGCTGAGGGCGTTCATCCCCCGGTTCCCCGGGCAAAGGCCCCGCACGCCGGCAGCACGCGCAAGGCGTAATCTGACCAGCACTCTCAGGCCCAGTTCCAGGATGGAGTATCGCGCTGTCCGGCAGGCAGTATCCCGCACCCGGAACCCGTTGTCTCTCAGAAGAGTAAGGAACTCGTCCGTGGCCCCGTACTCCCTCACGTGCGTGGGGTCAAGGACAAACCGCCCATCCCTGCGGTAGATGTAAAAACCCCATCTCCTCCTGACGACCGTGGAAAGAGTCAGCCTGCCTCCATCCCGCAGTACGCGGTACGCCTCCCGGACCATGGCGGCATCATCCCTGACATGCTCGATGACCATCCAGGCATTGACGAGGTCGACCGACGAGTCTCCCAGGGGAAGCGCGACCGCATCCCCGGCCACGAAGTGACCCTCCCCGACCGCACCGGCTGCCGTCAAGCACCGCTCACGGTCGATATCGATTCCCACGATCCTGTCCAGCGTGCCGATGCACCCCGCTCCCAGCAACGCGCGTATGACAGCGCCGTCCCCCATGCCAAGATCAAGTACTGTCACACCTCCGCAGCGGCTGCTGCGCTTGAGCGTCTTCACCGCATCCAGCAGCAGGGGAGACACCTCGCGGCCAAAGAACTGCATGTTGCCTGCCTTGTGCTCTTCCGGCATGATGCGACGCTCCTCCAGTCCGTGGCTCATGTCCACCTGGAGAAATCAAACCAGTGGTCATAGTAGGGCAACCGCCTCTTCATGGTAGCGTAGTAGCGCATCCGCGTGAAGAAGAAGTATGCAAACGCCGTGGCTGAGACCCCCCTCTTCTCCACCAGTTTCTCTCCGAACACCCCAAGGGCCCTCGGTACCGGGAACATGTATGGGAGCCGAATTGTCCTGGCTGCGCCCGCCGCCACCTTCCGCGACAGACCCGAAAGCTGAAGAAAAGGGTTCTCCTCGCCTTCAAAGACAAGCTCGTTCATCGCCGCGCTGACTCCCATCGAGTAGCGGAACGCCCTCTTCCAGCCAAAGCTCTCCACCTGCCCGGTCACCACACCGGTATCCTTCACCCGGAGAAGGGACTCCCGGAGCGCCAGGAAGTCCAGCAGCGGCAGATGAAACTTCTCGTAGACGACACTGCTCAGGTTCAGCAGGAACTCCACCTCCGGCGCGGGCACACGGCACTCTACTCCTGCCAGCTGCTTTCTCTCGGCGCCATCCCCCAGCACTTTCGTGTCCATGTGCCGCGTCCGCATCCAGGTGAAGTCCCGGTGCATGTCGATCTGCAAGAGGCGCTCTTTCCTTATATTCAACTGGCAGCCGGGAAGCCGTCCACCGAGAGAGCCATCATGCGAGAGTACCTCGCAGCCACTGCCGCGGAAGGCCTCTCCCGCCGCTTTGAAACAACGCTCCTCCACGTACAGGTCTACGTCGTAGGTCACATACGGGACATACTTGTCCGTTCTCACTACGAGGAACTCTATGCCGCTTCCGGACAGGACGCGCTCGCAGAACCTCAACGTGTCACTGAGAGCATCCAGCCTCGCCCTCCCCTCTTTCAGTACCGCGTCGATCAATTCCTGCTTGTCAGGGTCCGCGGCCCTGACCTTCGTGGCAAACAGGTACAGGATACGGTTGGCGGACGCCGCCTCCAGGAGCCCGACAAAGCTCCTGAAGCTCATCGAGGGAATCCGCAGCGCCGGCTGCTTCAGGCAATCGACCAGTAAGGCGCGTGCTTGATCCTTCATGATGTCCTTCTGAACGCGCTCGCCAATGCGAAGCGCAGGCCTTTCCTGCTGAACAGGAACCCGAACAGTACCGTATCGGTGACCGCCAGGCACACGAGCGGCTCGTACATGCCGGCGACATCCCTGTGCCTGACCGATTTCACAAGCCCCACCACGAATCCCGCAATGAGGGAATGTGCGTACAGCATCCATGCCGCCAGCTTCAGAACATCGGCGGGCTTGCCAAGGTCAAACCACCTGTACTCCTTGTCTTCAACGTTTCTCAGGTAGACCTCCCGGACATTTCTCAATCTCTTTCTCAGCAGTTCCCCGAAAGACGCCGCATGGAAATGGTATATGCCGGCATCCGGCACGTAGGCGAACCTCGTATAGCCTTTCCTGACCATCAGGACCAGGAAGTCCAGTTCGAGAAAGCGCTCCCGGTCCGCCACGAGGGGCAAGAGACTGTCCCTTCGATGTATGCAGGTGCCCCCGATCGGAGGTATCCTGCCAGGCGTAAGTGAGCACACGCAGTAACCCTGCCTTTCCTCGACGATCAATTGCTCCATGCGAGGGGCAAAATAGCTTTGAAGCGGGTCAAGCTGGTTATGGTGGAAATTCAGATACCTGTTTATCGCCGGGTCGCCCGGAGCGGAGTAGTAGCGCGTCACCGATGAGTGTATGGAGCCGTCCTCCACGAACGGGCGCACCATCAGTCGCAGCCACCCGGTCCCCCTGATGGCGAAATCTGCGTCGAAGTAGCAGAACAGTTCCCCCCCTGCCGCCTTCAAGCCCAGCATCTTCCCGAACTCCGCGTCGTGCCTGCCGTTGTCTATGACAGCCGCTCCATGCCGGCGCGCTATTTCGCGCGTGGCGTCCTGCGAGCAGTCATCGACGACTATGACCTCGACCAGCTCTCCAGGATAGTCCTGGGAGTGTATGGAATCAAGGCACTGGCCGATGCGCGCCTCTTCATTGCGGGCCGGGATCACGATGGTGATGGAAGGTAGCCTTGGCGCACACATCACTTCACGAGCTCCGAGTAGGTGTGCCTGTGCCTCAGGAAGTACTGGAATACTATGCTTGTCTTGCTCAGGGGATAGGGCTTCTTCCTCCTGTGCGCAAACCGCTGCTTGAGCTCCACGACCATGCGCCTGGACCTCAACACCTCTGGAACACTGAACAGCAACATCGCGTAGGCCTTTATGACGGCAACGTGGTTCCACTGCAGGGGATGGGTCGCCGCGTAGTAGACGATGCTGACGCCGTCCAGTAGCACCCTTACCGGGAGATACCGTGCCAGCTCCTGCCAGCTGTAGTTCTTCACAAGCATTATGATGCCGTTCCTATGCGTGTAGAACACCTTGGTGAACGGGACAGCCCTCATCGTCCCCATGCCCGCGTGGTAGACTACCGACAAAGGGACACACATCAGCCTGTACCCGCAGTGCGCCATCCGCCAGCAGAGGTCGGCCTCCTCCGCGTAGATGAAAAAGAACGGGCCGATAAGGCCCGTCTCCTCCAGGGCGCTGTCTCGCATAAGAAGCGAC
>SDBT01000777.1_pt1 | contig 52569 bp, 74 predicted proteins | sample 2277101 | NCBI WGS metagenome assembly SDBT01 (sample SAMN10404973, study PRJNA504765) | marine sediment metagenome | isolation source: marine sediment core GS10_PC15, 103 cmbsf | place: Arctic Ocean: Southern Knipovich Ridge | collected 2010
GATCAGTTTAGCAAAAACACTGGAGGGACAAAGCCTACACTAGCAGTTTATAATGGGGATGTCCGCGCGTGGCAGTTTTCCGATGGGGACGAGGCTTATCTTACATATCATATTCCCCACGATTATGTCGCTGGCACTGATATTCATCTCCACATTCACTGGAGCCAAAATAACGTAGGTGCAACTGGTGGGACTATAGACTTCAAATATTTCGCCGTCTATGCCAAAAGCCACAATCAAGCATCCGGCTCTACATTTACATCAACGCCTATTACCGATACATTTTCAAGTATTGACATTAACGACGGCGGATCGGGACTGAGCCGCTATCAGCAGCATTTTACCGAAGTAGTAATTTCGGCGGCAACCGCAACGGCAGCCCTGTTCGATAGAGATGATTTTGAACCCGATGGAGTTATAGAGTTGACTCTTGAAATGGATGCTAACAATCTAACTGGAACGCCATCAGACCCCTTTATACATTACGTCGATATCCACTATCAAAGTACGAACATTGGAACCAAAGATAAAGCCCCGGACTTTTATACATAATGGGCAACTTACGCATAAACCCGACGAACAAACACTTCCTTGTGCATCCAGTGAGTAAGCACTTGATTAAGGGGTGTCCGAGAATCGGTGGCTGCCAGTATTGCCCAGGATTAACCCCAAAAACTATTACCGCAGTTACTAGCGGTATAACCTTTTGTACAGATTGCCAGGAACCTGATAATGATACCAAATGGACAACTGAGCCCAGCGTAAATCCTAACGGTACTTTTGTATTGACGCAGAATTCTACTAATCTGTGTTTGTATGAATACACTGTTGCGGCCACCGGGCAATGGACTGAATACAACGGGAATGGGTGTACCTGTGACCAAGCTGTGCTTGCAGTTAATAACATAACGGCCATGAGAGTAGTGGCAGTATTTTCAACTGGTCCAGCCATAAGATTTTTTATGGAGTATGCGGGGGGGCATGATCTTGACATTTTTAACACTACGGCTACTGCGGGAGCCGGTGCTTGTGATGATCCAACCGTCTTTAGCAATCTTAATGTTTGCAATTGCGATGGGTTAGTTTCAGCAGCCATTGGCGGCACAGCAACACTAACCCCATGATACCATGAAGGACATAAGCATTATATGTGAAATGCGAAACCATTGCCAAGCCTGTCGCGACATGGAAGGCGGGCGGATTTGGCGAGAATCGCTGCACAAGGCATTTTGGCTACCTGATGACGAGATAGACTTCGAGTGCCCGCACGGAATACCGTGGGGCGCAGGACCGCAAACCGAAGTGTTGGTGCAGGCTCAGGCAAAGCGTGAGTCGGAACTGGGAATCATCTATGCAGAGTACAGACGCATCAACGGGATATGCGAACCATGTGCGGACGAAGATTGCGACTTTTACAAACTGAAGGGCTGCACAAAGAAGAACCAAGTTAAAAACAGCTTGGGGCCTGCCAAGGAATTGATACAGTGCCCCAAGAAACTTTTGTATTAGGAGACTAGCCATGGCAATTCCAATTTGGGATGGAAGTACGGATGGTAACCTTTCGACCGGGGCCAACTGGTCAACGGGTTCCGCTCCAGTAACAGGTGATACGGTTATTTTCCCCAAGGGTGCAACGAGGAACGTAACGGACGGGCTTGGCCAATTTGCAGTGGACTTGGCGGAACTGATTGTCGAGAAGGGCTGCACAATCAACTTCGGCACGGCTGCGGGTTCGATGCAATATGGCATTCAGGCTGGTGGATCCATTACGTGGGAAGGAACGGGAACTGCTTACGTGGAGATTGCCGGGGACCAAACCACTACGGGTGTTTTCAACGTGCGGGCCTGCACCACGTTATACATCGCTTCTTACAGTACCGAAAAGACCGTCAATACCCTGAATGTCACTGCCAATAGCGGTTCGGTTTATCTCGCGTGGAATGGAGATGAGACGGGCAAGGTTGACACAATCAACAAGTGGGGCGGTTCTACCCTCTACATGGGCAGTGGTGTTGTGGCAACTGGCGGCGGTGCGATAACCGCATTGAATTCCTACGCCGGATCAACGCACGTTCGGTCCAGCGTGGTTACGCTTGTTGTGTCGGGGACAGTTTTCCCGGACGAGGTGATGACGGTTACAAACACGACGGTCTATTCCACTGGTACGGTTGACCTGAGAAATGGGTCTGGAGCAGTGACATTTTCCAATACCGTCCAGACGCACACTAAGTGTCGATGGTTCGATGACTTCGGTCGCGGTGGCAATACGGTGTTCAAGAACAATGGCGGCAATCTTCAAGACAGGACGATTCAACTGATCGCCGACAAAACGATCACTTTATCGTAAAAGAATCTTGACAAAAATGACAGTAAAGGCGTATAATACCGACATGGGCGTGTCCCACCGGGAAAACCTTTCGGCAGGTAGGCTTCCGTCAACCACGTCAAGTCTAACAGCACGTCCGGCGACCGACTCTGGCAGTACACAGGGTCGGTCTTTTTTAAGGAAAGGAGTTATGCTATGAGATTCAAGCTGTTTTTGATTGGTTCGGCTGTTTTGCTTGCCCTGGCCGGTTGTGCCGGCCCGGGTGGAGGATCGGGCGGTATGGGTGGTCAGGGCTTCGCCATTACCGTAACCCAAGGCTGTGCTGAGCATGCGACGCAACGCTCTGAGGCTACTGGGACGGACGGAAAGGCGAAGGCCACCGGCAAGGGAGGCAATGTGACGGTTATCATTATTAGGAATGACGATGGAGGGACCGGCATCCCAAACCCTTCGCAGCCCTCGGAGGAGAGGGCGACTCAGGAACCGACGACCCAGCCCAAACCATCGGAAAAAGTGCCGGGATAATAGCGGGCTTGCTGGGCTGGCCTTGGTGGTTCAAGGGAATTGTGGTAGTTGGCGTAACATTTGTGGCAGGATTTTTTATCAAAAAGAGAAAGAGAAGGAAGTAAAATGGAAAATTCAAAAGTTTGGTATCTTAGCAAAGGTATTTGGGGTGGAATTCTATCGGGCCTTGTCGGCGCACTGGCCCTTTTGGGCGTAGCCGTAGATGCTAATTTCGTCAATGTGGTAAGTGACAAAATCGTTCTCGTTATCCCGGCAGCAATTACGGTTGTCGGGGCCATCTTGGCTATCGTCGGCCGGATAAAGGCGGTCAAGAAGATCGGTAAGTAGCCTCCAAGGGGGTGGTTTATGTGTACGACTCACCATTCGGCATCTTAGTCTGGGAAATCATCATGGCTATTGACTTGCTGCGGGAAGGGGTAAAAAAACTCTCCAATTCGCAGGATTCCCCTTGACTTGTCACTTTGGCCCGTGATAATAAGGGTGCAATGAAAAACAGCAGCCCCTACAAACCACTTTTGCTTACATTCGTAGGCATTTCCTGTACTGGCGTAGAGACTGCGGGCTGCTGTTCTTTACGTCTTGGCGTGGGGGCGGTCTACTGGCTGCCCCTACGTGCTTTTTTAACAGGAATAGGAGCAAGCCATGAAATTTTCTAATCGCGGCATTGCGGCCTTTTTTAGACACCGGAAGCGGGATCGGGAAATGAAGCGGAAAGGCTATAAACTCTTTCGGGTATCTGACGATGGTTCAACCCGTTCTTATGAGGGTCCACTTCCATCATCAATGACATGTCTTCTTTGCAGAACCGAGTTCCCCGCTCGCCTTAATACAAAAGAAACCTTTATTTGCCCGAACTGTGGAGCACGGTACTTTCACGATGAAGGATTCGTATTATACCCTACATACGAACAGGCCCAAAGGTGGCTAAAAGCGGAACTGGAATATCGGGAGAAGGAGCAACCATGTTAATCGACTTGGTAGATGATTACGTCTTAACCAGCGACCCGCATAACTTCATTCTGAGCCAAAGGAAGGTCAAGGAAGAAGGCAAAGCCAAGGGTCAGGAATATCTGGAAATCGTAGGCTTCTACCCGACAATCGCCGGGGCATTCCAAGGACTCACTACGAAAAAGTTACGGGCAAGTAGCTGCAAAACGGCCGAAGCCCTTTTGCGGGAACACACGGAAATTGCAGAGCGGATTGAGGCGATATTCAAGGCCTTGGGAGAACGAGAATTTGAAGGGAGTAAGCCATGACAAAGGCAGAATTGGTAGCGGAAATAAAAAGGCTTAAAAGGCAAATCGCCCGCAACCGCAAGTTGGACGAGAAAGCATCTATCGTGGTTAGGGGCGGCACAGTAATTATCCCGGACAGGCAGAAATTACATACGCTGTCAGTTTTTGGCGGGATGGTTTGCGCCCGGGACAAACTCAAGGTTAAAGTCAGTGGAGAAAAGCCATGACAGAAAAGAAGAATGTTTATGAAGAGAGACTAGAAAAGGGGTTGTGTGGCAGTTAAGGGGCAAAATCATGAGCAAATACCACGGACCATTATTCTACGAGAAGCGAGATAAGCCGAGACTGGATTCGGTGAAGGGAGTAATAGCGGCGATAATGACAGGAACAATGGGGCCTATATATAAGTGGACTGTTCCACAGCTTCACGAAGTCGTGCTGGAATTCTACCCCTGCCGAGAAGATACAGTCCGCCGAATGCTCAATTATCTCATGCGAGAAGGCACAGAAACACACACTTTCCACTCGCGGGAATCGGAAAGTCATCCCGGAACCTGCGAATATACCGCAAGGAGAAAATTATGAAAGTGACAGCGAAAAATTTGTGGCGGGGCGGCGGAGATGATCTCGTAACATCGGATGGCACAGCAGTGGCTTGCCTAGGACTTCTCGACCAGCGGTTTGACATCCCCTGCGAGGCCGCAAAGCCCGCAAATACTACCTCACAGTTTATTACTACGAAGAATAGGGAGTAAACCATGAAGAAGAAAGAAAAGCCGACAACTATAGGGAACACCGCGAGATTTGAGGTGTTTCGGGGAAAGGGCAAGCATCCTTGGCGTTGGAGGCTTCGTAGCAAGAATGGGCAGATAATGGCTCACTCTGAAGGATATACACGGAAGGCAAGTGCTTTTCGAGCAGTGCACCAACTTACAAGAACCATTCGGGCGACCCTCATTAAGATCGTCGAAATTGACAAATAACAAGTAAATAGAGATTTGCTGGTAGTGCGGCTTCCTAAGCGAGCGGCCTATGGACGATTGGCCATGTAATCCGCAGGTGCATACATATGGTAAACGCGAGAGGTGACCCACTTAGTTGGGGACAGGTCAGCCACACCAGCATTTGCCAGAGGCGGCGGTATAGGGCAAATATACCTGCGCATGATTCGCCATCGGCGTAACCCTGCGGCTGGGACTCGATAGAGATATCGTGGATAGCCTGCGGGAGCGGATACACACTACCATTTGTCAGGTCTCACATTGCCTACGCGTGGGCGTACTGGGAAACCAGTGAATGGGTGCCGACCCGGTTGAATAATAGGCTTTTGAATGCTGTGCCTGTCGGTGAAAACCCGGCCCGCCTCTCTTAAAATTGAATATGCTGGCGTGCGGTTGCAAAATGCCCCCGATTTCGCAGAGGTTCGGGATGCGGCCCACGTTACCGATTCTGAGGAACTTGGTTGGTTTGCGTAGACCAGTATCAAGCGAAAAGCCCTTGCGGTGCAGAAACGTGGCCACGCCAGCAGTTGAAACCCCATAGGCCAATAGGCCAGAAAGGAAGTGGATTGTGAAAATTGAATTGACAAGTTGGAAGCTGGCCGAAGATAGCGAAGATAAGGTTCTAAAAATGGTGGGTGAATTTGAGGTCCAAACGGAAGCTGGACTCAAGATTGCAAGCCAGAGCTTCGGACATAGCTACGGTGCAATTAATGTAAACTTTTCGCGGGACATATTGGAGATGGCGAACAAGTTAAATGCGTTGATTAAGGACGAAATCGAAGGGTATTTTAACGAAAAGGAATAGCGAAATGACCAAGGAAGAGATTATTCAAGAAACCCAGCAACGGAGAGTCGAAGACTACCAGCTTACTTTTCGCAATGAGGTTAGGGGCTTGCTGGAAACCCTCGTCAACCTCAACAGGAACCTAGAAAGGACCAAGCAGGAAATTAGGGACTACAAGAAGGCGCTGGCGGACATGGAATACAAAGAGCCGGCCCCTGTAGACATCGCCATTCAAGAGGCATGAACCCCATAGGCCCACGCGACGAAGAATATTCGGATTAGCCGTGGGTTGGCCGATTGCTTGGGCGGGTTTTACATGGCGTGAACTCGTCCAGGCGTCGGCATTGAAAGGAGAATGAAGATGCTTGTTTTGTTTATATTGGCGACAGCATTCTTCGTTCTTGGCGTTCTTGCCCAGTTTATTATTGACAGATGGGACTTCACGACGCGTGACACCATGCTGCTGGTGGGCGTGATATCTGGGATAGTTGCCTTCTGTGCGGCAGACGCTATGTGGAAAGAAAATGAGACAATGATGTGGTATTTATTCATACTATACTTCAGTTTGTCGGTTGGGGCTTGGATTAAAGGTACATTTTAGGAACCCTGGCCCTTTGGAGCTAACGTGCTAAGAATCCAACAACAGTTCATGGAGTTGCCAGAAGGAAAGAAGCAGGAAGTCCTACTCCTTTTGGAAGAAATAAAAAAGGCTGGCGAGAGGGCACAGAAAATCATTGACGATATTCGAGCAAAGGATGATTGAAAATGAGAACACTTGAACATTTCCCCAGCGATTCAACATGTCCGATCTGTGGCACAAAAGAAGATAGCCCCAGCATGCTAGTACCGATTGATGGAACGGGTGATGGGCGTATTGCAGAAACCCAGCCTGTTCATGTGGCCTGTATTCCAGAAGGACGGTGGCAATACAACAAGCATGTGGGCGTCATCTACATATCCGTTCCCATCGAAGCAAAAAAGGACAAAAAGAATGTCGATAAGTGAACTTGAATACATCCCGGAACAACGCGAAGGGAACTGCAAATGATCCCGAAGAACCCGCCCTACTCGCAGCCCGCCCCGGCGCCGGGCGTGTATGACGGACTTCCCTATCACGTCTATTCCTCTTGGGATGCGATCAACCAGAGCTTCCTCAAGGACATGGACGAAACTCCCGCCACGGCGATATACAACAAAACGCATCGGGACCCAGATGAGGATGAGAAATCACACTATCGTACCGGCCGGGCCATGCACGCGATGACTACGCAGCCTGAGTTATTCGAGAAAGAGTACGTCATCAAACCCGGCACCTACATCAACGAAAAGGGCGAGGAGAAGAAGTGGAACGGGAACGCGACAATATGCAAGGACAAGATGGCTTTGTGGCTTTCGGAAGGATTGACTCTCCTTGCCCCCAAAGAACACGACAAGGCCAAAGGCATGGCCGACTCGCTCCGGGAACATCCTCTCACCAGGGCCTTCTTGGAGGATGGATACTACGAACTCTCAATCGTTTGGGTTGACGAAGCGACGGGCCTGACCTGTAAGGCCCGATTCGATGCCTATAAGAACGGGGTGATACTCGATTGGAAAAGCACGAAGCGGGCGATCAACGGTACGAGCATGATGTACGAAGCGACGAACTTCAAATACTACCTACAGATGCACCATTACGAACAGGCGGCGATAGCAGCCGATATTGCTGAGTTCCCACAGTTCGAGTTCTTCTTTGTCAAGAGCAAGGCTCCGTATCTGTGCGACCACTACAAGCCTGACATCTCGCTCATAACCGCTGGAAAAGACGAATGGGAACGGTTGATGAAGAGAACTGCAAGGTGTATGGAAACCGGCGCGTGGCCGGGACTGTATGACCCGAACAATGACAAAACGTGGACAAAAGACCTATTGGCCTCGCCTTCGCTTGGTACGAAGCTGGGCTGGGAAGGAACTTGATCTTGACTTTTGAGTGAGATTAAGCCATAATGACAATGCGAGTTCCAATGACGATATTCCGTTACGTCTTATTAGCCTTGGCTGTAGGCTCCACTTCCATTCGTGGTTGGGGCTCGCAACCTACAGACCAAGGCTTTTTTAGGCCTCGCACGATGAAACGATGTAGTAAATGTAAAAAGAACCTCCCTTTGCCCGAGTTTTACAAAGCGTCCGCCCATAAGGATGGCTTGCAGGGCGAATGTAAAAATTGTGGGCCACAACGGCATCGCAAATATTACCAATCACATCGCCCCGAATATGCAGAGAGGCAACGTAAATATACCAAAAAGCATTCGGCAAAAGTAAAAGAGTGGAAACGCAAATATAGCCAAACACACAAAGCTGAAATTGCAAAGTGGCAACACAAATACCGCAAGGCTCACTTGCAAGAGCGACGCGCCAAAGAGCAACTGCGCAGGGCAAAGAAATTCGGCGGGACTATCGAGTTATTTGCCGACAATGAAATCTTTGACCGCGATGGGTGGATTTGTCAAATTTGCAGGAAGCGAGTAGGCAAGGCGTTGAAATACCCTCATCCCCGAAGTGCATCCTTGGATCACATTGTCTCTCTGTCCAAGGGCGGGGACCACACCAGAATCAATGTCCAGTTGGCTCATTTGGTATGTAATACTAAAAAGCGGGATCGATGGTATGGTCAATTGAGATTGATGGGATGAGAAGAAAGGAACCAACATGACTGAAACAGCAGAAGCAGACAAAGCAACAACAGCAATCCAGACATTTCGTGGGGGGTCTCTTGGGCATGCAGATAATCTTTGGAAAATCAACGATCTCAAGGGGCTGGTAGGCATAATCGGGCGATGTTTCCCAGGCGACCTTACGAATGATCGGCGTGATCTCAAAACCCGCCAACTGGTTGAGCAAGCGATAATCCACGTTACCAATAGCAGGGCGATGGACAAGATCGTCCTTTGTACCGGCGGGTCCATCGTACAGACCTTAGCCGATGTGGCGGCCTTGGACCTCTCTCTGATCCGGGCTCTTGGCGAGGGATACATGATCCCCTACGGCCGAGTCTGTCAATTGATGGTAGGCTATCGGGGTTTCATTAAGCTCATGGTCAACACTGGGGGGGTAGTGAGCATCCAATCTGAACTGGTCTACGAAGGGGAGGAATTCTCATCGTGGACCGATGAAAAAGGAAACCACTGGCGACATGAGCACAAAGTCGAACTTCGCGGCAATGCACAGCTTGTCAAGTCAGCCTATGCGATTGGCTGGACACGAGTTGGTCCGCCCCTCTTTGAAGCAATGAACAAAGAGGAACTGGATCATGTGATGAGTAAATCTAAGATGGCAGGCCAAGGCCCGAACATAGAGTGGACAACGGAGATGTACCGCAAGGCCCCCATCCGACGGATACAAAAGAAGATTCCCAAGACTGGAGATAATCAAGCCCATCAACTTCTATTGCTTGCGATTGAACATGACAATGCCCAATACGTCTTAGATCGTAACCAACAAGCCAAGGAAGAACACGGCGTCTACCTAGAACAGCAGACGAAAGAACTCACGGATCGCCTGTCTGGCGAGGCAACGGACATCAAGCCAAAGCAATTTGCGGAAGATGGCCAGGAAATTCCCGACAGCCTCAGCGAAGGGAGCAAGCCATGCGACACGCAACAGTAAATAAATACGGCGACTTGGTGTGTCCTCACGTGTGCTGCCCGACCAGGATAATAACGCCCTTAGGATGCGACGTGATGGAAGGTACTGGAGCCTGCCCTTTTTGTAAGGAAGAGTTCCGAGTAACTGAAGAAACAGCAAGACTTGCAAATGAGCGAGCGAACACTAAGGCCGAAGGCCAGAAAGAAGGTGAATTGTGAGAGAAATTAAGTTTCGGGCTTGGGATGAAGGCAATAAGGTTATGCATGTTGATTTTCAATTTATTAGAAGTGGCGTTGAGGGAAATGATTGGATTATTTTCATCTCAGACAAGTTTCCGCTAGAAAATCACGAGACAAACCCATTCAAAAACCCAAGCCCGTATTTTGCACAACAACTAAAGGTTATGCAATACACCGGCCTCAAAGACAAGACCGGCAAAGAGATATATGAGGGGGATCTTATTCATTCTGAAGCTACCATCTGCATGATAGTCGAATTTAAGAAGGGAGCATTTGGCATAGGGAATATATTCCCTTTTAAAACGCTCCAAAGCGCAATTAGGAATTACGGAGAAGTTGAAATCGTCGGCAACATCTACGAGAACTCGGAACTAAAAGATGATTCCCCCACGGACGGACACTAGTGCATGGAAGCGAACCTCGAAGAAACCCCAGGGTGGGTTAATCTCTGTCCTGCCCTGGGGAAAGGGAGAATGAAATGAGCAAACAATATGAGGCACCTCTAAACAAGGACCACTGCAAACAGAGTGTACAAAGCGATTATCTAAGTCATCAATGCTGCCGCTATCCTTGGAAAGATGGATGGAAGAAGCAGCAATGCTGCCGCTATCCTTGGAAAGATGGATGGTGCTATCAGCATCATCCCGATTCCGTAGCTAAGAGGAAAAAGCAAAGCCAAAGACTATACGAGCAACAATGCGCGAAAAGGGACAAGCCATTCAAGCGAATCTCAGAGCTTGAGATACTCGCTTACGCTATAGCACATAAGGCTTACGAAATGGGCCGAATTTATACAAAGAGTGGCGAGAAAGCTACGCCAGCCACGGAGGAATTCCGGCGGGTAAATGGTATGGTTGCGAAAAAAATTGGCGTTACGTTGGAAACTGTTAAAAACAAGGGGAAGGAATAAATGGCCATAAGCAGAGACAGTTTACCAGATCATGTGCGCATGGAAGTCAATCGCCAGATAGCTAACCAGGATCGCAAGGCTGCTATTCTAATGACACAGTTTCACATCATCCTGCCCTTGCCCGCCAGGGAACTTTCGCCAAACGCGAGATGCCACTGGGGAGCGAAGGCTGTAGCGACAAGAAAGGCCCGTACAGCCGCATGTGCGTGTGCTATGGCTGCCCTGTGGCGCGACGAGCCGCCACGGTGGAAAAATGCTATGTCCCAGCTAATATTCTACTTCAAGACTGCCCGCCGCCGCGATGCTGACAACCTCCTAGCAAGCTGCAAGGCGTACTGCGATGGCTTAGTTGACGCGGGAATACTCGCTGATGATTCGGGATTAGGTCATTTCCCGGTAATCGTTCACAAGGACAAAGACAACCCCAGGCTGGAGATAACGATAGAAAGAGCGTGAACTACTAGCGAACTACTAATTACTACTAATTTAGTATTTAGACTGTAACCCCTTGGCCATAAAGGAGCAATATCATGAAGACTTGAAATCCCGATTGAAACTGACAGGGGATGTTATCGTGTAATAGTAATTCAAACTCTATAAAAAGGATGATGAATGATGAATGCTTTAACCGATTATGAAGTTCAAGCCATTCGCAAAGATATATGTGAAGATTGTGAAGGGACTGATTTTGAGATTGACGATACCTGCAAGAAACATTGTGCAGCCTTTCTTGAAGCCGCCGAGGCCGTGAAGGAGGCTAGGAATGAGTAAAGAAGATATATTCTGGCGTTGGTTCTATTACGGGGCTCTAGTTGTGGGGACATGGGCTTTGTTCTTCTTGATATGGTCAACCTTCGGCTGCAACGAGAATCCCCCCCACAGCACCGCCCCTCCCAATCAGCCGGACTATGTGAGCTATTACCCTCCCTATAAGCAAGAGGAGGCCTCACAGACCCTCTCAGAACTATCACAATATGAGGCGCAAACAGAACCCCAAAAGATAGACCCCGTGCCCATCCCTCTTGTCCAACCTACGGATGAGATGTGGTTCGAGGCTCTGCGAATCTACGAAACAGGAGAAGATGATTATGCGTGTGGAGATAAAGGCTTGTCAAGAGGTGCGTATCAGATTCAAGAGGGGACCTGGAAGGACGGACTGGAACACCTCGGTATTACCGCTAGTGATTCAGAATGGGCATGGACCTTATGGTCTTTTTGTAGACCGAAGGCCGAGTTTGTATTACACGCTTATTGGTCAAGGTATAAGCTCAACACCTGGAAGCGGAGAATTATGGCTCACAAGGGCTTGGTGGGAATAAACAACCCTTCGCGTGTGGTTTACTATGAGCGCGTGAAGAACATCGTGTGGGATTTGATGAGAAGAAAGGCGGCGCGGTGATGACTGGAGCAGGTGAACATGAAAAGTGCCCCGGCTGTGAAGGAAGCAGGGTTACTGCCGAAGGCGAAACGCCGATTACTTTTGATTGCGGTACCGACATATCAGAAATAGCTGAAGTGGTTCGGGTTAGTTGGTTTTGCCTTGCACGCCAAGTGGATCAGCTTCAAGCCATTGTATGCAAAACATCCAAGCTAGATAATGGAACCATAATAGTTGAGGGCATGGAAGTTTCAGTCCCTAGCAATCGCCCTTGTGCCGAAGATTTTATAGAACCGCCACACATCAGTTTCCAAGTGTGTTGGATAACTGCTGAAGGGCAACATGTTACGGATAGCTATAAGGGCTGGGAGCCTACCCGCGAAACAGCCAAGAAAGAAGGTGAGTGAGATGGAACTGCAAACAGCAATTGCCGAGTTGTGCAAACTGCGTGAATTTATCGTTAAGAGGGAAGTCAAGCAACCGGACAAAGGAGCAAGGGAAACTCTCGGCGCAATCCAAGCGGTGCTTTGTGAACTCGCCCGCCTGCAATCCATTGTGGACAAATGCCACAAAACAACTGACGACGCATTCAAGGTTCCAGGCCCTGATTATGTTTATCTGGTTTGTGATGGCTATGTTGGGTTTATGGCAAGCGATATGTTCATGGAGGCTGGCATTTACAAGGTAAGGCTTGTGTCGAATTGGTCCGATCATATTGCCGTGATGTTCGATGATTCTGGTGATTGTGATTACTGGACTGGCCCGACTTACTCCACCCCCGAAGCCGCCGAAGCGGCTCAGAAAGAAGGTGCGTGTGATGGACAACCTAAGCCCATCAATCGAAGAAATTGTGGATAACTTACAGAAGAATCTCGGCGTGGACAATATTTGCGTGAGTTATTTGTTGGGCCTGTATCGAGAAGCCCAAGCCATTGTGGACAAGCTGCCGAAATGTTGGCGATTAAATGGGCAGGGCGATTTGGTGCAGGATGTACGAATAACAGCGGGCATGGTTCTGTATCGCAGCGTTTTTACAAACGACGATGGAACACCTCGGATGGATACTGTCAAAGTTATCGGGCTCAAGCATTACATCAATGCAACGGTCCAAGGCAAACATATTTGCCCGCCCGCTGATTCGCTATGTGTTTCCCAAGCCGCCGCCGAAGCGGCTCAGAAAGCCAAAGCCAACCCGGCCGGAAAGGATGTGGAATGATGGGGCAAAGAGGTAGTTGGTGGTGTATGGCTTGCAAAGAGGAGCGTAGCGATGAACATGTGATAGACCAAGAAAAGTGTGCTTGTTGCGGCCAACCCATAATATGGGTAACGATTAACGAAAGCAAAGTAGTAGATGATCTCCGCCGTCGGCTAGGCGAAGCAGAGAAGGAAAAGCAATGCCAAGCAAAATAGAGTGGACCGATTCCACCTGGAATCCCGTTACTGGCTGCACACCGATCAGCGAAGGCTGCGAAAACTGCTATGCCAAACGTATGGCCAAGCGATTGCAGACGATGGGGCAGATGAAATACCGGAACGGATTCACAGTAACGTGCCACCCCCACGCCCTCGAAGAACCGCTACACTGGCGAAAGCCCCAGAATATCTTCGTCTGCTCGATGAGCGACCTATTTCACGATGACGTGCCTTTCGAGTTTATCGACAGAATAATAGATGTTTTTAACAAATGCCCCCAACACACAGGTCAGCTTCTAACCAAACGAGCAAAGCGGATGTATGAATATGCCGAATATAGAAATTTAGAATGGCCTGAAAATGTAATCGGGATGGTGACAGCGGAAAATCAAAAACAGGCGAATTTGCGGATTCCCTATCTTTTGCGATGCGGCTTCAAAACAACTGCAGTGAGCATCGAGCCTTGTTTGGGATGGGTGGATTTCAACACAATGACCCATATATGGAATCCACGCGATAGCGATATGTACCTTTCGGGCATTCATTGGGTGATCGTCGGGGCAGAGACGGGACCAAACGCAAGGCCAATGATGGTGGATTGGGCAAGGAATCTTCTCGCACAATGTCAGGAAACCAATGTCCCATTTTTCTACAAAAGGGATAGCGTTGGAAGCCGCCTGCTCGACGGGCGGGAATGGAACGAAAGGCCGGCGCAGAAAGCCAAGGCCAATCCGGCCGGAAAGGATGTGGAATGATGGCAATCGAAGAAAGTGCAGAAATCACAGGGGCAGTCAATATAAAAATGCACTGCCTTGAACTTCGGGTCAAAGAGCTTCAGAAGATTATAGAAATCGTGATGACTGCCCACTGGGATTTGAAATGCTGCGACTGCTGGTTTTGCCGAAAAGGGAGAGCCCTCGGAAGCCACCCAGTAAACTTGGGCCATCTAGGTCCAGACGCTGGGTTCCGCAAGGACACCCCGCAGTTTCGTCAGATTCCTAAAGCGGAATGGGACGGTCCCCGTAAGAACCCCCAGAATTCCTGATTCCCCTTGACTTTTGGTTTGGAGCCTGTTAGGATTATAGTGTCATGGTAAAGCATTTGAATCACTGGTTCGTATTACCGCCTTGGGACAGGTTGACAAATCACCACAAGTGCTTTGCCATGACGCCTGTTCCTGGGCGGTGTTTATAGGTGGTGGTGATGAGGCCAAAAATACGAAAAAGGCTATTAGACCGAGGCGGCAACAAGTGTGCCCATTGCGGGGCAACCGACAACTTGCAGATAGACCACATAATTCCTGTTTGTCGGAACGGCAGGGAAGACGAGGATAATATGCAAGTTCTCTGCCAGTCTTGTAACTACAAAAAGGGGAGGGGAATCGACCTTGAACCTTACCTAAAAATCGGGGTAAACCCAGCGTTCATTCTCATCCGCAAAGATTTCCCAATAGGTTCTGTCAGCCCAGCCGAGGGTGTAGCCTATCTCCAATGGGCTTTTCGGGAAAACAAAGCTACATTTGCCCAAGCCGGAGGCAAATAATGGCGGGTGATTGGATAAAAATGCGGGTGAATTTGGCCGATGATCCAGCAGTAATCACCATGGCGACAAGGCTTGACGCTGAAGAAGACGTGATCGTAGGGAAGCTGCATCGCTTTTGGAGTTGGGCTGATCAGCAGACAACTGATGGTAACGCAGTGGGCGTTACTAAAAAGTGGATAGACCGTTACATCAGCGTTACAGGGTTCGCGGATTCCCTTGAAGAAGTGGGCTGGCTGATAGTCAAAAGGGGTGGAATAACCATACCAAACTTCGAGAGACACAACGGAGAGAGCGGAAAACGACGAACGCTAACACGCGACAGGGTAAGGAATTATAGGGAGAAAAACGGGAGTAACGCCAACCATGTTACAAAAGCGTTACCAGAGAAGAGAAGAGAAGAGAAGAGCAAAGGAGAGAAGGAAGACAATACAGAGGGGGTGTGTTTCCAGCAATTTTGGGATGCTTGGCCTAAACACCCAAGAAAAGTCAGCAAGAAGAAGTGCCACGAAATCTGGAAGAAGAAGAAGCTCGATCCCTTGACAGTCCATATCGTCGAATTGGTCAAGCTGCTGGCAACAACTGAGGAGTGGACGAAAGACAAGGGGCAGTTCATCCCGGCGCCTCTGGTTTGGCTGAACCAGGAGCGGTATGACTGTGCCCTGGAAGACGTGAGGGGACTACCCGAAGAACCCAAAGAATCTGAATTGGCTATTCTTGAACGGAAAATGCACGAAGAACGGGCTGCGGTCGCCAAAGGGAGAGAATACCATGCTACAGGCCGAAGCTGAATTTCTACTGGGATACCTCCAAGAGCTTTGGCCGAACTGGGAGCCAAGCGACACCGAAAAGGATGTGATGACGAGTTTTCTTCTTCGCCATAACGACAGCGAGAAGATGAAAGACGCCGTCAGGACACACTGGGAAAAAACTCGGTTCAAGCGGCCAGCAGCCATTGCGATCAGTCAGGAGCTTTCGGTCCTATCGGCTCGGAAAGGCGCCGCCGGCGGGCCCGTCCACAAGGAACCTGTACCCAGCAAGTACTTCATTCAGTGCATGAAGGCCCACGCGAAGTTCCCAGGCAGGCTTGGTAGGCAAGTCCCTGTGATCTGGGCAACTGGGGATATGCCGGACAACGAGAATTATCAATGGGAAATTGCTGAACAGATGCGGGCGCAACATCAGGAACTATACGGCGGGGAGTGGAAAACGTTCCAAAACGAATAAGCCGTGGGCTTGGGAAGAACATAAGAAGGAGAAATCAAAATGGGTCCTTCCGTATCTGTTTATCAAATAATCAATCCTACATGCACGAGCATAGAAGAATACCGTGATGCCTTGGTTCAGCAGGTTATGCGTGGCGAAGAATATGCTCGGAAAATATGGTACGAGACATTTCCTGGAAAACACAAGAAGGAGAAAACTAATAGCAAAGAATAGCGAAGAAATCCAAGAGTGGTGGGAAGCCTTGTCGCCAGTAGCGCGAAGTAAATGGCGACAGAGATATCGTGAGGCTACCAGTACCACATCATCTGCAAATAGTCTTGCTAGTGATCTAGTGATTAGCAAGTGGGCTTGGGAATGGCTGAATAATGAAGACTGAAACAAAAACAGCAATGGATGATTTTTTGATTGAGCGTGCAGAGAATCGACGCCTGAAAACCCGGAACAGGGCCCAAATGATAGCTATACATGCCCTCGAATTGGCGAATGATGATTTGCGGAAAGAATTAAGAACAAAACGCTGGAAGGAGAAGAGCGATGACAAAGATGACCGAACAACAAAAGTTTGAGATGCAGGAAGTTGTCGAGAAGATGCCGGATGTGTTTGCGGCGAGAACTAAAGACGGCGTTTTTGTGTTTAGAGGATGGTGGCAAAAGAGCATAGGGGCAGAAGCCTTGGCGGGATACGCAAGGCAGTGTGATAAAAATGAAATTGTGTCGCTTATACTCTCCCCCTCCCAACACGCAGCTTGGGTTGAGAAGAAACTGATGGAGTGGCTGGAGGAGAGAGGATATCGGGTTAACCGAGTTCATGGCGGAAGGTGGAGTGTTGATTGCCCCGGCACTTCGGTGGTGGTAGGACAACAGGGACACGCTTGGTACAATTCCCTCTGGCCCTGCCTCTACGCAGCTCGGGAGCACTGGGAAGAAAGTCAGAAGTCGAAGGAGAAGGAAGCAGACCTAGAAAGAAAGCTTCGGGACTGTATTAAGGCAAGCTTCCCTACATGGGAAGATTTCAGTGCTTGTTCTCCTTCATGCTTCCCTACATGGGAAGATTTCAGTCGAGACATAATTGTAAAGGCTGTTATGAAATTCATGAAGGAGAACAAGCGATGAGTGAAGAGCAGAAATGCCCGAAGTGTGGTTGTGAAGTTACCTTTAAGGCAGATGGATTCACGATGCTTGCCAAGGAGGATGGAATATGGGACTTTCACTCTCAAGCACAGTGCCTCGAAAGCCAACTCGCCCAGCGGGATAAGGAAATCAAAAGACTCGACGAACTGGTATTTGCTTATGAGTCTATTCAATGGCCTGTAAACCTGACGCTGCTGGAAAAGAACAAGCGACTGCGGGAATTTATAGTTGGGCGTTATGCCGCACTCATAAATACGGGGCTATATATGCTTGAATCCGCTTGCTATGGCGATGAATTACATTATGAGCTTGCTGATAGTCTTGGTGGGAGTCCTGAGCCAGAGGAAATACGCACATTGATGGAAAAAATTGAAGCCGCCGAGGCGGGAAAGGAGAATAGCGATGGCTGAAATTCGTGAACATTCCGGCGAAGCGATTATCGAGGAGTTGGTGTTGACGTCATATACAATATCACCATCACCATCACCATCACCATCACCATCACCAGAATTAAAGATAAAAAGGTGTGGTACTTGTGTTCACCGAAAGGTGGACTGGAAACGTAATTTTGTATGTGCTCAGGTGCGGTCTGGCAAACTTGCAGTGAATCATGATTATGGTGTTTGTGCTAATTGGCGAATATGGGAAGCAGGAGATAGCGATGAAAAAGCTCAACCCTAAAGACTACCGTGCAGGCGACAGGCAAACTAAATACGGAGTAAAGGTAGGCGCTCCGGGTAGGAAGAAAGCACTGGAAGAAAACACCGTTAGGATTAGAGCACACGAGATTAGGAACCGCAAGGCAATCCAAGATTTTCTAAAAAGAGGAGAATGCCCGAACTGCAAAAGCGGCCATACTTTGATGATCCAATCCAGGCCAGAGAAGCACTACAGCTGCAAAGTTTGCCGCTGTACGTTCCAGCATGGCCACTATTTCAAAGAGAGGAAACAGTATCAGGGACGATTATTCCCCAGGAATGCTTAGAATACCCTCCACCTTCTCCATCCAATCCTTTCCTTTTTCCGGCGTGTACGGCAAATACGCAGATCCTTGGCGTGGTAGGGTGTGGCCCATGAACTTCATTGCGTAGGGTAATGGACACCCCATATCCAGGAGTTTAGTGTAAAACCACCGCCGAAGATCGTGCGAAGTGTATCCGAAGGGCTTGACCCTCTTGTGAACATCGTAGGCTGTTAGCGGCATGTCATCTTTCCCGCCGAACATGGGCAATTCACTGTACCGACTGGATGCAATACTCTCTAGGATTGACCCCAAACCATCTCCAACCGGCAAATCCCGCTCATGCCGTTTGCTACCTTCCTGTCCGACGAATCTGACTTGCAGCATCCGGTCCCGGGAACTCCAATCCGATACCTTCAACGCTCGTAGTTCCGCCTGCCTCAACCCGGTAACGGCCAAACAGAAGAGCATGTCATTCCCCTGAACAAGTTCCTTAACAGTTGAATCAGGCGGTATCCTGTGTTGCCGGGGCTTGGTGTGTAGTAATTTTCTCTGAGATTGCGTCAGGACATGCAGTTCCATACTCATCCAGCCCCTAATGGGGTCATCGCACCAGTTCACAAATGCCTGAAGGTGGGCGCATTCCTTGGCGGTTGTCGCGTCCCTTATGCCTTTTGCCCTGCGGAACTCCCTAAAGTGGCCAGTATGCCGGTCCGACAACTGCCACATCCTCCTTATCTCTGGGAACTCATTGCCCATAAAATTCAGAAATCGGAGTAGATGCCTCTCTCTCCCGTCGGCAGTGCTCTTGGCCAACGGTGCGGCGTGGAACTCGTCCCCCCGAATCCAGACTGAGTAATGTTCGATGGCTTCATTCAGCGCCATGACCTGCCGCTCCCTCTTCCTAATCTGCTCGGGTTCGTCCAGACTGTCAAACTCTGCCTGACGCTCAGCGATGGCGTTTGCCGCTTTCCTTTCCCATTCTCGCAGACTTCTATGCTTTGCGTAAGGCTCAGATCGGAATAACCTCTCAGAATGGGCGGTCCAGCCTCCGCCGTTTCGCTCGGTATGCCACCGGAGATAATACGTCCATGACTTGTCCCGGTTCTTCCGCTTTGCGAGACAGACATTACCCTTGATTTTCATACTATACTCTGCCATGAATGTATTGTTCGAGTCGCGTTATCTGCCAGGCCCACTCTTTGGCCCACTCTTCGATAGATGACAGTTTTGTGTTTTCGGCGACTAGGCCAATCTCACTCCAAGCCCAGCCCTTGCCTACTAAGTCCACCTTCATTTCGCCCCCGCCTTGGCGTTCCCGGCACTCGGCGACAAAAAGCCGTTGGCCCTCGTCGTTCCAAAAAGTCGGCCTCAAAATCCTTGCTTGCTCGAAATACGTGTCCCTGCGGGGCTTCGCGTCGTAGGGGATACTTCCGCCCCTTCCCTCCGTTACCCATATCCTCCATCCAGGCATTGGCTCAATCCACTTGAGCATGGTTTCGATGGCGTGGAGGTGGTAGCCCCACTCATGAATCTTGACGTTCTTGATTGCGGGCATCCATTCGCCCGCCAATACTTCGCAAGGCAGCTTCCAAATTCCTTCCCGTTCCATTACGGATCGGCCATCTTTGTTCAGCACCTTGTAGTAAGTCATTGTGTTACCTTTTCAGTTTTCATGGCCTCTTTGATAATTTGCTCAATCGCCAAGTCTTTGCATTCTGAGAGGACCCTTTTGACCCTCGCGTCAGCCTTGCCCTTCGTCCAACCCAATTGAACCAAAGCGTCGATCGCCGTACTTCCCTCAGTCGCCGGCGCCTGCGGAGCCAAGTCGCCAATGCAAAACTTTCTGTGTATCTGCTGAATCATCTGCGTAGTCGTCAATGCCCTGGCCTTCTCTGAAGTGCCTACCGCTTCCAGCAGGGCCGAGGCGCACCAGTCCTTCAGCGATATCCCCTCCTGGCGTGCGGTGGCCTTGATTTTGGCGTGCTGCTCAGGGGGAAGTTGGATCAATATTGCGCTCATAATCCCAGATCGTCCATCAGTCGATCGTACCCCTCTTGTGGCATCATGTGGGCGTTTCTGGTGAGGACTACGGGTCCAAGTAGTTTGTCGATCTCTTGCTTTATTGTGACATACCACTTGTCACCGTCCACCCAAGCGATGCGGGCTCCACAATTGAGACATTCGTGGATCCTCGTGACACCACCGATGCAAGCCAGCCAAGGAGCACCGCATATCGGGCAGGTTGTAGGTTTCTGGTTCATGAATTGTAAGCTCCCTGTGTTAAGTGTTCCTGTTCTTACCGATAAAGTCCGGCCCGCCCTACTTAGGTTCCCAAGCAGCAAAATTGCTACATAGGCCTCAGGCGGGCCGGAGCATCATTTAAGCTCGTCTCTCCGAGTCGTCACGCCTGCGGTTTTAAGTGGCCAATACTCCGCTCAGGCCAATACTCTTGACGTTTAGAGGTTATTCAACTATGTTTACTATTGCACTTGCAACATCTTCAAGGCAATCCTTGGACCAAATAGAGCTCTCGTCGAACCGAGCAACCCATCGCGCCCATTGTGGATACCATATTATTTGCCCTATAGCTACCTTACTGCGCTTGTTGAAGATGTAATAAATAGGTTTTCCGGCGTGTTCATCCATTTCTACGTTTCGGCTGATATAGATGTATTTGTATTGCACGAGCTTGGCTCTCCTTTATCCATAAATCACTTTCTTTGCGTGACAGGGCTGGGGCCTAGCTACGAGCGGATCCAGTAATCAATCCCGTCGAATTCGACGCTAGTGTAGTCCATCTGTAAATCTTGGGCTGCCTGGTCCCAGTCAATACAGGTGCACGGCCATTTCATATCCGACTGGATCATCCCGCAGTCCGAAGCGAGTCCTTGGGCGTACTCTTTGAAGTAGCTATCTCGGATCAGGGCTTCGCCGTATTCCCAGTCAGGTGAGCCGTGGAGTTCTTCCTGCAAATCTAAAAGAGCCTTGAGTTCTTCCCTCAACGCGTCAAGCTCTGGTCCATCGCCAGGCATTACCTCGCCTGCGTTCTTTGGTAACGATTCTTGTATTTCCTCGATTCGCGCGATAACATCTCGACTGTCAATAACATCTTCGGAATTCGTGATTTCCTTTGTCGTTTCCATTTCTTCTCTCCCTGTTAGATGTTTGATTCATGCTTCACCGTTCAAGCATTGTCCCTTTTTGTATCGACTGCAATACTGCTCGCATTGAGTTGTGGTTACGCTTGACCAGACCAATATACGCTTCTGCCGGCTGGCCATTGAGCCCCTCGCGGTCTGCGATCCGGTGCGCCAGCCTTGCGAACTTCTCGCACAGTCCCTGATTCGCGGCGATAGCTTGTGCAATGCTCGTCTTTCCAGTTCCCGTCGGACCTTCGATCCACAGAGCGCCGCCGTCAAACCCACGTCGGCCGATAACCGCTCGAATCCATCGGATCACCTTGTCCTGGCCAATAATCTGCGCCAGCCTCCGCGGTCGATATTTGTCCACAAGGTTATTCACGATTGCCCCTCCCGCTCGAAAAACCGCTCCGATGCTTCGATAAACCGCGTCGGACCCGTGTCTTTGACGGCCGTCAATCGGACAAAGGGACAAGAACCCTTTATGCTCTTGACGGCAACGACAGTCAATCCGTTGACTGCTGGCCGCTCAATGCCAAAACAATCCTTGAAACTTCTTGCGAATACTCTCATCCCAACAGTTGCGTTTTTCATGACATTCTCCCTTCGATCTGTAGGTTTCGAGTTATCTTCCGTCAACCGCTTTCATTATACGGCATACCATGTGTCCAGACAAGATTTATCCGTATTTTCTTTTCACGAGGAAACGACTGCTAAGCCCCCGGCAAAGCAAAGGGATACAGAAGGGAAAGACCACGAAAACGTCCATTCCGCACGCTATGAAATACGCTGTGGATCCCATATCAAGAGTCTGGATGAGACCGGAGAGGAGGTAAAATATAAAGAGGCGCGTCCTTTGTTTTGTGTTTATCCCGTGTTTCCCCCGAGTCTTATGGATGATTGCCCGTGACGATATTTTCACATATTTTCACGAGTTTGACATAACCCCTTGTGAATACAGGCCCCAATAGTATGTGCATACTATTGAGAAATAGTTTTGGTGTTTGGATTGCCTAGTCCCATATCCTAGGGGATTGCAGGCCCTTGGCCTATTGAGTACTTTGACCCCTGGGGGTACCTGCCCCCAAGGGGGGGGTCCCTTATATTTCTATTACCCCCCTCATTCTTTTCTCTAAAAACGGGTTTTTTGGTTTTGGTTGTTTTGGGGCGTGAATTTGGCTTGTAGGGGCTTTGGATTGGTTTGGTGGTGCTGTGGGGTGTTATTTTGGAGATATTGGCTGTACGGGCTTCTGGTGAGGTGTGGGGGTGGTTCAGGCGGGTTTGACTGGTGGTTGGCTCATGCCTGCGTAAGTATCCCCTCTTCAATATCCGCCGTCCACCGCTTACGCTGGGGGGCAAGCTCTACCTTTCCGCTTACCGGAAACCGGACCGAGCGGACCGCCAAGTTAATTCGTGAGCGCATAAGAAAACCCCCGCGAACAAAGGGCGCTTGCAGGGGCAATTTTTCTTGCTTTTTTTCTGTTTGGTCCGGTTTTGGTCCGGTTTTGGTCCGGTTTTGGTCCGGCTATGCTTAGCGTCTAACTTCTTAGACATTTTGGAAATCATGGCTGTACGGGGCACCTAAGGGCATTGAGGACATCCTGTGGTCGTGGCCAGTGGCATCTTTTGCAGTATCGGAAGCTGTGCGGTGGGAATTCTGGTCCTTCGCCTGCGTTGACGAATTGGTGTCGTTTGCTCCATTTATGCCCGAATATCCTACAGATCAGCTTTTTCATATTGCCGTACTTTCATTATGGCTTTGTACTCCTGTTCTTGTTGCATCGGGGACTGTTGGTCGATGTAGATTGTGCCCTGTCTTTTTCCACATCTTTGGCATCGTCTCCATTTGATGAAGGGGCGGTGTGTGGTACATTTCCAAGTCCACTGTGTGTGCCCGAATATCCAGCATATCGGCCTGAGTAGCTTTTTCATGGTGATTTTGTGTCCTTGGCTGGCGATGCGGGGCCATTTCCTGTCAGGTTCCATTCGAGGACAATTTTCGCTTCGTCGAGGGCTTTTCCCAGGGCATCGAGTGGGGCGGTTTGAAGAGCGGCGATGGGAACGGAGTCTCTGAAATGTTTTACCTCTTCAATGAGCCAACAGAGTGTGGCTTCGAGTTGGTCTATCCGGTCGGATTTTGGGTCCGGCGCCAGAATTTCGTCGGAGTCTCTTTTTTGTAGGGCAGTTTTGAGTTCCAAGGCGTAGGGCAGAGGCGTGAAAGGTGGTGGATTTGCGAAGAGCGGGTGGGATTCTCTCTTTTCCTTGACGAACAGGACTCCCGGGCCCTTGCAGGCGGGGCAGATAGGGCCTTGGTAATATCCACTCCCATCACACACTGGGCATTTCTGGTAGTAGCTCATTTCTTGCTCCTTCTTCTTGTCTTTTTGGGTAATGGCTTGCTTGCATCGGCACTGGCCGCTTTTGACGAATTCCACATCGCCTTTCTCGTCATAATCGTCGCGGGATTGGCATCGGTAGAGGATATTGTCGATGTAGACCTTTTGCACCTCTGCTCCGCAATTTGGGCATCCTTCGCTCATTTCAACTCCTTACGACTTCCATCTAAATCCCGGATGTCGTGTTATTGGTGCCGGCTGACGAAACGCCCAACGAAGTAACCTTCTCCACCAGATGTGCTTTCGTTTAAGTGTGGTTTCGCAACCCTCACAGAGCCCCATCTTCGATTCGCTGCCCCTGCGAGGGTCCAAACGACCGCAGTAGAGACACCATTTCATGTCTGGTTGATTACGCATTTGGTTCCTTTGTTCCACGAATAACGGCATTCGTTCTTTTTCTGTGACAGGTAGCGCAAAGCCAGTTTACGTCCAGCGGTTTGTCATAGTTATCGTGGTGTCGCTCTGTGGGCGGTTCACTTCCGCAATCGTCACAAAACTCGGGTCTCGTCAGTTTTCCGCGGAGTTCATACATGCGGGCTTGCGATCGAGAATTGTCCTTTTCCCGTTGCTCTCGATTCGGCCGATGGATCTTTCTCCATCCTCGCATATACGCTGCGTGACAGGCCTTGCAATATCTTTGTCCGCTTCTATCGCTTGGCCTGTGGCAGCCCGAACAGTTTGACATTTTAACACTCCGAAAAGTAATAAGCCTATTCTGTGTTTCTACGTGGAACAATTCTTCCGAATGGGAGTTTTAGGATTATTTTACTATGGATTTTGTGTCCCGCCTTCATTTTCTTGTCCGCTGCATCCCATCCGTTCATCCATGCTCGGGATGACGAATCCGTGTTGTACCAAGGTAATCTGCGCCTGCCTCTTTTTCTGGCGTTCCACCCTTCATTGTAGGGGCTTATCCATCGGGATGCTTTGGATATCGGCTTTTTCATATTGCCCCGGGACTCTTGGGCTAATATCGTAGCATTGGTTCGGAAAATTCAGCCTTTCTTACCTCGCCATCATAATAGTACTTGCAACGGCAAAGATTCGGGGCGGCCTCTTTTGACACTATCTCTTCTATCGTCATTTTTAGGCCTCCAGATTGCAGGTAAACTGTATCGCCAACTTTGAAATATGATCTTTCAGACATTATTTTTTCACCTCCCTAGGTATTCGTAAAGACAGCTATGTTCCGGCCGCCATTTTCCGAATCGCTTTAGCGATTTGATTAGGCTGAGCACCACAGCTTCGATGTACTTTCTGCCGTCCGGCGAATCCGCGGATACCGTCCTCGGTCCCTTTGGTTCGTAGAATATAACCCATTTAATCTTCATGTCGTACCTACGGGCATTCGGAGTGAAGCCGTTGAGAAGCATCTTTCATATTGAATGCATCCAGAAGGGCCCCTTCCTTGGTGTTTAGTTGGTCCTCCCGCTTCACGTATTCGACTTTACAATTGGCACACCGGAATTGGCACTCCAGAACGGTGTCCGGTTCGTCCCATACCTGCTTTAGGGTTATCCGGTGCCCCTTGGCGGCACAGGAATTCTGGGAGTCCAATTTCGCTTGATGTCTTTGGAATTCGACGACGTCAGTTCTCAGCGAACTGCTGACTCTATTGATTTGTTCCCGCATCTTCTGTAGCTCTGTGGAAACAGTGAGCCGGAACCTATCGATATCGTCCAGCATCTGTGCCCTGACGTTCCATATCATTTGTTGGCAATCCTTATCTTTCATGTCGATTCTCCCTGTTGTTGGGCTACTCAGCTTTCATAATCCGCCTGTGGTATCAGCTTGTCGAATCGGGGATCGTCGTGTTGGAGCCGGCGGCACCGGGAGGGTACGATGCGGAAGTAGATGCGAATGTGGGGTTTGACGCCGCGGCTTCCCTTGATTCGTACTGGTCCGTGGGTGATTATGCCGCTGCGGAGATTGATTCCTTCCACGGCAGAGGCGATTTCCTTGAGAAACGCGGCGGTATCCTTTGCCTTGCCGGCCGGTTCTTCGTCGTGATACCAGTTCCATTGCGAGTTAGGGCGTCTTTTTTGAGGCATTGTGATTCTCCTTGTCATCTATCTGTTGCACAGTAAACATCAGCCGCCAACCTTTGCACCTGATGTGTCCGCAATTGCATCTTACTCCCTGTAGTCCCATGAGGTGCATTTCGGAGATAGTCGTCGATGTTCCTGAATCGTGGGCATATTGTTCCTCAAACGCTTTCTTGGTCATGGATGCATCGGCCATCATATTTTCCTTTCTTTGTTTGTCTATACCCTTGTGGTTTGGGAAACACCCCACATTGGGGGCAGGCATTCTGATATCCGTCGTGTGGGCAATGAAGCCCATACCATTCATGTCCACAGTTTGTGCACTTTCTTAGGTAATGGGTGGATTCTTCGTTCGGGTCATCCACGTAGGGGTCAAACTCACAATCGCAATATCCACCATCCTTCACCTCAAACTCCGTCAATCATCTGCCCGTAGGCTGAATTCGCTTTTGCCTTGGCGATGACGTCCTTGATGTTGACGTAGCCGTAGTCTGGGTAGTCGATATCGTCCGCACCCTTTGCGTGCTTCCGCTCGTTCAGTGGGGCGAGGTCCACGAATGAGTAGTCTGCGAACCAGATGTAATCACCGGCCGAATAAGGGAATTCTAGGTCAACCAGATGCGGTATTTTGACGACCCTGCCGATGCCCAGATGCTCTCTTTTGGATCCATCTGGCAGTATAACCCCGCCCTTGGTTACGGTTTCGTCCGGCAATTTCTGGACTATGACGATTTCCTGGTAGATTTTGATTGAGTCAAGTATCTTCTCTTCTCTGGTCATTCTGGTCGTTCCTTTCATCATTCTCGGTTAGTGTAGCCCAAACCTCAATAGTGTCGTACTTGCGAAGCAATTCCAGTAATGTACCCCAAACAGGGTCTGAATCAGCTGCTTGGATGCCGTGGATTTCTGAGGTATCGCCTGGGTTAAGTCGAATCGGCATTTCACCAAAAGCTCGGCGCAGAATGCCCGCTATTTTGGATGGTGATTTAACCCTTATTCCAAGTCCTCTTTCGGGCACACGGAAGAAAATACCCTCGGCCTTTTGGAGAGGCGGAAGAAAAAACCTTGGGTCATCCGGCTCTTTCGCTTCTTCAAGTTGGGTCATTCTGGTTTCTCCTTTGAGAGCTTGGTTATGCGAAGCGTTTTGGCTGGTGGATTGCGTTGCCCTGAATTGCGAAGATACCACTCTTCTGGGAATGAGATGCGGAATTGGCCTGGTATTATGCGAGCTGTTCCATCATCATCTGTGATTTCTAACGAAAAAGATTGGAGGCGTTCAAGGAAGTGGTTTATTTGATAAAAGAACCATTCGTCCCCCATATTTCCCAGCCATTTTTTAGTCAGGCCAAGGAAAAACTCTTCAAAAGTCATTTTATTTAATATCATCTCTCTTTTATCAATCATCCTGGGCTTTCCTTTCTTCCCACAACGGGATGGCTGTCCTGGTACCGCCTGATTTCGTCTTCGTCGAAGTAAAGCCGTCCCCGCCTTGGCCCTACCCGACTCGCCTTGATAACCCCGCGAAGAACCTTTCCAACAAGCTGTCTGGAGGAGATATCAAGCAGTTTGGCCGCGTTTCTTGTCGAAAGCCACTGCACAGGCTTGTGGTCGGAGGTCCGATCCGTGGACGATGACTTGGTTTCCATATTAGGAATATATGCGCAGTTCAAGGAACTTGTAAAGGGAAAAACGAAAATTTTCTTGGATTCATGCGAAAAATGTCCCACAAATCAAGGTAGAGGACACATGGTATGGTTGCATCAGCAGAACCCAAAGCGGGAAGGATATACAAAATTGACGGGGCCCGGTCCAGCGATCCGCAAGTCTACGTTGACGCCCATACAGAAGTACTGAATGCCGCGGGCGAAGGTAGGATTTCTGCTATCGACGCAACTCGCCATCAGCAACTCATCGCCGCCAATTGCCTTTCCAACACCTCCATCCCCCTTGAAGACGCCAAGCGGGAACGCATGGCACCACTCTTGAGATTCAAAGGGCTGCTCAAAACCTCCAAAGAGGAGTTGAAGCTGGTTCGCAAGGCCGTAATGGAAATTGACGTTATTGAGATGGACGAGGATGAAAAAAAAAAGGCGGTCGCCCTGATTGACGAAGCGATAGCCTTACAGAAGGAATGCCGGGACCATCCCGCGAAATCGTGGGTTTACATCGGAAGGGACCAGGAAACTGGGGAAGTTTTCAAAATGGCTCCGGTTCATATCTGCTTTTTCCGCGTTTGGAACAATCCTGACTATCAGAACTCTATGATCATGGCCCCTCCGGGGCATGGCAAAACCACCTGCCTTCGCGGGCAGGTGATCTGGGAGGTCGGCCAGGATCCGAAATTGCGCTGCCTGCTGATGTATGACCAGGACGGTAAAGCGAAGAAAGAAGTTCTTACAATCAAGAAGCTGATGAGGTCCGACCGCTTTCGTGCCCTGTTTCCTGAAGTGGTTGTACTCGGTCGTGGGGAATCGGAGGAAGATTCCAACCGAAGGTTCACAGTAAGTCGAAAGAACTGGATGAGCCGCGAACCGACAATTGAAGGCGCTGCAATCACTTCACAGATAAACGGGAATGGTTACGACAGATTGTACGGCGATGACTTTTGTCCCCCGGATGTTCGGCATTATCCAGCGGTTCGTCGGGATCGTAACGAAAGATGGACAGCGGTTGTCGAAGAGCGCATGCGAAATCCTCTCAAAGCAAGGACTCGCATTATCTGCACCCCTTGGCATGAAGAGGATACCAGCGGCATTATCGCAAGGGAAGTGCGAGCCGGGCGAATGAAGAACTGGTTGCTGGGGATAGACGAATTCGCAATCAAGGATGATGAAGCGGGCTTGGCCATTCCTATCTGGTCGGATCGGTACGACAGCGACTACTTCGAGAACAAAAAGGACCGTCTCGGTTCACTCTACACCTTGAACTATCGACTCATGCCGCGTGAGGAAAAAGAACGAAAAATTACTCGTCTCTGGTATTACGACAGTAAAAACGAGGCCAACAATGCAAGACTTCAGACCGGCGAATTCTTCATGTCAATTGACCCTGCCGCTTCTGCGGAGGCCGGTTCAAGCGATACTGGAATCATCGAGGCCGTCATAGCCCCCAGTGGATACGCTTTCATAATAAATGTCTGGTTCCACCACAAATCCCCTACCGACATGCTTGAGTGGATTGTTGACAGGATAATTGAAAAGGCCGAGGAAGGCGCTCCCTATAAAGTGCTTATCATGGAGGCTCAGGGCGGGATCAAGGGTATGGTGAATATGTGGACTCAGATAATTCCCGATATGCTCAAGGAGAAGGGGTACAATCTTCGCCTGGAAATCCAAACGCCCGGAACGCGCTATAGCGGTATGGTGCGGAATGTCGGCAAGGGGAAAAGGTTGAAGGAAGTCGCCGCATATATTGACAACGGAATTATCCGTTTTGCCGGTGAGATATTCAGCAAGGGTTATGGCTTCAAGCGAACGCATCGTGCGATACCGGGCAGTCGAATGGAAATTTTCCGCGACCACCTGTTGAACTTTGACGGAACGCATAACACCGATGCAGTCGATGCCTTGACGCAGTGGATTCTGAGGAACCGGGACAACATCAAAAATCCCAACATTCGCCAGACGGCAAAAACCGGCGAACAAACGGAGAAGAAACTCTCACCAATGGTTCAGTCGCTTCAGAGACAGATTGAAGAGTTGTCAAAGCCGAAAGAAAAAAGTGGCTACGCAGAAGAAGAAACATACTGGCGAGAAAGGGTGGCGTAATGGAAGTTGCAATTGCAGTACTTGGGATCGTGGCATTGATTGCCGTAGTGGGCTTGACGACGGTGGTTATGTTCCTTGTGCGAAAATCCGCACAGCGGGACAACGAGTTTATCAGACTCATCATCGACAACACGATGGAAAACGTAATGGCTGCGTTCTCCCGTGGAATCGGTGAGCGGAAGATTGAACAGGCTACCGGACAGGTTATCTCGACGTGGGATAAGCCTAAGTCCCCAATGCCGCAGGACGTACCTGACAAATTTGATGGCGAGATTGAAGAGATAGGGGTGAATCCTTGAGTCTAACGCAGGAACAAGCCGTGAAGAAACTGACCGTCACGCGGGATGCTTATGCGAGCCTGCGTCGGTTCCTGGACTCATTCTGGACGTTGGCCATCATGTACGACAGCGGGAAACAATGGGGCTGGCCGACAACTCGAAGAGGTCGCGTTGTCATATCTCATCTCAAGACAATCATCGACCCCCGGCGTGAAGATGTCCGCGTAACGATGGACAAGATTCACGAAAAGGTAACAGCGGTAATTGCGAGGCTTAGGCCGAAGAAGATTTCCGCCAAGGCGAACCATGCCGGTGGTGCGGTAGAGGACATTGTAATCTCCAACGCTATCGACAAGCTACTTGCCCGGTGGGCGGCAAAGTCAAAGGCACTCAATGTTCTTCGTGACCGCGATCCGATCAGGACAGTACTCGGAGAAGTTATCGTCCGGCGTACACTGACGACCTACGGTGGTGCGAGGCAAGTGTCCAAGGAAAGTGCGATACGGAACTTCGATCTCAATTGGGATATTGCCTATCCTTGGGAATTCATACGTGATCCATCCGCGACAACATTGGATTTCGACAGGGACGAAGAAATAATCGCACACTGCAAGCCGCGTCCGATTGAGTGGGTCAAAAGACATTTCGGAATCGACCTGAAAGATCAGGCCAAGTCATCTCTCGGCGAATTGCTCGATTACCAGAAACAACTGTTCCGTGCACACTCAAGCGAGTCAGGTGAATATCTCAGGGACTCGAAACAACTCGCAGTGTTTGTGTACGAGTGCTATTACAAAGACCCGGACAAGATGATATACGGCGATGAGAGAAGGCAGTGGGCACACCAACTTATCGCTTGGGACGATCCCCGAATCGCTGAATACGAGATGCACCCAATCCACTTTGGATCAAACCCATTTTACGGCAATCCATTCCACTATTTCGTCTACGACCGACAGGTGCAGGCTCCGTGGGGTCGCGGCATCCCGCATATCCTGATGCAGTCTCAGGACATTGTGAACTTGGGCATGACATGGCTGATGCGGCAGATGCAGTCAGCGTCGGGTAAGTTGGTTATCGAAGAGAACACGATAGAGAAGCCGAACGAAATGCTTTCCAACAGGATCGACCGGCCTCTTGTGTGGCGACGGTCCGGCGCATACGCCGCTCAACAGTCTGCTCCTACAAGACTTCAGCCGCCGATGACCAACCCTGCCGTAAGCGAATACCTCAGCATCATTCCGGGATGGATGGATGAGATGCTCAATCTGACCGATGTGCAGAAGGGTATTACATCGAAACGTGGCGAGTCAGGCGAGGCGGTAAAAGCGAAGCTCGGCGAAGCGAATGAACCACTGGAAGACAAGCGACGCGACGATGAACTTGCACTTGAAAATCTCCTGTACTGTACTGCGGTTGACCTTACAAATCCGAAACTTCTCCGCTTGGACCAGGCAAGGATACTCTTGGGCAAAGATGTGCCAGACGAGCACATCCGTGCGTTGCTGAGGAAACCTATTACTCAGTCGGTACGAAGCATTACGGTCCACTCCATGATGACCAGACCCAAAACGCCCTTTGAAGCACAGGACAACATAACTGCACTGGTAACTGCTCAGGTTATTGAGCCTATCGACGCACAGTGGGAAATGACCGTACAGGGCGTGGGGATAAACACTCGGATGAATCAGGCCCGTGACAGACAGATAACTGAAATCGAAATGATGATTAACGGGGCAGAGGAAACAAGGGTGACTATGGCCGACGCTCACGAATACCACCGTCGAACGATAGAGGAGTTCGTGGAGTCGAGTCAGTGGTTTACTTTAGAGATTGAAGTTCAAGAGAAGATTCTTGGACACCTTGCGATGCACACCCAGGCCGAAATACTCAAGGCCCAGGGTGATGTCCAGATGGAAGTCGCAAGTCAGCAAAGTCAAGGTTCGCCGCCAGCGGAGGCGGTGATGGCTGCGGCGTCAGTGCCGCCCGGTGCCGTAGCACCGGCAATATCAATGTAGAAAAGGAACCGACGCAGACTACGGATGTGACGACAGGAGTTTTGAAATGCCAGACCCGAATGAAGGACCAGGAACGGCACCCACCGCAGTAGCGACGCCGCCGGCGACGCCAGTAGCGAGTGGAACGCCCGGGCCAACTCCAACACCGGAGACACCGGCAGGCGAGCAGTTGATGCAAGTTCAACGGGAACAGTTCAGAGATGACGGCTACGACTATACGAGGACTGTCAAAAACTCAAAACAGTTTCGTGAAGCCGAAGAATCTGGACTCAATGCACTGGGACAGTACATCGGTGCGCAGACAAATCGTGTAACCGGTGCACCGGTTACCCCAAAGGAAATGCTTGAGGCTTTACAAGCCCAGCAGGATGAACCAGCACCTCCCGATGAACCGGCAATCACTCCGCTGACAGAAGCACCTCTTACCGAATCCCGTATGCAGCAATTACTTGCAGATCGGGACACGGCGACAAAAGAGACTGCTGACAGGCAAACTGAGAAGCGAGCCTGGGACAAGGAAGATGAGTTCGCGGCAAAGGCAATCGAGAGGATGGGAGTTCCGAAAGATGACTATCGGCACAGACGACTTTTGAGCGTCTTTAAGGATGTCGTCAAGGAACAGATTGAATCGTCAATACCATCCTATCTTAATGATGCTCAGAAGGCCGACCTGTCAAATACACCGGCGACTGAGGCTCAGCTTGCTGCGGCAATGGAACCGTTTACTACCTTCTGCAAAGACTTTGGCATGGAGGCGGTGGCGGACTTCGCAAATGAACAAGGAACAGTACCTGGCGCGACATTGGGCACCGGTGCAGGTGGACGAGGTCCGGGTCGTAAGTACTCAAGTCTCACCCAAGATGAGCAGAATGCTGCTATCGAGGGAGAAGAAGGCTTTGAGGACGTACTTCCCGACGAATGAGTCGCTTGGGCCCAGACCCATATCGCCAAGGTACTGACAGTATGAAGGAGTACGTAAAATGGCTCTTGGTGACTTGGGATATACACTAGATGACCTTGAGGAAGCGATGGCTCGACAAGAGCGTCTGCATCCTACCAAGGCACAGTTTCTCCGTCTGGGTAAAACGGCGAGATGGATAAGGATTGAAGGCACCGTGATGAAGGGCAAGCGGTTTTTCTATCGCGTCTTCACCACTCCTTCAACGGGTACACGGCGAACAACCATGTCAAATGGTTCTTCCTCTGAGTTCCCGCTTCCTTCCAATCTGGATTACGACGAGATGTCGGTAGGCTTCACTAATCTCAAGATGTTCCGAGCTACAGTTCGGCTTAATGAGATTGAAGACCTGCGAACGGCGAATACGAAGTACGCCGTTGCGAGGCTTGTCAAGAAGGCCGTGGGTGAAATAAAAAATGACTTCGCCAAGCAGACTAACCTTGGCCTGCATCAGGCTGGAACCGCGTTGATGGCGACGATGGGCAATATCTATGATGTTGACGGTACGTCCTTTACCGGTGCCGGTGGTCACGCTCCTGCTTACATCAGTATTAAGGGCGGTGGCATAGCCAACTTCCTGCCTAACGATGTCCTCTACATCTACGATAGCGCCGATGGTACTACGCTTCGGGCTACCGTAAGGGTGTGGGATGTGATTACCACTGAAGACGGTCCTTGGGCCGCCGGTAGTCGTGTTGCTGATATCGGCCCTGGGATTATCTGCGAAACGTGTGGACCGAGTGGTAATGTTGCAGATGGTTCCGTGATTGGCGATGGTTCACCTGTGGCGTGGAATGCCGTAGCAGCCCCTGATGCGGATGACTTTATCGCCAGAAGCGGCGAGTATACGCAGACGGCAGGGAGTTATGTTAACTTCCACGGTTTTCCCGACCTGTTCGATACGACTGTTGATATCTTCAGAGATACCAGTGGTTCTACAATCGACAGGGAATCGTTTGGCAATCGCTGGATGAACCCCGTGGTCGTAATCCCAACCGGTGCGTCGTCAGGTTCGGAAGTGACGTTCGATATTGATACCCACTTTGGCGAGCTTGAAGACATCATGTCTCAAACCGTCGAGTTGTCCCGTCTTAACCGCGGGGCGTCGAATTCGAACATGAGCAACCCGGAAGATTACCTGGCGATAAACGGTGCAATGCTGGGTGTTGCCGCACCGGATATTGTGAATGACGCCGTTCGTGATGCGGCAGATTCCATCCGATTTACGTCAACAATGTCCCGGACGCTAGATGACGCACAACGAAAAGAGTTTTTCGGCAATATCGGTTTTACGGGAATCGTGTATCACAGCGCATCACTTCCTCCGATTGCCTTACTGGGCGATGCGGCTTCTCAGCCAAATGTATTACGCCTGCTTGAACCGGCCAGCATGTTCATGCTCACCTTCGGAGGTGGCTTGGACAAGATAAACTGGGTCAAGAACGATGCGGGTGGTGTCTGGCAGAGACTTGAAGGCGATACGAATCGGACGCCGACGTTCTTCAGACAAGCTGGTGCGTGGACCGCTGCTTACATGGTCTACGATCAGCCCAGGACGAACTGTGAACTGCGGTACATCAAGTCGTCTCGGAAGTAATAAACACAACCTCTGGCGGGCGGTTTTATCGCCGCCCGCCGGGGGTGGAGAACAAAACTATGCGAGTTGGACACAAAAGGTGGTTCGCAGTTTCAACGGACTCCGCAGGAGTGCCTCACGGTGGTCGTTTTGGCGACGTGGAATGGTTCGAGGAACAGGCTAATGCCCTTGGAATGAATCTTGCGTGGAGCCGACTGAAAAAATGCTTCTTGCTCTATGAGGAACAGGGGCCCGGGAACTTTGTCTGCCACATGCGATATTTTAACGAGACAGCGAGGGTCCCCGTACCTCTTACGAGAGAATTATGGTGGCTGATGGTTTACGCCAAGGAACGGCATTGTCGTATAAGCGGGGAGACAATTATTGATGGGTTGGCGGAGATTGAGCGTGACGCCAAAAGGGATGCGATCAATGCTGAAGAACAGGACTGGGAGGAGAATAAGGAAGAGGAAGTTAGGCAAATGGATAGACACAAGGGTATCGAAACCCGACCCCTGATTTCCATACCCTCCGTTGTGGGTGGAAAAGGACAAAACTAAAGGACAGAGCTTATGGCGGAAATGCCTTGGACATCAACAACTTTGGCCGCGCAAGTGCTGAAAGAAACGGCACAAAACCTTAACGCCGGTGGTGGAACTCCAGAGGGTCTGACGGCTATAGTTGAGGAAGCTGCTGCTGCGGTATGGCACGCTCATCCGTGGGTATTTCGCCGGTCTGCAAGCGGTAATGTCGGGGGCTATACTTACAGCGATATAGATGACACGGCAGAGCCTTCGTGGAAGGAGCCGTTTTATTTCGGGTGGCATCTGTGCGCATCGTGGATGGCGGCCCAGCATTTCGCAAAACCTGAATACGCTGCAACGACAAAGGTGGCGTACTTCGATTGGCTTGCAAAACAAATTGAATCCGATATCAGAGAAACCACTACGGAAACAACGACTATTGCGGGCCTGACTCCCGAGAGCCTGACCAAACAGATTGTCGTTACACTTGGCCTGCAAAGGGAGTCTGAGTCCGGTGCGTCTATTGCTGGAATTGTCAAAAAGGCCGGGTCCGCGGTATGGACCGCTCATCCTTGGCGGTTCAGGGTAAATGATATTGATGGTCCCAGCTTCACATTCGACATTGACCCGTTTGGGAGTTTGGCCGACGACGGGAATCCGTCATGGAACGGAAGGTTTGACACTGGTTGGGAAATCTATTCGATGATGCTGGTCGCTGCTGCTTACGGCAAAGCCGATGTAGCCAAAGCGAACGAGAGTATCTGGAATAGCTGGCTTGCGACGAACGTAGCGATTGACGAGGCCATTCTGGATGGAGATTCCGCCGGTAGTGCCTCGATGGATACCATTAACGGCATTACAGAGGGTATGCGAGCACTTCTGGGGATACCAAGAGACAACGACAAGACACGACAAATGCTTGAGTTGGTACGCCGGGCGGGAGCGGCTGTGTGGCACGCACATACATGGCGATTCCGAAGGAACATCGACGTTGCGCCAAACTGGGATTACGACGACAAGGACTTCGATGCCCTAAGTGTTTCGAGCGTAGCGGGATGGCCCACGAGATTCAATACCGGATGGGTGATATATTCCCAATGGATGATATCTGGGGCTTTCGGGAAGACGGATATCGCATCTATGTCGGACTCGCAGTGGAAGCACTGGCTCGAAACCCAGATAAGGGTTGACGAAGCCTATCTGGATGCCGAGGCCGTACCAGCGGGTGATTTAAGAACCGTCAACGGACTGACTGAAACCACCCGAGCTTCGCTTGGCCTGCCGAGGAATGGTGAGATTACCGCACAAATCGCTGAGATTGTCAGGGAAGCTGGGACTGCCCTGTGGACTTCGCATGACTGGCGGTTTCGTATGAAGGAAGGCACGCTCACCTGCGTAGCCGCCACGGAACGTGCGGCGTTACCAAATGACTTTGCCGAAATGGATAGTCGGTGGATGCAGAACTACAACGAACTAGCCGGGCTTCGCTTCACTGAGGATGTTTCCGTCTTCCAAAAATTCAGGGACTTGTACAGTTCGGGGAATACGGCTACCCCGCAGATAGCCTGCATTACACAGGATATATCCGAAGACCCCTTTGAATGGGAAGTTCTACTGTCGCCGATTCCAAACACGGGCATTACCTTTACCTACTGGTATCTGGTGTTAGACCCGTGGCACACCTACGACGATGAAGGGGCAAATAATCTTGCCGATACCGAGACGCCTGTATGGCCGGAGACTTTTTTCAAGGGTTGGCGGTTGTTGTCGAAGGTGTCGGTAGCCAAGGAATTCCCCGGACAAGGCGACAAGGATTCCTACGAGCGGGACAAGAGGGAATGGCGAGACTGGCTGCACCAGCAGCTTGCCGAGAATGACGAAACTATCCGCACCGGTGCTGCGGAGTATATCGCCGACGGCTACGGTGACGTTGCAGCGATGGCTTCAGGGAACGAGCAATGGCTTTTGTAAAATTATGCCTGTCATAAGACCAGAATTTCGCGGCTTGCATACCGACATCTTTGGCGGGCGCGTGCCCAGCGGAACGGCTGACATTGCGTTGAACGTCACCGTCGAGAACGGCGAACTTGCCAAAAGGGGCAGTTTCGAGGAGATAGATGCCGACACCGGGACTGTCCTGAAGATGTGGGAAGTCGTTTTCGACGGCGTTACTCCGTACATCATCGCAAAGAAAGGCACCACCCTTATAAAGTCCACTGACTACGGAGCGACCTTCACTGCCTTGACGACTGAAGCGACTCACGGCGCCGGGCCGGGCTGGGGCTATGTCTGGGGTGACAGGTTCCATTACGTTGACCAGGCGGGGACCTCCAGGTACAACCCGAGCAAACATAGTAATGTGGCGTTTAAGGATGGTTTACAGAGGCCCAGCACAGCGGCTGCAGTAGGCGCGGCTGGTGGAGGCGAGAAGGAAGGTAAGTATCACGTTTATTGGGCGATGCGTAATTCCGTAACACGGGAAGAGGGTCCAGTGGTTGGTCCGTCGAGTTTGGTGACGACAACGGAAGCCGGAGCAACAGGCGGGATAATTATAAATAATTGGAACGGCACTCTTAAACCCGCTACGCTTCACACGGATTACGAATGGGACCAAGGGGTATTCTATTGCACACTCGGTGATACTGAAGAGCAGGGCAGTAGCGAGATAAATTCCCTTCGGGCATACATTGACGTGGTAACAGCAACTGGAGCAACAAGCGTTGGTCTGAACAAAGCCGACAAGATACTTTTGCGAAAGCAGAATTTTACCAACAGCGGTGGCCTGCCGATACCCTGTCAATTCGGATGTTATACCGGGTCAAGGGCGATATATGTCAAGGGCTCCACCGCGGGAAAGATATACTTCTCGATCCCGAATTTCCCGACGATGGTTCCGCAGGAAGAGCTATATATCATTACAAACGAAGATCGGACAACCTTCGATCCCCAGCCGTGGGTTGGCGAGGCAATTTCCAGTGTCAACGGAGCGATTACTGAGGTCATCTACGGCGGTGGCCTTGCCGTCCTTCTGACGAAGGACAATACTTACCTGTTGCGGAACGACGGGGAAGGGAAGATTAAAGCGGTCCTGATGCACCCTTCCGTCGGTTCGGTCAACACCAATGCAGCATGTGCGACGCCTTACGGAATCCATTACATCGGCGATGAAACGTGGTCGTTTCTGTCCCGGGATGGATGGAAGGATTTGGCCTACCGTCGGTTCCAGAGTGAGGTCCGCGATCTCAATGCCCTCGGCAATGTCTGCATGGCTTACTACGGGTACAAGAATCAAATATGGGCTGCTGCTGGGGACACGATTCTGGTGCTCGACATGAACGCATCAGAAAGAGGCGAGTTGACGAAGTTCACGTCGGAGGTGCTCGGAACGATTTCAGCGATGATGGAATTGACTTCTCCTATCGCTACGCCTGTCATGCTCGTCTGTGCCAACGGCAAAATGTACAAGTACCCGGGTGAGGGCTCTGGGGACGGTAGTGTCGGTTACGTTTCAACCTGGCGGGGATATTTTGCCGGTGAGCGGGCCGATGCCAGCCAAAGACTTGACTCGGTAAAGATATTCACTGGGGTCAATTGTGCTTCGCTCATAACGATAGGTTTGCGGGCGATGCAGTCCCCGGCTGAGACAGTTGCTCAGGTTCAAAGAACTCTGGGTGCTGATGGCAGTAGCCGCTGGATAACACTAGGCGCTGAAATGGACCCGGTAAATGGGCACATTTTTCAGATGGAATTGACCGACACTGTTTCAGGTGGCACATCTGCTCTCTGGAAAGTCCACGATGTTATTTGGAAGACAAGTATTTTTTGAGTGAATACGGGCAACCCGACAGCCCTAAATGTCGGAAGTTTCGGCTTAACAAAGGGTCGTGACCGCAGCATGAAGCCAGAACTGCGATGATGAGGTGATATGATGACAACTCTTACGACGAAAGAGAAACGAAGAGTACGCCGGATGAATCATGTGGCAAGCGACGTTCGCTTGGATCGGATCCTCCAGCACTTAGACACCACTACCGGTGTCTATACCGGCCCCTCAGCGGCAGGGGCAAGTGTGGTGGCGGGCTCAGGGGGAATAGAAGCCAATGACATCGTATATGTCAGCGGCTACGATTCCACGACAGGCTTTATCGAGGTGTTGCCCGCTGATGCGGACACAGCGGCCCAGGCCCGCGACCTGTACTGGGCGTCCGCTGCGATAGCAGATGGTGCCACTGGGTTCGTGTTCAAGCAGGGATCATTCGTTTCAACCCTGAGCGGAACCATCGGAGACCCGGTATATCTCAAAGACAATGTATCTGGCGGTGGTGAAGTTACACTGACAGAGCCGACCCTAACAGATACAGTTGTTGAGATTGGAACTCTGGCTACGGCTGGTGCCAATGGCAGAGTGCACGTGGACCTTGGTGGAGAAAGAATCCAGGTTCACGACCATGCCGATAACGCTGGTGGTGGTGCACTGAGTACCCCGGCACTGGCAGGTACCACAAGCGGTAGCTGGACTGTAAACAGTGGCGCGGTAACCCCGACTCTGGTTACGACTGTTGGGGCTTCGACGGGTGATTTTGATTACACTATTACGATCCCGACCATTGGCTCTGCTGTAAGCAACACATACCCTACAGGAACGGCCCAGTATTTCGCCCTGACCTCCAATGCTGATGGTTCGGTGACGACGACAGCTTCAGCTGGAACCACCAGCGATACGTTCACGCTGGCTAACGGCGAGTCTGACGGAACATTTATCCTGTCCGTTGGTGCGGCGGGAACGAACCATTCCGTAACCCTGATAGCTCCGGTAACTACCCAAGCCGTTGTGCTGACGTTGCCAGATGTTTCCAGCGATACCATCTGTGGCATCGGTGCAACGCAGATACTGGCCGCCAAGACGTTGACCGCTCCGGTCATCAATGCGGCTACGATAACTGGAAACATCACGATCACCACACCTACGATTATTGGCACCTGGGCCAATCTCGGCAACGTAACGACCGTCAATATCGACGGCGGGACGGTTGATGGTGCGGTCATCGGTGGTGACTCAGCGGCTGCGATCACCGGAACGACGATCACCGGGACCACCATTACCGACGGTACGTTCAGTATCAATAGTGGTGCTGTTACCGGAACCATCGACATGTCCAGCGCTACCGTGGTTTATGATTGGGATAGCGTATCCTTCACCGGGGCCATAGTGCCAGACACGGACCTTGTGATGATCGACGATGCTGGCACCAAGAAGGAAGCCACGTACCAAGTGTTTATGAACGGTGTCAATGACCTTGCTTCCTTTACTGGTACAGTTGTACCTGGCACGGACACCGTTTTGATCGACGATGATGGTGTCGCCAAGAGTGCCACTGTTCAGGTGTTCTTCGACGGCATGGAAGACCTCACAGCCGCCGGTGCTGGTGCGGTAGTCGCAGACAAGGTGGTGTATCTTGACGGCGGGGTTGCCGAGACCATCACGATCCAGAACCTGTTTAACGTATCGGACTTGACCGCCTTTTCCGGGCCGATAGTCGTTGGCACCGATGAGATAATCCTTCAAGATGCCGGAGTTGCCAAAGCCTGTACCTATCAGGAATTTATGGATGGCGTCAATGACTTGGGTGCTCTTGCCGCCGCTCCAGATTTAACCGATAGTGTTCTTGTGGACGATGCTGGTACGGCGAAGAAGTTGACCGTGCAGTTTTTGTTCGACGCGCTTAATAGCCTCGCTGCTGATGCAGTTGCCGACGGTGACTCGTTCGCGCTTATCGAAGCGGGTGGCGTAGCCAAGAAGGAAGCGATTGCTGACTTGGCGACCCTGTTTGCCGGGACTGGTCTGACCGCAGCTTCCTCCGTTCTTGCCGTGACCAAGCCGGAGAAGGTTACTTTCATGGTCCCGGGCACGTTCCTTCTGGCAGGCGACTTCTATACCGGCGGCTTGGCCGGATTGGATGAAACGCTTGACATCGCAGCAGCGGAACAGACTGCGGCTTTGTGCAAGTCATATAACCATGACAACACCAAATTCGCCAACTTGAACGTAACTGGTGCTCAGGGCGAGTGGGCCGTCAATTACCAGTTGTTCCCCACCACAGAAGTCGAGAACGACGCAGTCTACTTCGGTGGTGCTGTGCCCTTCTGTCAACTCTGGTACGATATGAGTGGTACAGTGGCGACCTACAACGGTGCTGCGGCCTCGCAGATTTGGGAGTATGCCGATAGTGCGACCCCCACTTGGACCACCCTCAATCTGACATCCGATTCCACTGATGTCGGTGGCGCTGCTACAGGGCAGCAACCGTTCGGTTCGGATGGCTGTGTTACTTTTGTTCCACCCGCTGATTGGACGAGTTCGACGATTGACAGCCAGCCAGCGTATTGGATTCGGTGTCGTTGCACGGCTGCGGTTGACATAACGCAGATTCCATTGACGAATGACAAGGAACACCACATTGTTACCCCGACCGACGGGGCTGTTGTTCCTCAAAAATGCAACGTCAGTGGTATCCGAGCGACGGATGGAATTGTGGGAGCGATGCACAGTACGAACGATGTGAAGTTGGTGTTTATGAACTTCACAAAGGGTACTTACTCCCTCCAGTTGACCTGGCCGCAGGATAAGAGAACCGACCGATGGACTGGTACGGACTTGAAGGCTGCGTCAGCGGGCGTGGATTGTGATGCTGGCGATGTTGTCGGTTTCCTCTGTACGCAAGCCGACGGTGCACTGGAAATCACGAACGCCGTGATCGAGTTGGATGTTACGCCACTGGCGTAATGAATACATCAGGCAATTGTGCCTGTGTAAGTAAAGGAGCAATGTTATGGCGAAGAAAAAGAAGTCCGGCAAAGCGAAAGGTGTACCGACGCCCCAAGCCCTGCGTGGTGTACGAATCACTACGGATGGGGTGCTTACGACGCTACGCGATCAGACTTGCAGCAATCTTGAGCTTGCGATGTTTAGTCAGGTGATACTAAAGATTGCTCAGGAACGTGAGCGAGTGGCAATGGCGGCGTTCCAGAAAGGCCAGGCACCGCCGCTGAAGGTGGTTAAGCCTGATGAGAAAAAGCCTGACGAGCCGGGAAAGTAAAAATCGCGCCGAGCGGGGCGGTGGGTCTTTGCCTCCTTTCTCCCGTCATCCCGTATCGGGGCGATGAGGCGTGATGGACAATTAAGAGTCGGTCGCAAATGGGCGGCAGGGTTGGGTTTACCCTTTCCCACTCCGTCGCCCTAGCGGCCGGAAAAGGCCATACGAGTTGGGTTGGCAGCCTCGAATAAACCGCATCGCCGCAGAGGACGCGGACGATAATCGAAGATGAGTTAAGCTAAGATAGGAGAATTATCATGGCAAAATCAGGAATTAGAGGCAGTGTCAGCCTCACGAAAGAAATCGCTCAGGTCAAGCTCTCGGCTTGTACCTACAATACGGCATTGGCGATGCCACAGGTTGCTACTGATCCTCCGGCAACGGATACTACAACGGGATATGCCCTTATCGCTGTTGGGGGACAAAACTACGTCGCCGTCATGTTTGCTGGTACAGCGACGGGCGAAATACTAGGCTGGCAGGCAGTTGGTTGGCAGCCAACAAGGAATGGGAGTCTATATGGTTCGGTCCCGGAAAAGTTGGGTGAAGGGTTAGCCACCTATGGGACTTTGGCACTCGGTGCAAAGGGTATCTTTATTGAAAGTGCTGCTGCTTTGTGGGCTGATACGATTACTGAGACGAGTTCTAACCCCGCAACTCGAGTCTACTCCCCAGGGAATAACGAAGCCGCCATACTCATTATCGATGCGGGCCGTTTTAGCCATATCACCATTCAGGTTTCTCGCAACGGTCAAGACGCAACGACAATGACCGTGGTAACGCAGGTGGCCGATTCTATTGGCGGAGCATTGGCGAATATAGAGATCGCCGATACGGGGTTGGCGACTGCGGTACTTCAGACAACGGGAAACACCGCACTGGGACAGATTGAAACGGCGATAGAGAAGATTGACCATCTGACGGCGGCAAACTCCGGCAACAAAGACGCGGCCACGCAGCGAGTTGTCCTTGCTACCGACGACATACCCACGGCCTTGGTGAACACAAACATTGGGGCCAACGACGCTGCCGTTGCCTCGCAGGGTGGGGTCGGTTCCTTATCGGCCAAGCTCCGACTTGTGACATCCCAACTCAACACCATTGACGCCGACACTGGGTCGATAAAACTTGCCACTGAAGGCACTGAGGACGAGATTGACGGCACTACATCGGATGGCCCACTTGCCGATATTGTTGCCCTGCTCAAGGCCGTCCCGGTCCTGGGATCAGGTCAGGAACTACTCTGCGTAGCCAACACTACGAATTACAATCTGACCGTTGTAGCGGGAGCAACTTATAAAATCACGACAGAGAATGGGACTATCTATATTGGAGAAGCTGATTCTACCAGTGACGCCAATAGAATGGACACCATCACTACTGGCATGAAAGCTTACTACACTGCGATAGGGACTACGCTCCATTATTCGACGGAAGATGGTGCGGGTATTATTGGACGGCTTAGCCGAATAGTGAACACATGATAGGTATCTTGAACCAAAAAGGACCGTTTCGACCCTCTGGACTCGTTAGTGAATTGAGGATGACTGCTATTCCTCCCGGCAATCGCGGCACGTTGATAGATCGTGCTGGTGGCGGGAATCCAGGTACGATATACGGTCGGCCTGCGTTGAGGTTTAACGCGGCTGAGGTTGCTGAGACGGCCGCTCAATTCGGACCGACAGGGACAAAGAGATACTTCCATTTCGCTGGGCGATTCAAGGTGACCGCCTCCGCTGCAACAAGGTGCCTCCTGGATATAGAGTTCGGTGCAGGCGACACGGGGGCACAGTGGGTGAATGTCTCGGTAGCTGGGGACGATACAGTTGCGATTACGGTCAGGGGAGCGTCTGGAGATACCCCCCGAACAGCGGCGGGCGATGCCTTGGCAGAAGGGGCATGGACTGACCTAGCGGTGGAGATAGATGCTCAGGCCGATGAGGTGACAATCGCAATTGACGGCGTGATTATCAGGGAGAACGAAGCTCTCTCCGGCGGAAGTATTTCTGGCTTTTCTGGAGACAATATGTCGCAAGCTCGATTCGGCCTGACTGACGCCGGAGCGGACCAATACGCCGGGTACATGAACTATATCGGATTTGGTTGGGATGACACTGTATGGACGGCTGAGGACTATGAGCGGTTCCATGATTTTCCGGCTACAGTTTTGGCCGACAAGTTTGGGAGCGGGGACGCGGAGTATTGGCTTTGCGACGAGGGAGCCGGGAACCCTGTTGGTGAGGGGAAAACGATAACCCTGACGCTGACGGGAACGGACTGGGACATGGGAGCGCATGGCGGGGGGGTTTTTTCAGCAGGAGCGATGACGTTCGACAAAGTCGATGATTACGTGAGCATGCCTGATGCTGCGAATTTGCGTTTTTCAGGCGGCGGGAACGACTTGCCCTTCTCTCTTGTTGTGTGGGCGACAGTCCAACCTGGAGCAGTTAACCAGTACTTATGCAGCAAATTTGACGCTAATGGTCTGCGGGAATGGTTATTTCGGGTTGATTCAATTGAGAGGGTAACTTTAAGACTTTTGAAGTTCGATGATTCCGCTACTGCAATCGCCGTATTGACTGATGGCGCCCATGCCGACGGGACACTTAAACTGTATATTGCAACCTACGACGGTAGTAAATCAGAGAACGGGCTAAATATATATATTGATGGTGCAACAGTAGCAGACTCTGTTGCAAAAACTGGCGCCTATACCGGCATGACGGCTGGGGCGGCACCATTGGCTATTGGGGTCATTTTTAATGTTGGCTCACCATTAAATTTTTTGGGCGGCAGCGTAACTTCAGTGCAGGTTTACAACAGAGAACTAACGGCCCTGGAAGCGAAGGCCCTTTTCAACCAAGGAGCTCACCGATGAGTGAATTTGTAGTGAATAAGAGCTTGACACTGAATGGAGAAGAGGGAGTAAGAATTCTGTGGCGTAAGGTGAATGGCCCTGTTCCTTTGGCCTTGGATGATCCTGACGGGGAGTCGACGCTGACTATTACCGACAAGAATGGCGACCTGATTCTCAAACGTGGGTTTCTCGATGGTGGCGGGCTTGCGGAGATTGTCAAGCAAGCGATTGAAGGTAAGATGCTGGTAACAGATATTCTGACTATTGAAGAGGCAAAAGATTTGTTGCCAAAGGAAGTGTGATATGTCAAAGAACTTAAATGGAACGCTTCGACTTGTTGTCTTTCTTATTGTCATTATCGCAGCAGTTGGAGGGATTTTCTTAAGGTATGGAGAGGTGCAGGCGAATACGGAGGGAGTTAGGGTGAACAAAAAAGACATCAAGGAGCAAACAGTGTTGATAAAGTTAGTATTAAGGAGGCAGAGGTTTATGTTGCAGAGAGATGGTGTTAAGGAAAGTGATATTCCAGAATAGAACCAACACGCAGAGGTAAGACAAATGCCACTTAACTACACGAAACTGCCGGAAGCTATGGTTGCGACACAGGAACGAAGGCGAAGGGGACGTGGGCGTCCGATAGCGACTGTTGTTCACAATCGATTCAATATCAGACACAAAAAGTACAGAGGTAAGACAAATGGCAATAACAAAGATATCCATACCGGCCGGCACTAAGATTCTTCCGCCAAAATATGCACCTATGCCGGGTTCTAGTACGAGCTTTGGCTTTAAGTACAAGAAGAGAGGAAAGAATTTTCCTTACGAGCCGCGGCGTTCCCGAGGGCGCAGGCGAGGGAGAGTGTCCGCAGGAGATGAGGAGAGGAACGACCTACTGCGTGGCGAATTTGGAACGAGATTGATAACCTCCGGGAAGGTTAGCCCAAAAGACCCGACAGCTAGAGGATTGATTACGGGGCGTGATGGTGAAGGCGAAGAGGATATTCCGTTCCGAGAGACGCCTATGGGTGTGGCCAGAACCATGCGAACGCGCGGCTTGGTCAAACTCGGTCGAAGCTGGGTGACAGAGGAAGATCGAAGGAAGTTCCTTGGCGAGCGAACTGCGAGACAGACGGCCAAACGTGTGCGTGAGCGTGCCCGTGGACTTGACGTGCGGTCAATGACTTTAGGTGGTGTTACGCTCCGAGGACCAGAAACACAATTATCAACTCAGGGCTTGGCGTTGCCACCGGAGAGTCTAAAGAGGGTTGGTGCAGCCCGACTTGGGGCAAGACTCGGAGCGGCACAGTTCGACCAGGACATTCGTGACGAGATAATGGGGCAGGATGCTGCAACTCAGGATCGACAGGCTCGTGCCCATATCGCGTCCGGCTACGAAGCCCCGCCACAGAAAGAGCCTATTATGGGATACCGAGCCTACCAGAAGGCGATTACTCCGCCTACCCTTGGGGGTATTCAGCGTGGCGTGGAACAGGATATGTCTACTCAATATCGGTCAACGCGGCCGGGAGAGTACAATCCTGCCCAACGCGGCTTAATGGCGCCGCCTGTCCAGGCTGCTTCGGACATCATACAGTCGGTCCCTCCGGCAGAGCAGGCCCGTCTGGGAATGATGAACTTGGGTGGTGGTACAGTGTCTCCACAGGACACCGCATCTTACCAGCGCCTTCGTGAAGCAAGGGGACAGGTAAAGGCTGGTGCTCCGATGACTATCAGTCAACCTGAACTTGGTCTTCAGTATCCTGTTGCTTATGGTCAGCCGGAACAACCGAATCTTGCAGAAGCGAACAAGTTATTGGCTCAACCCCTACAGTATCCCGCTCCTGTTCCAGTTGCGGCTGGGGATGGGTTTATGGCGGGCCCAGCGGATCCAACGCAGGCCGCAAGAATCGCTGATATAAAAGCAGGAACATCCCTTAAGGAGACAGAGAGAGATATATTGCGTCGGCAGCAAGGATTTCCGCCGCTCGGTCAGCCCGGGGCAGCGACCCCAGGTCGCATACTGGGCGATCCAACACAGATAGCGGCAACAATGGATAGTTTCGTCAGTTCAATTATCACCCCGCCCACAGGTGGATACTTCTCTGCTCCTCTTAATTACAGAGACTATACGCAGATGAAAGATCAAGTAATTGGGAGGCTGTCAATTTTGCCAGATGACCAGTTAATTCAAATGGCGACCAAAATCAAGGGATCTAAGCGTTATCAGGATTTATTGGCTATGGCTACAGACCTTCGTGTCTACGATCCGCTGGATTGGGCAAAGTATGCGCTAGATCGAAGTGCAACCGACCGAATTGTCAGAGATATTGACGAAATGGTGGCGGCAGTGAACGGTGCAATCTCTGGGCGACGGCCAGTTACAGGCGGTGGTGTTGCTCCCGTTGGCCCAGCCCAAGGACAGGTAATCCCCCCATCTTCGCGTGGCCGTGGCCGCTTTGGAGGGTAATTCTAAATGGCCCAATCTCTGATAGAAAAATACCTTCCACGGGAGTATGTAGCTCGGAAGCGAAGGCGGGAAAAGAGGGCAAAGGCCCTAGCCGGTCCTGACCGTCGCAAGGCCAAGCGTATCACTGTCCAGGAACTCAATCAAATAGGGGCTGAGCAGTTCAAGACGCACTACAAGGAGGTTATGCGGAAAGAGGACCGCCGCCCGGCGATAATGAAGATTCTCGACATCCTCGATATTCCTCGGAACATCATCGCCAATGTCATTGGTTCGATAGCAGGGGTGGAAAAGGGCAAGCTCCAGCGGGGCGCCTTGGGCATGAAGCGGGTGTATACCTCTGATATTCTCAATAAACTTGGCGTCAAGCCGGGAATTGGCAGGAGCATCGCGGGCTTTATCGGCGATGTGGCAATTGATCCGTTGACTTATGCAACCCTTGGGGCGACTACGGGAACGAAGATTGCTCAACACCTTCCACGGATACTCAAGCCGGGGATGAAAGCCTTGGGACTTGCGGCAAAAGGTAGACCCTCGCCAGCCGTTGCTGCTGCTATTGGGGCTAAAAGATTCGCTCGAATTCAAAAGGCAGGACGGGCTGTTGCTGAGGGGTCCAAGGGCGTGCTTGCCAAGGCAACCCCTGAAGCGATTATGGCCTCGGCGGCCAAGCTGGGCAAGCCAATGGCCTTCGACACGGCAAAGGCCATGGCCGCAAGGGCCACAGCAAGGATAGCGGGCAAAGCTGGGGCGAAAGCTGCTACAAAGCGTATGCTCGGCAGAGGTGCGGGTGTCCTGGAGAAGCAACTGATAAAGGGGGCCGGAAGGGGCAGGAAGGGTGTCTCGGCGTTTTTCAAGGAATTTGGCGAAAAGGGGCGGAGCATATTCCGCCTACCGTTTGCCAAGCAAGGTTTTCCGATAACCAAGTCTGGGGCAAAGGCTCGTAGGTATAAAGCGATCGTGGAGGCAATAAAAGACCCTGCCGCTTGGAAGGCATATCTCTCCAAGGTGAAGGATGTCCGTGTCCGTCGCGGGCTACTGGCAGCAAGGAAAGCTGCTGAACTCAAGATGCGGGGCGTAGAGGGCCTGAAAGCCAAGTTCGAGGTAACTCCCGGGGCTGAGGCCGCACTGATGCGGGCTATGGGACGAAAGGGAGTGGTTCGACCTCCTTTACCATCTGAAGGGGCCAAGGCCGCTCGAAAGGCGATGGCAGTGGCCAAGAAAGGCACCAGGAAGGCCGCCAAGGGGCTCACAGCGGCCAAAGAGGAACTCAGGCTACTCACGGGGTCCCCGCAGGCCCCGAAGGTCATACAGGAGCTTCAGACGGCTATCAGGGGTAAGACCTTTGTTCCTGGTGCTCCGGGACTCATAGCGAAGATGGGGGCTGCGAAAAGGAGCCTGTTCGGACCTGGACGGTCTGAGGTGGCTCAGCAGATGGTGGGTGTTCGAGGTCAGCGCACCATTGGCGCAGCGTTCGCCGGGGGGCGCAGTGCTGCCGAAATGGGCAAACAACTCGAACCGATTATCGCAAGATTGGCGAAAAATCCCAGAATTGCCGCCCAGATCGGTGGTCCTGACGATATCCGGCGGATGATTTCCTATGTAATTGAGGCGGGTCCGGGCGGTAGCAAGCTGGCCCAGCATATACCTGGTGGCGATGAAATATTCCAAGTCTACGAAAAGGCTCGGCAAAGCGGGCTTCTGGGCGACAAAGAACTCCAGAGGGTCCTGAACATCTTCCATGCGGGGGCAGAGCGAACGCTTGCTGCTAAGAAGGCCGCGGGGATACCGCTGGGGAAGACCCAGGGATTCTTCCCACGCCATCTGACCAAAGAGGCTGGCGTGCAGGCCAAGATGAAAGGTGCTGCCGGTCAAGCCCAAAAATTCAGCCCTGAACGTACCAGATGGCAGGTCTACAAATTACCAACAGGGCAGTCGAAGCGTATACTCAATACAAATGTCGCGGATATAAAGAAGTTGCCTGCCGGAACCAAGAAGGTATCCGAACACCCGGTATCCATGGCACAGTGGAATAAGTGGTCCGCCGATCCCAATACCGCTCCCAAAGGCGTTTTCCCGCAACGAACGGATGTTGAGCGATTCGCAGGGCAGATGTTTGAGACGAAGCCCGCCGGAGCCTACGGAACCCTTGCAGCCCAGAGGGAACAGGCCGTAGCAGCCCAGAATCTCCAGAGAATCATCGAACCGTTTGGCGTGGCCATCCCGCCTGGTGGTGAAAAGCTGGAGAAGTACGGACACCTTGTTCGACCTCTTGTACCCGAAGCGGGTAGTCCATTTAAGACACTTGAAGCGACCGGAATATTCAATAAAGGCTACCCTGCCCCCATCGCCGACATGCTTAACAATATGAGTGCCGTATGGAAAAATTCGGAGGCGATTGGCTCCATGCTGCAAGCGACCGACTGGACACTTGGTTTTTGGAAAACCATGCAATTATACCACCCCGCTTATGTAATCCGTAATGTCTGGCAGAACTTTTTCGGTGGTTTGATGGCTGGGGCGAACCCGTTGAAGGTTGCGAAGTTGTCCTTCGGCACCAAGGAATCGAAGCTGCTGAGAAAGGCACTAAAGTCTGGCGACCTTTCTATTCTCGAAGGGGTTAATATACGATTGCACGGTAGAGATATGCCGCTTTTGGGTGAACTATCGACGATTGGCAAGGGATACAATTTGACTGGCGGGGGCCAGACTTATGCACAGATTCCCCAGACGGTGTTAGCAAGGGGGGGGGCAGAAGCAATTGCTCAGCGGGCGGGACAAATTGGCAAGACTGGATATGGAAAGGTAACCGGGGGCGTTTTCCGTGCAAACACTTGGGTTGAGGATCAGATGCGGATAGGGACTTGGTTTCACTTCATCGACAAGGGCATGACCCCGAAGGATGCTGCTATCCGTGTGCTGACCGCCATGCCGGACCTGACAGACCTGACGCTATGGGAGCGAAATGTCGCCAAGCGGATTATGCCCTGGTGGTCGTGGATGAGGCGTAATGGATCGTTACAGTTATTCCATCACCTTCCCCGAAAGCCCGCCTATGCCGCGTCAATGGGAAAGCTCAAGAACTTCGCCGAAGGGTTTCGTGGTGCAGGGAATGTGCCCGAAGAACTCCGCCCGATGTGGATGCGGGAACAGATGGGTATGCAGCTCATGGGAACTGAAGAGGAAGGCAAGGTTGGCCTTGCCCAGACATGGTTCCCGTTCGAGGAGATGTATCAAGCACTCGGCCTGCCCATTACTCCCGGCGAATCCATGCGGAAGGTTATCAGTGGGCTGAGGCCGGGCATGAGGTTCGCTTATGAGCTTGGGACCGGAATGGACCCGTTCAAACAGGCCCCATTTGAGGGTGGGGTCCAGATTGGCCTATCGGACTTAATTAAGGCTTTTCCGCAGGCGGTTATGGGCAAGAGCGGTACACAGATGGACACATTGGTTGCTTACCGACCGTTCCGCGAATGGGCGCCGGGCGGTCGTGTAGCTCAGATGCCTACATTGGGCGGTAAGGCTATCCGTGCAGTCTTTGGTGGTGCAATGCAGCCTGTTTCCAAACGACGTGGTTTGCAGGCTGAGGCATGGCGACTGAGGCAGAAGTCAATCGAGCTTCGCCGTAAGATCAACCGGGCCCGCCAAGTCAACGATGAAGCCTTGGCACAGTCCCTTATCAGGCAGTGGACAGCGGTGATGGTGCAGTTACAGAGATTGGGTTTGCCCGGTGCCGCCAAGTCAACGATGCAGATGCTTACAGGGCAAGGTGTCCCGGCCGGAGGTCAGTAATGCCGGAAGAAGATGAAAGTCTTGAGATTTACTTAGATCCTCCCGACGCAGTGCCGTCGATGCCACTTCCTGTCGCACATGAGGATGACAGTCCCCTTGCCGGGTCCAGTCAGTTAGTCAATGCGGGGGAGGCCAACAGGTCGGATTCGTATCCGATTGAGAACCGGAGCCTACTGGCCGATTATTATCCGGGTGCGATTATTTCACACGGGCCTTGGGGGTCGCAATACCCAACTGCGGGCCAAACTGTTTATGGACCAGCCGGAGATAGTGTAGTAACCACCGAGCCGCTGGGGGCGCATATCGCTCTGGATAAGTTTGTCGAACAACTTGACGATTCACATCATGGGGAATTGCAAAAGGACGCGGCAACGCATTATTTTCCCTTGCTCACAATTGGCATGTTCTTTGCGGAAATCGGGGCTGAATCACCTTCAACCCAATACGCATGGATACACAAAACGCTCAACGCGTCAGGTGCATGGGAAACGGCTTCTCCTGCGTTTTCGAGTACAACCGAAAGCATCAATGCCATTGAAGTCAATGCGCGCGTTTTGGTTCCATCGGGGACGATAGTAAGGATGTACAAGATTCGGGAATCTGATGGTGATACTGCGTATCGGTTTGCCTTCCTGCCCATCGGAACCTTCGCTAGTCCATTGGTACTTGATGATGGCGTAACTGCTGGCGAGGATGATGATGCGCCTGCCAATGATTCTTGGACCCGCGTAGGCCAAACAGTCGGGGGCGATGACGGATTTACCTTCCCCACCCACCGAGTAAGTTATGCTCACGACGGCGATCAGATTCTCCACGGGCAATACCGGACGGTGACGGTTGACCATTGGGGCATGGTATCAGTGGATACTGTTGAGAGCGAATACACGATAGATACCCCCGTCGATTGCCCGAGCGACGTAGACGGGGGTGCTTTTGGTGCTCGCAACGCCTCGATTCAGGTGTATCGGGGTTCGGACCCGCCCGCCAGTCTACTTGCAGGCGAACCAGGATGGAGCACGGATGCCCTTGTCCTGCGGATAGGGACGGGCTTGGATATTGTCGGGGCCGTACTTACAGGTGGGGTGGACTGGACGGGGATTACCGGGGACATTGACATAGGGTCTAATGCTTTTACTACCACAGGCGTAGTGACAACAGATGGATTGATCCTGCCAAAGACATCAGGAAAAGGGATCAAAGTTGATACGGCCTCGCCGACATTCGGTTGGAGAGACTTGTTGGGGGATCAGTTTAGCAAAAACACTGGAGGGACAAAGCCTACACTAGCAGTTTATAATGGGGATGTCCGCGCGTGGCAGTTTTCCGATGGGGACGAGGCTTATCTTACATATCATATTCCCCACGAT
>SDBT01000778.1_pt1 | contig 52523 bp, 36 predicted proteins | sample 2277101 | NCBI WGS metagenome assembly SDBT01 (sample SAMN10404973, study PRJNA504765) | marine sediment metagenome | isolation source: marine sediment core GS10_PC15, 103 cmbsf | place: Arctic Ocean: Southern Knipovich Ridge | collected 2010
TGTAATGTGAGATGTGAAATTTCCCCTGCCGCGCCGGCAGACTTTTTTATGCAAAACAAACCCAATTTATGCGTTTTTTGGGCCGTAAGTGGCGATTGTGAAGAAAAACAAACCCAATTCAAACCCAATCAAACCCAATCTCTCGAATTGAGAAGGAATTAGTGCAGAAAAAAATATTAATCAATAATCATTAACTTGTGCCATAGGTATCATTTGAAAACCAGCTCTCTCAAAACTAAATACTCAAAATTCAAAACTATGGAGTTCGCCTTCGGCGGTGGCGGATTTGGTTTACGAGTTTGCAAAACTCTCGGCCACGGTGCTGAAAATTATCGAACATATCGTAGCTGGCACAGGCGGGACTCAATAAAACTACGTCACCGGCGGTTGCCAAGGTGTCGGCTATTTCGACAGCTTGTTCTAAAGACTGGGCGAAGCGGATGGTTGCGTGGTTTTCGGCGCAGGCTTCGATACTCTCTGCGATTTTTTCGGCGGTCCGGCCAATCAGAACAGCGGCCCGGGCCTTTTGTGAAATGCAGCTTCCAAACTCGGTAAAGGAAAGGTCCTTGTCGCAGCCGCCTGCAATGATGATTTTCGGCTGGTCAAAGGCCTCAAGGGCCGCAATCGCACTCTGCGGGGTAGTGGCTATCGAGTCATTATACCATCGGACGCCTTTTATCTCTGCCACAAACTCAAGGCGATGCGGTAACGGCTCGAAGTCCGCCAGGCAATCCTTTATTCGTTCATCATCGAGCCCGAAATATTTGGCAATGGCCATCGCGGCCGCCAGATTTGACAGATTCGCTCGGCCGGGCAGACCATAGTGCTTTCGCACATCCTTGCTTACATCGTCTGCTGAAAATTTTACACAAGTCCTGCCGGTGTCGCTTTTGTATTTTTCGAACCATTCGGCTGCGACTTTGTCTTCGGCATTAAAAATCGAAACAGCAGGGCAATCTGTGTTCAATTCCTGGAACCTGAAGATGTTTTCTTTGGCACGGCAGTAATTATCAAAGCTGCCGTGACGGTCGAGATGGTTCGGCGTAAGGTTTGTCAGCAGAGCAACCTTCGGGGCCTTTTTAATCTGTTCTAATTGCTGACCCTGAAAGCTCGACAGTTCCAGTACAACCAAATCGTTTTTGCCGATTTCCTCTATTATCTCAAGTAATGGCCTGTTGCCGATATTGCCGCTGAGCCAGACGTTCGAATATTTAATGCCTTTTTGGTCAACTGCGCTTTTTAATAGATGCGCCGCAAGCGCAGCGGTTGTGCTCTTGCCGTTAGCGCCTGTCACACCGATTATCAGCGCAGGAGACAATTGGAAAAAAATGCTTATCTGTGACGTTACGAATTTGCCGCCCTTATCGGCTAATCTAACAAACTCATTGTCGGGCGGGACTGCCGGATTGACTACGATGATATCGGCCTGTTCAAAATCGCTGTGCTGGTGCGAACCGAATCGATATTCGAAATCCCCGAATTCGGCAAGCTGCCTTACCGAATCCTCTAATTGTTCGGCCTTGGCTAAATCTGTTACTTTGACTTTAGCGCCGGCTTTGCGGGCGAACCTGGCAACGTCGACTCCGCCCCCGAACCGTCCCAGCCCCATAACTAAAACTTTTTTACCGGCGAAGAATTCTCTGTTCATATCAGTGTCTGTATCGCGTTCGACAAATCCACCTTGGCATCCGTTACCGCCTGCTCGATGCATTTCTTCCAGTCACTGCCGAACTGTTCCCTGTATTTCGGTTTCTCGTAGGCATAGATAATCGACCGCGAGGCGTTGATTAGGGCCCCTGTTCCGTCCGGCTTACAGAACCTTATGCAATCGACAGCCGATGCGCCCTGTGAGCCGTAGCCCGGCACAAGAAACCAAACCTTATCGTACTTGCGTCGTAAAGCCGTTGTAACCGCAGGTGCCGTACCGCCAACCACCATTCCCACACAACTATAGCCGCCGGTTCCGATTCGCTCCGGAATGTCCGCGATTTCGCCAACGATTTGGGCAAGTTTTTCATACATCATCTGCCCGTCGGCGTCGGCAAAATCCTGAATCGCAGCAGCCGAAGGATTACTTGCGCGCACCCAGACAAAAATTCCTTTTCCCTGCTCCTGGGCCATCTTCGCGAAAGGCTCAATACCGTCAACGCCAGCAAAGCCATTAACGGTAATGGCGTCAGCGGCAAGGGTGTCTTCCAGCCCCACCAGCTCGGAGTTTTGCAGATGGGCATCGGCATACGCCTCAGCCGTATGGCCGATATCACCACGCTTGACGTCGGCGATTATCTCAAGGCCCAGGTCGTTAGCCTCTGAAATCAACGAATAATAAGTTTCCACGCCTTCCCAGAGGTACTTCTCGAAAAAGGCGATATTCATCTTCACGGCGGGGACCATCGGCGCGATAATCCGCATGGTCTGTGTGCAAAAATCAAAAATAGCGTCCACCGCCGCAGCGGCGTCGAATTCATCGTTCATATCACGATGGCTTTTTATAGCTTCCGGCAGCCGCCCATAAACAGGGTCCAGCCCTACAACCAGAGGTGTCCTCCTGGCCTTTACAGCATCGCAAAGTCGGTCAGCAAAATGGTTTGACATATTCAAAGCAGCCTTTCTTTCATAAATATCCTGTCGAAGAAAATAATCCTGTCAAAAACTTTTATCACTATAACGGCCGGATTTGATTTTAGCAATTGATTTTCCATAAACGAAAAATTATTATCGTGGTTGTAACCATTGAGATGGTTCAAAGATACAGATTATACCCTTAAGGGTAGTAGGTTTTCGCGAATAAAGCCGTATGGTTATTTTTAATTTACTTACCCGCGGATAAACGGGAAAATTCAATTGAGATCAGTATATAGCAAACAGGAAAGAACCTGAATGTCGGGCAAGACTTTAAAACTTTTCAAAAAAATAAAGTTCAAGAGAATCTATATCTGGCTCCTGGTTGACCTTGCAATAGCGTTGTTCGTCCTTTCTTTGCTTTTATACAGGCCGGCTTCTTTTAAGCAATTGCCCGCTGCCGATACAAACGAGGTTAGTCGCTATTTGACCCACCAGTTGATGCCGCAGCTTTACAACGGCGCCCAGTTGGCTGAGCCTTTCGATTTGGTTGTAGATGAGGATGGAGTAAACGACATCATTGCCCACTATGACTGGCCCATCCGGCACGACGAAACCATATTATCAGCACCTGTCGTGTTTTTTACAGCCGACTATATTGAGATTACCGGCGCGGTGGTAACACGAGGCGTAGAACTTGTTGTAACTGTCCGGTTGCAACCTGCCCTTGATGCTGCCGGTCTTTTGAATCTGCACATAGCCAAGGTCAAAATCGGAGCTATGAATATCACTCCTATCGCCAGGATAATCGCCTCAAAAATGTTTGAAAGTCGCTTTGCCGAAAATAACGTCGATTCGGCCGACATCGGGGCACAGGTCGCGGCTTCTTTATTGACCGACCAGCCCTTCGACCCGGTCTTTACGGTCGATGACAAAAAAGTCCGTCTGGAAAAAATAACCCATGCCGCCCGGGAACTTACCCTCGGCCTGACACCGGTTCCGGATTGATTTAGGTTTTTTGCGATTTTACACGCTATTTGGCGTTTTGGTTGTGCGAGTAATCGTAGGTGCGCCATGAAAGCTGATGTGTCCAGCCTGGCCAAGGGTATGCGTAAACGTGACACTTGGGTGATGGAAAGTTCAAGGTCAAATTTAGCGAAAAAGTCCTTGCTCTTTAGCAGCTATGAGTGTACAATTAGGCTAATGTCACTGTTTTAGGCAGGGATATTGCGTTGGGGACGGAATTTCGGAGGAGGTGTTCGTTTATTAACTCAACGCCGAAGATTGATACGGAACGACTCTGTGTCAGTTTTTTAAGGACGGGGCAATGGCAAAAAGAGCAAACTTTGGATTAATGATTGTTGTGACACTTCTGATTGCCTCGTCATCAATGGCAAGGGTTACTATCAATTGCACGGATTTAGGCAACGGTGTTGTTGAGCTTAGCTATGATGCGTCACAAGAAACATCACCGGTAAGAACATTTCCTCTTCATATTACTGTAAGTACTGGAACAATTACACTAATAGACAATCTCAGTTCGCATTATTGGGTTTATCCTATCGGTTCAATTATTATTGATGAAGAGTGTGGGCCCCACCAGTTATCCTCACCCGTTACGAATCCAGAATTCCCTGGTACTTTAGGCGGCCTTGGTACCGACGGAATAACAATATCATTGGCATCTATGTATATCGGGGAGGCTAACGCTCCTCCTCCTACGGGTGTTTTGTTAACTTTTATGATTTCAAGTGAGTGTAATGTAAGTGTCTCAGAGGACACCATCCGAGGTGGGGTAATGTTGGATAATATGACTCTTCCAGGTATTTATGCGCCTGGGGTTTCGGGTGTTCAACCACCACAACCAGGGACATACGATGGTGGCACAGGGACAATTAACGACCCCTATTTGCTTTCTGAACCGGAGCAGCTTAATTCTATAGGGCTCAATCCCGGAGATTGGCACAAGAACTTCAAGTTGGTTGAAAACATCGATATGAGTGGCTATGCCGAAAGTAACTTCAATATGATTGGAACAAATCTAAATAAACCATTTACCGGGACGTTTGACGGCAATAACTGCAAAATTTACAACTTCACCAATAATTGCACAGACGCAAATTTTGTCGGGCTTTTTGGGTGTGTAAATAGCAATAATGCAGTAGTCGAAAATCTATGTTTGGTTGACCCTAACGTAAGTGCACTATCAGGTCTATATGTTGGTTCTCTTGTTGGCTGTTTAGGAAAAGGAACCATATCATCCTGTTGTGCGAAGGATGGTAGTGTTTCCGGGGGTAACTTTGTTGGCGGTCTAGTGGGATGGAACCAAGATGGCACGATTATTAATTGCTATTCAAGCAGCAACGTTCAGGGACAGTGCAGCGCCGGTGGCTTGGTAGGAAAGGACTACAAGACGATTTCAAACAGCTATTCAACCGGTGTTGTTATAGCAGATGTAAACATTGTAGGTGGTTTTGTCGGATACAATAAAGGAGTCGTTTCAAGTTCGTTCTGGGATGTGGAAACAAGCAACCAGTCGGATGGTGCCGGAGAAACAGGAGAATCCGGGGTAACAGGAGTAACAGGCGAGACGACAGGGGGGATGCAAACCAAAAGCACATTTGCCAGTGCCGGCTGGGATTTTGAAGGTGAAAGTACAAATGGGTTGGATGATATCTGGACCATTCGAGAAGGACAGACTTATCCGATATTTACAAAACAGATTACTAAAGGAGATTTCATAGGTAGAGTGGGTGTGGATATGGCTGACTTTGCCTATTTTGCTCTGCGCTGGGGAGATATCAACTGTGGTGATTCGAACGATTGCGAAGGAGCCGACCTTGATGGGTACGGAACTGTAGACATGAATGATTTGCGGGAATTTACCAATAACTGGCTATTAGGTGTTGAATAGCTTTTATTTTGAACGAAACCGATTTTTACATACATACTGCTATTTTCAATAACTCTATCCGTTTGCTTGGAAACATCCTGCACATATCTTGTATTGATTTACGATTTTGGTGATTTTATGAGCTATTTGGCGTTCGGGTTGTAGATGTGGTTGTATTGAAGTGACGCTGAAATGGTACGTCTTAATAAATCTTCCGAGAGGCATTTTTTTCTGGACAAATGACCCCAAAAACCATAAGATGTTACATATGAATTGGGGGTTTTAGGATGCTGGAGGAGAGCAGTTCTTTCGGCCCAATTCCCCCGAAATATGACTAAAAGTAGATAACGGTACACAAAATGTACAGTGAAACAAGCACTTTTCTTCGGAGGATAAAATCGTGAAAACTGCAAGAATTTTAACAATTTTGTTTCTGGCTTTGGGCCTGATGGTCTGCCTGGCTGAGACTGCCGGCGCGGCCGAGCCGATGGGTACGGCGTTTACGTATCAGGGCCATCTTTACGACAACAACGACATAGCCAACGGCCTGTACGACTTTCAATTCAAACTGTATGACGCAAACAACGGCAGTAACCAGCTTGGCAACGACGTCAATGTCCCTGATGTTGATGTAATTGATGGTTATTTCACAGTGGAGTTGGATTTTGGCAGTAGTGTTTTTGAAGGCAATGCCGTCTGGCTGGAAATTGGCGTTCGGCCGGGCGAGCAGAATGACCCTAATACTTATAAGACTCTAAGTCCACGGCAACAAATCACACCAACACCTGAAGCGATACATGCACAGGACGGTGTGCCACAGGGGTATATGATTCTGGGGCAGTTGTCTCAGGAAGTGCCCCAAGGCTATTCGTATACAGGTACTACGGTGACTACTGCGGGTACCTCGACTTGGCAAGGTTGTGCGGACATGCCAACTTCCCGTGAGGGAGCGGCGGCAGCGGTAGTCAAAGGAAAAATATATGTCACGGGTGGAACAGCTGGTATGTCAAATCCATTTTTGAAAATGAACGAAGAGTACGATCCTGCAACAAATACCTGGGCGACGAAGGCCCAGATGATATTTGCAAGAAGGTTTCATGTTTCAGTGGCGGTTAATGACAAGGTATATGTCATTGGCGGACAGGATGACTCTTATAACAGGCGCGGGACCGTTTACGAATATGACCCGCAAACGGACGGCTGGACCACAAAAACTACAATGCCGACTTCGAGAATGTATGCAGCGGCAACGGTGTTGGACGGTAATATCTATGTAATAGGAGGCCAGGGTTCCTCAGGAACACCCGTAGCAGCAGTTGAAGCATATGATCCGGAAACAAATTCCTGGGAGGTAAAGGCTGATCTGCCGGCAGCTATCCAACAATTGGGTGCTGCAGCAGTGGGCGCAAAGATATATGTGATGGGCGGATACTTAAGCAGGACGGACAATTACGAATATGACCCACAAACGGATACATGGAATACAAAGGCAAGCATGCCGACCGGGCGACATTCTTTGGTCACCGTCGGTATTATTAATCGTATTTTTGCGATAGGTGGCAACAGCGCGGTATCTGAAGTTTATGACCCGTATAGTGACAGCTGGAGCATAACTACATCGATAACGAGTTCTACTGATATGCCTGCGTGGGGGCTGACAGACGGAAAGATTTATGTGATGACAGGAGGACCATCGAAGATTACTCTGGTGCTTGACCCTTCAGTGGAGCTGCCGATATTTATGAAAGATTAAGTTAAGCTGGTATAAAGGTTTTCCATGAAGTTAATAAAAACAAATCAGACATTTCTATTAGTTGTTGTGCTTTTATTAACAGCTTCTGCATCTGCTGATTACGATATCAATTGGTATTCTATCGATGGTGGCGGAGGGCAAAGCAGTGGCGGGACATACATCGTCAGAGGTACCATAGGTCAGCCGGATGCGGCTGTATCTGTCGGTGGTGATTATGAACTCTTAGGCGGCTTCTGGCCGGGCCAGCCGCTCTGTACAGTCGATTTCGAGCACTTTGCAAGATTCGCCGAATACTGGCTTGAAACCGGAACCGGACTGCCCGCTGACTTGTTCGAAGATGAAAACGATATTGTTGATTATTTTGATTTAGATGCCTTCGTCTATGAATGGCTGTATTATTGCCCATACGACTGGCCATTGAGATAAACGACGGAAATACTTTACTTTCTTCGTCCAAAGGGTCTGGGCGGGGGAATTTTCATCAGAAATCTGCTCTTTTTCTCAAATTTCGGGTTTTTGTCACAGGATTATATAAATTCGGCAAAAAAGTTATTGTCATTGACAGGCTGAACTGCTTAGCTATAATATCCGTAGTTTTATTGACAATAGCTGCCAATAGCTAAACTTAAGGTGATTGAAAATGACTTTAACAGGATTTGCAAACCGTGACGAGTAAACGAATAATTTACTTCGACAGCGGTGTTTTTGTGCAAATGGTAGCTGGGAAATCAATGTTTCCGCTTCGGCGCCGAGACCCGAACGAGGTTTTTTGCGACGGGAGGCTTGGCTGATGTGAAGTAACGCTGACTAAAACCTCGGTTCGTTGTGGCGTGTTCGTAAGAAGCGGAAATTATTGAAGTTTCCGCTTTTTGTTTTACTTAGCGTAAGGAATAAGAGCTATGAATCCGGAATTAATGAGAATTATCGACAACATCGCACGCGACAAGAACATCGACCGGGAATCGATATTTATCGACCTGGAAGAGGCGATGGTCTCGGCAGTCAGAAAGCACTTTGGCGAAATGGACGCCGAGATAATGGTACGTATCGACCGCAATACCGGCGAGTTGAGTGCCTTTAAGGATGATGAGCAGATAAATATAAGGAAGCTCGGTCGAATCCCCGCTCAGACCGCCAAGCAGGTAATGATACAAAAGATAAGGGCCGACGAACGCGACAGCATCTACGCCGAGTTCATTCAGCGAAAGGGTGAAATCATAAGCGGTATCGTTGTCCGGTATGAAAGCGGAACTTTAATCGTTAATTTAAATCATCGCACCGAGGCCTTTCTGCCCAAGGTCGAACAGATAATGGGCCAGACGCATCGGCCAAGCGAGAGAATCAGATGTCTGATTCTTGATGTCAAAGAGGCCGCCAGCCAGGTCAAGATAATCCTCTCTCGCACCCATCCTGATTTTATTCGTCGGCTGTTCGAGCTGGAGGTGCCGGAAATCGCCGAAAACATTATTGAGATTCGGGCAATGGCACGGGAGGCCGGCTACCGAACCAAGGTCGCCGTCGTCTCACTGGACGACAAGGTCGACCCTGTCGGTGCATGCGTTGGTGTGCGGGGAAGCAGAATAAAGAATATCGTTGACGAACTCGGCGGAGAAAAAATTGACATTGTTCGCTGGAACGAGTCCTCGCAGGTGCTTATCACGAACTCCCTGATGCCTGCCCAGGTCAGCGAAATCGCTTTGTGTTTTGAACTGGGAAGAGCGACCGTGGTTGTCGATGAGGAGCAGCTTAGCCTGGCCATCGGCAAGCACGGGCAAAACGTTCGACTGGGCGCAAGGCTTACCGGCTGGGACATCGATATACTCACGCCCGAGGAATATAATCAGGGCGTTGAGCAATTGGCAAATTGCCTCAAGACCGTGGAAGGTGCCGACGATACAGTTATTGATAAACTGATTGCCCTGGGCATTATAAATATTCTGGATTTGGCTGATGTTGGCGCCGAGCCTCTGGTCAATGAGCTTGGAATCGATGTTGAGCTTGCTGAAAAACTGGTCGCCGCCGCAAACGAAGAAGCTAAACGCGCCGCGGCAGAGGCCAAAGAAGAACAAGTTTTAAAAGCTGAGGCCGAAAAGACAGAGTCTTTGGAAGCTGAGGCCGAAAAGACAGAGTCTTTGGAAGCTGAGTCCGAAAAGACAGAGTCTTCGGAAGTTGAGACTGAAAAGACAGAGTCTTTAGAAGCTGAGTCCGAAAAGACAGAGTCTTCGGAAGTTGAGGCTGAAAAGACAGAGTCTTTAGAAGCTGATTCCGAAGAAGAACGGTTGCAAGCCGAAGATGTTGCTCAGGAGCAAACGGATTCGGCCGATGAGACACAGTAAATTTTATTGAGGTTGAATTCTTTTGGCTTCTACAAGAGTTTACATTTTGGCAAAAGAGCTTGGTGTAAAAAGCTCTGCGATTGTGAAAAAGTGCCAGGATGAAGGTCTGGACGTTAAGAACCACATGGCAGCGATTTCAGCGGGGCTGGCCGCCACTATTCGCGAGTGGTTCAGCGAGGGCGAACACACCACAACGGTTGAGACCACCCAAAAAGTGGATTTGAAAAAAGTCCGGGTCAAGAAGAAAAAGCCCAAGCGAAAACCTCCAGCCAAAAAGGGCAAGAAAGAACAGGACCAGGCTGCTGAACCAGTGGCAGAGCCTCTTGTTGCTGCGGAACAAGCCCAGGTCCCCGACCTTGGGCCACCGGTCGCAGAGACAGTCGAGAAACCCAAGCCCAAACCGATAGTGCCTGCCGGCCCGATGCTGAAAAAGCCCAAACCCGCGAAGCTTAACGGCCCACAGGTTATTCGGGTCGAAGAGCCTGAAGTGGAAGTGGCACGACCAAAGCCCGGAAAAAAAGTCAGACACGATGCGCCTGTTACCGAGCCCTTGATTCAGGACAAACAGGTACTGGGCGGCACTACAGATGTGGTGACAAGTGGCCGAAAAAGGTCAAAGCGGCGCAAAGACAAAGCTGGCCGTGGGCAAGACACCAGAAATATCGAAGCCGCAAGAAGAATCAGGTTCGACGGTCAGCGTCGTCAAAGGGATATGGAGGAAAGACGCGCGCGCCTAAGTGCCGCCGGCGGCACCGGCCTGCGGTCAAGACCGTTGAGGAAACTCGCAACCAAGTCGCATCCTATAGTTGCCGCTGCTGCAAAGCCGACAAAAGCTACTGTAGCCGAACCGATTACATTGAAGGATTTATCCGCTGTTTTGGCGGTCAAATCTTCAGATATTGTTTATAAGTTGATGCAGCAGGGAACAATGGCTACAGCCAATCAGGTCATAAGTCCCGATATCGCCGAATTGGTTGCTTTGGAATTCGGATGTGAGCTGACGGTAGAACGCAAAAGCACCCTTGAAGAACAGATACAGGGTGAATTTGAGGCACGGGCTAAAAAGAACCTGGAAAAGCGTTCTGTCATAGCTACAATGCTTGGCCACGTCGACCACGGCAAGACCAGCCTGCTGGACAAGATTCGTTCAACGCAGGTAACAGCCGGCGAGGCTGGTGGCATCACACAACACATCGGCGCTTATCAGGTCACCAAGAACGACCATAAAGTAACATTCCTTGATACCCCCGGACACGCCGCCTTTACAGCTATGCGTGCCAGAGGCGCGAATATGACCGATGTAGTGGTGCTGGTAATTGCGGCTGACGATGGTGTTATGCCGCAGACCATCGAGGTAATAAATCACGCCAAGGCCGCCGGAGTACAGGTACTGGTAGCTTTGAATAAATGTGATTTGCCTGGCTGTGATTACAATCGTATCTACTCCCAACTGGCCGAACGCGACCTGGTGCCGGTGGAATGGGGCGGGAAAACCGATGTTGTAAAGACCAGTGCCATTACCGGTGAAGGCATCGATGATTTGCTTGAACACCTGCACTATGTAGCTGAACTGCTCGAATTAAAAGCCGACGACACAATCCCAGCCACCGGATGGGTTGTTGAGGCCGAGATGTCCGCCAAACAGGGCGCGGTAGCAACGTTGTTAATTAAGGAAGGTCGATTAAGCAAGACAAATATAGTACTGGCAGGCGGCGCTTATGGCAGGATTAAGGCGATGAAAAACAGCTTCGGTAAAAGCCTGAAGGTCGCTACAAGCTCAACGCCCGTGAAGGTGACCGGCTTGAGTGATGTCCCGCAGGCCGGTGACAGGTTCTATTGCCTCGATGATATCAACAGAGCCAAACTCGCCGCTGAAGAAAACCAGTACCGGTCGAGAGAAAAGACCCTTGTCAGACGAACCCAGGTGACACTGGACAATTTGTTCAGCCAGATAGAAGCCGGCAATGTCAAAGAATTGAATATCATCATTCGGGCCGATGTACAGGGTTCGGTTGATGTTTTAATCAAATACCTGACCGAGTTAAGCACCGATGAAGTAAAGATTAAAATTCTTCACGCCTCGACCGGCGGAATTACAGAAGGCGACGTTGTGCTTGCCGAGGCCTCCAACGCTATTGTTATTGGCTTCAATGTTGTTGCCGAAGACCACGTGGCTAAAATCGCCGAGGCCAGCGGTGTTGACATAAGGCTTTACACCATAATCTATCGTATAACCGAAGACCTTGAAAAATCAATGACAGGTCTGCTCGAACCCGAAGAGCAGGAACAGAAACTCGGCCGGGTCACGGTAAGGACGACCTTTAAGGTTTCAAGAGTCGGAACTATTGCCGGCTGCTACGTCAATGATGGAATTGTCAAAAAGAAAGCCAAGGCGCGATTGATCCGCGATAACGTTATAATCAGAGATAACCTGAGTATAGATTCTCTGAAGCATTTCAAAGACGATGTCAGCGAGATCAAGGCCGGCCTGGAGTGCGGTATTAAGCTGGAAAATTTCGATGATGTTAAGATAGACGATGTCCTGGACTTCTTTGAAATCGTCAAGGTAGCCAGAACTCTCAGATAAGCCCGGTATCTTAAACTATGCCGACAAGAAGACAGGAAAAAGTGGCCCGCGTTGTAAAAGAGGCCGTTAGTGACGCCGTCAGGGGCCTTAGCGACCCGCGTATCGAAGGGTTTGTAAGTGTCACCAGGGTTGAGATGGCACCTGATTTGCGAAAGGCAGAGGTTTATTTCAGTATTTTCGGCGGCGACGAAACCGTTCAAAAAAAAACTTTTATCGCGATAACGCACGCAAGGTCCCGGATACAATGGACGCTTGCCGCAAGAATCAAGAGCAAGTTTTGCCCCGTTTTGCGGTTTCACATGGACGAGAAATTCAAAAAGACTCTTGAAATTATGAAGTTAATAGACCAGGCGGTCAGTGACCTTCCGGACAAGGAGTTGGCCGAGGACGATGACGACTGATTTATAAATTATCGCCTTTCGATTGCCAAATGCGCAGAGGTTCTTATGAAAAACAGCAAAACCTATGCTAAAAAAGTACAAAAACTGTATCTTTCACTGAAGCGTAAGCATCGAAAGCCCAAAAAGGTTTCATACGATGAGCCTGTCGATGCCCTTATTTACGCAATAGTGAGCCAGGATTTGAACATGACCAAAGCCGAATCTGTAATTAAGAGATTTTCCAACTATTTCATGGATAGGAACGACCTGCGTGTCTCTCTGGTCCAGGAAATTATCGAGGTGCTCGGCGGTGATACCGCTGTTACCAAAAACATCGCAGCGACTCTTAGCGGTGCTTTAGCGTTTGTATTCAACAAATATCATACCGTCTCTCTGATGTCATTGAAGAAAACAGGTAAACGCCCTGCCCGGCAGGCTCTTGAGCAAATAGACGGCACTACCGATTTTGTCATTGATTACTGTATGCTCACATCTTTGCAGGGACACGCTATACCACTTACAGACAAAATGATAGAATATTTGAAAAGCAATGAAATTGTGCATCCTGGAGCAGGCCGTGCTGATATCGAAGGATTTTTAGCCAGACAGATTCCAGCTCAAAAGGCCTACGAGTTCTACGCTCTTTTGAGACATGAAAGTGAAACCACAACCCGGAAAAGGACCAAAACAAAGAAAAAAACTATACCTAAGACAAAAAAGAAGGTAAAAAAGAAGACTACCAGGAAAACAAAGAAGTAAACAAAGAAGTAAAACTTAGAAAAAAGGAATGATGATTTAAGATGGCCGAACAAATATTAAAATTAGGTCTACCTGCCGGCAGCCTGCAAAAGGCAACGGTAGAGCTCTTCCGCAGGGCCGGATTTCAAATTTCGGATTCGGCGAGAAATTATCTGCCGCGTATAGATGACGGCCAGATACAACTGATTCTGCTGCGGGCCCAGGAAATGAGCAGATATGTTGCCGACGGCGTTCTCGATGCCGGCATTACCGGCTATGACTGGATAAGGGAAAACGATTCAGACGTCGTTGAGGTCTGCGAACTGGCTTACAGCAAGGCCACGAGTAACCCGGCCAGATGGGTACTGGCTGTGCCAAATGAGTCCAAAGTCACCAAACCCAAAGACCTGGCCGGCGGTATAATCGCGACCGAACTGGTCAATGCTACGAAAAAATATTTCGCTGATAAAAATATAGATGTTAAGGTCGAGTTTAGCTGGGGCGCGACCGAGGTAAAGGCCCGCCTTGTAGATGCCATAGTTGAACTAACAGAAACAGGCTCATCACTGCGCGCAAACAATCTCAGGGTCCTGGATACCATTATAACTTCGACCACAAGATTTATTGCCAACAACCAGGCCTGGACGGACAAATTCAAACGCGAAAAAATAGAAAATATCGCGATGCTGCTAAATGCCGCTATCGACGCCCGCGGCAAGGTCGGCTTAAAGATGAATGTGAAAAACGATGACCTGCCGTCGATATTAAAGGTCCTGCCTGCCGAAAAGAGTCCTACAATTTCAGGCCTGGCCGATTCCCAGTACGTTGCGGTAGAGGTAATTATCGAGGAAAAGACAGAGCGTTCGCTGGTCCCTGCTTTGAAGCGTGCCGGCGCCTCAGATATTATCACCTACCCCCTGAATAAAGTCATCCACTAATCAAAGATGCCTTCCAGCCAGTTATCTGCCAGTTCTTTAAGGTCGAACCAATCAACGGTGCCATCTCCGTCAGGTGACGGAGCAATGTCTGCGCAATAAGCGCTTAACTGCAACCATTGTTCTGCTAAAACAGCTACATCATCTATATCTGTTGTCACATCCCAGCCACCTGCAACGACCGCCCAGTCCAGTAAGTTAACGATACCATCGCCGCCATCCGGAGCAATATCGGATGCCAATACATCACGCTGCCATTGGTCAGCCAGCACCGTGTAATCTTTCATATCCACACCATCCGGACAGACAAAATCGCCCGGTAAGACGGCCTGCCATGCCAATTTGGGACAATTCGTCCCTTCACAGATTTTCCAGATAGGAGTGGTGAAATCCCAATTTGTAAATGTCGCTTCCTGCATCATTTCTAAAGTTGTTTTGCCTGTTCCACCAGCGCTATTCATGCAAATTTCCATGTCCCAAAACGAGTTAACCGTAGTTCCAGCTGCAACACATCCAATCAAACCACCATATCCGAATACGCTCCCCAAAACACGCGCTGCAGAATAGCACTCCCTTATCTGTCCACTGAGCATATATCCAACTAAGCCACCAACACAATTATCTCCAAATATATCACTTCTTGAATAACAATTCTCAACAGTGGCATGATTTCCGCCCACAAGTCCACCGACAGCTTTTTCCCCTGAAACAGAACCACCTCTCACATAGCAGTTTGATATTGTTCCGCCTTTAAGGATACCCACCAATGCGCCAATGCCTTGACCTTCTAAGATGGGAGATTGAATGTTTGGGTTCACTAAACCGAGGTTTTTTATAACTGCATTATCGGATACTTCTCCAAAGATACCTATCCTATGTTCATCAGTTACACTGTAGGTAAAATTAGAAATTGTATGTCCGTTGCCATCAAATGTGCCTGTAAACTTAAATATGTAATCGCCGATGATGTTAAATGTATCCGGAGCATAGCCAATCAGATCGATATCAGCCATTAGCTTAAAATGTTTAGCCCAGTGGTAATTGTTTTCGCCAATTGCCTGCATTTGCTCGGCGGTATAAATCAAAAATGGTACCTGCTCAATTCCTTGTCCTCCGCCGTAAGGTTCCTCCCCCGACTGCCCGCTTTCAGTAATAATTACTGTATAATCTTCCACTTCTCCATAGACGTTAGTACCACATGGATTCAAATCGTCGAAACCTGACCTAATACGTAACATGGTTGCTCCGAGAGCAGCTTCTGCGGGAGGTGTAATCATCCCAATTTTATTATTGGTGAAAACGGTTGTATTGCCGTAAGGAGGGTCTTTGTAACTGAAGCCAGACAGATTTATTTGTTCATTGGGGTCATCAAAATCAAAGTCTTGATTCCAATCGACCCAAATTCTAGAATTGCCTCCATCAGTAACCACGAAAACAGGATAGCCCGTCCCAATTTCAAGTTCTGTCGATATTGAGGTATAATCAGCATATTGTTCACAGCCACTCGAATTGTCAATTGTTTTCAGTTGAAACTTACTTATTTCGATACAGAACCCCGTTCCGCCTATAGCCTGGCAATATTCCGCCGCCGGAGTGGTGACATTAATCGTATAATCTTCCACTTCGCCATAGGTAGTGTCGCCGCATGGACTCTGTTCTCCACTTTTTCGCAGGCGTATTCGCATTCGCGTATCACCAAGGTTGGCGTTTGTAGGCGGTGTGATTGTGGCAGTAAATGTCTTCGGCCCGCCACTAACTATTATCTCTTCTTCAGCATCATAAAAGTCTCCGTCTTGGTTCCAGTCTGCCCAAATGCCACAAGTTTCCTCCCATAACCAATTATTACCATTAACTACTGTTATGGTATAAGCCGTTCCTATTTCCATCACCGTAGACAGTGATGTGTAATCAGCATAGCCGTCACAGCCTGTCCCGGTATTATTAATGCCCCCCACTTGAACGTCACATATGTTGTAATCTCCACTTGGAAATGGACCACCACAACCACCTGAAGCGCTGCAGTAATCAGCTCGTACGGTTTGTGTCAGAAGGCTAAATAGAAGGGTTATAATCAATAACCCTGTTCTGTTTTTTAATCGCTGATGTGTTTTGATTATTTCTCCTCCTATAACCGCCGGAACATGAAAAATCTATTATACATTATTTTTGTTGGTAACGAAATAAGAAAGACCGTGAGTCTATGTTTCAGTTCTTCGATTTTCGTAAACAAATAATCATTCTATACCTTCAAGCCGGTTATCCGCCAGTTCTTCAAGGTCAAGCCCATCAACTATATTATCACCAATAACAGGGCGAAAATCACCGATTTGGCACCTGCAGTCCTTAATATATAGAGTGTGTCAGCCTCCGAAATGTAACGGTTTTTTTGGGATTTTGTCATTTTTTAGCCGATTTTTAGAAATTTTATAAAAAAAGCGTTATACTTACGTGCTGTCGACACTCTTTATTATTGGTTTGGCGATTTTTTATGGCCGAAAGGGAAGATTACGTTGAATTGGTAGAACAAGCTCAGCGTGGCGACGGAGAGGCTCTTAATAGTTTATGCCAGTTGGGCGCAGAGGCCTTGCGCGCGTATATTTATCGCCTGACACTGCGGGACGACCTGACCGAAGATATTGTGCAGGACAGTTTATTAGAGATGGTAAAATTCTTAGACCAACTCGAAAGTGCCGACCGATTCTGGCCCTGGCTGCGCACTATCGCTGTCAATAAACTCTATCACCAAACCAAAAGGCAGCAGCTTCGAAAAACAGCGGCCCTGTCTGAGGCAGAATATCCCGGCAGTCAAAAGGAAGGCGAAGAGGGCCTGAAGAATCTGGTCTATGGAGAGTGGAAGCAAATCATCACCGAGGCAATGGACAGGCTAAAACCTTCTCACAGACAGGTTTTGATTTTGCGCTGCTACGAGGGGTTGGCCTATTCGGCAATTGCCGAAGAGATGGGGCGCAGCGAATTCAGTGTGCGGATGCTGTTCTTCCGGGCAAAAAAATCGTTGGCGAAGCAACTTTTGCGCCGAGGGATTGGCAAAGGCTCGCTGCTGACAGCTCTGGTTCTTTTCGGCAAAATGACCGCCCCGGGCAAAGCAGCGGCCGCGGATATTTCCGTAACAGCAGCCACACTCAAGGTCGGCGCAGCGGCTGCTCTTGCGGGCATGGCCGGCAGTAAGTCAGCTATAGCCACGATGGCGGCGGTTGGTGTCGTAGTCGTCGGCACTACTATAATGGTGACATCCGAACCTGCTCCATCGACCGCTTTCGACCGGGGTTTGGCGGAAAGCTCGCGTGCTGCAGCAGAGATTGCCGAGGATGTAGTGCCGCCGGACCGCAGCATAGATACCCTCGGCACTGACGCAACAGGCAGGTCCAATGACACAATAGCTGCCCAAGGCCAAGTACCGAACCTGGCTGTAGAACGCACCGAAATTGTTGATGTAAAAGGAGACCCTATCACTGCTGCTGCCGGTAAAAGATTCTGGGTGCGCGTCTATTTTACCTACGACAATCCGGTCTGCATACCCTACACGATAAGTCGCACCGTCAACGGCTGGAGGCAAACGGCTCAGCCGGTAAATTGGGGCTGTGAACCGACCGCAGTAACCATTTGGCGGCAGTACTGGGGGCCATGGGTTATGCATCGCGGCGGAATATATCCGTTAACCGTAACTCTCGATGCCGAAAACGCCATAACCGAGTCAAACGAAGATGACAACACTGTAACGACCGACCTTTTCGTATCAGGGACCATCACAGCCGAATGGGAATTGGTTAACGCAGAATACGGCCGTGAAAATCTCGGCGATGGTACCGGCGTAATTGTCGGTATCATGGATGATGCCTTTGATTTTTATCATCCCTGGTACCTCGGCAACGATTCAAGAGGAAATCGGCGATTAGTCGCGTCAAAGCAAAACACCCTGGGCCCGGAGGGCAGTCCCATCAATGCCGACCATGCAACAGCGGTTATGGGTATCGTTCTGGCGAGGGGGACAAAACCCGGTGACATCACCGGACTTGCGCCAGACGCGAGATATGTTACGGCGGAGTTTATTAATCGTGCCGAGGAACCGAATCTATCCGTTATGCATGTCCTGGACGCAGCAGGATTTCTTGTAAATAACGGTGCCGATGTTATTAATATGAGTTGGTCGAAGTGGTCAGGTTCTGAGAGCGAAAGCACCAGCGGCGAAACGGTCGTTACTAACCTTATGGCAGACTACCTTGCTTACGGACGTAATATCGTTTGTGTCGCAATCCCAGATAGACTGGAAAATCTTGATAAACCTGCCGCCCCCGGCTCATCACGAAATGTTATTACTGTCGGCGGTCTCGATAGCACATTGCAGCGTGCGTGGTCGTTGCAGAACCACGGGCCAACCCTCGATGGCAGGTGCAAACCCGATTTACTCGCAAACAATGCGGATAGCCCTATAGCCCCGAGTGCTGCATGGCGAATAGGACTGCCCATTGAATCAGATTATGATATGCCCTATGAATGGTATCACGATATCCCCACGAAAGTGCAGTACAAGTCACCCGTTGAATATACCGACGATGATAGCGAACCTTATTTTGGCACAGAATATTCAGCGGCCTTCGTGGCCGGCGCCGCTGTGCAGATGCTCGATTACGGCAGAGGCAACAATCAAAACACAGACCATCGGGTCATCAAAGCAATTATCATGAACTCCGGCGTCAAGGCTGAAGATGCCGACGGCAGCCCGTGGTCGAATAGTCCCACACAACCGCTCGACGACCAGCAGGGTACCGGCATTCTCAATATCCGTCGAGTACACGCTATGTATTCGGCAGGCGAGCAGTCGCCGGAGGCCGCCGTAGTTCCAGGTTATGACTTCGGCCGGGTGACCGAGACCATCGATAATGGTCCGGCGGCAGGCCGTGTTGTCTATAACTTCGGCCAATTACAAACGCCGGATGCCGATATCGATGTCACTGTAGTTTGGGACCGGCACACTTTCTGGAACGATACCAACAACAACAATACAATCGACGCAAACGACACGTTCTTTACCGACCAAAATGACCTCCAGGATAACCTCGATATGGTGCTCTATTACCAAGGCAATGAAATAGCTGCTTCGCGCAGCATAGTTGATAACGTAGAACACATTTCACTGACCGGTTTAGAACCTGGTGTTTATCAGTTGCACCTCGAGCGATTAGCTGAGCCAAACTCGGGCGACAGCGAAGACTATGCCATTGCGTGGTATTCTAACGGCTCGTGGCAGCCGCTGTCGCCTTAATTGCCCGCCGTTGAATTGTTGTCCCTGAATTCAAAGAAGAAACCATCGGGCCTGCTCAGGCCGTAAAAGGTGGAGAAGCCAAAATACTTGCGCACAGAATCGAACTGCGGCAAAAGAGCAGGGTCAACTAATTCGCCAAGTGCCACCGGTCCAAACTGAAGTTTAATCAAATCCCTGGTTCTGCCGTTTTTGATTGTCCACCATGCCAGTTCACCTGATGCCGCATCGTCTTTCAAACATGCAAGTCCCACAACAGAAGGGATAGTCACCTTAGCAGAGTTAAACCACCCTGCCGAGGCCAGTGACTCAACCTCTTTGCTGACCAATGCACGGATAGACTGTTCTACGGTCGCTTCGGTTCCGAATATCAGATGAGTGTCGGTAATAGTAAGGGCCGCTTTGGACATTTGGCCGGCAGACGGCTGCCCGACCGTCCGCAAGGGCAGGTTCCCGCCGGGCATAAACGGAAGACTCTGCCCTTCGATAATATATATCGTATGTCCAAGGAGTTCGCGACTGGAATCAGGATTGTTCGGTGCTATTTGCCTACTGTGCCAAAGCGATACCGATTTCTCAAGCGCCCTGCGATTATCTACCGCCAACGCGACAAGGTATTGCGCCCCGGAGCTTTTCGAGAATGGTTTTTTGATATGCTGGGTCACCACAATCTCAGAGCCTAAGTGCTCGATAATGTCACTTTTTAATCGCACCTGCGGCTGACCCTGGGAATCTGACCCGGCAAGCGGCCCGTCTATCTTCGCAGCATAGTTCGGCAAAAAACAACTCAGAAGGTTATCCAGTTCAGCATAGGCCTTCTTGATGCTCAGATTCAAAAACGTTGCCGAACACGCCGAGGCCGGAACGAACCTCGGAGCCTTAATAGCTGCGGATTCGGTTTCCAGCATTTTGCAGATGCCTTTCTTCGCTCCGTCAATTCGCAAAGAAGCTTTGGCGCAATAGCTGCTGCCGCTGTATCTGCCCAGACCTACCGAGCAGCCAAAAGCGCTGATGTTATCAAAGCCCAGAACAGTCAGTATCATCTGTGCCACACCGATGGGGTCTTCGGCAAGTATTGTTTTGATGTATTGCTTTATGTTGATATAAATATCAATATCGTGATAGGGCCCGACCGCCCTGATAGCACCTGTATAATCGCTGTCATCAGCCAATGTGTCGCTGCCGGCCCCTTTGAGCTGCGCGATAACAAATCTTAGAATTTCGATGTCATCACAGCCTATCAGACAATCATCAACAAAACAGTAGTTCAGCTTTGAGGAAGAATCATAACCTGGTTTTGCCGGATTTTCCTTGAATATCGTCTTAATGCTTACGCCGCGGTAATCTTCGCTTCTCTGGCGCAGACCCTCTTCGGTCGCTTCCTTGACCGTTTTATCCACCGCCTCTTTGATTTTAGAAAGATTTTGCCCCCATTGTATTATGAACAATTCCTGCGGTTCTTTGGCGTTCAGGGCCTTGGGATTAAGCACCAGTGCAAAAGCTACTCTGCCCTGCGGCAATACGTCAGCGGCGAAAACCGCCTCGATGACAGCATTATCCTGTTCTCTGATTTTTTGGCGCCATTTTGTTTTGGCGTTTTCAAAAAAACGTGCCATCGCCGGGTCTTTGTAGAACTTATAAAGACTGGTTTTCTCGAATTGGCTGCGAAGCTGACTGAAATTATCAATTTCCACCAGCGCAACAGTTTCCGGCGGAACAAGTTTAGCCGCCTTCGGCAGTGTCTGCGCCCCGGCACAAGCCGTTACACCTCCAACAGAAATAATAATAGCGCCAATCGCGGTTTTAACGGCGAGTTTCATTTTTAGACTTTCCAATGAAAACCTGTATAAGACTGTTTTTTTAATCACCCTTGTTTTTGGGAAATTCCGGCGCAGCATTATTGCGTCTTTTGTCCGGCTGAATATACTTAAAGCCCATATTCGGATTGTCCTTGTCGTAGGCAAAGGCATCGCGGTTTTCTATAAAGTGCTTTACATAGTTGGCCGGTATGGCAAATCCCAGTCCGCCAAAAAATACATATCCCATATTTGTAACGCCGATGACCTCGCCGGCAAGATTAAACAAAGGCCCGCCGGAATTGCCCGGATTGATATCGGCATTGGTCTGGATATAGACAAGGCCTTCAAAAGCCCTGTTTTTTATGCTTATGACCCCGTCAGTAACGGTACGCTCCAGACCCAGCGGACTGCCAATCGCAAAGACCGTCTGGCCCGTTTGAAGCTGCTCAATATCACCGAGGTGCACGTATTTAACCTTTGTCTTTCCCAGACCCTCGACCTTTAATAGCGCAAGGTCAACGAAAGGATTAATAGCTTCGATTTTGACCTTTTTGAATTTCTTCTTTTCGAAGCCCTTCTTTACCTTTTGAAAGACAGTAACTTCAATCCTTGTTTCTCTCTCTATTACATGATAGTTGGTTATAAGGTATCCATCTTCATTGAGGAAAAAGCCCGACCCTGTTCCTCCCGGCGTCGAGACCTTGACAACGGCTTCGGCCACCTGCTCCACACATCTTTCGATAGTCGTCTTTCGGCGATTTCCTGTCCTGTACAACCGGCCTGCCGAAGCTTCAGAGCTGCTGCTTTGTTTATCAGGGCCTGGGGCCTCTTGCTCAAGGTCGCCGCCGTCAATACCTTTGTCGTATTTGTATTCAAGTATTTTGTCTTTGGAAATGGTCAAAATTTCTATCCCGATATCTACTACCAGCAGCGATTTTTTTTCGGCAAGGATTTCTCCTGTCAGACTCTGCCCGCTTTTGAGGACCACCGTATCAGCGGTGCTCATCCCACAAAGAAGCAAAACCATAATCATGATGGCGGATTGGTATCGCAGAAAATGTTGTGCAAAAAATGAACGCAATACGCGATACGCAATACGCGATACGAAATTAGATTTCATAAGAACACTTTCCCGAATTAACAATTTCAAAACGAATTCTCGGTGTCTGGCAACATTGTAAACTTTGACCACTTTCTACGCAAATAGAAAATGCCCCTGGCCGGTTTGACGTTTATAACCTGCATTTGAAAAATTTTGTTGCAAAGCGGCTGTTATTGTTGAAAATTGTCAATCGAAATGGTTTATACCCTGCACAGATACATATTTCGCGAGCTTGTCAAGGTCTTCGCTCTCTCGGCTGTGGCCTTGACGATGATACTGAGTCTTGGCAGTGTGCTAAGACCCGTGCAGGAATACGGCATAGGGCCTGCCCAGGTTATCGGTCTTATGGGTTATTTTCTGCCTATCGTTTTGACGTTCGTTCTGCCGATGGCAGCCTTGTTCGCCGCCGCTTCGATTTACGGCCGGTTCGCATGTGATAATGAACTCGATGCCTGCCGGGCAAGCGGTATAAGTATGCTGACCCTGGTCTATCCGGGCCTGGCACTGGCGATTCTGGTTGCAATCGCGAATCTTATTTTGAGTTTCCACGTAATGCCGGCCTTCATCCACCGGGCAGAATCGTCACTCAAAAACGACGCCCAGCGCATAATTTTCAGAACTATCCAGAGAAAGGGATTTTATAAGTCCCCCGACAAGCGCTACCTGATTTATGCCGACCATGCCGACCTTCAGAATAAGGTCCTTTACGGTGTGATTGTCGCTGACAAAAAAACAACCCAAATAGAAAGGCTTATTACCGCCGAAACCGCCCGGGTAAATTTCAATCCACACCAAAGATTCAACGAAGTCCAGATAGCGGCTTATAACACATACCAGATGGCCGGCGAAGATGAGGGAGGCTTCAGCGCCGAGTGGGTGCCTATCACTATGGAGTTCGGTTCACTGATGACCGATGACATAAAATTCAAAAAAATCGATGAGATGAAGAAAATCCGTCTCGACCCAATGCGGTTCTACCCGGTGGCCAAACTTGCCCAAAGGACTTACGCCCAGTTTGCCACTGAGTTACTGGCACAGGACATCACAGCCAAAACCGGCGACCCCAACCATTTCTATAGATTGCTCAGTGCCCGGAAAATCCTTGAATTTACAGCCGGCAGTTGCACCGCAGCTAACGAGAAAGAAGTCGAACTGTCACAAGGGATTGTTGTTGTCGAATATGACACCGACAGTAAAAAACCTTTGCAAACTTTACGTTCCGAAAGGGCCCTGCTGTATATCGAAGGTGATGAGTTGGCACCAACGTTGACAATGGAGATACCAAGTCCGGCATGGCAGCGTGCGGATGGCTCGGAGGGTTTCGCCCGACGCCAGATTATCCGGGGACTGCTTCTGCCCCAGGCAGTGACAGACCACTTCAAAACCGAAAATGTCCTCGATGCCATTCGTCTTGTCTCGGATTCTTCGGCACTGCAAAAAGGACCGAGTGCTAAACTGAAGGACCTTCAAAACAGACTCTGGTACCAGATAGAAAGAACCTTTGTTGAAATAAAGGCCGAGGTCAATTCCCGACTCGTATTTGGAATAGGTTGTATTCCGATGATAATGATTGGGATTGGTCTTGGTGTGATTAAAAAGGACGGCCACCTGCTGGCCGCCTTCGGGGCAAGTTCGATACCGGCTGCGGTACTGATTGTCTGTATTATGATGGGCAAGAACATCGCCACAAACGCCGGCTCCCAGGCAGGGTCAGGGGTACTATTGATGTGGGCCGGGCTGGTATTTCTGACGGTGCTGTCATTAGTGGTCTATCGAAAACTACTGAAGCATTAAACGCGATACGCGATACGCAATACGAGATTGATATGAAGATATTAGACAAATACGTAATAAAGAATTTCCTGATAGGCTATGTAATTGCGTTCTGTGTACTGATAGGTCTGCGCACAATCATCGACCTGTTTGTCAATCTCGATGAGTTCACCGAACACACCAACCTCGGCGCACTGGCTGTGGCTGGAAACATATTGAGTTTTTATTGCCTGCACGTAACGCTCTACTTTCGCGATTTCGCGGGCATGATAACCGTGGTAGCCGCTGCCTTTTCCCTGGGCAAGATGGTACGCTCAAATGAACTGGTGGCGGTGATGGCTTCAGGAGTCAGTTTGAAGCGTGTAATCGCCCCCATAATAATTCTGGCTGTATTGCTGACCGGGGTATTGGTGGTGGACCAGGAATTTATCATACCATCGCTCAGTGACAAACTTGTCCGTGGCCAGGACGCGCTGCCCGGCCAGGAGACCTACGATTTATGGTTTATCGGCGACGGCAACGGCTCACTTATCTGCTCTCAGAAATTTGATGTAAAAACTTCAACGCTCCTTAATCCCACTATCATAACGCGCCGCAAGAAGCCCGACTCATCTATTTTGCAGGTCACAGGCCGAATAACCGCCGAAAAAGCAACTTACAACCCGCAAACCCGCCAATGGGACCTGACCGAAGGACGATTCACAGAAAAAGGCTCGGTCAAAGCCGCTCGACCCATAGCGGCTTATCCCAGTGACATTACCCCAAAGGACATCCCCGTAAGACGCAAGTCAAGACACAAGTCCCTGCTTAGCTGGAAGATGCTGCGGGCCCTTGCGCTGCAGGGGACAAAGATAAGAGACGTTGCTCAACTATCTGCGCAAATGCAGTTCCACGTCACAGAACCGGTTATAAATCTGGTAATGCTTATGGTGAGCCTGCCTGTTCTGGTTTGTCGCGACCCCAAATCAATGAAGTCGGCTACGATGATTAGTTTCGCCACAACCGGGGCCTGCTTTATCACAACTTTTATATGCAAGATATTCGCCACCGAGGTCGTTTTTAATATGATGATACCTCAGCTCTGGGCCTGGCTGCCAATCTTTATCTTTCTGCCAATCGCCTTCATCGAGCTCGATTCGATGAAAACCTGACATCGATTTACACTTTCAGCTTTCCCGCAATACGAGTCACGAGTCGTTGCCGGTGTGTTCTCGAATTTCTTTGTTTATTCTGACACTGCACCACTGTCTGCCGCACATAGAGCAGTAATCCTCTGTATCCGATTCCATCACCCCCGCCTCTGTGCAGGCCTGGATGTGCATTTTCTCAGCGGTATCCGGGTCAAGTGACTGGGCGAGGTGTGTTTTCCAGTCCAGATTACTTCGCGCGGCACTAAGTTTTTTATCACGGCTGTCGGCGCCCTTCAAACCCCGTGCGACATCCGCGGCGTGGGCCGCGATTTTCGATGCTATCACACCCGCCCGGACATCATCGGCATTTGGCAGGCCAAGATGTTCTTTCGGCGTGACATAGCACAAAAACGATGCACCGTAAAACGCTGCCGCCGTGCCGCCAATCGCTGAAGTTATATGGTCATATCCCGGCGCAATGTCAGTGACCAAAGGCCCGAGCACATAGAAGGGGGCGTCATTGCAGATTTGCTGCTGCATTTCCATATTGTATTGTATCTGGTCAAACGGCACATGGCCGGGCCCTTCAACCATTACCTGACAGCCTTTTTCCTGCGCTCTTTGAGTAAGTTCGCCGAGTGTCCGCAGTTCAGCTACCTGTGCTTCGTCGGTAGCATCGGCAATTGCGCCCGGCCGAAGACCGTCACCGAGAGAAAAACAGACGTCGTGTTCAACCATTATGTCACACAAATCATCGAACATTTCATACATCGGGTTTTGCCTGTTGTGGTACAGCATCCATTTAGCCAGCAGCGCTCCGCCGCGACTTACAATACCGGCAACGCGTTTCTTAACCAATGGCAGATATTCTTTTAACACCCCCGCGTGAATAGTGAAAAAATCAACTCCCTGTCCGGCCTGTTTTTCAATTACCTCAAGGATTATCGATTCATTGATGTCTTCCACGTTTCTTCCCACGATGACCTGGTAAATCGGCACCGTTCCGAAGGGCACCGGACACTGGGCCAAAAGCTTTTGGCGAGTTGCGTCGAGGTCGCCGCCGGTACTCAAGTCCATAATCGCATCGGCGCCGGCGGCCAGGGCAGCCTGCATTTTTTCAATCTCAGTTTCCAGCGAGGAGCTGACACTGCTTGTGCCGATATTGGCATTTACTTTAGTCGTCAAGGCCCGTCCGATGCCGGCCGGGACAAGACCGGATTTTAAGTGCAGTTTGTTAGCCGGTATCACAAGCCGACCGGCGGCAAGTTCACTGCGAATAAGCTCGATATCAACGCTCTCTTTTTCAGCGACAAACTTTGCCTGCTCGGTAATTGTTCCCGCCTGTGCCGCCTGTAATTGAGTTGTCATCTTCTTTCCTTTTATAAAAATAAAAAATCGCTTCGGCAGGAAGCGATTTACTTATCAAACCTTTTTTCTATAAGTCCAACGCTTTCCTACGCAGGCATCTATACCGATTCGGCAATTGTCCTGATCAGGTTCAAAGGGTTACTTTCTCAGACCAACTCTCGCCGGTCACCCCTAGCGAACTATTGTTATTATAGGCGACTGTTTCGGACAGTCAAACACTTTTCAAATCCTGGTCGGCTGACCATAGCCAATGCGGACAGGAGCCGGTTAATATCTTACAGCCGTCCTGGGTTACCAGAACGTCGTCCTCGATACGGATGCCTAATTTGCCCGGTATGTATACACCCGGCTCAATTGTTAAAACCATCCCCGCCTGCAGTTTGCCTTGTATTTTTTTTGCCACTATCGGCTGTTCGTGTACTTCCAGGCCCAGGCCGTGTCCTGTACCGTGGCCATAGACAGGCAGATTGTGGCTTTTAATTACCTTTCTTGCGGCTGCGTCCACTTTGTGGATTTCGACACCCGCCTTTACCATATTTATAGCGGCTGATTGCGCTTCCTGGACGGCTTTATAGACTTTCTTATAAAAAGCACTGACTTTGCCAACGGCAAGGCATCTTGTCAGGTCGCAGCAATAGCCGTTGAACTTGACACCGAAATCTATCAGCACGGTATCGTTTACTTTGAATTTTCTGCCCGTTGGCTGATGATGAGGACGTGAGGCGTTTGAACCGAAGGCAACTATAGTATCGAAGCTGTTAGTGCCTTCTGCTTTGCGAATTTCAAAATCGAGTCTGGCGGCCAGTTGGTTTTCGGTCATGCGGGGCTTTATAAACCAGCGGGCCCGTTTAAAAGCCTGGGTTGCAATCTGTGCGGCTTTTTTGATAGCTGCGATTTCGCTGTTATCTTTAATGTCGCGAACAGATTCAATAACATCGGTAGCGCCCTTGAACCGAACACCAAGTTGTTTTTTCAAGGTCTCAAATTCTGCTATCGACGCTGATTTTTCAATGGCTGGGAATCGAATAGATTTTGATTTTTTCAGCAGGTTCGCGGCAGCTTGCGGCAGAGGTTTTGTGCGCTGTATTATTTTGCAGCCCCGGCATTGATTTCGGGCCTGCTCGGTGTATCGGCTGTCGGTCAGAAGATAAACATTTTCGGGTGTAATAATCGCCCAACTGTCATCGCCGAAAAAGCCCGTGGCATAAGTTACATTGGCCGGCTTTGTTACTATAAGACAATCTGCTTTAGCCTTACTTAGCCCGGCACGGATTTTCTTAACGCGTTTTTTCATTAATTCGCTGCTGCTCATAAGCATCGCCCTTTATAGAAAGATAGTCTATCGATTCGAAAATATAATTGATTGCGGGGCACTTGGCAAAGAATAAAAATTACACTTCGGCAGGTAATGGTTTTTTGGTGGCGGGGATGGCATCGAGGGCGGCTTTTATTCTTTCTCTTGCGGGCTCGGTTTTCAGACGCAGGCTGGTAGCGGTGTTGGTGCCCAGGTATCGCAGTTTTTCATAGCGTTGCTGAAGCAAATCGTCAATCTTTGTACGCTTCAATTGGGCCAGGGTCCTGGTGATATATTTTTCGACGTTGTAAACGGTGTCGTGGATGTTGCGATGGGCGCCGCCGAGTGGTTCGGGGATGACGGCGTCAACCAATTTGAGCTTGAGCAGGTCTTTACTGGTTAGCTTGAGTGCTTCTGCGGCATCGGGGGCCTGCGAGCCGTCACGCCACAGGATAGCGGCACAACCTTCGGGTGAGATTACCGAATAATATGAGAATTCGAGCATTGCGAGTCTGTCGCCTACGCCGATACCCAGCGCTCCGCCTGAGCCGCCTTCGCCGATACAGATGCAGATTACAGGGACCCTCAGACAGGACATTTCCATAAGATTTACGGCGATTGCCTGTGCCTGGCCTCGCTCTTCTGCGCCGATGCCGGGATGAGCACCGGGGGTATCGATAAGCGTCACAACCGGTATGCCGTACTTTTCGGCGAATTTCATTTTGGCTATTGCCTTGCGGTATCCTTCAGGATTTGGACAGCCGAAATTGCAGGCGACTTTTTCTTCGATATTTCTGCCTTTGTTCTGGCCGACTACCAGTACCTTTTCTCTGCCTATCTGGCCCAGGCCCGTTATGATTGCGTGGTCGTCGCCAAAACATCTGTCGCCGTGCAACTGGCGAAAATCCTTTACTATAAGGTTAAGGTAGTCGGTAACAAGCGGTCTTTTGGGGTGGCGGGCAACTTTAACGGTCTGCCAGGCATTCAGGGTCGAATAGATTCGCTTGAGTTCGGCGACCTGACGGCGCTGGAGCCGGCGTATCTCGGCGGAGTAGTCGATACCCTTGATGGAGCTGAGCCTGCCCAGCTCGGCCATCTGGCTATCAAGGTCGGCTACGTTTTCCTCGAAATCCAGGTAATCGCCGTTACCAATTTTGTTATTACCGTCAGCCATTTTAGTTATACTGAACTCAATTGAATTTTCCCATTTATCCGCGGGCAAGTAACTTAAGAATAACTAATTACGGCTTTATTCGCGGACATTTATTACCCTTAAGGGTATATAACAACATTTCACTGTGCCGCGTGCATAAATGTCACCGGCTGTATACAACAGAAAAACCTGCTGTCAAATAGCAGGTTCGGACGCCCTTTCCTTTGTAATATCGGTCATAACCTTCTCCTGAAATGAAAATGTTAACGTTTTATAGGAATAAATTAAAGAAAAAAATTGACATTCGCGGCATCTTATTATAATTTTTATAAGTATCAATTCTGCGTTTTAGGTGCGTAAGGTCTTTATTGTGAAAGAGTTAAAGCAAATAACGGTGATAGGGATGGGTTTTTTAGGCAGCTCGATAACTTTAGCTGTTTCGCGATATTTTTCCGGTATAAAAACGGTAGGCTATGCCCATCGGGCCCTGACGCGGCGAAAAGCAAAACAATTGGCAGTGGCAAATGAAGTTGTTGACGATATTAAGGCAAGCGTCTGCGGCGCGGACCTCGTTGTTCTTGCTACACCGATACGCACATTCGAAGAAATCTTTGTGGCAATCGCAGATGCACTTCCGGCCGGCTGTATTGTTACCGACGTCGGTTCAACAAAAGTTCTGCCGCACCGCTGGGCAGCACGAAAGCTGCCGGCAAATGTTAATTATGTAGGTTCGCATCCGATAGCGGGGTCGGAGAAAAGAGGCGTTGAGTTTGCAACGGAGGATTTGTTCGACCAGGCTGTGTGTATTCTAACTATGACCAAAAAGACCAATCGTCAGGCGGCGGTAACACTTAAGCAGTTCTGGTCAAAGCTCGGGTGCTCGGTCAAATTAATGAAGCCGGTTGAGCACGACCGAATATTCGCAAACATAAGTCATCTGCCGCATATAACGGCTGCGAGCCTGATCAATGCCAACACAAGCGAATCGCTGAAATTTGCCGGCAACGGGTTTATCGACACATCGAGGATAGCATCGGGGCCGGCCAATATCTGGGCCGACATTCTGCTGACAAACGCAAAAAACACCACCCGAAGTGTCGATAAGATTATTGCTGAACTGCTGAAGATGAAAAAAGCGATAGAGGCCGGCGATGAAAAACAAGTTGAAAAACTGCTCGAGGCAGCAAGAGACAAACGAGCTGCGATGATGAGCTACAAGAAGAGAAAGAGGGAAATAATACCGTGAAGGAATGGCGTTTTGAGGTCTTAGGCCGGGCAGGGACAATGGATGCGCACGGCAACGGTGTGCTGGAAGACATCCGGGAGTTGGGTATCACTTCGGTAGAGGCTGTCCAGTCAGCCAAGGTTTTTCTCATAGAAGCCGATTTCGATAAAAATTTTGCCAGGCGTGTGGGCAAAGAGCTTCTGACCGACCCTGTGTGCGAGGAATATTACATCGGCAGAAGCAAGGCGCCTGCGGGGCTGGCAAAGGCGACACTAATCGAAGTTCACCTCAAAAGCGGTGTCACCGACCCGGTGGCCGAATCGGTAATGACTGCGATAGCCGATATGGGGGTTGCGGCAGGGAACGTGCGGACGGCACGCAAGTATGTGCTGCTGGGTGAAATTACTCAAAGCCAGGTCAATACCATCGCAAAGAAAATCCTGGCAAACGACTGCATCGAAGACTGTATCATCGGCAATGAGGCAGAGCCGCCAAGTCCGCATCTAAAACCATACGAATTGCAGATAGTGCATTGGCCTATATGTGAGCTTGGCGACGATGGGCTGACAGCGCTTAGCAAAGAAAAGGATTTGTTTCTAAACCTGGTCGAGATGCAGACGATTCAGAAATATTATCAGCAACTCTGCAAAGAACCAACCGATGTGGAATTAGAGACGCTGGCACAGACCTGGAGTGAACATTGCGTTCATAAAACATTGAAGAGTTCGGTTGACTTGTCAATCGACGGCCAGGATGTGCATTTTGATAATCTGCTCAAAGAAACCGTCTTTGGCGCAACCAAGCAACTGAACAAAGACTGGTGCATATCGGTCTTCGATGATAATGCAGGTGTGGTGGAATTCGATGAAGATTCGGCTGTTTGCTTCAAGGTAGAAACGCACAACCATCCATCGGCACTTGACCCTTACGGCGGGGCGGCAACGGGAATCGGCGGCGTGATTCGCGACCCGATGGGTACGGGCATGGGGGCAAAGCCCATTGCCAATACGGACATCTTCTGTTTCGGTGAGCCGGGCAAAAAACTCGAAGAGATACCCAAGGGCGTGCTGCATCCGAGAAGAATTATGAAAGGCGTCGTGGCCGGTGTCAGAGATTACGGCAACAGGATGGGGATACCGACGGTCAACGGGGCGATTTATTTCGATGACAGATATATGGCCAATCCGCTGGTCTTTTGCGGCAATATCGGTTTGATGGACAGGAACAAATGCTTCAAGCACCCGCAAAGCGGAAATTTGATTATCGTGGTCGGCGGCAGGACCGGTCGTGACGGGATACACGGAGCGACTTTTTCGAGCGGCGAGATGACGCACGAGCACGAGACTATTTTTTCACACGCGGTCCAAATCGGCAATCCCATAGTGGAAAAGAAAATGCTGGATGTGCTGCTTCAGGCACGGGACGCCGGCCTGTATGAGGCAATTACCGATTGTGGGGCGGGGGGACTCAGCAGTGCGGTAGGTGAGATGGGCGAAAAGCTCGGCGCAGAAGTGGACCTGGAAAAAGTGCCGTTAAAATACGGCGGGCTTAATTATACCGAGATATGGATCAGCGAAGCACAGGAAAGAATGGTCATCGCGGTCAGGCACGAAAACCTTCAGGCGATAATGAAGATTTTTGACGATGAGAACGTCGAGGCAACGGTAATAGGCAGATTCACCAGCGACAGGAAGCTGATACTAAGATGCAACGGTCAGCAGGTCGGTGAACTTGATATGGAGTTTTTGCACGAGGGTGTGCCGAAATATTCTCGCAAGGCAGTTTGGAACAGCCGCGGGCTTGTCGAGCCCGCTCTGCCCGAAAAGGACAATTACAATGACCAGCTTCTGCAGATTCTGTCCAGTTACAACGTCGCCAGCAAGGAATGGGTGATTCGACAGTACGACCACGAGGTACAGGGCGGCTCGGTAGTTAAGCCTTTGGTGGGCATAAGCAACGACGGGCCAAGTGACGCGGCGGTGATAAGACCGAAGTTCGACTCCGATAAGGGCATTGCCATCAGTTGCGGAATGAATCCCTGCTATGGTGACATTGACCCATACTGGATGGCGTTGGCCGGCATTGACGAGGCGATTAGAAACCTGATATGCGTAGGCGGCCGGGCCGACAGGATTGCGATTCTGGATAATTTCTGCTGGGGCAACTGCGATAGGCCGCAAACTTTAGGTGCGTTGGCCAGAGCGGCCCAGGCCTGTTATGACGGTGCAATTGCCTATGATGTGCCTTTTATTTCCGGCAAGGATTCGCTCAACAATGAATTTGCCTGCGATGACGGGACGCGGATTTCGGTCCCGTCCACGCTTTTGATAAGTGCGATATCAATAGTCGATGACGTCAATAAATGCGTGACAATGGACGCTAAAAAAGCAGGTAACCTGCTGTTTATCGTGGGCCAAACCAAAAACGAACTGGGCGGTTCACACTATTACAAAATTCACGGCCAATTGGGTAGTAATGTCCCGAAGGTAGATATCGGAAAAGCCCCTAAAATCGCCAAAAAGATTGCGGCAGCCATAGAACAGGGGCTGGTCGCTGGTTGTCATGACTGCTCAGAGGGCGGGCTGGCGGTTGCGCTTGCGGAGATGGCCTTTGCAGGAGGACTGGGAATAGAGGCGGATTTGCGAGGCCTTGCGAAAAGCGATGACTGTTTACGGGCCGATGCGCAGTTATTCAGCGAATCAAATTCGCGCTACATTATAGAAGTTAAGCCGGAAAATTACGATGCCTTTGCCAAACTGATGCTGAATCTGCCTTTCGGACAAATCGGCAGGGTAACAGAAAAGAAACTGCTTATCATAAAGGCACAAAACGGCAAAACCATCATCGAACTGGATTTGGACACAATGAAACAGGCGTGGCAAAAAACTTTCGATTGGTAAAGCCGGGATTGACTATTGGAAAAAAACGCAAAGAAAAGAACAGGAAAGAAAGCCTCTAAAAGGTAACAGATGGGACAGGTAAAAGCGATAGTTTTGCGGGCGGCTGGGATAAACTGCGACCTTGAGACGGCAGACGCGCTCGAGTTGGCAGGTGCGCAGGCTAAACGAATTCATATAAACAAACTGATGGAGGAACCAAAGCTGCTGGATGAGTTTCAGATAATTGTTTTTCCCGGCGGTTTCAGCTATGGCGATGACGTGGCGGCGGGTAAGATTCTGGCCAACCAGATAATACATCATCTTTCCGAGCCCCTGCAAAAATTTGTCGATGACGGCAAACTTGTGCTCGGGATTTGTAATGGGTTTCAGGTGCTGGTCAAGACCGGAATTTTGCCGGGCAATAATTCAAACAGGCAGCACGAAGATGTCACTATAACTTATAATGACAGCGGTAAGTTCGAAGATAGATGGGTATATCTTGCTCCGCAAACCGACAGATGTGTTTTTATCGAATCGGGCAGACAGATTTATCTGCCTATAGCGCACGGGGAAGGCAAAGTTGTCACCAAAGACCAGGCAACAATGGAAAAACTAAAATCCGACAACTATATCGCGTTCAAATATGTCGATAAAGATGGCAACGAAGGCCCCTATCCCGTTAATCCGAACGGCTCGTCCGATTCGATAGCCGGCCTGACCGACAGTACCGGCAGGGTGCTGGGGCTTATGCCGCATCCGGAAAGGTTCGTAAGACACACCCAGCATCCGCACTGGTCACGGCTGGAAAATAACGGCACAGGCGATGGGATGACCATCTTTGTTAATGCGGTGCGGTTCGTGGAAAAGAATTTCTGACTGCGTTAAATAGTCGCCAGGGGGCCGAGTCAATACCTTAAGGTTTTGGGTTGTTTTTTCTTGCAATATCGGTGTTTGCGGTGTAAATTAGTTGCCGAGACGCCGAAATTGTTTTTGATGGCGCACAGGGCCTGTAGCTCAGTTGGTCAGAGCAGCGGACTCATAATCCGTCGGTCGTAGGTTCGAGTCCTACCAGGCCCATTGGCTTTTTGGGCGATTAGCTCAGCTGGCAGAGCAGCTGACTCTTAATCAGCGGGTCGCAGGTTCGATTCCTGTATCGCCCATTCGATTCGGGGCCGATTGTCACTTAGTGATAATCGACTCTTTTTTTTGGCCCCGATACACTGCTAACAAAACAAATTTTAGACAAGATTTTGCTCCGGGTTTCACAAAAAAGTTGATGTTTTTGGGTCAAAAACAACGTTTTTTTACGGATGTGCGAGGGGTTCTTTTGCTGCCGGACCTTTTATGTAAAAAAATATCCAAAAAAATACATTTTTTTCTTGATGTTAAACACAAGGAATGTATATTTTTGACAGGACCGGTTGGGGTTTGGGAAACTTGAAGAAATGACGAGGCAGCAGAGCGATGGAAATTGCATCAGAAGACAGGCGCGAAATAGAAAAAGTCGCCGGCGAAATAGACTGCCCTTTTGATTTTGAATGTTATAAGTCGGAACTTGAGCAGCTTTACGAAGTGAAGTTACAGCAGGGAACCAGTATCGTTTGGTGTATCGGCTGTTTAAACGATGAAAGCAAACAGTTCTGCAAATTCAGATTGTCTTTTGGTTCCGGCTATTTGTGTAGATGCCCACTTCGATACCATATCGCCAAAAAGTTCGATAGATAAGTAATACACCGCATAAACCTTTCATACTATAGCCCCTCGGCGTTCTCTCTTAAACATGTCTAAGCTCAATCAAGGCAATTACGTAGTTTTTCAGGCCGACAGCAAAAGCGTTTGGTCTGTAACGATTGTACCGACTGTGATTGAGAAACGCGCGAAACAAGGCCGAATCTTAGAGTCGAACAGGTCCGATAAAAGAAATTTTAAAAAAACTGAGATTTAATGCATACTTGATTTGGCGTTCGGAAAAACATTTGAAATATTTTACTTAGGTAATCCACGGGGGAAATCCGGGGGGTAAGTTTACCAGTTCTAAGCACCTGATGCCGTGCAGTTACGTTTTGGTTGGAGAAGGAAAATGAAAAAGCTGCTATCGATAATTTGGCTCAGCACTTCTATCTTCTTTTTCAATCCTGCGGTTTCACAGGCTGTCATATTCTACGATTTTGAGGTCTTTACCGCTGAAGGAAGCTATCACGATGACTCCGGCCTAAATATGCACGTGGAGGTCTGGGAAGAAGCGGATGACAACCGTGTCCGTTTCGAATTTCACAATACCAGCACAATCGCTTCCAGCACAATAGGCAGAATCTATTTCGATGGTGATTCGTTTGCCGGAATATGGGATATCGAAAGCGGTTCCGATGTGCAGTTCCATCAAGGCGCAACGCCCGGCCATCTCCCGGCGGGAAATCTGCTTGAACCTGTTTTCGAAACCAATCGGTCTTATAGTCTGGCTGCCGATAACTCGATACCGCATAACGGCGTAAATTCCGGCGAAGGGGTCGGTGTCACTTTTGATATGCAGTCGGGTCTCACTTACGACAACATAATCAGCGGCTTGAATGATGCGTCGCTGCGTATCGGACTGCACGTTACAGGCCTGCCTGACGGGTCAGGTGAATCGGCGATTAACTCTACTGCAGGAACATCTACTATGTCTGTTCCTGAGCCGGCAACAATAGCTATGCTCGGTCTGGGGAGTCTGATTTTGTTTTGCAGACACCGAAGATTAGGAAAAACAACAAAGGTACAGACCAACGCTATCTCTTCCATGGCCGCTCGCTGCGTCAGTCTTTCTTTACATAAAGTGTCTGGGTGGGGAAGGCAAACTCAATTTTTTCAGCTTTAAATCGCTTCATAATCTCCAGGTTGACCCGTTCATTAACCTCGTGATACAGCCAGTAATCAGCGGGCTTGACCCAGTAGCTCATATAAATATTGAGTGACCAGTCGTTGAAGTCACTGAAATAGACTCTGGGCGGTTTTTTGGGGTCAGTGTTCACTTCGGGCACATTTGCCAGAACCTCTTTTATCAACTCGACCGCTCGTTCGGTCTTAGCAAAGCCTGAGTCATAGGTTATCGTGATATTGGATGTTCTGCGAATAAAGGGACGTCTGCCGATGTTTTTGACAATTGAGTTTGTAATCACGCTGTTCGGGACAGTTACCAGATGCCCTTCCAGCGTTCGCACTCGTGTACTCCTGAAACCTACTTCCTCAACCGCGCCTAAGTTACCGTCGATTTCCACAAGATCATCGATTTGGAAAGGCCTGTCAGTAAAAATCGTTACCGAGCCGAAGAAATTGGCTATCGTGTCCTTGGCTGCAAGTGCTATCGCAATACCACCGACGCCGGCACTTAGAAGAATCGCCCTGATTTCTGCGCCCAGGATTCCATCCGCTATCCACAGTGCGGCTATAATGGCAATAGTTACCCGAAGCGATTTGCGTACCACCGGCACGAGCATGTCGTCCAGTTTTGTCTTTGTCTTGCTCGTCAGTCGCAGAAGATAATACTCCACAACGTCGACCAGCCGATACAGCGCATAAGTTAACGCGATGGCAGCTACAGCTCTTGTGATTTTCATCCACGTGACGGCGATTGCCGGATTGATACCTTCTTCGCCGAAAACCAGAAAGATTCTGCAGAAGAGCAATCCCAAAGCAAATAACCCGACCGAAACCGGCTTGGCAAGACATCTTAAAAACAGGGTTGTCGCTGGCGCACAGCCCTTCTTGTCTCTTCGGGCGGCGAGATTGTTGATAATAAACTGAGCGATTCGCCCTGCTATCATTGCCACAAGAACAATAAGTAAAACAATACCAAATCGCCAGATGGCGTTGCCTTTGATGATTTCATAATTAACGGTCTTTGACCACCAATCCGTCAAAGCAAGTAATTCTGTCGACAATTGTCCATTCATAATCTTATCTCCCTAATCGTGCCTGCCGGTCTCCTGGATTTTTGCATAAAATAATCGTTTATTAACCGCCGGTTGTCAATGATAATTGAGCCAGGCTTCAATTTGTGCCGGTACTGCCGGATTTTGCTTTACGGCAAAGCTTTGCTGTGCGAAAATCTGTTTGTTAAATATCCAGGAATGTTGATGAGATAAAGGTATTGTCAGTTTCTTATAAGGGGAAATAAAATGAAGAGGCAAATAATATTTATATCATTAATCTGCATGCTTATCTGCTCAAACGCATTTGGCAGGCCGCAAAAAGCAACTGAAGGCACAGCACTGACAATCTACAATGACAATTTCGCCGTTGTCAGAGATACCCGTCAGATGGCCTTTGAAAAGGGTATAAACAAACTGAAATTCACCGATGTGGCCTCAGCCATTGACCCTACAAGCGTAATTTTTCAGTGTATCTCTGCGCCCGGTGCCATTTCAGTCCTCGAGCAAAACTACGAATACGACCTTGTCAACGCCCAGAGTCTTTTAAAACGCTACATCGACAAGGATGTCACGGTCTGCCTGAAAGGCAGCGGCGCAGACACCGGAAAGGAACTGACGGGCCGACTTCTGGCTGCTGTGGGTAACGAGTTGATATTGCAACATGGACAACGCAATATCGAAATTTTGGATAAAGACAGTGTAGAAGGGATTTCGCTAAAAGACCTGCCCGCCGATTTAGTCACCAGGCCGACACTCCTCTGGCTCGCAAAATCAAAAGAAAAGGCCACGGAGCTTTGTCGAATAACCTATACCACCGAGCGAATCAATTGGAAGGCTGACTATTTGGCCGTTCTAAATGCCGACGAAACGAAAATTGATTTTAGCGGCTGGGTAACGATTGATAACAAAAGCGGCGCAACATACAAGGACTCGCTGGTAAAACTGATTGCGGGCGACGTAAGAAGAATAACCAAGCCGGAGCGTATAAGACGAGTAAAAATGCACCTTGCGGAGATGGCAGCCGAGCCTGCCTTCGAAGAAAAGGCGTTCGCAGAATACCATCTTTATACCCTCGGCAGAACAAGCACTATAAACAACAATCAGGTAAAGCAGATTGAATTTATCACCCCGGCTCTCGGTGTGCCGACAAAGAAACTATACATCTACGAACGCAGCAAGATACGGGACAAGGTTGCCGTGAAGCTTGAATTCGAGAATATAAAGCAAAATCGCCTCGGCATTGCGCTGCCGAAGGGCAAGATCCGCGTCTTCAAAAAAGACCCTGCCGACGATATGCTGGAATTTATTGGTGAGGACCGAATCGACCATACAGCGAGAAAAGAAAAACTGTCGCTTTATATCGGCAACGCATTTGACATTGTCCCGGAATACACACTCGTTGACAGCAAGCGCAGCCGGCGAATGATTCGCCAGACACACAAAATTGAGCTTAGAAACAGAAAAGACCAGGCCGTTGAGGTCTTCGTTGATGAAAAGTTCTCCGCCTGGGTCAACTGGACGATTGATGAGGCTACGCACAAATACGAAAAGCGAGATGCCCGCACCGCTCGATTCAAAATAAAACTCGCCGCCGATTCAACCGCAACCGTTCAATACACAGCCACCCAGAGATGGTAAGCCGCTTCGAACAAGGCCGAAAAGGGCTTGACGAAAGAGACGGTTATGAAGCGCAGGACGTTGAATTTCATTATTGATCTGGTCAGTTTTATTAACCTGCTGGCCCTGGTCTTTACCGCTTCTATAATAAGATATGTATTGCCGCCGGGTACTGGCGGACTTGGTCGAGGGCTTCATGGCGGCAGTGGCCGTGAGAACATAAAATACTTCTGGTCATTGACCCGCCATCAGTGGGGCGACATTCATTTCTACCTGGCTGCTCTTTTTATTATCTTGATGGTGCTGCATATTGTTCTGCACTGGAAATGGATAAAGAACTATTTGAAATTTTTATTTATATCTTCACGCAAAAAACCATAGGTGCCGGGATAATTTCACAGATAATACGATAGGATTACTTTAGCTCAACCGACCAGTAAGCGTGGTCGAGGAATTGCTTCCAGCTATGGTAACGTTGATGGCCGAGATGAATATGCATGAGCATATTGTGTTTTGGCTCGACAGGTTTTTTTACAAGCGTCATACCGGCCTGTTTGGGAGTTCGCCCGCCTTTCTTAATGTTGCATTTGGTACAGGCACAAACGATATTTCCCCAGACAGCCTGCCCGCCTATACTCTTTGGAATAATATGGTCGAGAGATAACTCGCTGGTCGAATACTTCTTACCGCAATATTGACAACTGTTCTTGTCACGTGCAAAGATATTTCTGCGGTTGAATTTCACCCTGCTTCTGGTTCGCGGCAGGCGGTCATAAAATAACAGCCGAACAATTCGAGGAACCGCGATATGAAAATTCACAGTCGCCACCCAGTCGTGTCCATCCGGCTCGAAATCGCGCCTGAATTGACTTACCTGGCACCAGCTCTCGAAATCATAATTGGTATATGAGCCTTCCTCTAATGATACCACTTCGGCAAGTTCACGAAACAGCAGAGAAAACGCACGCCTTGCCCTGACTATACGGATAGCCATATAGTGCCTGTTCAGCACAAGAACATTACAATCAAGAGCGGATTGGAACGGAGTACTAATCACGATATTAATATCGTCTCAAATCAAACTCAACTTTCTTACTGTGTGTCTTTGATAACAAAAAGTCCTGTAATTTTCAAGTAAAACGCGTGAATTTACAAAAAACGGTAGTAATTTATGGCTGAAACATCCGAACGTCTTAAGGGGATTGTATGGTATGAACTGTTTTTGGCCCCTGACATTGCCGCAGGGGCTTGGTACACATATACCCAACCTCCACCTTTTGCGTCTATCATCTCGGATTAAACAATCAGCCGATGACAACAACAAAACTTTTTACAACTTACTGCTCGTCGGTTCGGAAACAAAAAACAACCTTGTAAAGCTTATTCACTTTCGGCTACCGGTTCGGTCTCCTGCACTGCTTCGCTTTCGGCTACCGGTTCGGTCTCCTGCACTGCTTCGCTTTCGGCTACCGGTTCGGTCTCCGGCACTGCTTCGCTTTCGGCTACCGGTTCGGTCTCCGGCACTGCTTCGCTTTGGGCCGGTGACTCACTTGCCGATGCTGATGCGTGAACCACGTTCTCGGCTCTTAATCCCTTTTCGCCTTCGACAATATCGAAATTCACTGCATCACCTTCATTAAGAGTTTTGTATCCCTGGCCTGAAATACTTGCATAGTGCACGAAAACATCGCGTCCGTCCGGCGTAGCGATAAAACCGTAGCCTTTCCTTGCGTTGAACCACTTAACTGTTCCCTCTAACATAACAATGCTCCTTTTGAACAACTTTGAAAAGACGAACTACTCTCGGGGTTCCACAACCTCCTGCCGCAGACATCATTGTTTATAATTGACAACTCTGCCTCAAACGTTCGTCGTGGCTTGGCCCTTTATTATTATAAAATCAATTATTTCGTTTCAGCCGATTCTGCCGCGGGAACACAAAGATTCTCCCTCATCAGCCGGCCCATCTTGAACTTAACCGTTCGTTTTGCAGGAACCTCAACCCGCTCAAGAGTCTTGGGATTTTGTGCAATTCTCGACGCTCTGGTTCTGGTCTCGAAAACACCAAAGTCGCGGAATTCCAACCTGTTATTCTTACACAACTCATCCACTATCTCATCAAGAAACGCCTGAATGATACATTTGACTGTAACTCTTTTTGCCTGTGTACGTTCTGCAATCCTGTCGATTAGTTCTTTCTTTGTTATTGTTGCCATAGACTACCTCATTTTAAGTAAGAAAGACCAGTTGGGGAATGCGATTCCATTTATTTGTTAAGATAGCTGATGTTTGGAAAACCGAAATTTCGGCTTTACAACAGCTCATCACACATGTGCCAAACGTCGCAGTTTGATTCGTAACCATTTTGGGCTCGATTTATAAAGCAATTGCCCTCTGTCTTTAACGCAAAATCAAATCACGGTCAAACAGAAAGACCCAGAAAACCACAAGTTACTATACAACAAAGACTTCTAAACATCAAGAACTTTTTGCCCAAAATTTTCGCAGCTTTTAAAAAAAACAATAATCAGCTTAAAATGCAGCTACAAAAACCCCGGCAGGCTTTATCTGCCCGGTCGCTGCAAACAACCGCCTAAATATGCCAATTAGCACAATAAAAGCCGTAAAAGTCACGCAAAAAACCACTTTTTGCCCAATGAGCGGCACCGAAAGCCTGCTTTTGAACCAAATAGCCTGTTGACCTGCGGGCCGTTTATCTGCATAATAGGTGTTTTATACAGGCTCGGACTTCTCAAGCTGCGGCGATAGAATATTTGCTCCAAGATTGTTATATGAAAAAAACAGAAAAAAAACTTTCGAAAAAAAGCGTCTGGAAAAACAGAATCGCTGAAGCCGCCAACACTTTTGAGTGGCTGATAACTGCTTTCGTATTGGCCCTGTTTATTCGTGCGTTTTTGGTCGAAGGCTATCAAATCCCTACCGGTAGTATGGCCGACACACTTATGGGTGCGCATTTTCGCCTGCGGTGTCTCCAATGCGGCTATCAATTTGAGTACGGCTTTAACCCGAGCAAATACGGCCTGCCCGAGAATTCAATCCCCTACGGCAACCTCAGGTCATATCCGGCAAGGTGTCCGAGTTGCGGCTATTACCAATCTACAGGAGGAAGGACACCGGTAGTAAAAGGCGATTACATACTTGTACTGAAGTATCTCTATCAATTCTTCGAACCGAAAAGCTGGGACGTACTCGTATTCAAGTCGCCGCTCACACCGAAGATAAATTACATCAAACGATTGGTCGCCCTGCCGGGCCAGACGGTGGAAATCATCGATGGTGACGTTTACATCGATGGACAAATCAGCCGAAAACCACCCAAAGTCCAGAACGAGTTGTGGATGTGCGTATATGATAACGACTATCGGCCGGCGCGACCTCTTGACGGCTCTTTCAACGGACACCTCTGGCGTCAGCCTTTCGACTTTGCAAACTCAGGTTGGAAACCTGATGACGCTAATCCGACCGTGTTTCGCCTTGATAGTCCCATTGACCAGATTAATTATATAAATTACGATACCGAAACCGGTAACGATTTCAGAGCAACCTATGCCTATAACGATATTAGAAAATACCACGTTATGCCATACTGCAGCGACCTCAGGACGCGTTTCTACGCCCGCCCGGCAAGCGAGCTCGGGACCATCGGTATCCAGATGAGCAAATACCAGACCCACTACAAGGCATGGGTGGACCTGGCAGGTAAAATGATTATCGCAAAGGTTTTTGAAAACGAGCAGACGATATTGACGCAAAAATCAATTGAACTGCCGATAACGAATAAACCGGCCCTTGTCGAATTTACAAACATTGACCATCAATTGATTTTTCGATTCGGTGACAGGGAATTGACCTTTGATTTAGGAACAGGCCCGGATGACGCCGGCCAAAGAATTGCAAAAATTCAGCCGAAAGTCAAAATTTTTGGCGCAGGAAAAATAGAGCTTTCGCACATAAACATCTTCAGGGATATTCACTACATGACCACTGCCGGGCCGGGCCGGGGACCGGGCAGAGCTGCCGAAGGCAAGCCTTTCGCGCTCGGTGAGGATGAATTTTTTGTTCTGGGTGACAACAGCGCTAACAGTGCAGACAGCAGATGGTGGAACGCCCCGGGCATCGGAAACAACGATGCCTCTTACCGCCAGGGCATTGTCCCGCGGCAATACCTGGTAGGCAAGGCCTTTTTTGTCTATTGGCCAAGTGGTTTCAGTCCTTTTGCGGGGACCCGATTTGGCCTCATCCCGAATATCGAACGATTAAGATTGATATACGGCGGCTCCGGCAAAGGCAGGGAATAATTATACAATCTGTTATTAAATTTACATTAAAGCAGGGTTGACATTAATGTTTTCAACTAACACCGAAAAAGATAGTTCAAAAAAGACGCATAAAAAAAACATGCCAGCGGAAATCGCGAACATTCTCGATGAGCTGATAACAGCCTTCATAATGACGCTTCTGATAGTTATATTCGTAATTCGCCCGTACATAATCCCTACCGGTAGTATGGCTGATACTCTCATGGGGGCTCATTTTCGGCTGCGCTGCCCACAATGCGGATTTAACTACGAGCATGACTTTGCTTCAAGAGATTACGGATTGCCCGAGAACGCCGTCCCACATGGCAAAGTCAAACCACCTTGTTCGCGCTGCCCAAGTTGCGGTTATTATTCAGAGTCTCGTGACCCGATGCCGGTGACAAAGGGCGACAAGATACTGGCACTTAAATGCATCTACCAATTTTTCGAGCCTGAACGCTGGGACGTAGTGGTATTCAGGTCACCACTTGAACCCCAAACAAACTACATCAAGCGATTAGTCGGCAGGCCCGGCGAAACCGTCAAAATAATCGATGGTGACGTTTACATCGATGGGCAAATCAGCCGAAAGCCGCCCAAAGTCCAAAAAGAACTTTGGATGCCGGTATATAACAACGACTATCAACCGGCCAAACCAAATGACGGCTCTTTTAACGGCCGGACCTGGCACCAGCCATTTGATGTTGCCAACTCCGAATGGAGCCTTGATGAGTCTAATCCGGCCGTATTCTGCCTGGATACCACACCCGACCGCACCAGTTACTTAAAATACGATACAACTCTCGGCAATGATTTCAGAGCTACCTATGCCTATAACAGTGTCGCCGGGTACAGCACCCGTCCGCATTGCAGTGACCTGAAGCTTCGTTTTTATGCCTGTCCGAGCGATTCGTTCGGCTGTGTCGGTGCAAGTCTTAGCAAATACCAAACCCTGTACAAAGCCCAAATAGATTTAACAGGCCAGATATTTATCAAAAGAATTACAGACGACAGAGAGACTATATTAGCCTCAAAAACAATCGAACCGTTGACCGCCGGCAAGCCGACTTTGATTGAGTTTGCCAATGTCGACCATCGGCTGTTTTTCCAGGTGGGTAACGAAAAATTAACTTACGATTTGGGACGCGCCCCGGACGACGCCGGCCAGAGAGAACCTGGGATCGAGCCGGAAGCTAAAATTTTTGGTGCCGGCAATATCAAACTCTCACACGTAGCCATTTTCAGGGACGTCTACTATACTACAATCGACAATCCCGGTCCTGCCAGAGCGACAGAAGACAACCCTATGACCCTAAGAAAAGACGAGTTCTTCGTCCTCGGCGACAACAGCCCTATAAGCGCCGACGGCAGAGTATGGCACAGACCGGGTGTGGGAAACAACGGCCGCTCTTACCGCAAAGGCATCGTTCCGCGGGAATATCTCGTAGGAAAGGCCATCCTTGTCTTTTGGCCGAGCGGCTTTAGACCATTCAAGGCCTTTCCCTTTGCCTGTGTCCCCAACATCGGACGGATGCGAATAATCTACGGGGGCTCCGATAAAGAAATATAGACAGGAGCAGATATGCAAAATACCTTTAGAATTCTGCTGACCGCAACAGTATTGTTTTCGACACACACCGTGATTGCGGCAGATAAGAACGTCACCGTAAAAGACCTGCGGTGTGAGTACCTCGTCAATCCGCTCGGCATCGATGTTACCCAGCCGCGATTAAGCTGGATAATAGAAACCGACAAACGAAACTGGAGCCAGAGTGCATATCAGCTCCTGGTCGCCACAAGCAAAGAGAAACTGAGGCAAAATAAAGCCGACCTCTGGGACAGTGGTAAAGTAAAGTCGGACCAGTCCATTCACGTTGTCTACGATGGAAAACCATTGACCTCACGCACGCGCTGCTGGTGGAAGCTGCGCGTCTGGGACAAGGATGGCAAAGTAAGTTCCTACAGCCGCCCTGCCTGGTGGGAGATGGGTCTTTTGCGCCCCAAAGATTGGCAGGCTAAATGGATAAGTGCACCGCTGGCTTACGACTGGGCCGGGCGAGGCAATATGCGAACCGAAACTCGTACCGAGGCATGGGAGGATATAAACCCAAGTCCATTTTTTAGAAAAACATTCGTACTGGAAAAACCCATCGAAAAAGCCAGGGTTTATATCTGCGGACTCGGATATAACGAATTATACATTAACGGCGAAAAGACCGGCGACAATGTACTTGACCCGGCTTTTACCCGCTATGACAAGCGGGTCCTTTACACAACCCACGACATTACCGACCAACTGCAAAAAGGCGAAAATGTAGTTGGTGTCATACTCGGTAACGGCTGGTACAATCAGCACACACGAGATATATGGTACTTCGAAAGGGCGCCCTGGATAGACAACCCCGTAATGCTTTGCCGGCTTGAAGTGCAGTTCACGGACCGAACCTCAAAGGTCATAACCGGCGACTCGACATGGAAGGTCAATAGAGGACCTATTGTGTTCGACAGTATTCGCAACGGAGAGTTTTATAATGCCAGGCTGGAAAGGCCCGGCTGGTGCACCACGGACTACGACGACAGCGACTGGCACAATGTGCGTACTGTCAGAGGCCCGGAGGGAAAGCTGGTCGCTCAGATGCTGCCCCCCATCAAAGTTACCAAAACTATCAAGCCTGTTAAAATCACCGAGCCTGTGATGGGATACTTTGTGTTCGACCTGGGGCAGAATATTGCCGGCTGGGCACAACTGAAAGTTGAAGGGCCTGTTGGGACTAAGATAACTATGAAATACGGCGAGCGCATTGGCAGGTATGGTATGTTAGATCGAGCAGACACCAGCAGGTTCATATGGACTGGGCCGGTACAGACAGATACTTACACATTAAAGGGCCAGGGTACCGAGATCTGGGAGCCGCGATTTGTCTATCACGGCTTTAGATATGTCCAGGTAACCGGCTTTCCGGGAAAACCTACACTCGATAACCTGCGGGGCCGGGTTGTGCACACTTCGTTTGAGTCGGCCGGCTCCTTCGAATGTTCCAACCAGCTTCTAAACAAGATTCAGCAATGTACCCTCTGGTCTTACATCGGCAACTTTCACGGTTATCCCACAGACTGCCCACAACGTGAAAAGTGCGGCTGGACTGGAGACGGCCAGTTGGCTGCCGTGCTGGGACTTTACAATTTCAACTCCGCGTCGGCATACACAAAGTGGATGAACGATTTTAAAGATGAACAGCGCGACAATGGTGACTTGCCGGGAATTATTCCTACAGCGGGGTGGGGATACAGTTGGAACTCACCTGCCTGGTGCAGTGCCTATATTCTTATTCCCTGGCACCTGTATCAGTATTGCGGGGATATTCGAATACTCCAAGAGCATTACGACGGACAGAGATTATATCTGGACATGTTGAAAAACAAGGATCTAAGTAGTTTGACTCATCACCCGGGAGGCTGGCAGACTGTGTATTATTATACCGATGCAGTAATTATCTCCAGGATAGCCGAACTGCTTGGCAAAACCGCTGATGCCGAGAAATACGCCAGGCTCGCCGAGAATCTCAAACAATCCTTTAACCAGAAGCTCTATAAAGCAGACGGTGTATATGGCAAAGGCGAACAGCCGACTTTGATTTGCGCGCTGGATATGGGGCTGGTGCCTGAGAAAGAGAAGAAGCAGGTACTCAATCAAATCGTCGCCGATATTGAACGCAATAATTGGTACAAGGATTGGCACAATAGCAACTGGTACCTGATTATAAAGCACTTATTGCACGCCTTGACTGATAACGGCAGAATCGATGTAGCATACCGCTTCGCTACACAGACCACACGCCCCGGCTATGGCTACTGGATTAAACAAGGCGCAACCACGCTCTGGGAGACTTTGGAGGGGAAGAAAGGTACGCGCAACCATATCTTTTACGGGGACATAAGTGCCTGGTTCTATAAAGCATTGGCCGGAATAAACCCCGACCCGGCAGGCCCCGGCTTTAAGAAAATAATTATCCGCCCGCGCCCGGTTGGTGATTTGACCTGGGCCAAGGCCGAGCACAAATCAATGTATGGCAAAATCGCCAGTTCCTGGCAAATTGCCGACGGCGATTTCCTGCTGGATATCACCATTCCAGCCAACACCACCGCAACAGTATATGTACCGGCTGACGGCGCCCAAAATGTTACCGAAAGCGACCGCCCCGCAGCCAAATCACAAGGCTGCCGATTCCTGCGTACCGAAGACCGAAAGGCAGTATTTGAAGTCGGCTCAGGACACTATAGATTCAAATCCACCCTGCCAAAATGAACCAGGACAAAACCATTCCCATCCTTGACTTTTGACACGATTAGAGGTAATCTATTGGGCGTTGAACTTCGGTATTTAAGGATAACAGGAAACTTATGAAAGAAGCCGAGCTGTTTCAGGAGCGGTTCGAGGATGTGCATATCCTCGACGAACTCAAAAATTCGTATCTCAACTATGCGATGAGCGTTATCGTTTCCCGTGCCCTGCCGGATGTTCGTGACGGTCTCAAGCCCTCACAAAGACGAATACTGGTCGCGATGAACGACCTCAATCTCGGCCCACGCTCAAAACACCGAAAGTGCGCAAAAATTGTCGGTGACACAGGCGGTAATTATCATCCCCACGGTGACCAGGCAACATACGGGACGCTGGTGCGCTTGGGACAGGACTGGAACATGCGCTATAGGCTGGTCGATCCACAGGGTAATTTCGGCAGTATCGATTCGGACCCGCCGGCGGCTATGAGATATACTGAAGCAAGGATGACCGCCGCCGCTACCGAGATGCTCGAAGACCTTAAGTACGATACTGTTGATTTTGTGCCGAACTATGATGAAACCCGCACCGAACCCACCATCCTGCCATCGAAGTTTCCCAATCTGCTGGTTAATGGCTCAACCGGAATCGCCGTTGGTATGGCAACCAACATCCCCCCGCACAATATTGCCGAGATATGCGATGCGCTGCTGCTGGTGATTGAGGACCCGGCCTGTGGATTCAGGGACATTCTAAAATGTATGCCCGGCCCGGACTTCCCGACAGGCGGAATCATCTGCGGCAAAAAGGGTATCAAGGACGCTTACACTACCGGCCGAGGCCATTTGAAAGTCCGCGCCAAAGTCGACATCGAAACAACCAAGAAAGGCAAAGTACGGATTATAGTAACCGAGATACCTTATATGGTCGTCAAGACCACGATTGTTTCCAAGATTGCCGAGTGTGTCCAGAAAGGTACAATTGCCGAAATTGCGGACATCCGTGATGAATCGGACCGTCACGGCCTGCGAATTGTCGTGGAATTAAAAAGGGACACCGACGAGCAAATCGTACTGAACAAGCTTTATCGGTATACACTGCTGGAGACCACCTTCGCTATCGCCAACATCGCTCTGGTTAATAACAGGCCCGAGACCCTCAACATCAGACAGATGCTGGATTGCTTTATCGAGCATCGAAAAATCGTGATTCGCAGACGCAGCAAATTCCTGTTAAGAAGGTGCAGAAACAGGGCACATATCCTCGAAGGCCTTATCCTGGCTGTCAGTGACATCGATGAAATAATCGACCTGATAAAAAAATCACCTGATGCTCCCACTGCTAAACTGAACCTGATGAAAAAGTCCCTGCGACTGGCCGTCTCGGCTACATTGAAAAAGATTCTGCCAAAAGCTTTTGTCACGGAAAAAACCAAAGCCAGACAGTTTCTCACCGGCCCACAGGCAGACGCCATCTTAACGATGCAGTTGCAGAGGTTGACCGGCCTTGAAATTGAGAAACTCGCAAAAGAATACGCCGACCTTACCGAACAGATACAAGACTACGAAGCAATCCTGGCCGGCAAAGAGGTACTTCTGGACATCATTCGCGAAGACATCCACGAAATGAAGAAAAAATACGGCGACAAAAGAAAAACGAAAATCATCGCTCAAATCGAACAGTTTGAGATAGAAGATTTGATTGCCGAGGAGGAGGTTATCGTTACGGTTAGCCACGATGGCTACATTAAGCGATTGCCTGTCGATACCTATCGCAAGCAGGCAAGAGGCGGAAAAGGGATCATCGGCTCGAATACCAAGGAAGGTGATTTCCTTGAGCATCTGTTTGTCGCCTTGACCCACGATTATCTGCTTATTTTTACCAATCGAGGAAAATGTTATTGGCTCAAGGTCTATGACGTCCCAAGTATGTCAAGACAGAGCAAAGGCCGAAATATTGTAAACCTCTTAAATCTGGGCAACCAGAAAATGACATCCATAATCAACGTGCAAAAGCTCACCGACGAAGCCGACGAAGCCACCAAACGCCAGCTTGTTATGGCCACGCGAAAAGGAGTTGTAAAAAAGACCAGGCTTTCTGCCTATGCCAACCCGAGAAAAATCGGCGTCAAAGCAATCAATCTCGACCCCGATGACGACCTGATTGGAGTCGCGCTGACCACGGGCAGCGACCACGTTATACTTGGCACACGCAATGGTATGACAATACGTTTCGATGAAAGCCAGGTACGTTCGATGGGACGTGTCTCACGTGGTGTTGCCGGAATAAAACTGCGCGAGGGTGATTCCGTCGTGGATATGGTGATAGCCGAGGAAAAGGCCTCTTTGCTGACCGTTTGTGAAAACGGTTACGGCAAACGAACGATTCTTGACAATTACCGATCACAGCATCGCGGCGGTGTGGGCCTGATAAACATAAAGACAACGGCCAGAAACGGTAAAGTGGTAGCGCTCAAGGCCGTCCAGTATAAAGACGAACTGATGATGATAACCGCTAAAGGAATAATTATCCGTACCGGCCTGGATGAAATCCGCTCCATCGGAAGAAACACTCAGGGCGTTCGGCTGATAAAGCTCAAATCTGGTGACAAGCTCGTCGCTGTCGAGAAAATAGCCCCAGAGAATGCAGAAGAGCCGAAAGAAACCCCCAAATTTGACCAGCAGCCGAAAGTTGCGCCCCAGGAAGAGAAAAAACCCGAGAAGAAAACTACGGGAAAAGCCCGGGAAAAAAATCGCAAAAAACGCTAATAAAAAGAGCAAGAAAAAAACTCGCAAACCCCGGCGAAAATAACACTTCGCTGTGACGCGTCAGATAACAAAGATGGCAAAAAGTAATTCCAGCCCGAAGAAAGCCCGCTCGCTCATTTACGTAATTGCCGGCAAAGAAGAAGCTTTGGTCAGCCTTCGCTGTCAAAAGCTTCTCGATGAGTTGATAGACCCACAGCAAAGAACTACAGGCCTTTTCAACGTCGACCCCGCTAAAGTCCCTGTCTCCGAGGTGCTCGATGAACTGCGAACCGCACCGTTCCTGTCCGACAAGCGGGTAGTCCTTGTAAAAGGCGCCGACAAATTCATCTCTGAAAACCGCCAGTTGCTGGAAAAGTATTTCGACAACCCCTGTCCCACAGGCTTGCTCGTATTGACCGTGAGTTCATGGCCGGCAGGGACCAAGCTTGCTAAAAAACTCCCGAAGGTCGGCCAATTGTTCAGCCTGACCCAACCACGACCCGGGCAACTGCCGGCCGTACTTGCCAGATATGCCGCCGAGGCCCACGACAAGAAACTCTCCGGCACCGCAGCCGAACTGCTGATAGAACTTGCAGGAGACAACCTGCCGCGCCTCTATAGCGAAATCGACAAACTCGCCCTGTTTGCCGATACCGATAAATCAATAACACCGCAGCACATCGAGTCACTGATTGGCCGCAACCGCTTGTTCGACTGTTTCGCGGTGATTAACGCTGTCACTGCCGGCGACGCCGGCCGGGCTGTGGCGAGACTAAGAAATATGTTCGCCGTCGACAAATCAGCGCAGTACACCGCCACCGGCGCCTTTGCGTTTCATTTTCGCAGAATGTTCCGGGCCAAAGCGTTACTCGAAAAAGGCGCTCGCCCCGGCGAAGTAGCCGGCAAGCTGCGAATCTGGGGAGACACGGAAGGCTTCTTTGCCCAACTCAGGAAGATGACTTTGAAACAAATCGGTGACAATATAAAACGCTTAGCCGAAACCGATTTTCAGATAAAGACCGGCCAGACAAAACCACAGGTAGCAATAGAGCAACTGGTACTAAAATTGGCCGCCGGCTCTGACACACGCTGAACCTCAGCAATCGTTAAAACATCTCCAATCGCCCACACCCTTTTTCTTTTTTCTTAATTTCCGCAATCCAGCAGTCTGAATCGGCTTTGCTATAGCCCAGAAAAGCTGAATCGACCTCGTGTTTGGCGGCCGATTCAAAAGCTTTTTCTTTATTCACATTCGCGTAGCAATATACGCACCCATGAGGGCAACTATCATACGTACCAATATCGACGCTTTCCGTACAGCCGCACTGGGCCCTTGTCGGTTTTTGCTGGTATCGGATGCCGCCAGGGAAAAATAACTCTTCGATAATTTCGCCATCAATGCAATGGGCCTTTTTGACCTTGCCATTTACTAAATAATCTCCGCAACAACTGTATATCTCCATCCCATGCTCAACTGCAATTTCAGCAAGTTCCTCAGCAAGCGCAATCTTGAAACCTGAGTCTGTTTCAATAATATTGATATTGGTTCTCTTTTCCAGTGCCGTGAAATTACGTTTCACCTTACCGTATTCTGTTACAAAACTGATATAGCACCTATTGACGTATCCCTCGAGTTCTGCGGCAAGTTTCCCAAAGCCGTCGAGATAGAAATCGCGGTCTGTTATACTGGAAATGATAACAGGGTCGAATCGCCAGTTTATATGATTCGCCGAATACATGCCGCTGATTAACTTTAATGTTTCAAGTGCGGCTTTTCTATTAACATGATTTTCAAACATATCCGGAAGACACGTGACCGTATAGTTGAAGTAGAAATTATAGCCCGCGCGTTCAATGTTTTTAAGATTATCAACAAAAGGAGTGAAATCCTTCGACCAGAACACCAAACACACAACGTCCTGCGGCTTCATTGACACTATGTATTTCTGACCCCCGAATGGATTCACTGCCCCCGCAAAGCCTTCTTTGAGTCGGCCCATGAACCACTTACCGTAGAACGCCGGTATGTCCGTTCTCCGTGATACTGATATAATTTTTTTCATATACGGTACCTGAAGTCAGGTGTTCTTCTGTGCTTTTATCGAGCGAAACATCTTTGCGATAACAAGCAGTACAAAAAGCGGAATCCATATCCAGATAATCTCGCTGGCCAGGGCCCGCCAGCCCCAAAATGTGAAAATGGCCATTATGCCAATCGGCGAAACACTTATCGGCTGCCAGGGAAAAAAGTAACGACCCGTATCGAAAGGCGAAAGCAGGGCGATTCCCAAACCGCCATCTGTAAATGCGTCAAGTACACCGTGTGAAGCGCTTATTCCAAAGAAGAACAGCCACATATACCACCATTCCTTTGAGAACAGCCGAGTCTTGCGAAATGCCAAAAGCATTACTATTACACTCAGTAGTAAAGCAAAAGTAAGCGAATGAAAAAATCCTCGATGGCC
>SDBT01000779.1_pt1 | contig 52492 bp, 87 predicted proteins | sample 2277101 | NCBI WGS metagenome assembly SDBT01 (sample SAMN10404973, study PRJNA504765) | marine sediment metagenome | isolation source: marine sediment core GS10_PC15, 103 cmbsf | place: Arctic Ocean: Southern Knipovich Ridge | collected 2010
GTATCTTTTTTGATTTTTCTGGTAGAGGAATAAAAAAGCTTTTGACATATACCAATGGGCCAAATATGATTGCTCCATGAAATCGGATTTTTTAATATAAATCTTGAAATGTTTTATTGATTTTATATAGCTTTTGTTGGCCAGGTATTGGGCGCCTAGGTAGTAGTGGGCCCTTAAATCGTCCGGATTTTCTTTTGCCCTCTTGCCCATACGCTCCATAATCATTTTTGAGCGCTGTTTGTTCCTCTTTGCAATTTTCTCATTGCTTCTTTCATGCCGTATAGTCAAGGCCTGAACTCCCAGAGTAGAATGGGGCTCTACCCGGAGGCGGTTGTGCATGTCGTCCTCATAGTAAATTTCTTTGGGGATATTCCGAAAAAACCGCACCTGTAGGCCAAACATATTGCCCTCAGCCTCTTGCTGTAGGAGATTAATGGAAAGTGCATCTATGCGGTATTTTTTTATTCCTATAATCTCCCAGCCCGACTGCTCTACAAGTATCTTGTTTTTGGGGTCGGTTAGCTCTATTTCTCCGTCCGGGGTTTTTCTGAATTTCAGGAATTCAGCAGGCCTCAATTTCTCTATAATTTTCAAGGCCCCGAATGGATTTTCAAAGGTTTCATGCCCGTCCATAATCAATATCCAATTTCCGGAACTCTTTTTAATTAACTGGTTCCGTATATCGGAAAAATTGTCCTTAAAATCGAACTCAAATAGGACGTCTGCATGCTTTTTGGCAATTTCTAATGTATCATCGGTGCTTTTACGGTCTACGGCAATTACAACCTGGTCAACTATCGGTTTTACTGACAGTATCGTCTTTTCCAGTGTTTCCGCTTCGTCCTTTACCATCAGATTCAGGCTTATCGTTACTTTGCTCAACTTTTCCCTCCGGTGTGTTGTTTCCAGGGTTCGTAGCGCTATCCTCAACTTTTTCTGCTTTGTCGTATATACTACCAGATTCCACGTTTGCCGTTGCCTGCTCCCCCGGTTTGACTACCTGGGTTTTAGATTTTGAGGCCGCTTTTGCCTTTGCTGCTGCTTTAGCCTTTGCTGCTTTGGCTTTTGCTCTGTCTGCTTTCTTTCTTTTCCCCCTGGCTGCGGCTGCTTTCTCTTTTTTCAGGGCCAGTTTTGCTTTTTTGCCTGTAGGTGGGGGTATAGCGGGCACATAGGGGTCTGGTGTTTTTCCGACATAATTCTCCAACTTAAATCCTAACATACGCAAATTTTCAATCTGTTGCATTTTTGCTGTGTCGCTTGCATCAAACTCACAGATTCCATACTTAAATCGCATGGTTCCCAAGTAGTCGTTAAAAGTTTCGTCCTCTACAAGTTTAAATTTTATCGTTGCCATTTTTTTGTTCCTTTCCATTTAGAATTATTTTTAGGCCTCCATATTTTCTGGCCTGTTCCCATATCATAAAGGAAATATCCCTGATCATCTGAGTCAGAGGCAACACAACTGCACGCAATAGTTGAGCCATAGCAAGAGTCGATTGAATCGGGATCGTTTTTATAAGGTTTTATTTCGGGAGTAAAATTGTGGTAAGCTTTGGCTTTTTGGTCGCCAAGAGATTTGACTATAACAGGGACAGATATGGCCCCAATACCTAATTTTTGTAAAAAGCCCCGTCTTTCCATCTTCTCAATCTCCTATAATAACAGGCGGTTGCAAATTATTTAAGGAGGTATGCAACCGCCCTTTTTATGCGGGAAAAATACAAATTAATAACCAGGGCTGCCTCATATGGGGGTAGAGGCAACCCTTTAACTCCCCCCGCCTGTTATTGGCTTCCTAAGTGCCCAGGAGATTAACAAGCTGGCCCAGCGCCTTTGTGCTATACAGCGCCACACCAGTATACATTTTAACCCGGAAAATTGATGCATCTTTGGTCTCGCTAAAGCCTACATCATCAATTCTAAAGCCCGGATCGGCATCTGCGGGCATAATACCGGTCAAACCGATATCCTCACCCATTCCGATAAAAGAAACCCGGTGTTTGCCGGTTTTGCCGTAGGTGCTTTCAGCAGCAATATTGTCATTTAAAAATACAGGGTGTCCCTCATAACCGATCATCAAATGTTGGTACTCTACGCCGGTTACTGGGTTTATCCAGCCAATTTCAACCTTTTCAGGGGTGGCCCCGTTAAGAGCTCTGTATAAGGCTTTTAATTTCCGCCTCAAGGTTCTGTTGGTTAGGAACAAAAATTCATTGGCATCCACAACTACGGTATCCATTAACGAATCCATTAAGGCAAACGTCAATGAGGCCCCTGCTGTGGTTGTACCGGCAGCAGTCCACATGTTCGAACTGTCTACCAGGGTATTAATACCGCTCGGCTGCGGGAAAGTCCCGGAGCCGGTAATCATGGCTTGAGACCATTTGCGGGCCACTCCACGAACCTTAGAGGCTATTTGTGAATCCGCAATGTCCTGTACCGTGTTGTGGGTTTCCATAATAAAATTATCTACTTCTGCATCGCCCGCGATACGTCCTATGGGCTGGGTGATCTGTGTTGCTGTGGGTGCAGAAGAAACAACGGTTCCACCAATATCCAAAAACCCTACCGTTGTTTTCGGGTCTGTTAGCTCTCTGGTATAAACAAGAGCTTTGCCATTCGCTGAAACAAATGGCAATACGGCTGCGAAATTATCAGTAGTGATGAATTCCTGTATGATCCCTGCTAACAATTCATCCTGGCTGATATTGGCAGCTTGAGCAAGCGATAAACTGGTCATAGTCTATCCCCCTATTTTTATATTAAAATTTTCCCCTACAGCAATTAAAAAATCTATTATTCGTCTTTAGCTACAGCACCCTTTTGATTGAATATTTTTGATCCGCCTTTTAGGCCTGCTTTTATAGCACCCTGTGAAGTTTGGAACTTTTTGTCCGGTTTGCCATTTTTCTTATATCCCTGCTGGCCTGTTCCTGATCCGGTGCCGCCAGTGCCGACGTTTGATTTTTTGTGGTAGGAGTTTGCCTCGATTTTTAACCAATTTTCAATGAATAATTTTACTGTTTGAGGTTCGCCCTTATCGTCAACCAATTTTAATTCGCCATTGTAGGGAACTGCCTGCCAGACACCATTAATTTCCTCAGATTTGAAGCACCCCTCAAGTAAATCTGCTACTTGAGCCGGGTTAACACATTCAGCGGCCGCCTCAGCAATAATTTGATTACGGACGACTAGAGTATGAATGGTGTTTTCATGTTTGGAAATTGTAGTGTCTTTTACGGTCATGGCTGTGGTGTGCTGATCAACTATTTGCTTTTTCAGCTTATCGAATTCACCTTTTTCCAGTAACAATTTGGCTTTGTTGGCCTCTACGTCCTCATCACCCTTTTTCCACCGCTCGATATCCTCATTTGAAACGCCCATTTCAGCAAGTTTTTCCTTTACAGCCCCCTCTACCTTATCCTTGCCTTTTGCAAAGCCCTTGTTAAAAAGTTGGTTAACTAATTCCTGTGGTATATCCTCAAGTTTCAACGTATTTTGACTCCCGCCAGAGCCTCCAGTATTTCCGTTCCCTGCGGAACCTGATCCATCGCCAGTTTGTGAACCCCCTGCGGAGCCGCCCCCTCCATCACCGTCACCATCTACGAATGAGCGAAACCCGCCCATAGCATAATTGATGGTCTTGGTAAATGGAAAGTATTTGAAAATGTTCATATTAAAATTTCCTTTAGTTGGTTATTCTTCTATGAATTGGATTTTTCCTAATATAATCAATAAAATTCTACATTGCCATATATTATTTTTTCTTGGTTTCTTTGTATATGTGATTTGTAATGATTTTCCTCATACGGATAATTTCATTTGTATTGGAAATTCTCTGGAAAATTCTCTTGGTTCCGGCCCCACCGGCTCCACTGATATTGTGATAGTAGGCTTTCCTGGCCTGTTCCCCACGAAACCCTATAAGAACGGTAGTCCTGTTGACTTTCTTTATATGTAAGCCTTTCATCATCAACCCGGTAAACATCAAATTCGGACGGGTTTTTCGGCCCTGTAGTTGCCTGAATTGCTTATACCCGCCACCAATCCATACAAAGCGGGCTGTAGAGTTTTTCCGCTTTTTCTTAGTCCATTTCTGCTGACTCTCGTAATATTTTTTGAGCTTTGCCGTGTTCCCCCCTGCCTGGCCCCCCAGGCTGATTTTCTGTAGGTATGCAGCCTCAGAATATGGCTTAAAAGCTTTACCCTTGTGATCCTTTCCCCGCTCCGTTCTACGTTTTATAATACCAATAGCCTCAACCCCAACCCTGGCCATAATTTTCTTGTTGGACAGGTCGTAGTCTAAATCTATAGTATTATTTACTTTTACTTGGAGCATTTTTTTATCCAGCCAATATTTAACAAAAAAAATAATCTGCCAGCTTTTTCGGGCAGAAACCGCAACTTCTCAATTTTTAGGCCCATTTCTGAGCACGAAATCAGCCTGTTTTTAGCCAAAAAAGAGAAACCTGGAAAACAATTTTGAGCTTTTCAAAAAGATTCAAATTCCCAAAATTTTGAAATTGAAATTTGACTTTTAAAATATTTCCAAAATCTTAAAACCTAAAAAACAAAATCCGACTTTTGATTTTTCGATAAAAAATTAAAACCTTTTTTTCTTTTTTGGGGTTTCCGACTTTTGGCAAAAACTTAAAAGCTGAAAATTAAAATTCAACTTTTTAAAATTTAGCAAAAACGAGAAACCTTTTTTTTGGTTTTGAACTTTTAAGATTTTACAAAAAATTCAAAACCTTTTTCCTGAAAAAATACTTTTGGTTTTTTTATAAAATCTGAAAACCTTTTTTCCTTTTAAAAACTTTTGCGTTTTCTGCCAAAAAGCAGGCTGTTTTGTGCTCAAGTTTTGGGGTGTTTTTCGAGTTCTGTCGATTTGTGGTCGTTTTTAGCGGCAGATTTCTTTTTTTATAGAAAATCCTACTCCACGCCTCCCGGGCCTTTTTCACTACAACATTTTCCTTTTCCCGGTTTTTGGTTCCCCGGTGCAATTTAACCATATTTGGTGTATGAAATCTCATTCTGCCTCCTTTTTATCTTCCGGTTCTAAAAATACACCCCACGAATGTCTGCATGACCACCCGCCTCGGGCAGTAAACGGGCTACCCAAACCGCTTGCCGCACTTTGCCAATCACTCCGGCTACTCAATGCCTCAATTTCGGCCTGAGTCCAACCGTCAAAATCGGAACTGCTTTGAACCCGGAAAACGTGTTTACAAAAGCTTCTTGTTACCTCATCGTTGGGCCCGTAATATCTGAATCGGTCAATCCCTACTTCCTCCATCACCTCATTGCTAATTGTTTGATCGAAGACACTCAACCCCGTATTCAATTGGGCCTTTAAATTCTTATGAACATCAATATCTACACGTTTTTTTAACTCGGGAAATGCATCAGTCCAGGAGGCTCCCCCCACGGACATATTTGTAATTGAAGTTTGGAGATTTTGAGCTAAGGAATTTTTAAGGCTCAAAGCATCTTTTATATTAAAACTCTGTAGCTGTGACATTAATTCCAGGTCTAAAGCTGTAAAAGTTAGGGGAATTTGTGCCTGGGCCATAACCTCTGTAAGCACGTCCGTGCTGATTTCGTCCCAACTGTTTACATATAAGTTTACTGCATCATCAAACCCGGATTCAGTTAACATTGCCAAAATATCTTTGCGAATCTGATTAGACTGCACCAATTCTAAGACCTGGCTTTTACTTAATTGCCCACCCTGTAGGAAAATTCTTGAATACCCGTCAATTTTATTGAGGACGTCATTCATAATGCCCTCCATGATCTCAGCAAAGCCGTCCATAGAGGCATCTACAGATTTTAAGTGTTTAGCGTATATGTTGTTAAAAGTTGGCATTGCCGTTTGTTAGTCCTCCCGTTATGCCTGTTATGCTACATTTTTCTTCAACAATTTCTCCGGTTTGCATGTTTGCTATATACCACCGATCTTTTCCAATCGGCTGACAGACTTTCATTTCAACCGTATCATCACGCATGCAGATTGCAAAACGGTTGCCCTCTGAAGTTTCAAGAACAATAGAATTATATACTTTTTTTAACACCAATTCGCCGTCTTGACCCACTCCAATTTCCATCATTTACCTCCATAAGGTTTATGCTGTCCCTTTTATTTGTTTATGAAATTTCCCTATAGCCCCTTTCAGGGTAGGAGCTTTTGCGTAGGCTCTATGGGTATTGGTGACAAATTGGGTTTTACCGCTGCTGTCTTTTGACTTCCAGACCGCTGCCTGCTCTGCCCCGTTTTTACCACCATGCCAAACAGCCCCGGATTTCATCACCTGGGCCCGCTCAGTTTTTGTTAATGGGGTTTTGTTGTCCTTTAAAACCTTGAAAGAACTACGGTTTTTTGCCATTGGGGTTTATCCCTATTTTAGTATAGCCTTTTTCGCTATGAATTACAATAAGCCCCAGATTGGCTTTTTCCCATTCAAGGGAACCAACTTTAGGTTCATTCCCAAATATAGCATCCCAATTTTCAGAATATCCCCTCATTTCCTTGCCTTTGTCTCGGCCTTTTGAGTGAATCGGCTGATCCATATAGTGCGGCAATTTAGGTATTTTACTCATTTACAGACTCCATTTCATAATGTTTTATCCAGCTATCCCTTACACCAGAAGCTACTACAAAATCATGTGCTTTGTCCCGCCAAAAAGGCTTAAATATTCTTATTCCGAACAAAACAAGGCCTGGGGACAGTTCCCATAACCGCCAAACCCAACCGCCAGAATAATCCCAATATTCTTTGGTTATTATTGTTTTTCCATCGCTCGATTTGTAGATAGTTCCTTTAGGCATTTTTGCCATTATCTCCATCCTCTACTTTTGCACCTTTTTTAGCTAATTGATCTTTAATCTTTTGCCGCTGGGCCAAATCGCCCTGGCCCGGAGCTGTATTAATCATTTTAGCCTGGTTGGCTTTTGTATTGATTACAAGATTTTCCATTAATTTTTTCACGGCCTCTTTGTCGGACAGATCCGGATTTTGGATCATAATTTCATCTACAAGGCTCATAATGCCCATTTCTACCCGCTTCATTCTCTCCTCATGATTGAGGCCTGGATCCACTTTTTCAAGTTCCTCTATGATTTTTGTGCGGGTCTTTTCGTCTTTAAACATTCTCCTTACAATGTTGTCTATTACTAATTTCTGATTCAAAGTCCTAGAGCCCAGGTCTTTTTCAAGTATGGAGATTACTTCCTCGATTTCTTCATTTACGGTTTTAACGTCAAATTCCTGGGGATATCTACGGGTGATTTTTTCTGCTGCTGCCAGGGCTTTCTTTTTGTCCCCGCCGTTTAGCCATAGGTATACAAAGAATTTAACCTCTACCTCAGCTTCCTCCATGGACTTTGCCTTAGATGCAATGTTCTGATTGCTGTGGTGAAAATCATAGGCCTTTGAAACCCCGCTTTCAGCAGCGCCACCTATCACGGCAGTTGTGTCCCTGACTACCCCATGCCTGAAAATCTCGGTAATTAAATCTTTTTGCTTCTCAGATACGTATTTTGCCGGGTCTACGGGGGGAGCAATATAAGCCGGGGGAACCTGGCCTTCCTGGGTAGGTAGAGCATTTCCTACACCAATTTCCATTATTTTGCCCAGGTATTTTTCATCCATAGTCAAAATAGCAAGACATTGTTTGTATAGAAATTCCTGCTCTAAAGATGCAAGATTGTAGATTTCTTTATTAATATCCGCTATGTCGTTAATTGCGGACATACCGATCGGTATTGAGTATTGTTCTGTTTCCTCGTTTATAGCAATCACTATCGGAACCGCCCCTAATTTGTGGGTGCCTTTTAACTCTTTTTTGTCCTCACCAAGTATTGCCTGGCCATCGCCATCATACACAGCCCAACTGTCCCGGGTAATGACTTTATATGTGTCAATAAAGCCCATTGCACTTATTTTCGTAGGATCTTCCCAGGGCTGCACGGCTGTTTGTCTAAAATAAACCCAATCAAACTTTCCATCCCGGCCAATCTGCCAATTCAGAAAATCTTTGGGATATATTCTTACTAAGAACGGGTTTGCATTTTTGTCCTGCCGCTGCTTTTCTGTTTTAATGGGCTCGGCAAAAGAATCCATGTCTACAAAAATAGCCTGCCAACCGAAAACCTGGGCCATAGGGAATACGCGCTTTAACATGAAATAATCAAGAGAATTCCCGGTTTTTGTGCAATCTTTTTCAAAGTCTACCCAGGCTTGATCTTTAGACTTTTCATCTGCCCACTCCGTTTTAATGCCTTTTCTCATAATGTGATCACGGTATATATGAATAATCGGCTTAGTGAAATTTAGGTAATACGCCCTGGATAGCCTGTCCCGGTATTCTTCCTCATTCTCCCTGGTATGCCGGTGTAGGTGTCTAAGGAAGTTTGCATCCGGTTTTTCATCTTTGAATTGATCCCAATCAGCTTTGATATATTCCTGGCCGCCCTCATAAGCCTCTAATAGAAAATCCCATCTTTGGGTGAGTCTTTCATAGTCCGGGTGCCGGAACTCTACCCATTTTTTCTCTTTTTCCTTTGCCATTTGAGCCCCCTACCTGTTCAAATTAAATTTTATCATCGCCATTTTCTTTGTTTTCAATCATATAAGGCTGGCCGGTTATTGTCACTATCTGGCTTTGCCCTTTTTTGGTAGCCATAGTTTCAATAACACCCACAAGGCATTTCCATAGAGCGTTTTTAACCATTCCCATAGGAACCCCCTTTGTCACTCGTATAGTAAAAGCCCCCTTTTGGTCTACACCAATTTCAAGAACCCTTGTTATTTGTCCGACCATTTAATTGCCCTTTTTTGCTAATTGTCTCTTTATTCTACGTCTTGCTTGCCCGGTTGCCCTGTTGTCGCGCCAAACACGAATGCGTAATTTGTTTTTAACTACAGAAAATCTCAACCGGTGAACCAAGCCACAATCGCAACATTCCATTTTAAAATCATGGGTGCGCCAGTTTACTTCCATCGCTTCACCATCTTGCACTACGGGATATTTTCGTCCAACCCGACCTGACTTAACAACCGTTTCCATCATATCGCCTACTATAAAATATGGCGGTTGGAGCGTATCCTTCGTGACTTCCCTGCGCCTCACAATACGAGCGTAAACTCTAAGGCTGCGGTATTCCCTGACAAGGATTTCTACACAACCACCAATTGTTTTGAACTGTTTTGTCCCCTTATTCCAATATATTTTTCACAATCTTCTGATTTTCTATCTACAACTACATCAAAAGGCATTACAGGACACACAATCCAGTTTTTATTACTTTTTTTCTGATCAAAGTGTTTACAATTAAAACACCGCCACATATCATCGTTTGTTTTCATTAAGCACCTCTTACGCTAAGTCGTTTTGATATTTCGAATTTCTCCTTGTCTTCGCCGGTCAGCCCATACCTGAGTTCATCCGCTGAGTGATCCGTTGCCCCCTTTTTTAAATCTTCTTTTTTGATATCGTCATATACTTGAGCTGGGAGGTATTTTTCGAATTCAGGGCACTCCCCAATAAAATACCTGAACTGTGGATTTAATATAACCTCTCCGTTGTCATGTTGCCAGTTTAAAAATTGCTTACAAGTGCTCCATCCGTGAACTCTACTACGGTCAGAATCATCAATCTTTTTAAGTACAAGCCCACAGTCATCAAAGTAATCTGCTGCACTTTTTGGGGTTTCCCCTCCTTTTAATCTCCGCTTAATCCACATATCCCCGGGGGCCTTGATTGTCACCCTCTGGGGCCTGCGATTAACCCACTGGCATCTTTCGATTAAGCTATATATGGCCATGGCATGCTCTGTGGCAAATCCAGGGCTGTAATACTCGGCTATTCGGTATATACTGTCATTTATTCCATCTTTGACATATAGGCCAAACGAGGTAGGGGTTGCCTCCCCATAATCAATGGCCCCCCAAACTTTCCAATTATGGGGAATCTCGAAAGGCTCTATTCCGTGTATATCTTTCCGGAACATAGAGAAAAACTGTCCTGCATATATGTCCCAATCACCCTCAAGTAAAGCCCGCCGGTCGTCAGGGGGCAGGTTTAATAACCTTTGTAAATATTGAGGATCTGCCTTGAGTAAAATTTTATTGTCAAAAACAAAAGACGGAATAAAGTTCCGACTCATCTTTGTTTCCGGATCGTAAAACGTGGGGCCGTGCCTTTTGGGCTGATACCAAAATTTAGCTTCTTCTTTCCAGGCCTTTTCACCACAAGAAACGGGCGGACAGGCATCAATAAACCGTTCTTTTACCCAAGCATGACCTATGTTCCCGGGATTTGCAGACGACCGCACATAACACCTTACAGAGTCGTGAGATGTCCTGTTCTGAGCCATCAAGTAAAGATATTGGGTTTCGGTGAATTCTTCTAATTGGTCAAACGCTAAGTAGGAATATTGTTTGCCCTGGTGGTCGAATTTGCTGTTTTCGTGTTGCATGTGGAAAAAGGAATATTTTGCTCCGCTGGGGAATTCCCATCTACTTCTTTTTTCTTTCCAAACGCCGCCCAACCCTCTGAATGGCTCTACGGCCCTATCCATCAATTCTTGTAATCGTGGAAACGTTCGCCTAAACATTGCAGCGTGATAATGGGGGTTTTCTATTTGCCGGAGACCCTCATAAAGCAGGCTATCGCTCTTGCCCCCGCCCTTGGCGCCGCCCTTACAAACCTCATATTCCCATGCTTGGCTAAATGCGACTTGTGGCCCTGGCTGTGGTGTCCATTTCTTATTTATCGGGTTTTCCACTGTCAACCTCTTTTATCATGGGCTTTCCGTCTGGCCCAATTACGACGGGGAGAACAACTAACGTGCCTACTGATTTGCCGTCCGAGTCTGTCATGGCGAATTTTTTAGGTTCAAGTTCGGATTTCACGGAATCCATTATTGCGTTAACAACAAGATGATTGGCTTTTTCGTGTGCTCCGCGTTTGGTTTCTATTTTTGTCCAAAGCCTGTTTTCTTTTTCTGGCCCATGAGAGATAATATCAGCAATCAATTTTTGTCTTAATTCAATTCGATAAAATTTATTAGCAATAGGAATGGCCAAAATACGCTCTGTCAGTTTTTCGCGCATTTTGATTATTTCTTTTTCGTATTTCTTTTTATAATAAGTTATTGCGGCGGACGTTAGGCTTATCGAATACTCTTCATTAAAACAATCAAGAATTTCATTATTGCCTTGAAAATCAGCTAACATCTGTAGAACTATTACTTTCTGGTCGCCACTTAGCTTGTATTTGTCTTCTGGTTTTTGTGCCATTTTTTTAATCATTTTAAATGGCCGTTACCCAAAAAACGGTTTTGAATAACGGCCACGGGTTACTGTTTCGTGTTGATTATCGCTTTGTTAAATCGGTGAACTTTACAGTTCGCCTGCGACCACCAACCGTTACGCGGGTTCCGCCTGCTTTTGCCATAAAAGCCCCCTTATTTTGGTTCGTCTCTGTTTGTCACGTTTCCCTTTGACCTATCCATAAAAGACGTGACATATTTTATGTTGCCCTTATGGATTTTGGGAACAACGTTTTTTATAAGATCATAGTTTTTGTTTGATGTATAAATTACCAAACATTCAACATTGACGTTTTCAAGGTAGGTTTTTAATCTCTGAATATATGATTTTAAAATGTCTTTTGATTTTGTGTTTGTCCTTATCTGCACCGCGGCAACCGGAATTTTTTCAGGCAATCCCTCATAAACAATTGATTGTTTTTCTTCAAGGCTTGTCATCCAAATGTCGGGGATTATATTAATTCCCGCTTCTTGCCAATATCGAGCAACCCACCGACTTCTATAGAGTTGCCATATTTTCACTGCAAAGGGGAAGTCGTCAAAGGCTGAAAAGTTGGGTGTTATCATGTTTTTTATATTATGTTTTTTCACTTTTTCCAAATATTTGACAGAGTTTGTCCAAACCTGTTCAAATCTATCATCGTCAGTGTAATACCCCAAGATACAGTCTTGTGCGTTTTTCGGCCAAGCGTCAACCCTGTCAAATAAAATAGAGTTTTTTTGTGCCTCATCGCCATCTATTCTTCGGACATAACACCTTGACGGCATCTCTTTTGACAGTCTGTCTGCTCTTATTTCTGGTATCCCGTATTTAGAATCTGTTTTAAAAATAACAAAATCGTTAAATGAATAAATATTATCAAGACCATCAACACCATATTGATCCTCAAATCCCGTTTTGTCTGTTTCAAAATCTCTGACATATCCATCGCTAAACTTTTCAATATTAACCCCCGGCAAATCAATAGTATCTTTCAAGTCGGCAAAATTATCTATAAGATTCGACTCATGTAAAAACTGATATAGCCCCTCGTCTGTGGTCTGCCCATACTCAGAAATAAAACCAAGCACATCTTTTTTGGCCTGTTTTTCTGTCTCGGCTATGATATACACTACGGGTAATTTTGCAGGGATTTTGTAGCCGTCTTTTTCCAGTTCACCCAAAACCCTTATACGTTGGTGCCCGTCTAAAATAAAGTCGTGGCCTTTCCATACGAAAAACGGTGCCTTGAATCCATTTTCAACTATTTGGGCCCGGAGTTTATTAAACCCGTCCTCAGTTAAGTCCTTTAAATCGCCCTGGAAGTTTTTTAATTTCTTCCATTCGTATAGGGCAGCACCCTCACATTTGATTACGATTTCTTTAATTAAGGGTTTTTCCATTTTTCCCCTCTTTTGGGATCGGTGTTTGTAATCGATGTCAAGAAAAGCGACATAATTATAAACAAAAAAGCTGCCAGCCCCATAACAGCAAAAAGCCTGAAAATGAAATTCCATGTAGTAAGCGGGGGCCTCTCATATACAACATTGCCGGGTTCGTGAAATCGGTAGGTAGGAGCTATAGAATCTCCTGTTACCCAATTAGCTGTCCCACTGCTGTCTACACCATAAAGCTGTATAGTGGTTCTGATATTATCAAAGCTGTTTGGGTGCTTAATTTGCCCTCTTGCTGCCCCCGGACATTCGCTAATTAAAGTCATAGCAAAGAATATAACTATAACGATTAATAAAATTGACATTGCTTTATCTAAGAAATCTGCTTTCATGGTTTTACCCTCAATTCGTATACAGCTTCTTTGTCTAAAAAATACCGAATAAACGGCCTGACCTTAAACAAGTTCTGCCACTCTTTTTTATGGCGGTGTAGTGCCCTGGTAACGATCTGGAAACCAGCCCTTTGACATAAAGAATAAAAAGCCCTCTCCCCCATTTCGTGGTAATGATTCACAGAAAAAAATATCTTTGGTCTGCTGGGCATGGCAATGAAAACCTGACTCTCCGTATCAATAATTTCTTTTATTCTCAACAATGTCAACAGTGGGTTAAATTGATGCTCTATTGTGTGGAGATATAGAACTGTTTTATAGTGTCTTTTGGGAGTGATAAAATTCAAACAATCTAAATCTCCATCAGTGTTATCTATCTGCCCAAAGCGATCCTGTAAGACAATTGTCATGGGGCTTTGTTTCCCAATATCCAAAATTGGATGTTTTATTTTTCTTATAGACAAATAACTCAACATAAAATCAGCCCTACGCTGAAAATGTCTACCCGTTGAGGCTTTCAGTAATTCATCGTTGGTTGAATTGTATTGGTTGATCACGGTGTTCTCCAAATCACTAAATTATATTAAGTTTTGCAAAATCGCCATGATGTTTTAATGCGGCATTATTGTATGCAATCGCTGCCTGTTCTTCAATAACAAAACAACCCAAACTAATTCGTTTTAAATTAACGTTAATAACAGCTCTCCACTTTTCTAATCCACAATGCCAAGAAACGCCTTTATATTTAGAAACACCCCAACCATTCCTTCTGTGGTCAACCTGTTTGTTTGGCGGCGCATCAATAACGAGCCGAGCTACTTTTCTCATATGTTTTGTATTGTTTTTGTTTAGCGTAATGATCAAGTACCCTTTTTGGTCTTTGGCCAACGATCTTTTTCTTAGTTCCCCGTTAATGTTGCCATTGTATTTCTTATTGCTCCAAATCTCTCCAATATCATTAACAAAGTAACCGGGGAAGTCTGGCACTTCTCGCAAGATTTTTTCTTTATTCATCTCAACTCCTCCACATTGCCATAAAGCTCTCATGCACTATTAATCGGAACAGGAAAAACCAGAGCAGGAAGAAACCCAAGACACCCAGAACTTTAAGTCCGGGTGCTTTTTTTGTAACTCCGCGAATTGGAAAAATCTCATCAACTAAGTTTCTCGCACTCCACCCCGTCAAAAACAACCACAGCATCCACCAGATTTTGAGGAAATGCCATAATCGTAAATCACCATACCAGTGAAATACATCGTAAAACCGGACAGCGTCGCCTATAGTGTTCGTGACTATAAATAGGCTCCAGAATATCAAAGTCCAAACAAAAGATTTAATCATAATTTCTCCCTGATTAAATCTTTCCAATTATCATAACACGGAAAACAATAACTTCTGCCATCGCTCCAAACAAACCAATCAGAAAAACGCTGTTTACATCTCGGACAATGGTTAATGTTTTTTATGCCGAAAAACTTTTTTAAAGATTTAATCATTTTTTCCTCTCAATGCTCTTATCAATTCTTTGCTGCTAACAAGTTTCGCCCCGGCTTTAATTGCTATACCTGTTTTCTTTTCTGTGGTCAAATCATAATGCGGGTGAGATTTAGCCCGAAACCAGCACCTTTTTAAACCAATCTTTTGAGCAAAAACGTGTAGAGGGTTTGTGCTTATAGAAGAAATCAAGTGAACCCCGTCCGTATAGATCATTTTTTCCTCTTTTTTCTCAGCCTTTTGGCCCTGTTTTTTCCGGCATTTCCCGGAAAGTTCGGTGGTAGCTTATAGGATTCTAAAAGTTTGTTCATCAATTCATCTTTCTCCTTGTCGGATATTGGCATATATCCTGGCAAATTCGGGTCGTTACTCATAATTTACTCCTACCGCAAGACCTGTAGGGCTGAATACATCTACCCAAAAGGCTTGTTTTGCTCGATTTCGCATCAAGCCAAGTGCCGATAAAGATCAAAACGACTACTGCGGAATATAAACACCAAAACCAAACACCTATAGCGGGCATTATTTGCTCCTCATTTTTCTTCTTTTCAAGCAAAAAACATATCTCTTTCTTTTTGTAGACCTGGATAATATTAAAAATGTCAAGCGAGATATTTCAAATCGAAAGCCCATTCTATGGTTGTCTGCCGCCCCATCTTCTAATTGTTTCCAAATATCATCATAGGCATTAAGACTGTGCATCTTTACCTCAATTAAAAACCGGCCTCACCGACTTATCTATTGGCCGGGGTGTTTATCTCTAACAGGCCTTTGCTTTCTCTGCCTGTCTGGGTATGGAATCATCCTTTTTAGTCGGATCAAAGGACATATTACCCTGCGCTTATTTATGGTTTTAGTTGCGGGGGACGAGATTCGAACTCGCGTGAATTGGGAAGTGAATGAACCCAATTGAGTGCCAACTACTCTACCCCGCAATATAGTGCTGGGCGGGTGCCTGTTAAGGGGTAAAAGCGCACCCGCGCCAGCTGTGTCCATTAGCTGGGGGACTAATGAAGTTTATTTTGTGCCTGTAGGGTTGACAACCTCTTGCCCTAACAATTTTGTGCCCTTAAAGATTCCAGCCCCAGCAAGTCCCGCTAATAATCCTATGGCTATAACCGACGGTATGCCTAAATCCTTATACTGGACAAAACTATAACCGATACTAACTATAAACGTGATTACTAAAGCCCATTTTCCTTTGACATTTAAGATGTTTCGGACATATTTTGTGAAGCCAGCCACGGCAGCGATATATCCTATCATGGTTGCACTCAAAAGGCTGTTATATAAATCAGGCACCTCCGAACCTGTGTTCTGGGCAAACAGTATAACCCAACTGAATAATGCTAACATTATTACGAACAAAAGCCCTGTTAAAAATCTCATTTTGTAGTTCATTTTGCTTTTCCTCTCTTTAATTTGTTCAGTATAAAAGTTAGAATTTCAACCAATCTACTCCATGTGGATTGATCGTTTTTTGCTTTAATTCTTTGCCTGAAAAACTTGTAACCAGTGAGCCTGGCAGCAACAAAATTTGCGGTTCCCATGATCACTGCTGTACCGTCCAAATCAAACCACATTTTCTCCAGGGCCGAAACGGTCAATTTCCGGTCTTTTCGCTTTATAGCTTTTCTGAGTCTCGAGTCTGGAATATTAAGTTTTGTGGGCTTGACTGCTATATAATCGCCTATAATAATCGACACTCCCTCGCCGGCCAGCAGAGCTTTTTTTATTGGGTAGTAGATTTTCTTGTAGGCTTTTTCTGATTTTTTTAAGAAATAATCGTCTTTTTCATCGAAGCCGAATGAAGTCCCAGGGCCTATACAGCCATCAGTTTGTTTTACGAAATTTAAAATGTGGATTAGAATATATTCATAGTCGGGCACATTTTGGATCCATAGCATAGGGTGGCTTTCTTGGAATCTATCGCTGTATCTTTCGTAAAAACCGCCGTCATATCGTAATTGTATAGGGTATAATCCTGCGGGAATTCGGGTTTCACCTTGAACCTTTACCGGGTCAGAATCGTCCTCAAGGGTATAACATTTAGGTTTGCCGTTTATAAAGAAGCGCCCCAGGGTAGAATTGAAAGTTTCGTCTATACGATCTACTCTTAAAATCATCTATAAAACCCTCCGTCCCCCGCTTTTTTGTTGTATAGCAATTGTTTGAATATACTGACATTATGTTTTTTTAGCAAGATATATTTTATTTGAACATATCAATTTTTGATCTCCCGTCCCTGTGTTTGTTTTTAATTGAAAACAAGTTACCCTGTGCCTCGGTTCTGTCTATCCATTCGTTTGCTTTTTTGAACATATCTTTTTTAATCTCAAAACCATACGATTTGCGGTCTAATTCTATTGCAGCAACAAGAGTGGAACCACTTCCGGCAACTGGATCAATAACCACGTCACCCGGATCAGTAAACAGGCTAATTAACAATTTTAACAACTTCACGGGTTTTTGAGTTGGGTGTATTTTCTGGATTTTCATGTCTCTTTCATAGTCAATAATATTAAAAACCATTTTGCCGTTGTTGTTGAATTTTGGCAATTTATCCCGATATAAAAGCAAGGCATATTCAGCATTTCCCACAATTCTCATATTTGCCTTTAAAACCTGTGCGGAAAAGTTTTTCCTAAACACTAAATTAATATAGCCATTTATTCCGTATTTTTTTGCCAGTTGAATCAAGGAAAACTGTTGCTCAAACTCACAAAAAACAATCATACACGGGGCGCACCCTTTTTGCTTTGGTTCTTTTTTCATCATTTTACTGCAGAAGTGCATAAATTCAGCAGGTCTAAAATCTTTGTCAGTATCAAAAAATTCTTTACCAGCCAAACCACTTTCACCGTTTTTATTGTCTCCATCAACATACCACGCCGGATTCGAACCGTAAGCATTAATGCCGATATTGTAGGGAATATCCGCTATAACTAATTGCGCTTTCTGGATACCGTAAGATTTATAATTCTGGAAGTGGTCATTTATTAACATTTTGGATCTCCTTTTCAGCCTCCACCAGCGGACAATAATTCCACCAATCACAACCGGCGGGGTATTCTTCATATTTTAAATATCGCAGAGTTAATTCATTTTCATAATCGATTGTAATATCTTCGGGAATGAAGTCGGGTTTGCCGTGTTGATGTATAATATTTGATCTGAGATGTCTCTTGTTTTGTTTTTGTCCTTTCAAAACAAATCTCCCTTTTCTTTATTTTCCACATCAAGTTTATTCAAACAATACCGTTTGGTCGGGATCTCCTTTTTTTTGCTGATAAATCCACCAAATCCACATATGCTCTGCACTGTCCCATTTTGTAGTTAAATTGTCTTGTTTTCTTTTCTCTAAACACCTTGAAAAAGCTCTTTTATAGCTCTCGGCTATTTTGGGCCACCGCCCTGCATCTATCAACATTCCTTTTTTGCCAGACATGGGACAAAGGACACAACCCAGCCTTTTAAAACCCTCATCGTATAGCGAACAATAAGGGAGCTTAAACATCTTAATAAAAAGCCATATTTCTCTGTCTGACCAATCTATAATCGGGTGGACAAAGGTTCTGTGTTTGTCTTTAAAACAGGATTCAACCATTTTTCTCTTGGTTCTCTTATAGCTCTCGGCCCATCGTATTCCAGTTAACACATATCGTCCAGCGCCGCCGCCCTCTTTTAACCGCTCACAGCAATATCTTATAAGCCTTGTAGGGGGCATCCGTTTTATTACGATTAATTGCCACATAGAATGGGCCGGCTTGTGAATTTCAACGTCCGGGTGAACTTGCTTAATATATTTTACAAGCTCGGGAGGATCTACAGTAGTCAAATTATAGTGAATATCATATTTTACTTTTGCCATTATTGTAAGTTGCTTTAGAACAATGCTATCTTTCCCTCCACTAAAAGCCAAATAATAGCCCTCTTTGGGTTCAAATTCTCTTATACGATCTATGGCTTTTTTTATTTTGTCATTATTATTATTATTAAATAATGTTAGGTCATTTAACCCCATAGTGCTCCTTTTAAAATAAATCGCCTTGTGATTCTTTTGGTTTTGGTAGCGTTCCCCATCTTCTTTCCAAATGAAATCTTTTATTTTCATCTACCATTCTTTTTTCAGCTATTTTATCCCATGTAGCTTTTCTCTGTTTTTCATCAAAAAATCCAGACATAAAAATTTCAAAATCACCGGAAGACATTGAATAATCACCGGGCGGAGGCGCTTCACATTTTGCAACTTCATACTCATACCACCACTCAGCAAGCCAATCCTGAGCCTCTATGATTTTTTCGTCCTTTACCAACTTCCGTAGAGTAGTCAAGTTGTGTAGAAGTTTTTCACAGTGGGTTTTGTAGTTCATTTTTTTATACCTTGTTTTTTATTCCCCATAGTGAACAATTTATTCTCAAATTTTTCTTTAATAAATAAACGTCCCTTGCATAGCAATAGTTATTAGTTAGCTCTTTTTCTGTCTCAAAATAATCCTTACTAAATAGATTGTGGACGCAGGTAGCACATGCCCTTTTTTCGGGATCAAGATAACACCTTTCTTCATGCTCCATGACTGATTTTTTCGTCTTTTTGTAGAAACCACAAAAGGAACATTGCCACGCTGTTACTTTTTTCATATTGTTACTCCTTTTTCGGCTCTATAAACGGGACAGCTAAAAGTGACCGCTTTTTATCTAACATTTCTATCATAATTGCATCAAACAAACCGCCAGGGAGGCTTTTAAGCATTTTATCTATAATTTTCTCAGCCTCTTCTTTGTATAGGTCAGACATGATTTGCAATGTTGAATTTTCAATTGTGGGTAGCTCAAGATAAAATACAATTGTTAATTGTGGCACTTCTTCCCCGCCCCTGGCTTTATAGCTAACAATTTTAATTTCTTTCATGGTTTTACTCCTTTATAATTTTTTCGGTAGTAATTCGCTCTACAATTTGATATTTTAGTTTAAATTTAATATCAATTGCCTCAATCCTTAGAAGTCTCAAGGTTTCAATGGCATCTTCTTTGTTTGGTTCTGTGTGTATATCCGTCCAGCCTTTATGCCTGCCCTGCTGAATTATATATTCAGCGTTGCTTAAAGCAATCATAATTTTACTCCTCAATTATTTCGGTTGTGGTGCGTTTGATAATGCGGAATTTATGACTTAAAAATTTACTTTCTTTGTCTTTTTTTAGTTTTTTAGCATATTCTAAAGTGATAAGTTTTTCTGAAACAGTATACCACACATCTCCGGGGTTAAAGTGTTGAATTATATACTCAACTTTCCCCTCCACTTCAAACAGCTTTTTGATTTCGGCTGCCGTAAAATCATTCTCTCTACAAAATCTTTTATGCTTATCCAAAAGTTCTATTAATTTATCAAGCCTATTCATTTTTCACCTCAAATTCATTTAAAACGGTAGTTCTTCCCATTCCGCAGGATCTTCGCAACTAATTAATCCCATGATCAATTTATTTTAAAGGAATCGGTTAATTTATTAATATGACCATCAATTTTTTTACTCTGTTTCGGAGAAATTTCACGCGTTTTCCTTATCTGAATGTCGGATTTAAGGGCTTTTAATGCTTGAGCCCTAGTCGCGGTTGGGTTATCGGAATACGCAAGCTCATGACCCCAACGGTTGGCAAACGGCAACAAATCAAGTCGTCCTTTTTTCTCTAATTTCATCTTGATTATATTAAATCCGGTCTGTCCAAAACCATCAAAAACATAAGCCTCAACCAAGCTTTTCACGTAATCAAGATCGGCCTGGGCCTGTAATTCTAAATCATCTGCTGTCTCACCGCGCATATCCGGAACTTTTGGAAAAAATCCGACCATCTGAACGTATTTCATGCAGTTTTTTTCGATGATTTCAAAGTCGATATCTTCACAGACTTCAAAATAGCCGTCAACTGCGGTAGGTGATATATCTTTGCCGGGAGTCAATTCATTGATTTTTACCATCAACTTATTAAATTTCTCAAAATCATTATTTCTTTTCATTTTTCATTTTCTCCTCATTTATCAAATTTGCTTCTCTATAGGTTTTATGCCATTTCGGTTCACTTTTTTCCTTTTCTTTAAAAATATCCTTGAGAATTAATTCCCAATATTTTATTTTATCGGCATTTTTGCTGCGTTCTCTCAATTTTCCGGGAGTTCCTATCTGAAAAAACCAGTGAAAGCCGTTTGTGTCGGGTTTTTCAGCTAAATAATTCTGGATTAAAATGACTTCCTCGATAGTTATTTTATCAATCTTTACCAGCTTTTCAATATCGGTTGCAAATTTAGTTTTATCGGTTTTTATAGATGGATAATATTTACTTGCCCTATCTATCCAAAAATCAGCCTGCTCTAGGTACCATGGTTCAATTTCTTTTTCTTCTTTAGTTTCTTTTTCACTTTCAATTGCACTTTCATCTTCAGAGTTCGTTATAACACCTGTTATAACAGAACCATAACGAACTTTCATTCCTTTTTTGCCCGATTGTGACTTTATTAATCTTAATTCTTCATCTCTAACCATTTTACGGGAATAAATAGCCCCATCGTCTCTCCTTGAAAAAACATCAAATTCTTCCATCTGTTTTAATGCTTTTTCAAACTCTGTTATATCAACACCTAACATTTTTGCTATAACAGGTGTTATAACACATTTTTTGTTTATTGTTAAATATCCCCGTTCAGTTGATTCCCACATAAAACCTAACATTTCAAACCAAAGCATCCTAACATCTAAATCTAAAGCCCTGATCTCTGGTGCTTTTCTCCAATCTCCGAAATAAAAAGGCATTGCTGGTAGGTCTTTTTTCTTATTCACATAACCCCCAAAAACGCAAAAAGCCAAGCTCTGAAATCGACAAACGCCCGACGAAAGGCGGCGGGATATACCCGCAATTCCAAAACTTGGCTTTAAATGTTTTTAAGGTCTTCGTCATTTGTTTGTCCTTTCTATTCTAAATATGAATAAATTTTCAGGCAAAAGCAAGCATTATTTTTTACTATACGGATTTCCGTTTGATATTTCCAAACGTATACGTAAATAACGGTTTTCCTCTAAAAGCTGAACCTTCTCCTTTTCCAGTTTTGTTATTATTTTGTTTTTTTCTTTAATGGTTCTGTGTAGCTCCATGGCTCTTTTCATTAATCTTTCGTCCGGGCCCGTCCCGTCCGGAGCTCCTAAATTTTGATTTTCTTCTACACGGAAATACTCTTTTTTGGCTTTTGGGTATTTATGAATATGAAGAATTTGAAAAGCTCCGCAATTGTCGCAATTAACTCTCATCCTGTCGGGTTTTTTTCTGTCTGGGGGAATTTTTTTGTTTTGTATAAGAATATCAGCACAACGTAGACACAGATTCATTGCCATAATTTCACTCCTTTTAATAAATAAAGAACCTTAAAAATCAAAAAGCAACCATTTTATTTTTTGGAAAAATTCTTGTTTAATTTTACAAAATAACTGTAGGCGCTTTTCCTTAAATCTAAAGGAAATCGGTCTATATGTTTTTCTATACCGTCAGCCTCTAAAGTTTTTTCGTCCTGACAGTGGGTTGTTTCATAGGTTTTGGGGTCAATTTTTCTGAATATCCGTTTCATTTTATTTCGTAGTCCACACAAACTTATAAATATAAATGCATCCATTTCTTTCATTTGACCTTTGGCAAGCTTTTCTTTGTAATCATCTATTAATACATTGTCTACTACTTCTATTAGCGTAAGAAATTCGAAACACTCAACTTCAATTTTAATCTTTTCCATTTGTTAACCTCAGATTTAACAATCGGGGCTCAACTTTGTAGCTACTTTGTAACTAATTATTTATCCCCCTTTTTTACCTCCATAGGAACAGTAACAAAATCCATTTCTGTTTGCTCTAAAACAGATTCATACAGTATAGCTTTTCCGTCTTTGTATTTTGCCGTGATAGCGCCTTTTACTGCTGGATATTGGGCCAGTTTTACCTTTACAGCCATGAAAATTTCCATAGTTCTGCGGTCTATAGGTTTAATCTTGATCTCAGCCGTAATGCTCCTCACAGCATCCAGATCGGTGTTTATATCGTTAATGTTTTCCATTACCCGGTCAAAAGCATCGTCCATCTGCTCTGCAAAGGCCCCTTGAAATAGGTCTACACACCGTTTCTCAGCTACACCACCATCATTTTGGTTTTCCATCTGTTTTGCTCCTTTCATTTTAGACAGCATTTTTTGTATTTTTTACCTGATCCGCATATACATGGATCGTTTCTACCGATTTTATTTTTTAGATAATCTTTTCTGTTTTTCAATTTCTGTCTGTTTGGGTTGTTCACATAATCCCTTATTAACCGAGCATATTCCGGGTCTGTTTTTTCGATAGGCTCTATCATGGTTTTTGATTCCAGATTTTTCCATTTAACGTGGGCATTTCAACCAACTCCCCACCAACATCCATTTGCTTTAAAAAGAACGGGGTTTTTGATATGCCACATTGATGTTTTAAATTACTAATCCAATCAATTTTTGTTTCCCGCCTCCGGCCTCCAGACTCACAACCACAGATCACCCAATCCAATAAATTATAATTGCTATCTGCGGTATGATAATCTCGATCAAGGTAATCATTTATGTTGATTGATCCAAGCATAGGCTCAACAGAAACAAAACGCTTGTGAGCCGGGATCTCCAATAGTTTAGGAATCCGCTCGTCTGCCGTTTCTTGATTCTCCACCGACACGCCAAACCAGACATTCGGAGGAAACCAACTTGAAACATAATGCATATATCTTAGAACATTTTCCGGTCTTTTGGTTAGAACTAAAAATGTGTGCATTTGCATCTTTCTCATCATTTGAAAAGCAACATCCAAGAAAAAAGCCGGTACATCATCATGGAACAAATCACCCATTGAACAAACAAATATTGATTTCGGTTTTTTCCACTTGTAGGGGGTCACGAGTCTGTCCTGATGTAAGACAATCCGGTTAAATTTCTTATCGTTTTCACTCCCGTCCCCCTTATGGCCAAACCGGCTTATTAGGCCCTGAGCGTAGCAATTCAGGCACCCATTTGATACTTTTGTGCACCCGGTTACCAGGTTAAGCGTTTCATCGCACCACGGAATTTTTGTGGCCATTTAAAAGCCCTCCGTTTTTTTCTGTTTTCAGTCTTGAGTTTTTTGCGCAAAAGTTTAATGTTTTTCACATACCGATTGCTTAATTCAAGCTGTTCATCAGCCAGGGACATGAAATTTAGCCATTTTTCCCGGTGATCCCTGGCGCGGTCTATGGCATTTGCAAGCATCAATTCATCATTGCTTTTCATAATAGCCTTAGATTTTAAAATGATGGGCGGTCAGGGTAATTTAAACGGCTGCTCTCGGTGCTAAAGGAGTAAATGCACCGCCGTTTCTGACCGCCCGACCTACTAAGCGGAGGGGGCAGCTACCATCAATTGAGCCCTCCAGAACAACCAACGCAACCACCACCACAGCCGCTTATATTAGATTTTTCTTTTCATCATACGACTCTACAGATTTACATTCCCGGAGCAAAATGCTGTGAGAATCACTTTTTTTATCATCTACCAGAAACCACATAACCTGAAAACCCTCGGACTCTAATTGTTTCTGAATGGCGCTTTTTTTCTTAGGATCCAAAAGACTTGCGTCGTCTATCATTCGGAATCTCAGCTCTGGGTTTAAAGTTACAGCTATTTTAGCAACAATCAATTCCAGCTCCCCACCAGAAAATCCATTTTCATTGATGTGGCGATCTTTTAAAGTTAACCCGCCTTTATCATCTACGCCCATGTCGGTGAATGGGAATTTAAAGGTTTTAAGATGGTCGATTTTTAGTTGTAGTTGCTTTTTTTGGAAATCTTTATTTGCATTCACAAGAGATTGAGCACTGGCTTTTTTCTCGGTGTCCTCATTCCAGGTTTTCCAGGTGGTGTATTTTTCATTGACCTCGCCAGCGGTTGAGATTTTTTTATTGACCTTTTCAATCTTTTTTGCCGGATTCTCAAAGGCTTCAACCTCTGAAATGTTTTTTTCTAGAGATTCTTTTATATCTTTTAATTTTAATTTTGCTTGACTTAGATCTTCTTCAAGGTCAGAGATTCTTTTGTTTTGTTTTCTTTCCTCCTGCCCAAGCTCAACCCCCACCTGTGCCAACTCTCGAATTTCGGTTCTCTTTTCAAGCAATTCCCCCAATTCAACAGCCAACTCGTCCGTTTTAACCTCATCCACTTTTTCCGGTTCGTCCCCCAGGTCGCCAAAATTCGAAAGATCCCGATTTAAAAGGGTGAATTCAGTTTTAAGTATGTCGATTTCCGTGTCAATTTTGTCGGTATTTATACCCAACAGCTGGGCCTGTTCCCGGGGTGAATGAGAACAGAATTGTTTCGTGCTCATCAATGCCACGTTAAACAGCCTTTCAAGCCATTCCTTATCTAAATCACTCCCCTCTGGGGCATGAAAAGAAATGTCGTTCCCGGATTTTGAAATGTGATTTTTTATAACTACATCAACACCCATCACAGAGTCCGTTAAAGTCCACTCTATATCGGCCGTTTTACCACTACCGCCGATGAATTGATACCTTTCCCCCACCAAACCACCCTGAACCTTTCCTATGCCTTTCAAACAAGCTAAAAACGATTTTATAAGGGTGGACTTGCCCGATCCGTTTTGACCGATAATGTCAATATTACCATCAGGAAACACGGCCTCAAAATGCGAATATCCCCCAAAGTTTTTCAGCTTTACTTTTGTAGCTTTCATTGTTTTTCTCCTTTTTTGTTTTTAATGTTATCTTGCTTTTACAAATACACGATATTGAGCGAAAACGTCATCAATCTGGTTGACCTCTCTTATTTCGCCTAACTCCAACAATCTATCTACATAAGCCATCATATCCCACGAATTACCACATATCCCTTTCAATGGAGCAAACATCGTAAATGCGCCCGAATCTTTCAGTAATCTTTTTGCTGTATCACGCACCTTTAGAAATTCTCGTTGCCCCTCTTCTGTAAAAATACGCTCCCTGTGGTCTTTGTATTTATACATTTTACCTCCGTTTAAATTAATAGGCGGTCGGCATACATACGATGTTTCGGGATTGGCTACCCTGGTTTCGCATCCCTGCTGCCATCAGGTCTTAACCATAGACATACCAATATACACCACGACCGCCTTTTAGCCTGCCAGCTATAAATTTAGCTGTTTGGGTTCGCCAGTTCGCTTATAGCCACCTCTAATTTATCCAGCCATTCGTATTTTACATCTTTCCAGGATTTTATTTCATATATATCAAACAGTTTTGCACAATTTTCCCCCAACCATTGAACCTGTTTGTCCTGGTTGTTGCCTACTTGTATCCTAAGTAGATTTGCTATATTGAATTTCCGTGTTCGTTTTTCTGATTCAGTCAGAGGCGGGGCATCTTTTTCCCCAGGGGTGTCCGGGCCCGCATCTGCTATATCTTTATCTGAAAACGGAGGGGCCCCGTTGTCTTCTTTTATTTTATCCTTAGCTATTTGGGTGCCGTCTGGTTTTTGCTTTTCGGTGAATTCTTCATCAATTACTTGCTGTTCGGTTGCCTCATATGCTTCTTTGGCGGCATCTTCCTCAGCCAATTTTGCCCCGGTAGAGGTTTCTGCTTCGTCTAAACTTTCCTCTATTTGTTCTTTAACTTTTTCCGGGTCTTCCCCTGCCGAGTTTTCAAACCCGGTTTTGTCGTGACCCCGCAGTTCCTCTGTAACAATCTCCATCTTAGTATCAAGTTTTACTTTTTTATCGTCCCTTTTCCCCCAATCCTCACTTTCATCGTAGGTGCCCCCAAATATACTGAATGCCGCCCTCAATGCCTGGGCCTCAGCAACTTTTGTAATCATAGTCACCGGCATTCTAGCCCATAGAGCTTTTCCGGTGTTATATTCATTTAAATTAACCCAAACAAAAACCGGGCGTTTCCGGTCTTTTACGTTCACCACACAATAAGCACCCTTTACGCTCCCCCTATCATCACCAATTCCCCATTTGTGATGAGGAACACCATCTATAACCTCAAAAGTGTCTTTGGTGTATACAGCACATGCGTAGTGCCCGTCATAGCCTTTCATTTCCAGGGCTTTTCTCCTGTAAAAATCTCTCCCCAGGAACACTTGGGCCGGCTTGTCTTTGTCATACTTAACAAGCCATATTTCCCGTAGTAAAGGATTTGCCTCTACCATCATCCCGTAGGCAAAATAAAAATCAAATTCTATTTCGCTGATTGGGTGCGTACTGGCCCCCGTGACCATCTTTTTAATCTTGTCTCTGTCTTTCCATACCTCCATGGTTTTTTTGTGAAATTCGCTCATTATTTGGGCCGCATTTTGCACGGTTGCGACTGCTTCCGTCTTTTTTGTTGCCATTTTTTTCTCCTTTTTTAGTTTATTCGAATATGGTTTTTGTTCGCCATGCATACTGACAAATACTTTCCCAATAACCACAGAAATTTTCACTACATTTCCAGTGCCCCACACTACAGGGATTAAAAATACCCGCTTTCATAGAATCGGCAAAAACCTGTAGCCGGTTCCTGATACGCTGGAAATCGGCTTTGTCCCTGGTAGAATGGAAAGGGACACAATTAACACCCTTTTTCAAGTCAATCAGGTAATCCAATCTCACTTTTGGAATTATACCATCATTGTTAATGGATTCCGCCATAGCATACGTAGAAAGTTGCGTAGAAAGATCGGCTATATCTTTTTGTGGGGTTTTAGCAGTTGTTTTAGTATCGGCAATTATGTTTATTTGCTCCATTTCGTCCCGGTCTACAATATCAACGGAACCGACAATCCTATATGGATATCCGTCCCATTTTAAAATCCATTGCCACTGAACCCGTATAGGGTTTATCTTTGGAGCAAAATTTTCGTAGTGGGCCTTGGCCATCCGGACAGCTTTATCAATTGTAGCCCCCCTTACCGCATCCCTACCCATATCGCGTTCACACTCCCCTGCTTTGCCTGTTTTCAGAAAAACCTCTACCTCAAAAGCTTTTTTTACCGAATCCCTGGCTATAGATTCTACTTTTTCCAGGGGCAGCAAATCCATAAAATGCATTTTTTGGATCATATTTGCAGTTACGCTGTCGTCTACGGCAGATCCTACAATTAAAGCAGTGCTTTTCGGTGTAGGGATTTCCTCTATGACTGATAACCGGAAATCTTCACCGCACTGAAAATATCTCTCAAGTGAGCTATTATGAACCTGTTTTTTGGGGAGAATCCGGCCCTTGTCAGCCCGAATTTTCTTGATTATTTCGTCTGTAGTAGGTATAGAGTAGTTCATTTTTCTCCTTTCAGTAAAGATGGTTATTTTATTTGATTTTGTCAAGACTTTTTTTACGTTTTTTTGGTTTTCTTAGGATTGTTTCAAGCTCCCATTCATTGGTTACTATGTCCGGGTAAATGTGCCGGGTTCCCTTGACTAAATTAACCGTTGTTTTGTATTTTCCTGTCCACATTCGGCCCCTCACGTATATGGCAAAACCTACATGGGCCCAATCTTTAATGTTTTTAATGTGTACTCGGAAATGCCTTTTTGCATAGGCCAAATCTTGCCCTTTACAGGAATTGAATGTTCCTGTATACGGCTCCCAGCCCCGTTCAAATTTAGGGTCATTCCCCCACAACTGATAGTCAAGGCTCTGTTCCCCCAGGGGGAGATTTGTAGATGTTTTTTTTGTTTTTAAATTCAAATGAGATGTATCATTTTTCCCTCTGGTCATAAATCCCCCTCTTGTCTCAGGTCTACAAGTATATTCCTGGCCCAATTTCTTTGTGAGATTACCAAATCAGAAAAAGACGTTTTCTCTATGCTTTTTATGAAATTCCGGGCCGCCTGCCAATATCTTCTGCTTTTTTCTGTAGCTGAATGTTCAGACAAATTCTCTAATTTTATTAAAATGTATTCGTCTATACCCAACCTTTCCCAGCTATTATTGTTCATTTTTTCACCATCCTTTTGCTTCTAAATTTTAAACAGCTCTCACAGGTTACAGAGTTCCAATTAGCGCTGCCTGCCGTATAACTATTTTTACCATAACCATAATTAGTAATCCCACATGAAGTTATGGGAAACAATTTCTTGCTTGTTTTGTGAATTTTAGCCATTATCCACCATCCTTTTAAATTTATTTATTTCTGACTGTAGGTATATTATTAATAGGGTGTAGTCGTGTTTGGTTTTCTGGTTTCTCCGCAACTCAAGGCTGAATAATCTACCGGGCCATTTCTTTTCTAACCATTTTACATAGTCTGTAGGGAATTGTTTTAACCAAATTATATGGCAATATCGGCAGAGGCAGATCCCGTTTTCTTCATCAAAGCGTAAATTCCAATTTGTGCTCGATATAATATGATGGGCTTGCATTATATGTTCTGATCTGCAATGTTCGCATACATAACCAGCGCGGAGCTTAACCAGCACTTTCCAAAGCTCTAAACAGTGTTTCGTGGGGCTGTAGTGCTTTATTTTCACTTTAGCCTCAATGATTTTTTACATTTATCCAACGATCAAACTTGTCACCGCGTTCATCTTTAACTTTGCACCAAATAACGCCATGTGCTTCTTGGTTAAGAACTTTTATAACCGTCCCGGCAAATTCCAAGTTTTCGCAAGTTATCGGATCTTCATAAACCTTTACAGTATCGCCTTTTTTAATCATTTGATCCTCTCAAATTTAATTACCCAGACATGAGGGTCTTTGTCCCAACCAAAACCGCGTTTTCTATTAAGGCATTGCCATAGTGCGGAGAAGTTTTCTCTTGCGGATATTATCGGCGATGATTTCAGCCCCTCTGCTTTAGCTCCGGCTTCTGTGATTTCCTGCACTCTCTCAACCCCAATTTCCTTGATTTCAAGTTTTATCCGGCTGAGTTTCTTCGGCATGTGGATTGAGGGTTTCCACTTACCTGCACGACATTTCACTTCATCACAATCAGCCCTGTAAAGGACTTCTAAGCCTCCATCAAAGTATAATGTAATATCAAATGCTTCCCGGACATAAAGGATATCGCCGGGCTTGCCGTAGGGACACTCAGATACGATATTTGCACCCCAGGGACGTTTTATTATCACCCTCCGCGTTTCCGTTTTCCTATCATCTAAAATAGCTCTCACCATTTCAGAGGAAAACAGTATCGGGCGCTCTGCTGGTTTTTTATCTATGGTCATTTTATTAATCCTTTTTTCGTCCATTTTATTACTATACCGTCAAGGTATTCTTTTACATGCTTTGATGCCCCGAAATGCCCCTTGCTACGGCCCTTATTGTTAATTATGAGATAAATCAATTGCCGGGAAGTCCTGAACTTCTCAGCAATCTGCTGCTGGTTTTTTCCCTCCAATTCCAGTGCTCTTTTGTATCTTTCTGCTTTGTCCAATGGTTTTCCCTCTCATTTTATGATCGTCCGTTTTAACTGAGCAAAACTGCCCCAAACGGGCTATTCAGAGACTTCCCTTTCCATTAATTCGTCCGATTTGTTCTCACCCAAAAACCGCTTCCAGGTTCGCTTTTCAATGTGAAATTTGGCCCCGTTGAACGTCATGGTTTTTAATTTCCCCATAGGGACATTCGCAAGGGAAATATTTCCGCTGTTTGTGCATACATCGTAGGTAGTAATAATAAATTCACTCATTTTGCCCCTCAATATTCTGACGGTAGCAAAAGCACACCATCTGTATAATACAATTTGATTTCGTCTAAAGGAAAACTTGTGTAGGGAATCTCTTGCCTTACTCTGTTCGGCTCACCTTTGTCCTCTTGCATAGTCAAAACACAAGATTTATCCGGATTAACTTTTAATTTCCATATCTGGAAAGGAAACGCCTTTATTGTTTTGGTCTGCCTGCTGGATATGACAGCAATCAGCCAAAAGCATTCAGTCTTTTCAGCTAAATACCTTACTCCATCAGTGTAATTGCCAGCCCCGAACAAAAGCGGGTAGTAATTTTCTGTCCCTTGAAACATCGCCAAATCTTCTTTTAGCCCCATTGTTCCCCCTCTCCGGATATCGGCGGTTCCATAATGTCGTATAGGCTGGCTTTGAGTTCTAAGATTGTTTGGGCCTGGGCAATTACAACCTGCTCTATGGCCTTTTTTTCGTTTTTCGTCTTTTCGGCCTTAATTCTCCAATCGTTTCTATCTTCTCTTGCGTGTGCATAGCTATCTTCTACTGATTTCCGCAATATTGCTGCCTTGTCGGCATCTACAACCATTTTTTCCTGTAGTTTTCCGTAATCCCTAACCATTATATCAAGCTCCCCTACGTGCTTTTCCTGTAGATCGTTGTATAGTCCTTTTAAAACTTGAATTTCCTTTTCGGCATTATTCAAAAGTGCTGAACTTTGCCGGGCCTCTTTTCTTTCAGGAAAAAGATTTTCCAAATATTCGGCCCACCTTTTAGCACTATAGGCCACTAAGAAATACGAATAAAAATCTTCCATGTGTAGCAGATAGTTACCGGCCAGGACATTCTGCTCAGTCCCGGAACCCATAAAATAATCCTGTAGGTCAGCAACCATACCGTTAATATCTTTTCCGTTGCTCTGCAGGGCCAGCAAAGATGCTACATGATCTTGCATTTCTTTCCATGTAGTGTTTTTGGTAGTCATCATCTGTTTGTTCGGGGTGTCTTTTTTCATCAGTCTACTCCTTTTTAGTTTTTGTCTGTCATAAAGATGCATATTTATTCTGATCTTGTCAAGACTTTTTTTACATTGATACTCGATTTTTTATTGGTAAGATAATAATAAACGGATCCCTGGTAGTCTCTCCCGTCTACCCTCCGGGGGCCCTGCCAGCTACGGAATATTTTTGGATCTGCTTTCATCCAGTAGTGCACCCAAATTTCCAAATGAGCACGGATATTAAAATCGAACAATAGCTTTTTGTTTAGAATTTCATCCAGTACCATCCCCTCTGCTTTGATTTCAAGCATTCTTATAGGGGTTTTTGCCCAGGGGCTATTCTTTTTCATTTTGGCACCTCAATTTTCGCGATATAGGAAAAATCACAAAAGGATATTGCATGTATAATTTTAAAGCCGTCTATAAGCTTTTCGTCCTCTCTGATTTCTGGTTTTTCATCATCACAATAAACGTCCTGTAGAGTAGTCAATCGGGCCTTGAGTCCATCCATTTCCCCGGTAAATTTCTCTACAAAATCAATCTTGTTTAAAACGTGGTCGATTAAATAAATTTTTGCTGTCATTTTACTACTCCTTTTTTCTGTATCTATTTTTTGATGTATCCCCTGGTATCACAGAGAGCACAGGGCGTTTCATCTTCACAGTCATCCTCACAATTACAGAAAAAATACCCAGCCCCCTCACAAGCCGGACATTCTTTTATTTCGCATATCTTACCGTCAATATATTGCTTGTGTTCCTGGTCTGGCATGTTGCATCACTCTCCTTTTCGCCCCCGTTAATTCTTCGGTAATTTAGTTAGACAACACGCGGTCTAATCGTATTTTCAAAAGGGAAAACCGATTTAAAATCACCGCTTTATAATAAATCTTTTTGCGCGGACGGTTTATAATATCAAAAACTATCCCCCGTAATTGATGAATTAATGTCGGTTTTTCACAATCGACAATGTATTCATTAAAATCATTGAATTTTTTTAGATATTCGTCTGTTCTGCTATCTACCCACCCATCTTGGTAGATAGAACAAATAGAATTTTCAAGCAACTCAAATAAATTATCAAATTCTTGTTCTACCCCCTCAGGTAAAAAATAATCGTTGTCGAATTTCCTATGATACCATCTCATTTCATTCTCCTTTTTTGTTTGTCCCTGTTAACTATTATTAATATCGGCATAATATCTGATTTTGTCAAGACTTTTTTTACTTTGTAGACAAAAAAATTAATTCATGCGAGACGAATTTTAACTAATAGATCGGCAGGTTTTCGAAAAACTTTAAAAAAAAGAAATCTGCCGCTAAAAACGACCACAAATCGACAGAACTCGAAAAACACCCCAAAATTTGAGCACAAAACAGCCTGCTTTTTGGCAGAAAACGCAAAAGTTTTTAAAAGGAAAAAAGGTTTTAATATTTTTTGTATTTTTTAAAAGTCCAGAAAAGTTTTTCAGCTTTTAATTTTTTCGTGAAATTTGAAAAGTGAAGTTTTGTTTTTAGACTTTTGATTTTCCGATAAAAATTTAAAACCTTTTTCTTTTATTTTGGATCTTGGAATTTTGGCAAAAAATCAAAAGTCGGATTTTGTTTTTTAGTTCTTAGGTTTTTGGGAATATTTGAAAAGTTGAATTTTGATTTCAAGGTTTTGGAATTTTGACTTTTTTTGAAAAGCTCAAAATTTATTTTTAGGTTTTTCTTTTTTGGCTAAAAATCGGCCAATTTCGTGCTCAGAAACGGGCTTAAAATCTGAGAAGTTGCGATTTTTACATAAAAAGGCTGGCAGATTTATTTTTTTGAATAAAAAAAGGGCGGTGACAAGCCGCCCCTTTAAAGGAGTAAAATGAAAAAAGCTGTTACTGTTATGGTATTTTTAATATAGGGAATTGTTTACTTTAAGTCAACTATTCTTTTTTTAGATCGTCCAGCTTTTCCAATATCTGAACATTTTGTTGCTTTATGGCCCCAATCTCACTTTTTATCACATTGACTACAGAAACCAGGCCCCCCTCATTGGATTCTCCATACAATATTTTCTCAACCCGCTTGTCAGCGGCCTCCAAATTTTCAACCCTGCGGTCTACGTCCTCTGCTCGGTGTTCCATAGATTGCTCTATGGCATCAACCTTGCTTTTTATGGTTGCCTTTGCCTGGCCGGATTCATCTGCTCTATCCGAAATCAGAAAAAACAGCCCCAGGGCCGTTGCCACTACAGTTATCGAAATGCCGCCAAAAATCCTTTTTACTCTACCGTTCTTAGGGTCAGCCATAACGTTATCTCCCGAAAAGTCCGTCAAAAAAAGCGGTTGTTTTCCGCACCCAATTCCAGTTGTAAATTAGCCCGAAAAGTCTATGTGCCGGGGATTTGTATTCCGGTTTGAATCTTTTAACTATATGTTGAACCACATCATCCAGGAACAGCCATTGACCGATAAGAATAAGCGGGATTGCTACCCATAAATACACCCAAATAAAAAGGAATCCCAATATGGACAAAAAGAGCCCCAGATAGGCATGATGGACACCTTTAAAATCATTCATATTATTTCACCTTTTGAGGCTTGACCGGCTTTTTGCGTTTATCGAATGATAAATTAGCTCCATCTAAATTACCGTAAAAATCTTTCATATCGATATTAGTCAATCCGTGATTGTCCAGAAGATTAGAATTTGCCTCGGTAATCCCTACATTCGGCGTTATCACATATTCAGCCCAAACGACACCCTCTGGCTCCTTTTTATTCTTACCAGTCTTATCCCATGCAAATAGCTTGAAACCGCCAAACCAGAATAGCGAACTGTCGTAAATCATATAACAAACGGCATCGGAGCCGAAGTCTTCTTGTAGTGGAACCCGAAACCAGTATCCATCACCAGGAACTTGCTTTTTCAGAATATTAGCTTTTTCCAGAGCCTTGAGAACCGCTTCATTGTTGAATTGCGGTAAATCGAACAATTTGAGCATACCGTTAATTTGGCTCGTATGGTCTACCGGCCCGGAAAGCGTTATTGATTCGTAGAACTTATTTTTTATCTTTCCCGTTTTTATCTTTACTTGGGCGCTGGTAGACGCTGGAAGTGTCAATATTAATGCGAAAACCGCAATCAAAAAGCTCTTTATAGTTGAGTTTCCCACTGTCATATCCTTTCTGTAATTCTATATTTGCTCGGTCGATTCCTTTATTTATCCCGTCAAGCGTACCAACATGAACCGCGTTTTTGATGATCTCTTTGCGGTAGCTGGTTTCCCAGGTTTCTAACTGAATTTTGAGTTTAGCGTTTTCCTGAAGCGCGATTTCGAGCTGTTGAGCCGGGTTTGCTTTTTGTTGGCTGATTAAACTCCCGACTGATAAGCCAATAGCTAAAATTACCAAACACAAACACATAAACCAAAAGTTACTTTTCATTTCAACCTCCGTTTTTAGTTAATAAATTTTATCTAATTTAAACCGAAAAACGGTAAGAATCAATATTAATGTGATGCATTGGCAATAGATGTATATTCCAATTCCACCAATGTAATAATCCCTAATCCCGAATATGATCCACCACCACCGGCCTCGCCAGTTACGTCCCGATCAATCTGCATATATAAGATATCGCCTGCGGTAAGCGGTTGATTGCCCCCCGTATAGACGATTACAATAACCGTCTGATAAGTTTCTTTGTCTGTCTCACTAGCCCCGCCCGTGAATGTGGTTGTAGCAGTAACCAAGGTTCCATTGTCGACAGCTTCACCAATCGCAACGCTCCGGTAATGTGAATCCCACTTGACTTTCTCTGTGTTCGCTACAGCGTCACCACTCGTCCCATGCCAATGAATATTGAAATTCATGTTACTTGCGCCATCCCAATCTGAAGGAATATCGAACTCAACATAAATAGCTTGATTGTCGGCATCAAAGCCGAGTCCTCGTGAGGTTCCTATAGTCGTTGCTGCCGGTGCGTTTGGGCCTAGAACTGCCGCGCCTATATCCAAATCGAGATGACGGGTGTAGCTGGCGAAGACGGGAGCGAACCCAAATTGAACCGATCCATCCGTATTTAAAACCAACTGATTAATGCTCAACACACCATTGTTCGCAACATTCAGCACCATCTTTGCATCTTCGTTTCCATTTGTCCATGTGCTGGTTGCGATGGTTTCGATCTTGCCGACTATTTCATCGGCTAAGGCCGTATCGTCATCACCGAAAAACTGAATCTCAGCTATTGAAGTTCCATCGACTATGGCAGTCGCATTTGTTTTTCTAAGTTGAACATCTCCATCATTTTCCAGAAACAACCGATAGAGATCATTTGTGCCTAAAGTCAAACTGGCATTTTGTCTGTTCACGAAAGTAATATCTGAATTGCTTGCAGCCGCACTTCCAAGATACCAAAGTTGGTCTTCAGGGGCTCCAGACCCATCTGAATCATAACCGGTAATAAAGACATTAGCCGTTATATCATCAGCTGGAGTTTGAATAATTATTTGTCCAGCGGGACCAGTTCCAACTGCTCCTGGAGGAATTGCTTTCAAGTGAAATGCAGAGCTTGGAGAGCCTGCACCGACACTCAAGCTAACATCACTCGTCAATGTGCTTGCAGTCAACGGCATGTCGAAGTCAAAGCCTGCTGATTGTGTCGTGGTTGCTGTCCAGAGTCCGGCTGTAGGATCGGCAACGGCAGCGTAATTAATCGTAAACGCCTCGGTTGTGAATGCCGTTCCATCATTATCAGCGTCGGCTGTTATAGTTAAACTTGGGTCTTGAGTATCAATGGCTGTAGTGGCACCAATTGATAAATTGCCATCTTTATCAATTCGCATTTTCTCGGTTTCCGTTCCTGCTGAAACAGTGTTAAAAACCATATATCCATCCTCAGTTCCCGCACTAACTATAGTTGTTTGTGCGTAGACTTTAATCGCAGCTAAAGTTCCGCTTGCGTGTAAATCAGACCCTTGAAAATCAAGCCAAGCAACAATTTGATCAGCATCTATAGAATTATCCAATTCAATTAATCTAACAAGACCTCCACCACCAGTTCTGTTACCAATAAAATTCATTGCCGTTACGCCATTATCAAATATATACTCAGACGCATCAACAAAAAGCATTTCATCGGCTGTATTTCCGGTAATCTCCATTAAATCGCCATCTGATACTATGATTTTATATGCTCCGGTTGTGCCTCCATTTGCACCGGTAGTCATTGTAGACAGAGCGACCACTGTGGCATCACTCGTAACCGTAGAAGCAGTGAAAGCTGCATTACTGTCAATTCGCGCAGTATCACCTCCGGCAGAACCGTATTGAAAAACGTAAATACCGGCAGCATTGGAATTGTTGGCTTTGAAACCGTTCGGGTTAAATATCATAGAGTCATTAGCGGTGTTGAATATCTTAAATGATGTTCCGATCAGCATTTCAACGAGCATGCTTGCTTCAATGCTAGTCGGGATCTCAATTATCAACGAGTCAGCCGGTGATCCAATCACAATACCGTTGCCATCGAAAGTTATGCCGGTAATGCCACCACCAATGCCAAACCTCCCGGCCTGACCTAATACCGTGGAGGAAAGCAGTAAGAAACTTATAATTATAAGAGTGAGAACTTTCAGGATTTTCATAGCAAAACCCCCCTTTTATTTTAAGATATTAATGAATAAGCATAATTACCTGTTCGCTGGTATCGGCATCGCTTTTACAGGTTTTTTGAACCAAAAGCTCTATACCAAAGGCCGGGCCAAAAACAGTCAAAACAAAAGGCCCGTGCCATGTATCAGCTGTCCAATCCAATTGATTAACTACAACCGTAGATGTTTGATCCCCCCGGGTGCCGTCAAAATTTAGCTCATAGGCGGTTATCTTTAATGAATCGGTTGCATTTATTTGGTTTCCGGCCGCTGTAGTATCTCCTCTAGTCCAAACCCTATAGAAACCGGGATCCCAAAAAGTTCCCCTATCGGTTGTTATAGCAAATCTTGAATCAGTAACAGATCCAATTGTAGCAGGATTAGCCGGGTTACGGGGAAACATAAACTTGACAGAAACGGCATTGCCAGAATCCAATTGAACCTTAGTCATAAAATAATTTTGCTGGAAATTTGGGTTTTCCTGGGCCCAAATCAGTCCAGGGATAAGAAACATTACAACTACAAAAAGAATGATTAATTTTTTCATGGGGTGCCCCCTTTTTAGTTTTGGCTTAAATATAGTCACGTTTTTTTGTTAAAACAATTATATTTCCTCTATAACGGTAATTTTGTCGCTACTGTATACCTGGAAGTCCTTATCGGTTACGCCGCCCTGAACGCCCTGTTTTCTCACTAGAAACTCATTTCCGTCCCCATCAATATCCATATAAAAGGGTAGGAAATTATTGCAAACCGTTTCTATCCAAGTTAATAAATTGCCCTTGTGGGTTTCCTCTATGTCTTCCCAATTAAAAGACCAAACCCGTTTATTGGCCCCGTTTTTATTGGCAAAGCTTTGACCGCCCTTAGTGCTCCTGAGCCCTACATTGCTTAACCGGCCCTGAAACATTGACCAATTATGCCTGACCGTATGGCTTAATTTTGTGCCTAATAATATGATGGCAAATTGTAAATTGATTAAATCGCCTGCCGCATCATCATCAAAAACGAGCCTCCAATATCTGAAATTTTGAGCACTAAAAGATATTGCTTTATCTGTCAACAAATTAACCCCGATTAATTCATTAGAAAATGCAGTTGTGGGCGCACCCCAAGCATCAGAAGTATGACACTCTAAAGTTAACTGAACCACGCCATCCGAAGTCGCCAAATAGTTCCCCAGCATAATAGAATCACAACTCCGGGCCACCCCCAAATCTATTACAAGATTAGCACCAGGAACGCCAAGACTAGTGTCTTTAAAAAACGTATTTTTATTTCGGTTCTTTAAATTCTCAACGGTAAAGTCGGTATCTTCCGTAGCTGAATATGCTAGGGTTGCATCTTCAATTCCATCGTAATAAAAAATAGGATTTGCCATTTAGCCCTCTACAATTCGATTGCTTTTATTCTATAGGTCATTGTATCAATTCTTCTGATACCTATCACCTCAAATTTTACATTCAACCAGCTTTCTCCCCCCAGCTTTAACCAGGAATCCATTACGGTATGGTCAAATTCTATTATGCTTGATATCTTGATATCAGAGGCATTCAGGCCGGTGCTGAAGTCAATAATCCACCTGGGTCTACGGTAGTAGTCAAATAAATGATTCCTGAGATTAATAGCTGTTGTGCTGTCAATGATCATATCGGCATCGACAATGACTTCTTTGTTTGTGCGGAATCTCCAGGCCGATTGTATTGCTAAATCTTCCCTCTCGGAGTCGCCATCGCTCGAATCAACCAAGAGAATATCAATTCTTTCATTATCACCGTGTGTCCTGGCTTTGCTCGAATGAACGCCCCTCTCAACGGTTAGGGTGTTTGTAGCAATCCCGGTAACGGTCATTATTTCATCCCCGATAAAAGCCTCTTTTCGGGTTGTTGTGTTAAAGTCTGTTCCATCGTCAACATCAACGGCGGGTTCTGAATCGTCTAAGTCTTCATTCAATAGAGATCCGGAAAATTCTCTTTCACATTTTATCCAGGCTTCGGCCATCATTTCACCATTAGCAGGGTTTTTCCTGTAATTTACCCGGACATTATTTAAGACATCGTTGAGGGGGGTTTTGTCAATGCTTAAATTAAAGATATTAGAGTCTTTATCGAATTTGTAGTCATCGTATAGAGCGACAGGAGCCCTTTTGATGCTAATATCATCAATATAAATTAAAGCTCCTGCTACCGCCCCGCTTCTTTTTAACTCTAACACAAAAGCGGTTCCAGCCCCTTCAGTGGTGAAGTCTATAGAAAACTTTTTCCACGTCAAAGAAGCGGCGGGTGTAAACGAAGTCGGGTTCGCAGCAAAAGTTCCATCTGGTTGCAAATAATTACCCGATGTAGTATTCTGTAGAGCTATCGCAATAGAAGTAGTTAAGACAGACGATCTATAATAAAAAACAAGCGTGTATTTTGTGCTAATCAAAAGAGTTGGATTCGGGCTTTGAATTATCGCGGCATAGTTTCCAGATCCATCAAGGGTAAATTTAGCAGAATGATTACCGCCGTGAACGATTGTAGTCTCATCGGTAACGGTTGATGTCCCACTATTAGCCTCTGTCCAGCTTGTAAAATCATCAGCACCGTCTAAACTTTCAAGACTCCCGTTTGTTAGAATCTCTGGATAGGTTGCTTGATTAACCGATATTTCATATTCCCCAGCATCGTTTTTAAACATCCGGGATTTTGACTGCATTAAAATATTTTCAATATGTTCTTTGGCTGTTCTTAAATCTACTATAACGCCAGCGATTTCCCACCCCGACAAAAGGGTAAAAGCAAGATCAAAAGAAGCTGTATTGATCTTAGAGGTCGGAATTGCTAATTCGTTCCTCAAAATCCATTCAATCGCATGGGGAAACGACTCGATCAAATCGCCAGAAGATATTCCACCGACAGAACGGCCATTTTCGGTAATCCAGGAGCCATATTCAACGCCATCAATCCCAATACAATGTAAAGCCATAGGCGACTCGATTACTCTGTCGGCCATAAGAGCAAAGGCTGTCCCCATACCCCTAAGCAGTGATCCCTTTTTTTGCTTTAAAAATTTTGCTGTATTTAAAAACCTCTGCCTTTGCACCCAAGGGGAAATTATTTCTATATTATCAACGATTAAATACATAAACGAAACATCGAAAGTATATCCTGGTTGACATTCGACATAAAATTCATAAGATCCTAATTCATCCCACGTCCAAGTATTATTTTCATCGGCCTGGGCGCCATCGTTTCCGTGAGCGGTTTTGTCAGTTGCAAGAGGATACTCGGCCCCACCGTTTGTAACGAGATTGGCAGCTGTTTCCGTTATTCCATTTGAAGATCCGCCATTTCCGCCATCATAGCCCTCATTGAAATATTTCATAATAGATGCAACGCCGGGGGCGCCGGTAACATTATTAACAATTATTTTTAGTGTTAAATTTGCCGCCGTCCAATCTTTTATCCTGCCCAAATGTGGCAATGATCCAATTTTTAATGATAATATATCACCCCCGGTCATGCTTACAGCCGTTGAAGCATTTCTATCGGTAGCGTTTTCCCAATTAGGTGCATCGTTTAAAGCCCCCTCCATTTGGGGGAATATCTCAATTCTACCAGCGATAGGCTCGTTAAATTCTATAAAAGCACCCGCTGAACTATTGCTATAGGTTTTATTCGGCACTGTAATTGTCATCCAGGAGCTTACTTCATCAACCCACCTCAAAATTGGGTTAGTTGCCCCCAGGGAATCTGTTTTTATTAGATGCCTCGATATTTCGAACCTGAGAGTGTTTTTATTAGTTAGAACCATTGGCGCAAAAGGGTCGTCCTCGTTGTAAAATGTATCCCCAAACGGATTAGGAACAGGAGAAAAACGCCCAAACGGGACAGGTATGACCTTTCCAAGGTTTTGTTTTGGTGCAGATGCAAAGTCCACAGCATTTATTTTGTCTTTTGGGATAACTAAGTCAAGACTACTATACTCCTGAAGTAACTGCACCTGAATATCGTCAACATCGAATCCCCGAATCCTAACCTCACCCTCGAATATCTGCTCTGCATCTGAGCCGAAAGTCAACCCCTCAAATATCTGGTATACCCTGGCCGGTCTAAAATCTATATCATAAAAATTAAACAAATCGCTGAATTTATCCCCGTGGGTATCTGATAACATGAATTGCAATTTCTGATTAGCAATAACTATATTAACATCACCTACAGAACTCAACCCCGCGCCCGGGCTCCTGTCCGTGTCTATGTCCCCCCAATCAATGACAATCCCCTCATATAAATTCGTATACGTGACGTATTCATCGCTTAAATATAGAGTACGATCGACCAAATCAATCTCCAACAAAAATTTGCCTTTGGTATGATTTTTCCTTGATTTTAATTTGTAGTTAGCTGAGGACATTAGTATTTCCCCATTTCCATATCTTCAAACATTACCTCCGCCCCGAATTCCCGCATAAAGGAGCGAAAAGCAGCCCTACTCATTATTACCCGGTCAGAGTCCGAAAAAACATTTACAACTTTTGAACTGCTGCCTTTGGGCGTTATATTGAAATCCTCTCCTGGGGTAGCCATGCCCCAATAAGGCCTTTCCTGACTCCCCTGCCCCGGAAAAGTGCCAGAATCCCCATGTTGTGCTTTAAAAACCGGGGCCCCAAAGCCTATATTGAAACCTGCAGCAGCACCACCCGGGCCCAAAAAAGAACCGATTCCAGCACCAATCAGCCCTAATAGCGCCCTTGATGCTAATTGCCTCAAAATGCCCTCTAAAACCTCTTTTAGATTTTCACCCTGAACCACAGCCCTTGCCAATGCGGGCCCGAATTCATTTAGAATGACAAAAGCCTTGTTTTCTGCTAAGATTTGTTCTGCAGTTAAGTCTTTTATATCATTTCGTAGTTCAAATTCTTTTTCTTCTTCAAAATTAGCCAATTTGTAGAGGTCTAATTTTTTTTCCCATTCAGTCCTTTCGTCTATCAGTATTGCATTAATCCTTTCCCGTTCCGCTATCATCAATTCCTGGGAATCTAAATTGCTTCGGTTTGCATCGGAGGTCATTTGCCACAATTCGTTTCTAATTTCAAGTTCTTTTTCTGCCCCTTTTGTCGTTCTGTCCTGGCTATCGGCCTGGCTTTTCATCAAGCTTTCTACGGTTTTTTCAGCAATTTCTTTTTGGGCGATCAGTGCTACGTATTTTGTAGCCCCCTCAAAAATCCTTTGTAGTGATCTTTCTTGCAATCTCAGGGCTATAAGGGTTTCATCTTCCTCTTTTGTTCCTTTGTTAATTTCCTCTACTATTTCGGTTTGTAGTGCAATCCTTTCTTTTGCTAAGTCTTGAATTTCCGTTTGAAGTGCTGAAATATCCTTTGTTTCTTTTACCTGCTTTATGAGTTCCTCTGTGCTCTGTCGGGCCAGTTTATTAATTTCGGTAAATTCCACCCTTTGCAAAACCAGCCATTCAGTCCCAACGACTTCCCGCTGTTTGGTTTGCTCTATGGCGAAATCGGTTATTTCTTTTTCAATATTGGCCTGGTCGCCCAAAAGCTTATTAATCTCTACCTGGGTTCTCAACCTCTTAATTAACTCGGTGTCACCCCCAATTTTTTCCAGTTTATCTACAGCCCTTTCAAGCTCTGTAGACATTAATGATTCAAGGAACTTATTATATACGCTGGTTGCTTCTGTTACTATGGGGAGTAATTTGGTTCCGATTTTAGCAGCAAGATTTTCGGTGTTTGCAGCAGCAATCCTTTGCTGATTAGCTAATTCTTCATTGGTGTTAGCAAAATCGCCTGCAAATTTATCTGTTTGACTGAACATTAATTCAAGCCGCACCAGGCGCTTTTCTTGCTCACTCATTTTCTCTACGGAATCTGTGATGCCTTTGGAAAGTAGGAAGTGTTGCATTGCGGCGTTCGTTACATCGCCGGTATACCGCCTGATTGCCTCAGTTTCACCCCTCAAAGCCTGATTCATAGCTGATAGGGCATCCTGGACGGTCGTATTCATAACAGAGGCCATATCTGCTGCCCTGACGGCTATAAGATTGGTTTTCTGTGCCACTACGTCCATGGCAAGCCCGGAATCTTTCAGCAGAGCACCAGTAACGGCTGACAGTTGGTTAAAGTCAGCAGTAGCTAAACCTGTAGCCCTGGCTGAATTCTCCCCAAATTTTAATACAGTTTCGGCCCCCTCAGCAAAAACCACATTTACAGCATTAACTGATTCTCTTAAATCAGATGAGGATTTTATGGCCTTGACCGTCCCGGCGCTTATAGCTGCTACCGAAAAAAAGCCCGCAAGAGAAGCACCTAACTTCTTAAAAGTCTTGTCAAGTTTACCACCCTCTTTGTCTACCTTGTTAAGCTTTTTACTGGCCTCATCCCGGGCCCTGATCAAGATATCTACAATATTTCTACGTGCCATTTATATCCCCCCAAAAAGGTTCTCTATTTCTTTTTAGTGCCTTTTTTCCTGTTTGTAGTCCTGGAAACCACTTTTAGGTTCCTGGGGTTATTTGTGCCCCCCTTTGAAAGTGGGTTTTTGTGGTCAACTTCACGGGGATCACCAACTTTCAAACCCATTTTTCTCCGGGCCTGATTTCTCATAGTGCGTTTTTTCCTCTCTGATGCTTTGCTATGATATTCCCGGTATTCCTTTTTGTAGTCCCGTTTTTTATCTTTTGCCACTCGTAGCCCCTTTCGGCTTTTCAGCTAACAAAAATAGCTCATTTTCAATTACCTGCTCTGCAAAAATCCACCATTTAGGGGTTTCTTCGTAGCTCCCAAAAGGCGGCAATCCCCACTTTTTACAGTAGAAATATTTGTTTATAATTTCTGCAGCCGTTTCATCGTATAGGGACATGGGACAGATACCCAAAAAAGTCCGCAATAAAGTAGTAATGGGCATCCTTTTTGGTAATGCCTGCTGAACCGCCTCAATCAAGGAATGTATAGTTGCCTGAGATTCAACCAACATTACCCGGTTATACAAACCAGTTTCCGGGGGGATATTGTTAGGTTTAATAAAAAACCTTTTTCTCCCCCTTAAACAACGACTTTTTTCTTTTTCTTTACACTTGCACCCGATTTCGTTGCTGGACGTTGAGACGATCCCTGCCCAGCATCGGAGTTTTTTTCCAGTTCTCCGCTACTCAGATAAGTGCCCTCACCCTTTATGGCAAGCTGTAGAAATCTCCCATAATTTTCCGGAACACATTTAAAAATTCTAAGTATCTCTATCGGATCGGTAAAAATTTGTTCTCCATCATCGTTTTCGTCGGGCACAATAATTCTCTTAACAAAGCGCGTATATGATTTTACTATCCATTCGTCAAGATTGGGTGTATCAAATTCCCGGCTGTATGATTCCTCTAAGCTAGTACCGTGCAGCCTGGGTTCAAATTCCCATATCATTGCATCGGGATCGTCCTTTTCAGGCGGATATACCCATTTGTATATTTTGCTCTCAATCGGTCTTGTAGCCAAAAATCACCTCCGTTTTTGATTGTAACTTGGATTCAAAAACTTCTTTTTCAAGTTTTTTGTTTTCCATTTTTGTAGTTCTTTTAATTACAAAATACCTTACAATTTTATTTGGACGAATTGTCTTTCTGTTCATAAATTGCCAATCGTTATTACCGCGAGACCGTAAACCGTCTTTTTTAAAGCAGACCTCAAAGACGTGATTCCCTCCAAATTTTAGAGCATCTTCCAAGTGATCTGCAAAATATGTCCACGGCTTAAACCCTGTCTTTAATATATTATTTGCACTTTTTGCATTTGTTCCATGAAAACAAATTATTAATAAGCAGACAGACATTTTTAATTATTTATGCTTCCAATACATTCTATCAACTGTTTTGCCTTCATTGTTCATAAGATACATAGTTCTTTTTTGCTCACCGTTAACAGCAATGGTTAAATTGTCATCAAGGACAAATATTATTTCATCCTTATTGCTAATTTTTCGATATGTTTTACATTCATACATTGATTCAATCTTTTTTTCTTCGCTGTCGCTTTCAATTCGTAAAAACATAGCTACCTGCCTTTCTGTCTGTATTGCCTGCCTGCTTATCTAAATAATTACGATTTACCAACTGTGGTCTACATCATCAGCATGTTCTATAGTTACCGGTTCGGTTCCCCCCGCCGTAACAAAACCGCAAGTCCCGGTTAAATTAACAAAAGTTCCCTCTACAGCAGAAGCTATAGGAGCCTCATCCCAAACCGTTTCTAAAGTCCAGCGTAAAAATTCATCTTCCCCTAAATCATTCCATGAAAGTATAGTTTCTGCTACACCGCCGTTTAAGTGTTTAGCCATCTGGGCGCGAACGGTGGCATCCCAAAGCACCTGAATTTTGAATGTAGCTGATTGTGGTGAAAGAATGTAGGTTTCAAAAAGGCTGGCAGTTCCACCAAGCCGCTTTGCACCATTATTTATAGTCAGGGAAAAGCCCTCATCGCCAATAATTACATCAACTCCATCTATGGTTTTTACTCCCAGGTCGTGAAAGTGGAAATACGTCTGGGGAGATTTTGTCCAGGTTCCGGACGGGTTAGCTACTTCCGAATATTCCCGCGCAGTTACTTCTGCATCCACCCATAAAACATTGTCAAGGCCCTCACCAGGCTTACACGCAAGGGTTAAGTTCCTAATAATACAGTCGTTTATATGTTTAGATTTAGATGCAACGGGCATCTGTTTAACCAGGGAGAAATATTTCCCTGCATCGGCTGAAAAGTCTGGTTGTGTAGTAGGAAAGGTAAAAGTCTTTTCCCATCCATCGGTTGATGTTGCTGATTCGGATACGTTCTGCATAACTCCGTATATCCAAAGGGAAAGTTCAGCATTTAGGGCCGGTGTTCTTACTGCTGCATTTTTCTCACGGCCTTTTTGATCTGCACCAAAATCTGTTAAGACCGGCATCCTTGAGGTTCTCGATCTTACGGGCCTGCGTAGATTAACACCCGGTATAATTTCAAACGGGTCACAGCTCAATTCAACCATAGCGGCCCCATCTGTTATTGGGGTGCCCCAGGCTGCCTGCTCTTGGATCCCATATTTTTCGTCAAGTCCTGTATAAACTACTATTGCCATGATAAAAACCCCCTATTTTAGGTTATTCTTGTTTAATTATTTTGGTGTGTCTGGCCCTGCGTCCGCAATTTCGCCGGTATTGTGGAGACATGGGTTTACTGGTTTGGCATCTTCCAGGGGCAAAACCTCAAAGAAACCTGGAAATTTTTTGTCAATAATATCACATTGACCAGGGTTAAGGTCTATGGTTTTGCCACTTTGTAGAGCCCTGAATTCTTTCTTTGAGATTATAGTGCTTCTCAACTTGCCCTTTGCATCCATGGGAAAATTTGGGTATTTTGAAAAAGCAATTAACCCCAGGCCTCCCATTTTTGGAATTTTTGATTTAATTTTCATAATAAACCTCTAAATTAAGTTGCCTTTTCGTAGGAAATTGAGCACTCCCAATGAATTATAAGTTTACGCACTACCTCCAAATCGGATTCGCTATCATCTTCCTCTCCAAAAATTTCTTCATCAACTGGGTCTACATCGACTATCCGGGAATCAAACCATAGGGGCGGGGTTCCGGATTGAATGTTTCTATTCTTTTGAACTAACCGCTCCTTGATCCGTTCCGCATAGGCTGAAAGTTCCGTGTCCCCCTTTTCATCATCAACTACCCGCCGCCTTAGAACCAAATCACATGGGTAATTGTCTACAAATACCCCGCTCCACCTGTGGGCCTGGGTTTGCACCCCCATATCAATTGAGAGGGAATCGGCATGATATCCGTTTTTTTCCGGATTGTCTTCTTTATATATTTTGAGCTCATGCCCTGGGAATTCTGTGGACAAAAGATCAAAGATTTTTTCTTTTATTTGGTCGTAAAAATTGGTTTGGGTCATTATGCCTCCGCCAAAACAGCATCATCTACGAATTTCACCTCTTTCCCTCTACTACACGGGTGACAAGCCCCATACCAATCACAAGATACGGCTTTTGGTAGCTCATTCCAATCAAAATCGACAATATTCCCTATGGGCTCAACCCTTTTTGTCCAGGCATGGCCCTGGCAATTATATATAGATCCATCTTGCATTACGTATACCTGCTCGGTAGAACACATTACAGATTTTAACTCCTGGCCGTGCACCCGGTCTTGTGATGCATACGGAGAATAAAACCCATCCCCTGTTTGGTCGGGGTCGCCCTCTAATCTCGTTTTTAATATCCATTTGGGGAGCAGGTTCATCCCTTTGCTGCCATCGTCGGGTGTGTGGGCCTGAGAAATGTTATGTCCCGCCAGGTGGAGCGTTTTGAGCCTTGAAATCCAAACGGTTAAAGCTTGCTTTTCCCGGGTCATTCCCTCCACTTTTTTTTCTGTCCAATGGACTTCTTGCCGGACATTGTAAGACGGATTTATGTATACGGGCTTTTTGATTTTAATAAGGCCCTCCATGGCCTTTTCTGAACAATTGCTATATAATACGACATTTCGGCATTTTAAGCCGTCACAAAGGCGCTCTATCCCAGGATACAGCCCAGGTTCCCCTCCGCTGATCACAACCCATTCCAGCCAATCCATTTTATTTACTGCCTCTACCCAGGCCTCCGGTTCAAGCATGTTCCAACCGTGCATTTTCAGAGGAGTATTGTATTGATGGTATACCGTGCAGTAATGGCATTTGTAATTACATGCATGTATAGGAAATATTCGCAAAGCTTTAGAAAAATCAATTATTTTTGTTTTTTTACTGTTCACCTACGTCCTCCGAATTACAATATTGGGATAATCAACCGACACGTCCTTGCTATGAATGCACCAGCGAAAAATTCTCCATTCTTGCCTGAGTATGCCTATTCCCTGTAGCCACAATTCAGCATATTGAAAAACCCCAAAAAACCGCCAAGACTGACAAAGCGGGAGGTCTACATATTTCACTATTGGAATATTAATTTTTATGGAAATATTTTTCATTGAATTTTCTCTCCGTGAATACAACCAAAATTTCCACCCACCACTAAAAAAGCCCCATACTGTTCCGAATCCATATAATATAAGGAACTTTCGTCTTCTAAGTGTATGTCCCCATTCCCAGCTTCAACGCTGTAGCCCTCTCCATAGACCAATCCTTTGCTTTTGCATTTCCCGAATGGCAGGGTGTGTTTTTTGCCGTTGTTTTCATAAAACATCGGTTTTTCTTTTTTCACATCATAGACATTAAAGCTCTTTTTAATCCCAATAGTAAACTGTTTCCAGAATTTACAATCTTTACACTTTACACAACTCATCAAGCCCTCTGAATTTTTATAGTCGGATAAACGGTATCTTCCCTGTCTTGCTCACTGGTAAAATAAACGTCCCAAATGTCACCATCATCGAAAGTTCCCGTTCTATGGAAAAATCTTACCCATATACCGGATTCAAGAGTAACCCACTCATTGCTCGTAACTTGTAGGGTTTTTTGAAAACTTGTCCCCTTGTTTTTCGAATATTTGTAGGTAGCAGTCCCAACGGCCCCGGCTGTGTCTATTTGAAACCGCCAGATTTCATCGTTATCCCCTAAAAACAATCCCTTAATTTCGATATAACCCTCTCCCGTGTTGGCACTTGCCGCCTCTATGGCACCATGACCAAGTTCCTCAGCATCCACCTCAAAACTAAAAACCCTTAACCGCTGATTATGCAAATCTACTATTCCGGTGCCTACTCCATTCTCATCAATATCTGACACCTGCTTATATAAACGGTCTGCAATCTTTTTATCACCGCCCCGGCTGATAATAAGATAACAGGTCAACAAAGCACAACTTCTTTTAATATCTATATCGTAATCACCATCAGTATGGAATAAACGTGCTTCCGGGAGGGGCCTGGGGAACCTGGCATCTAACATTGAGTCCAGCAGTTCCATGGCCTCATTTCTTATGCGGGTTTTGTAGACAAACCAATCGAAACCCCGCTCTATAATGTGGGTGTCTGGGTCGGCATCATCTGAGGATCTCAGGTATAGGATATCGTTGGTATTGTCATAGAACCATTTGCTTGCTGCATTTATGCTGGCAATGGTAGAAACCTCCGCCAGTGCAACTGAATTTTCGAAAAGCTTTTCAATGTTGCCGGTGCTATATTTTTTATATACAGACCCGGCATGTGCAACAAAATCTTGCCTCAACCGTTGCTTTTTGTTGTAATTCTCTATAAGATCAAAAACGTCCGTTAAATCTGTAGTGATGTTACAATAAGTTTTAGCCATTATTTCCCCCGATCAATTAATTTAAAATGGTTTCTTTTAGTTCTGGGCGTAAACTGCTGGCATATATGGGAATTTTTTCGTCCTCAAATTCTACATTATACCAACCAATCCAGGCCGCAAGCCTCAATAACAAATAAGAAATTCTAAGCCTGTAGTGCCATTGTGTTGACCGTTTTAGCGTGTAAGTCACGGTGTTCTGTTTTGCCAATTTCTTGACATCAAGTTCCAATGTTTTAGCCATTCAATACTCCATGGTTGTAAATACCTGATGTAGTGAACTTGCAATCCTATCAACAAAAGCCTCGTCATCGCTAAATTTCTGATAATTCAGCCTGTCCAAAACAACGTGGACAATTTCATGGTAAAATGCCTGCTCGATTTTGTCTTTAGGATATATTGCATCCGGGGTTTGTAAAATAATCTTATTTTCCCTTAATCGAGCCTGGGCGACCTTGTCCTCACCGCTTGAAAGATCTTTACTAAAACTCACATGAAAAGTTTCTCCGAAAATCTGAAATTTCTTAGGTATTCTCATATACCAAGCTCCAAATAATCTTTACTCTCTTTTGAACTCCCCCATGTATCCCAAATATACTTTGTTTCTCCGTATTTGGCAAACATTTTTATCCATTCGTGGGGTTTTTCCATAGAGAATGGCATGTTGGCCTCATGTATAGCAGAGTAGTCCAGGTCAGGCTTTTCAAGGTTCAATTTCTCATAAATCTCTGTAGTAATATATTCTGGCCGGCAGCAAAACTCCTCAAATTGCACAATCATGTCCGGTTTTAGCATAATTGCTGCCCTGTGATAGGCTTTCCAGCACTGGTATAGCTTTTCATGGGCAAAGCCCGTATATCCGTTTATTGAGGCTATATACTGATATCGCCAGTGATCGAAACCACCAGTGTAATTAAAGAAATTCCCCGGCAGGCCTGCATTTTTGTGCCAATGGCCTTTGGGTTTTAGCTGGCTTGTTATCCATGCTCGGGGATCCCTAAGTAGCAAGATTATAAAAACATCAGGAAAACGGCCCTTGATAATATCAATCTTATTGTGTAGCCGGGTTTCATTCACGTTTAAATTTGGGTGCAATTCAAACATTTTTTTCATATAGGTCAATTGGTGCCCCAGCAAAAGCGGCGCTGTTTCCTGGCAGGGGTCTATATGTGATCCGTGCTGTAGGAAAAATTCTTTGTGGTCAGCAAATTCAGTAAAAGTTTCTTTGTTGTTGTCATTCCCCAAAGAGGCCCACCAGAAAAGACTATTAAAAGGTTCATCAAAACTTAGAAATCTTTTGTCCTGCCTGAATAACTTCCAAAATGCTGTAGTGCCGCTACGCCGGAGGCCGATTGTCAGTATGTGTTTTTTCATTTTTTCATTTTTTTACGTGATGCCTTTTTGGCACTATTGCCCTTTTTTACTACAGTTGTTTTTGTAATCCCTTTCGGGTATTTCCCTGTTTTGTGTCCCATAGCTTTCTCCTGTTTTAGTCCAAAAATTTTACACACAGTTGATGGGCCAGTAGGGTTTTCCCCTCCAAGTCCTCTATTAAGGCCCAGATATTTTGGTAACCATGTATATCCATTTCTTTATCGCTGCTGTGTATATACGATTTTTTAACCCATTTATGAAAATATCCAACTTCAAAGGTTCCCTGCTCTATTACGTGTAGAGCAACATAAATAGAGCCGTCACCGACATAATAAGAAACCCGCCGGAACCCTTTCCTGGGGCTGCAATCTTTATATGTTTTTTTAATCCTTTCGCCATACTCATCTTCCATTTGCCTGTAATATCGTTCCCGCTCCTCATATTCTTCTTGGGCTTTTTGTTTTAGTGCCTTGTTTTTTTTGAAAAAATTAAGCAATTAACTCACTCCTCAATTTCTCAAATTCTTTGTATACGAATTCAGGTGAAATATTATCTAAACATTTATTACTTTCACAGAATTTAAAATTGGGCGTATACTGGCAGGGAATACAATCAGGTTTCCATCCTGTAGAGGCCTGTATAACCAGGGAGTCTTTATTAACGGGCCGGTTTTTAACTACCAATGTAGGGCCGAAAATCGCTATTGTAGGAATCCCCAGGGCATCGGCTATATGCATTAATCCGGAATTGTTGGCTATGAAGTAGTCGCATTCTTGCATTCTTGATATTGTTTCTGAAAGTGTATAAGCGCCTGCAAAATCATAATAGGTGCCCCATTTTGTATAATACTCAGAAAGTTCAATCTCTTCTTTTTCTGTTCCAAAATTCCAAACATTTAATTGTTGATTTAATAAGCCCCGAATTAGAGGCTCAAATCCGTTCCACTTTTTCTTTTCCCATATACCACCGAAACAACCCGAATGAATACCCACCGTAGTGCCGTTATAGTTCCTGGCAGGCCTTACCCATTTACCCACCCACTGCTCAGGTATCTCCCCCTCATACCCAAGCTTATAGGCAGGTTCCATATAATTCTCAATTTCATGCTTGTTAGGATAATTGAATCCCTGGTATAAGTTCATCCCCTCAAAGTAGTCCCCGGGAACCTGTTGCCCGCTCAAGCCCCACTGAGTATTAACTATGGCATCGTATTTCCCGGCCATGGTTTTTGTAGGGATTTTCTCTATATCAGAATTGACTATGCGAACAATGTTATTTTCAAGGACAATTCCACTACCCGGCCATGTCGGCCTTAACCAAACGTCCGGGCGGTAGCCCAGGGCTTGTAGTGCGCTTAATAGCGGGGTTGCCATCACCAGATTTCCTATCCCCTGTCCCATCAGCACCAAACAACTTTTGTCCAGTTTTTTTCTCATATTCATTCACCCATGATCCCATACATTCCTGCATTTTAGTTTTTAAATCTTCGGGAAAATCCCCAAAATTGAAACATTCACTACCGGCCATTATCGCGTTATTCAGATCCGTAATACGGTTATTTTTTATATACAATTCAGAGTAGATTGCCGCTAACCGTTCCCATGGATACCAAGTAAAAAAGTGATGGGGAAAAAAGCAGGTCACCTGGGGTTTCCTAACAGAAGTAGCCCAATTTCTGCCTGCCTTATACCAATGCTCCGCCTCAGCATACTGCTTTTCCATATAGCAAACATCGGCAAGAGAAGCGTAGGCCAAAGGCAATTTAAAATCCATATCCATCATGTGGAACATTATACTCCGGAATTCTTGGAGTAGGTATCTTTTTTGATTTTTCTGGTAGAGGAATAAAAAAGCTTTTGACATATACCAATGGGCCAAATATGATTGCTCCATGAAATCGGATTTTTTAATATAAATCTTGAAATGTTTTATTGATTT
>SDBT01000780.1_pt1 | contig 52468 bp, 88 predicted proteins | sample 2277101 | NCBI WGS metagenome assembly SDBT01 (sample SAMN10404973, study PRJNA504765) | marine sediment metagenome | isolation source: marine sediment core GS10_PC15, 103 cmbsf | place: Arctic Ocean: Southern Knipovich Ridge | collected 2010
TACGTAAATAGGGCAGTGGCGGAATTTGGCAAGTAGAGGTATTAAGCCCTCGCTTGCTAATTGGTAGACGCTTAACGGATAGAATGAGATACGACCAATCAGGTATAGTTTCCGATATGCTTGTCAGTCTATGACCTGAGATTGGATGTGGCACATAGCATAGTATAACTACTCATTCGTGCAAGTTCGAATCTTGCCTGTCCCAAACATTTTATTAACTTTGGCAAGCGAGTAGATCGTAATTAGATCAGACTTAGGGGATGGACTGGAGGGGGCTCGCTTAATTCTTTAAAAAAGGAGAGAGTTATGAGTGAAGTGAGAGTGACAGTTCAGACAGAGGATCGGTTAAGGGCGATTAACAATTTATCTATTGCTATTCGCAGGGTCGCTGAAGCATTAGCGTCTGGGACTTTAGTGGAAATTAAGGATAGTGTATTTCATGGTGGTAATCCAGCGGTTAATATAAATACTGTGGAAGAGGTTACCAAAACCATGATTGAAAAAACAGAATAATATGTTTAATTTTAATTGAAGGGAAAGATAAAGTGAGAAGAAACTGTTTTAACTGTGGAAAAGAACTAATTATAGGCCATGATATCTATTTCCAAGTAGATATTATAATAAAAGAAATAATTACCCATCATAATATTTGGCGAGGAAAAACTGAAGACAGCCACGCAACATTTTGTGAGGATTGTGGAGTTGGAAAAGTGAATTTATTATTTGATGAACTTCAGAAGACATTCAGAACTGTGAGGCTTCAAAACGTTATGGGTCAAGACTCGCTTGCCATTAACCATAAAAGGAGATAATCAACATGACCGAACAATTTATGACAACAGCAGAGAATGCAGCTTCGGCGTCAGTACCGCAAAAGGCAGACCACGATGCTCTGGCGCAAACGGAGTACGCAAAGGTGCTCCAGGATGGGCGAGTGCTTGAACTTATGACGTACATAGGCACGCTCTATCAACTTTCGAATGTGACGGTTATCGAGAACCAAGTGCAATATGACCAAGTTATCGACGCATTCGATTCAAGCAAGAAACTCACCAAACTGATTGATGAGCGCCGGATTGAGATCGTGGGCTTTCCCACAAAAACCATAAGCCTTATCAATGGTCTTTTCAAGCAGTTGAAAGAAAATGTCGATAAGGTAAAGAAACATTTTAGCTTGCTGATCGAAGCGAAAAAGGTTTTCGATAAGGCGCAATTCGACATGGGCCAACAGCAGCCGGAAGAGCCGCAAGTTGTAAAGAGCGACGACGGCGTGGGTACGGTAGCGTTTGCAGGTGATCAGGAAGCTCCAGGTAACGTTGTAAAGAGCGCTCGGGGAGCGAAGGCGCATTCGAGAACGGATATCGAGATCGAAGTTACAGACACGATTGCGTTTCTCAAGGTCGTTGTTAGCTCGAATAAAAGGTATGCGGATTTTAATGCGGCCGCAAGCGAACTGGTCGAGATTAAGATGGGTGTGTTGAAAAGGCTCGTCAAAGAGGGCAATCGCCGGAAGTTGCCGGGAGTTAAAATTGAGCAGGTGAGTAAGACTGTGTAATGAACTGTTCTAATTGCCAACATTTAATAGACCCCCCTGAAAACCCATCGTCCTATCGTGGTTGTGAAATGGGAGTATGGAGATTCCCGGTGATGAAGTCGGTTGATTTGACGAAAATGAAATGTAACTGGTGGAAGAAAAGAGAGGTGAAATTATGACAACGGATAAGGATAAAAAAGAAACACCGGTGGTGTCGGCACAAAAAAAGGTTGCCGACAAAAAGACTGTAGCCAAACCTAAGAAGGCTGCGCCCAAAAAGGCTACACCTGAAAAAGTCGAGAGCGTAGTTAAGGTAAGCCGCTCTCGCAAAGCACCCACAAAAGAGGTCGTAGGTGCAGTCGAGAAGACCGTAGCGATACCCGAAGACAAACCGAAGGGTAAGTATCCACTTGATTCGATGCAGCCGGGAGATAGCTTTTTGGTGCAATGCACGTCGAAGAACGCAAAACGCATCCGGCTCAGTATCATGGGAGCTACACGTAGGGTAACAAGCAAAACCGGGGCTGAATTTTTGGTGCAGATAAGACCGGAGGAAGATGGTGTGAGGTGTTGGCGGACGGCTGACAATGTCGAAGCCAAAGTATATCCCGGTAAAGTAACCGAAGCGAAGGAACCGATCCCTTTGACGGAGACTGCCGATCTTGATAATACCTCCGACACCGGCCTTGAACCTGTGATATCTCCCCTGATGCCGGAAAGTTTTAAATTGGACATATAATACCGTGGGATACATTTCACTCTTTGTTTGGTGTGGCGATGTTCAACAGCGACGCCATATTGCAGTCTGCATGAAGGAAGAGTGTGCGTGCAAGGAGTTTAATGTTAAGGTAAGCGAGCTTCGGCAGGAAAAAGTGGGGCCGGAGTCTCGCAAGGAGCAACCAGGAGAGTATCTGTGGAACCCCGGAGACCTTTTTCAAAGGAGTTAATTTAATGGAATATTGCGTAATCGACATAATGGCACAAGTTAAACTCTGTTTACAGTCTGTCATCGCCGGTAATAAAAAGATGATCGTGGAGAATGACGCTTTTAAGGTGACTGTATATCAAATGGGATCTCCTTCAAGCATCAGAATTGATATAAAAGAGAATGACTAAAAGCGCATACACCCACGTCCCCTCCGAGGGTCCGCTCGACGCAAGGATTATATTGCTCGGCGAATCCCCCTGGACAAGCGAAGCTGCGCAAGGAAGACCATTTGCGGGAGCCAGCGGGAATTTACTGAAGAGATGGTGGGCGACAATTGAGGGGGAGGTTATGGTGACTCGATCCGGCGATATTATACCAATGCACTCAGTATTCGAAGTCCGCCCCTTTGATCCAGCAAAGTTGACTCGCTCTAACATGCGAATAATGAACCTCTTCTCTTGGAAACCACCGAAACGTAATATCGAGAGCGTAGAGACGAGTTATTTGATCCAGGCGATGCAGAGCATACATGAGCGCATTTCGAGGCTCACAGACCCCTATGTAATCGTCACAACTGGAAATTATGCGACATTTGCGCTCACAGGTAAAGGGAGCGTGAGAGCCGACATAAGACGTGCCTTTACTCACGCGGAAGTAACCGAGGCCGAGAAACACGTTGGGATTACATCGCTTCGAGGGTCGATCTATCCATATTGCGATCTAAATGGTCGAATTATCAAGGTAATCCCTACAATCCACCCGGCAGCTGTATTGCAGATGGCAAAATGGGAGAAGCGGTCGATTATAGATTGGGAGCGAGTGAAGCGTGAGGCGGGCTATAAGGAGATCCGGGATCCGCAGCGAGAACATATCGTATATCCCAAGAACTGGCAGGCTGATGAATTTTGTCACGAGGTTGAGATGGCAGGAGCGGAGGGAAAATTAGCGATTGATATCGAGACATGGGGGAAGCAGCTTACCTGTGTAGGATTCGCTCTGACGCCCTACAAAAGCATCACATTTCCCACATACGACAAGTGGAGGGAGATTTGTCTCGATACGGTAAAATGGCTCTGTGAACACTCGGTTGCGAAGGTTTTGTGTGGGGGACTCTATGATTGGTACTGGTTAGACGCAGCGAAGGTACAGCTTATTAACTATTTCCGAGATGTACAATCAATGCACCATGCTCTTGATCCTACCGAGAGTCACTCGCTCAACTTCCTTGCTTCGATTCTCTGTCCGCATTATGTATTTTGGAAGGATGAAGCGAAAGAGGCTGAGGAGATTATTAAGTACGCCAAGACGCTCGATGCTTTGTTTGTGTATAACGGGCTGGATTGCTGCTATACAAGGGAATTGGATGATATTCTTGAGGCGACGCTGCGTGAAGAAGGTATGTGGGATTTTTACGTGCGGCACTACGCAATGATGTTTGAGCCTCTGTTAAGGACAATGCGCCACGGGATTCGAACAGATGTAGAGAGGCAAAAGGAGTATGCGAAGCGGTTACGTATAGAGATGGGAGAGACTCACCAGAAGTTAAATGAGCTTGCGGGATTTGAATTGTTTGCTGTGGAGGAGAAGACGGGTTGGAGGGAGCCAACACGCGAAGAGTGGTCATCGCTTATTAACGATGAGATGAAATATCTATACGACCAATCGACGTGGGTATTTAAAAGCTCGGAAGACGTAGCGTTAGAACCATCTACGCCACCATCGAAGCATATAAATCGAGAAGCCCGCGACAAACTCAAAGAAGCTGGATTCGTCTATATGATGTCTGGTACCAACGCCGGCAAAATCCGCCACAAAAAAACTCGCACCAAGAAAGACTTCAGTAAATCCGCACTCTCTAAGTTCTTTCACGACAAGGAATATCTCGGACTGCCAAAGCAATTTAAGATGCGTAAAGATAAATACGGGCGAAAGAAGCGTACTGAGTCTCTGGATGAAGACTCGATCCGTAAGCTGATGAATAAATTTGCGCGCGCTGTGGAGCCAGGGAAGTTGTTGCTCCAGTTCAGGGAGAAAAAGAAAGAGTTGGATTATGTACGTGGGGCATGGGATAAGGACGGAAGGATTCGATGTACGTATAAGATGCTCACGAATGCAGGGCGGTTGGCGAGTGCTAAGAATCCGATGGGGAAGGGTTACAACCTCCAAAATATCAAAAGGTAAGGAGAAACAAATGAAAAAGATCCCAGATGACACTTTGAAAACAGTCTGTAAAATGGGACAAGGCCATGACTGTTGCCGGTATATAATAGTAGATCCCAAGCACGGTATCGTATGTGCCAAAGGAACAAAATGGCAAATGGCTCTTGATGAGAGAGTAGAGCAAATGGTTACACAAGGAGATAATTGTAAAGGACTAAAATCTAAAAAGGTGAAAAATGTTAAAGATAACGATAACCGGTAGGCGGGCCGAAGGTAAAACTACGTTGGCAAGCATGATTGAAGAAACCTTAAAGTCTCGTGGAATAGCATTCGAGAGAGAATACGGAAAGAAAGATGTTATTCGTATAACTGATAGCAGGCAAATGTGGTATGCTATTATGATGAAGGGAGGTAGTCATGGCAGTAACACCAAGAAATGAACTGGAAGCTCTTTACAAAGCTGTCTGTGAAGCATTTGACGGTCAAACTACAACTGTCCTAACATGTAAGGGAATGTTTGAGTTTCAACCTGCAAGAACCAAAAATGTGGCGTTTGTGCGTCTTATTGAGCGTCTTATTGAAGAAGACGAGGACTATAATTAATGACTGAAAAAATAAACATAGGGGATCTCGCAATCTACGGATACAGAGTGTACGTCTATATCGGCGAAACGCAATGCGGCAATTTCATGCGACGTGATCTGTATCTGTTTGCTGAAGCTAACAACGGAATGTGCGATGCTACACACTTCGACTATATAAATGTGGAGAATGTAGAATGGATCGAGATAGTGAAAAAATCAATATAAGAGAGACTTACTTAACGGAGTTTCCACACTGGATGGTGTGTCGGTTCAACGAATCGTTCACCTTCTCGAATCGTTTCATGTGCTTGTTAAAGGCGATAGGCCGAAACAGGCTCGACAGAGTAGTTGCTAATGTACTTAACAATGCATTCATCTATAATGGAAACGAAAAAGATTAACATAAGAGAGACGTTTTTGCCCGACGAGGGCTGTGTCTTCGTACGCGTCGATCTAAGCCAGATAGAAGATCGTATGTGTAAAATGTACTGCGGTACAGAGCGCATGATCGAGTTGGCTAATCGCCGCCCGGAGGTATATGATGCGCACACGGAGAATGCGTGTGCAATATTCAAGAAGCAAGAAGTCTCGAAACAGGAGCGTTTTCTTGGAAAGAAGTGTGTTCATGCATCTCAGCGTAAAATGCAAGGTCTTCGAATGAGTGAGAGCGTCAGCAAAGATACAGACGGGGAAGTCTTTATACCACCAAGGGAGTGCGATAATCTGATCCGCACATATCTCAATGCAATGCACGAAATTGAGGACATCTACTTTCCGTGGGCAGAGAAACAATTAAGAAATACCGGGATTCTCCATACATCATGGGATAGGCGATTGGATTTGCGACTGCGCCGGATCGATAATGAGCTTGACCGGGAAGCTTACTCGTTTTATTTACAGGCTGAAGCTGCGGATTGGACAAATCAATACGGCTTTATCCCTGCGTCGCATTGGATGCAGGCGATGTATCAGAAGCCAATGAACGCTCAGGTACACGATGAGATTATAGCGAGCCTGCCTCTACTCGGGACGTATGAGTACGCGCAGTTTGTAGTGAGATCGTTTGAACAATGGCGCGAGATTCCAGCGGGAAGTGGGAACTGGCTCTGTGTACCTGCGACGGTGACAATCGGTAGGAGCTATGGAGATAAGAAAGCGGTGGAGTTTAAGAAGTTGCCGCATAGGGATGATTTCTATCACGAATTAGCAAAAGGAGGATTTTTCGAATGGATGATGACACGATGATAACGTTACCGGCAAGAGATAAACTTAAAGTATGTTGTCCTGAAATGTGGGACGGAATTGCTCGGGGTACTTTTATCGTTCAAAAAGATGATAATATGGTATTCAGCGAGGGCATAAACTTGTTTTATAAGGCTTTAAGGTTTTGCCCTTCATGTGGAAAAGAGGCAATCATAATTAGAGATTGAAAGGAGGATTTTTTGATGTGTAAAAGTAAGATAAGAACGCTATCGAAACCAAAATATGTAAAATCAGGGGGTTTTTTCACATCGTCTCGTTACTTCGACGACACGGCGGAAGTTATTGGGCAAGCGGGATACTATGGTAGTTGTATATCACCAACTTATACTATTCGACTAAAAAGCGGTGAGATCGTAGAGGGCGTAGAGAACTTACGAAACAAAGGAGACATCACGAGTGGAGGGGGGATTTTTTGATGAAACGTATTGAGATCAAACGCACAACCATAAACGTATCACAAGAGGTAGACACCGAAGCGATTGAGCAAGTTAGTGGCGACTTTATAGCTTGGGAAACAGAAAGAGCGGCAAGAATTGGATACCACTTCGACAGCTTTCTTAGTCTTATAAAAACTATGACCTGTGGGAAGGAGAACTAATGACAGCAGATAAACAGATCCAAGACTTACTAAAAACACTCACACCAGACCAGCAGAGTTTCGCCAAAGCTGTAACGCTGATGCAAATCGAAAACAAGACGCTACATCAGCAACTCGCCGATCTCAAAAATCAGCACGATGATCTTTGGAAGGTGATGATCGTAATGTTAGACGTGCAACCAAAAAAGGAACTTCGAATACACGAGAGCCAATTTAAGCGCTTCAAGGAGGAATACAGGATCGACAGGACGTGGGATGAGGAGACGAAGGAAATAGTGATGCAATTATTAACTGTGTTTGATGATCCGGCATAAAGGAGGTATGTAACATGCAAAAAGTAGAGGGCACATTAACTTACCAATATGATACGCACAGTGTTCACTTTTGTTGTGATAAACTATCCAAAGAAATTTCGTTGGTAGTAAACTTTGACGATAAGCAAAAGGTAAAAATACCCGTGTCTTTTCTTTGGGACCAGATTAGCACGATTTTGTTCAATGAATTTGGTAAGCATGAGATAGGGCACCCGTTGCATCGTCGAAGTCTCGAAGCGTTTGCACTACAGGGAGTTAAACATGCAATAGTAGCAGCGTTAATTGCGACATAGGAGGTAGATAACATGGTCGAATGGTACAACAACGAACCAAATATAGAGAAAACACCTGTCGTGCCAGTGAGCGAAAAGTGGTTATGCGCACAAAAAAACTGCGATGGTGCGATGGTATATAACGGTACATCGTGGCCAACGGGTACTCCGGGATATCATCATACATGCGATGAATGTGGTTATACGACCGTTTTACGGGGGAAGCGCTACCCGAGAATCACACATATTAAATAGCAAAGGAAGATAACTAATGGGTGAGTTTATTGATTTTGGTGAGCCGAGAGATAAGTATTGGAAACAAGATTTAGGAATAGCACTCGGGAAATTAAGGCGTTCTGGAGTAGAAGCAAAAGCTATCTTCGACCACAAGGAAGCGCCGGAGATTTACCCCTCACCTTGGGAGGAGTTTGAGCATATAAAGAGAGCACTTTATAGTGTGAGAGTCGCAGAACGTTGTCAACTAACGAAGGCAAAGCATAATTGGCTCTGGGAGCGGAGCAGAGAAATCAACGTATTACGCAACGCTCTTTATTTACAAACACTTCGGGCAATTTTGTTTTCATCATGCCAATTCTAACCCGCACCGCAAGCTTTTTCCGACTCTACCGACACATCTGTGGTGAGAGCGAAGTCCCGGATATTTACCACTTTTGGGCTGGGGTGTCACTTATCGCAGCCTCGGTCGAGGATCGAGTCTGGTTTCAAAAGTTCAAGCACGAGCAACTCTATCCGAATCTATTTGTGCTTCTCGTTGGGCCGAGTGGCTTAGGTAAGGGAACCGCAATCGGGAATATGGTAAGGCTTGCTGATAATGGTGTAACGATAAACAAGTACCGTGGACGCATCACAGGCCCGCATTTAATCGACCATCTCGGAAAGCCCTACACTGACGAGTGGGGCAGAAAGTGTATCTCAAACCCGAAGCTTTGGTTAATTATGGATGAGCTACAGAACGACATTAGCGGCAATCGAAAAATGATCGAGGACTTCATCTATTTAATGACTGAGCTTTATACAGCATCGGGTTACAAGGTACAAACCGGAACGAGAACACACGGCCAGGTGAATATCGATAAACCGCTCATAAACTGGTTTGCCGGGACGACAGAGGATGATTTGAGAGAGATCCTTACACCAAGGTTGCTACGCAGTGGATTCAGCGCAAGGACTTGTTTTGTGTTCGGAGAGTATGACTTCGATCTACGAATACCACGTATCAAATATCCCGGAGACTACGAGGAGGTGTTTAAGCATTTGTGTTTGCGGTTGTGGGTGCTTCAAAACACGAGAGGAGTATTTATGATAACAGAAACAGCGGATGCAGAGTTAGATAAATGGTATATAAAGCGACCGAACCCGGAAGAAGAATTGCTTTATAGCTCGTGGAAAAGACAGCATGATTTGTTGTTGAAATTTGCGATGATCCTATGCCTCTCGGATGGTGGGCCTATGGTTATACAACACCAGCATATTATGCAGAGTAAGAATATGGTGAGCAGGGTTTATGAAGCTGCGGAGAGGTTGATTGCGACGGCGAGCGAGACGCTTGAAACGAAGCCGAGTAACGAGGTGGCAAGGCATATTAAGAAACGGGGGCAAGTGCAGCATACTCCAGCGAGCAGGTACTTCAGGAGTATGCGTGGAATGAACAGCCAAACCTTCAGGAAAGCGATAAACGAGTTAGTTGGAGAGAATGCTATAAGAATTGGAAAGACTGAAAAGGGAGGTTTGGTTTATACTTGGATTGGAGAACAATAAAATGAAACTTAAATTCAAAGTCATTGTCGTAGTTGGTAAGGATGAGAAAAAGTTAAAAGCCTTTACGCTTGAGTCTACAACATGGGGAAGCGCTATTATGGAGGCGCACAAAATAGTCCAAGAAAAGATGAGACAAGGAGACTTTCAGGTAGGATATGAGTTGAAGGCGTTGATTAGAATTGGATAGGAGGAAAGATGAAATTTAAAATATTTTTTACACTTAAAAGTGGCGAAACTGATAGCATAGTAATTTCAGGCAACAGTATAGAAGAACTTCAGCAGAAAGCGAAAGTTGAAGTTGAAAAGCGTGGTGCTGTGGATGCTCGGTCAGAGCCTATTGAATAACCCTTAACAAGTAAGGAGGTAATATGAAAATATATTTAGCTTCAAGCTGGAAAAATGCAACACTGGTTCGATGGTGGAAGGAAAAACTTTTAGTGTATGTTAAAGATTGTGAGGTTGATGCCTTTTGCGACAACTTAGATGGTCGATTTGTTTTCCACTTTTCGGAAATTGGCAATCCTTCAGAGTTGGATGCAATTAATTTTCTTAAAGATGAGCGAAGCCTAAAAGCCTTTGAGGAAGATAAGAAGTGGCTTGATTGGGCTGATTGTTGCTTGTTGATATTGCCAGCCGGAAAATCAGCGCATCTTGAAGCTGGTTATACAAAAGGGAAGGGAAAGCGGTTGATTATTTGGCAAAAGAATTTCTCGAAGGGCGAGTTTGATGTAATGTACGGCTTTGCTGATCTTATTACAGATAGCATGGAGGCAGTTTTTGAAGAATTAAAAGACGCACCAAAATAACAAGCAGGAGGGGGAATGAAGAACATCGATAAGGCAAGAGACAAATTTAACGAAGCGGTGGAAAAGGTTCGAGAAGATCACATGGTGCACCGTAAAGGACGCGGGCAGGGGGGGATATGGACATGCTGCGGAGTCACGAGGCCAATCGAGCAACGGTGCTCGTGTGGGGAGGGGGCTGATGCCTAAACTAATAAGCCCATGCGCAGAATGCCCACATCACTTATTCGGATTGCCTAAAGATTGCGACAAGTGTAAAGATTGCGATAAGCGTATGTTGTACGTAGCATCGATTGAATTGGGGATAGACTCAACCAATCTCGATGAGCGTACAGAGCACGCACTGAGCGCCTACCAGAAAGCAACTTGGGGGGTAGTGTGGCAAAGAAGCCCAAAAAGATAAAACCAGCCGACATCAAATACGACTTCCATCGACTTACCCAGGAAAAGGTAAACTACATCGACACGATGGTACGAGCGCTTGGATCGTATGAAGAAGTCGATAAATTCTATGGCAGAGACAGTCTCGTTGGAGAGTTTGCGAGAACTTTAGCGAGGACTTATTTCAAATAAAGAGAGATACAATCTGTGAGGAGAAAGGATAAAATGGACAAGATTACCATAAAGGTTACAGAAGTAGGCTACATAGTTCAATTCGAAATTGGGCAAGCAGTGGTTGAGAGAGCAATTTTTAAGGATGGAAGGTTAGCTCTCAACCATGTCGCTGAAAACTTTTACTTTTTAAGGGAGCAAGATGGAAATAAAATGATACTATTAATAAACGAAGAATGTGACGCCTCAATACGAATAGACAGAACCGAAGAAGGAATGATACGCTTTAGCATAGATGTTAGCCACGTAACAGCAAAAATAGAGATCGAAGAAGAGCGTGTTATTGGGGCTTTTCAGCGCTTTGTGGCGTCGGCTCCGGCTCCATCGATGTATAATACTTAGTTGCATCCGCAGTCGGTTGCTCTCTATAAAACTCCGATGCAACTCGCATTTCAGCAACCTTACGCAATGACATCGCAAACCTGCCAGAACGTGCGCCTGCACTGATGCCATCAGTAAAAGCGCGAGTCATAGTTGGATTTGTAAGCATTTTTGAAAGTGAGTAGGGGCCCAGGAAAACAAGGGCACCCGCTACAAGGCTACCCGACTTCATCTCAACGTCGTCGGATAGAATAGCACCACTCACACCTCCTGCGAGACCTATGATTTGTCCGGCTTGAACGAGTTGGATGAATATATTCTTCTCTGGTATTTGCTTTGTTTGAATTGAAAGTGCAGTCATTAAACGCTTTATGTTATTTACTTGCGTAACCCCACCAAACACCTCTTCGAAATACTCTGGAACGTCTGCGTTTTTATCAAGCATTTTTAAGAACTTATCTGGATTGAGACGTCCAGCACCATCAGCGCTATCTACAATCATACGGAAGCGAAGAGGCTTTAAAAATGTCTCGTCGTACATTTGTTGCATCGCTTCACGACCTGCGGGGAACCCTGTTTCAGATACAGCTTTTCCAAGCGCCTCACCGACACGAGGTGTTCCCGCCGAGAACTGCAACGCCTCTTTGAGAGACATCAGTTTATCGTAAGTTATTTTAGCGTTTGGTGTCGCTGTTCCACCACCCAAAAGCGACATGGCTCTTGTTGGATTATTTTTTATCACTTTTCTAAGTTCGTTGATTGCAACATTGTGAAGGTAATCTTGCTCTTTTCCGTAGAATGTGTTTGCGGTGTCTCTAAGCTCTGTGGCTTCCTTACCCATCGCCTTTTCGAATCGGGGCTCTATCCTTTCCTTCATTTTGCTCAAGACGCGATTAATTCGCTTCGCCAATTTGCCCTTTGTAACGTCGTCCTCCCAATGAGCATTTATTATTTTGATTATTTTATCGACGTCTGAAACTGGTCGATTTGCCCAATCTTGAGCAAGCTCTGTCTCAGTCAATCCCTCGACAACCTCAGACTCTCGCACAGTTTGAGTGGTGCCCTTAGTTGCCGATGCTTTCTCTCCCGTTTCTGCGAAATGCCTACGAGCCTCTTTTCCTGTTTCGAGATCTGTACGAGTAATGTCTTGCATTGTCTCGATAGATTCTTCACCCACCTTCTTTGTCTGTGTAGTGGTAACACTACGCCGGACCTTCGACGGTGTTTTGAGCGGCGGTACAAGTCCCTCTGCACGCATAGCAGCATAAACTTGAGTTGTGAGCCCCTTTTCGGCGGCCTCATTATCGAGAATGAATCTACGAAGCATTGTACCATCGACAACAGCTCCAGAGTCTACAAGAGCACCCTCAAATTGAGTGTAAAGATATTTACGATAAGCTTCTACAGGTAAGAACATTTCACCGACGTCTTTTCTCGGCTGCTTTAAATCTCCGATAATACGTTTAGCAAAGCGCGCAAACCCAGGGCCGGTTGTCTCTGTAGCTCTGCTTTTCACATACTTTTCGATTTGGGCTATGAGTGCCTTTTCATTACGAAGATCAAATCTTGACATAACACCGCGAGAGATAACACCAGCGCGAGCAATTCCCTCAAGCCATCCAATGAAACGTTGCTCCTCGGCGTTAATTTGCCCAAGGGTAAGAGAGAATGGTCGATTCTTAGCGAAACCCATAAAACGGCGCAACTTTCCAGATTTCTTTATCGGGGCACTTGGCAATTCTCCGAGTATTTGCTGTGCAGTCTCGATCCGCACCTCAAGGGGCATTTCGGAAGGCATAAGAATCTTCTCACCGATCTTTCGAAACGCCTTACCCATACCCTTGAACGCCAAATTTACACCTAAGTCGAGAACGCCAGTAGCTCCACCAGCCTTCAAGTCGTTCCAAAGAGTGTCAAGCTCTGGGTCGGATTCCGCAGCCTCAATGCGTCGGGCAGCAAACTCACTTCCTCCAGCAAGTGCCGCCTGGCGTATTAGTGTGGGAATTGCAAGTGATGGATTTATGGCCCCTGCGATTAAGGTGGGTGCATAGCGGACAGCGGTTGCCGCAACACTTCCTGCTGCCTCGTCAGCGGCAGCATCAGTTGGTACTCCCATGAGTGATGGTCGATCCTGCTCTATCTGTGTTTCGAGCTCGCGTGCTCCTTTTGATGTTTTGCTTGCCGTCTCTGGTGACGAAATTCGTGTAACACCTCGATACTGTTTGATATACTTACCAATTTCTGTATCAGGAACTCCAGCAGCTTGCATCTGTTTCACGTTTTCAAGTAAATCTGGCATTATTTATTTTCCTTTGTATATTCATCGATGAGAGATTGCGCCGCTGCGTCGGCTTCTGACGAAGCAGAGGGTGCAGTCGGTGCAGTTGGTTGACCGATAGGCTTCACTATAAGACCTTTATAAAGTTCTAATTTTTGCCCAAGCATAATACGCGCATCTTCAATCAATCGACCAGCAAGTATTTTACCGTCGGGCATTGCGAAATTTACTTTCGGTAGAGATTCAAGCATTTTTTGATAGTCTTGATCTGTAAAACGCCCACCACGTTCTACCATTGAGAGCATTTTTTTCGAGAAGATTGCAAGTTGTCGAGAATATTGTTGTGCTGTAATACCAAGATCTTCACCAAGCGCCATAGCAGCTTGTATTCTACCTCCGTGTGCAGTACGACTGCCGTAATTGTCTTGTGAGGTAAATATTTTGTCAATAAGTGGTTTCAATTTACCTTCCATAATTACAACGAGGTCAGTCAAATCACGATACTCTTTATTCTCAGCTTCTGTTGGAAACCGTAAACCAGCATCAGCAAGATCTTGGAAGGTGCTATACTCTGAACCAATACCATACTTCGTTCGTATCTCTCCTGAAAGTGGTCTGCTTTTCTCTATCTCCCATAGGGCTTTTGTTTGTCCTGTTGCTCGTGCTGCTGCAAGTTGCGCTGTTTCTATAATATGGTTAAGGTGCATATCTTCTTGCGCTTTAGCTACATCTGACGGTTCGATTTCAGATGGATATTTTTTTGTTGTTTTATAAATCCACGTTTTCGTTTCATCATCGACAAACTCAGGGTCTTCGAGACCACGGAAGCGGTCGAGAAATGGCTGGTAATGTTCCGGGATGTAGCGTTGTCCAATCGCCGCTACTTGATCGAGGAGCCAACCTGTTTTTTGCTTTTGGTTATCCCAATATTCTTCGGGTGCAGTTTGTTTCCAAAGTTCGTGAATAATAGGGTTACGTAAATTTGCAGTTAATTCCAATTCGAAGAGTACCCGTTTATCCTCTGGCGTCGAAACGAGCTCGCTCGCTCCGTCTGGAATAAAACCAGACTCCGCCGCAAGTTGTCTCGTTGCTACGCTGTCAAGTACACCACTTTGAGTCAATTCAAAGTGCTCTGCAAACCAAGCAGGTGCTTCGAGATAATGTGCACCCACATCAAAATTACCGAACTCTTTGAGTACCTTACGCACGATGAAGTCTTTTGTGATGATATTTGAAGGCAGGACGGACGGCTTCGCCGGAGCTGGCTCAGGTTGAATAGCTTGAGGTGCTTCGAGTGGTGCAGCCGGAGGCGCAGATGCGGGCGCAGGTGCAGTAGCCTGCTGACTTGCAGGTTGTTCACCGTTTAATATGGCTAAAAAATCACCGTAGACTCTGTTGTCAAATTCGCGCTTTGCCTTTTGCTTCGGTGTTGGCATCCCCATAATTGTAGCATAGACAGACGTATCAACACTTGGTGGAGCCTGTCCGATTACAGCAGCAATCTGCTCTGGGCTATAACCACTACCCGGCTTTACCATATTTGCTAAAAGGCTACGAGTGGCTGCGGCATTTGGGTCTGCCTTAGTGCTTGATCCTGTACCTGCGCGTGATCTTGACATCACGCTTGACATTAATGATTGTAACATTGTCATTTTATTACTCCTTTATTCACCAGCGCTATCTTTACTTAGCCGCCCCACCGATGTCGCCTCCAGCAGCCTTTGCTGTTTCCGATGTCTTCTGCATTCCCGGAATCGCTCCCGCGAGTCCCGAGGTGGCTGTCTGACTCTGCCCGAGAACGAAATTCGAGATCATGCCGAAGATATTTTGGGCGAGACTTTCCTGTGTAGCAGCAACGTTTCGCTCACCTTCTCCTCTTTGTCCTGCGAGTATATTCTCACCAAAGGGTGTTCCAGCGAGACCGGAGGTTGCGAGACCCTCTTCGGTTTGTTGAAGTGCTCGACTACTTGCGCTACGAGATGCGTCTACAGCGCTTGAGATGATTGGAATCGAAGAGCCACCCGTAGCGAGCACCTCTTGCATTGCGTCGATCAAGCCTGTACGAACGCCTGTTGTTTCCTTTGCAAACATCCCAGCGATTCTTGCTAATGTTTTTGCGGCGGGGCTATCGATTTCTGACTTACCTTTACCTCCTCCTAATGACATTGATCCTGACATTTTATCTCCTTTCTATCTGTGAGACGCGCGAAGATTGGAATGCTTCGCGGGTTAAATGTACTATGTAAATAAAATCCTCGTCGTGTAAATTTGGGATGCAACCAACTACACTATAACCGAGTTTTTGGTGAAGGTCAAGTAAATCTTGTTGCCACGTCGTACCGAGGAGCGCATCGTAAAATTCGAAAGCGAATGTGTAAGCAAATAAGTTAAAATCGAATTGAAAGCGTTTGCCTCGAAGGTCGGTACGAGTCCAAACACCGCAATAAGCCGCACGATGCTTGGATATCCCGTCAACAGGAGACGCCCAAAATGCGCTACAGACATCGTTAGCAGAGTCGAGCGAATAAATAAGCGTCACAGGTAGCTTGAATGTATTCAAGAACGCAGAGAGACGCCGAGCTTCTGGAAGCATGAGCTTATTAATGTCACCTGTTTCGCTCAAGCGCATCCACCAACGAAGCATAATTAAATCCTCGGCGGGGTTTTGAGAATAAATAACAGCATTCAAGGCACTGAAGTTTGCTTTGTATTTCTCAAATATTTCTTGTGCTTTGCTTATATCCATCTATACCTCAATGTCGATGCCGAAGATTTCTACGACGTCATCGATTGTTCCAGTTATTTTAACTCCGACAATACGAGCGAGAGTACCTGCGGGGAGTGTCGTTACCTGTCGAGATGTTCCGGTTGTCAAATTACCAAGGGCTATGGCACTGCCGTCTGCTACTATTGATACAGCGAGAGTTTCCGAGTTTACGTCTGCGTCTACGTGAATGTTTTGGACTATTTTCTTTTTATCTTCTGAAAGGCGCGTGTGACCTGGTTCAATCGTGAAGGTTATATCGGTCGTATCATCTTGCGTTGTGCCTTCCTTTTCAAAATCGAGAACTTTGCTGCTGATTGTTGCAGCGAGAATATCACCGTCTTTAGCGTATGCGAGCGCATTACATCCAACACCTACATCGCGCCAATTGAGGTCTCCAAGAAGGAGAGCGAGAGTTTGAGAAGCGTCAGAGATGAGATATTCACCGCGTGCATAGGTTGCTACGATACCATCGAAAGATGTAAGATCGCCTGCGCTAATACCTCGAAAGATTTTGCTTACAGCGTCGAAATTTAGTAAACGAGAAGACGCGCCATCAAAAAGGCGAACTCCATCGTTAGCCGCATATATAAGACCGAGAGGTGTTACAATCGCTGTATGTGGCGCATTGGTTCCAGGTACGCCTGCGACGGCTTTAGCTTGGTAAGGATTTGTGCCGAGGATTTGGTATAGGCCAGATTGACTAAGGACGCCGAGATATCCCCGCCAACCAAAGATTTTCTGCAATGGGTCTGCATCTGAGGTAACTTCAATGTAACCGTCAACAGCTTCCGCACGACCTATAGGAGAGTAATATAATCTTCCCTTTTCGCCGACTTGAGTGCGACTGATCCAAAACATAGATGCGTTGTGGGGACCGTAACAATCGTCGAACCATGCGAAGGGCTTTAAGTTGTTCGTTGGAATCTCAGTTGCGTATAAATCGTCGTCGCTTATGTTGTCGGTATATGTTGCTACTCCATTAGCTATACGTGTGAGTAAAAAGTGTGTACTGCCACCACCAGAGGTTCGCCAGATTTCAACTTGATCCACTTGAGAGTCGGACGATTCTGGAATATTGGTTAAATCAATCGAGGTTGATCCACCATCAAGATCAACAGCAGCGCCAGAGGAACCTGAGCCGTAGGGGTCTGTTGGTGCAGTAAAGTTTTCAGTCCAGCGTGCAATTCCCTTCGAAACTCGAATCTCGTCCATCCAACCAACAAGTTCAGCGGCAGACGCGCCAAAAGAACCAAGATAAAGAAGAGACGCAAGGTCCGGCAAGCTGGAAGTGTCGTCTACCGTAGCAAGTGCTGTGCCATCTGCGCATACTGCAAATTTGTCTACACTACCAGCCCAACCACGAATGAGCGCAACGTGATACCAAGCGTTTATAGCGACTCCAGACCACTCACCGTAAACAGAAACCGTGTTGACACCATCGACGCGTGAAACGAATGTAAGATAGTAAGTCCCACCAGAGTTGTAAAGTCCAAAAAATATGTAGTTATCTGCGTCGATATACTGACTATAAAAAGTCACAAAATTACTGCCGAGTGTGGGAGGTGGGAGAGCACTGAAACGAACTTGAAGTTCAACAGTAAGCTCGTCTGCCCCAAAGTACCAATCAGGGTTATCGAGAGCAGTAAGGTAATCTCCTGTACCATCAAAGAGACCAGATGCAGAGCCAAATTTCTTTTGAGCGGTGTCTATTTGAGCATTATTAACCGCAGTAACGCTACGTCCAGAAGGGCTATCGTCGGTGAACGTAGTAGATTCGTCTATCCCTTCGCAATGTAAAAGGAGTTTAGTATATTCGTCACCGTCAGTAGTAAAAACGCTCGTTGGATTTGAGCGTACCCCAATTTTAGAGTTATAAAATGTAAAGCGATACGAATAGACTGCTCCGTCGTCGAGTTCTCCGCCTGCACCACCGTCTGCCCCAATTACAGTGTCGTCAGGCGAAGCTATTCCCCAATTTTGAACATAAAGAGCTTTAATGTAGTCGTCGGCTTTGGTGTCAGGGTCAGCGGCGACAGCAAGGCGGATATAGATTGTGTTGTAGCCAAGAGCATCGGTGGCATCGACGCCGTAAACCCACTCTCCAGCGGCGAGTTCTGAAATTATGCCTTCGGTTGCAGCTTCGTTATCGACGAGGAGAGTGTCGGGTTCGTCGAGGCCAGGGTCGCTACCATCGGCGGTAGTTAGGTAATAATCATCTGTACCGTCGCCGGTGGATGCTGTCCACTTATATGCAGAATTGACAATCGAGGTACTTACATCAACCTTAAAAAGCTCTCCTCCCCCCGCAACAAACAAACGATCATCGATACCAGCAGTCGGTCCCATCTTCGCAGAAGCGAGACGAGAGCCGCCGAGAGCAGATTTAATCGATACCGAGCCTGCGTAAAATGCTGCCGATACACCATAATACCACGCATCCTTATATCGAAAAATGGTGTGGGCGCTGACGGAATGAAGTAAACTGCTACCGAAGCGGGAGCGCGCAGAGCGATTGGAAATTGGATGGATACCACGGGCAGCTACGAGAGCACCCTGCGGTATCTCGTCTTCTGGTGCGCCAATGTGCAAGCCCCCTGAGAAGTCTCGAATTTTTATAAGTTTGGACATTTTGATTTTTAGTTTTGGTGTAAAATGCATTTCGCAAGACCGGCGGATGCTCTTGTCTCTAAAACATGCCCAACCTCACAAAAATGTTTGTCAGCACTAAAAGGCGAGGTCGGGTAAGCCTCAGACATAGCCTGCCCTGAAATTTCTCCGGTGTCTGCTGTTAAACCAGTACGGGCAATATGACCTCGTGTTGTAGCTGTCCAAAAATAAACATCAGCTATTCCTGCGACAACAATCCAAGCGAGCGCACCATCTTTGATTCCTGCCTCGTAAAACACGCCGATAGGGTCCGGCACATCTACTGGTACAAGTCTGACCGCTTCTGCTTTCGCGTCAGATGCCGTTACGCAATATCCTTTTATTGAATCTGCGCCAGTTGCATTTATCAAACGAATTACTAACCCACCTTCTGGTGTCAACTTTATTTTATCGTTGTAGATGCCAACGTTATAAGCGTCGATCTTATTTAAACGCTCGGAGATGCGAATAAGCTGTGCGTGGAGTTCGATGAACGCTTGGTGTGTTGCCTGTGGCGAATCGCCATCCGGTATATTTATCTCGTGGTATTCTGTTGTTTCTACCATTATATAACACCAGCTAAAACGTGCATCAATTTTGCAAGATCAGCACACACCTTTGCATACTCGACATCCTGATGGTCAGACGGGTAGGCAAACTCACGCGCGATACAATCGAATGTAATTGGGAGCGCATAATAATCCTCGATGTCGGTTGAGCGATCTTCGACAAAGATAAGTGCGAGTGCACCGTCTGGATAGCCAGTTGACCAATTAGCGCCGCTGATAGAACCATTTGCGTCTGGTATTGGATAAACTCGATACTTACGAGCGTCTACGTTCTCTAAGGTGTATGCAACCGGATCGCCGGTGTCAGATTGTTGAGTTGCGCTGTATGCTTCGAGTTCCTTTTCACCAGTTTCAGACAGAAGCATATCGTCAAAGAATATTGCGATTGGACGAAGCATTTTTGTTTCATAAGAGTATTCGTCAGTACCACTTACAATAGCTTCGAAAGCGTACTCGGCGAACACGGGCTTTGGCGCCTTTCCAAGCTCGTCGATTATGTCGTCGAAAAACTGAGAAAAGGTAGTCGTATCGTGCTCTGCGTGGCAGATCAACGAGGCGAATGTAGTTAGTTGGGCTTTAGTTAGTGCCATTATTTTGTCTGCATTCCAATTAACGGTAAAAAGGATTCAAGCCGCGTCGCAATCTGTAGTGCATTACGATTACGGGCAAGGAGCACAATCTCTGCGAGAGCAAGCGCTGTTTCCACGTCCTCATCGGGTAGAGACATATTATTAGTTGATGCTGCGGCATAGGTCGCATAAACGTCCACGAGCTTTGTATAGGTAACGGTTACGGAACTTGCGGCTGCTTTTCCAGGATAGATTATTAAAAAGTCCCGAGCAATCTGGTGCCATGCCTCAAAGCGAGTACCGTCTACCTTTCGAAACCAGTCGATGTCGTAGGCTGAGAACTGCTCTATTCTGTCAATTTTAAATAAAGCGCGAGACGATTCGTGAATCTCAAGAATATCGATTGCGTCGGTAATCGATGAGCGATAATTGTAGATTAATTGCTCGCCAACTGTATCGAGAGTATCAGATGTAATGACTCGCTTTAGGTATGCGTTGAGTAGCCGCTCACATTTGCCGAGAACACCAGTTGCGATGTTTTGGGTAACAGCGACCCCGCCGGTTTGACGGACGCGTTGGATGAGTAAATTTACGGTTGTTTGGTAGTCTCGAGCCACTTATCTACTCCAATTATCCCAAATATAATCTCGGGCAGTGCGTTGTTCACCCTGGCCGCTGGGGATACCTCGAAACATCTCGAGAATTATAGTTAAGTCGTCTGAGCTGCGTGAGGTACGAATCGCGCTCTTCATTGCTTTGTCCCATATCGTTGCTTGCGCCTTTTCGTCATTGCGCCATACGATTGCCTGCTCGACGTTACCTTTACGAATTGCCACCGCTTTCTCGTAGCGATACAAATCGATCAACACTCCTTCTTTAAGTGTGTATGCATCAATCACAGGTGGGATCGTCGAACTGATAGTAAGCGCCGTTGGGAGATTCCAGTAAACGTAGCTAATAAGCTCGCTATTTACAGGCGGCGGATAGATTTCGTACATTAAATAACTGTTAGAATCTACGCCGACTTGCGCTACGTGCGACGGGATATTACCAGAAAGTGATCGGCCGGGAAATAGGATGTCGAGTTCGTTGAGAGATATATCGGCGAGTTTGCGACGCAGGCGCGTAAAATAGAAGTCCCCTACCCAACGAGCGTTTGAATCGAGTGGATGATAGCGCTTTACAAGATCGTAGGAACCGTCGTCTACGTCGTCCTCAGCAAAATAAGAGGCGAGTGTTATAGATGTTTCGCTACCTACAGATGCAACTTTGTACCATGCTGATGAGGGACGGATGTAGTAATACTCTTGATCGTCAGCACCGATATCAGTTTCAAACTCTGTATCGTCGCCAGTGATTGCAGTGGAGCCACGTGTGGCTGAGACTGTTCCAGTGTCAAACACACCGGGAATGTAGAGTTCGCCGACTTGTCGCAAGTGTCGGAACTTTACTCGTGACACCATTTCCTGATAACGATTGTTTATCCACTTAGCCGCAGCGATGGCGTTTGCGTCGGTTGCGATGGACGCAATCACGTCGCGGGCAAGCTCGTCTACTGTAGCCATAGCTTATCCTTTCGCGTTGCGTACACGAGGAGCAGATACCATTTTGCTTTTCGATACAAAACTTATAGCAGCAGCCTTAGTTTGGGCTTCATCTACCATCCCCTTTGCTGCCTTCTGCGCACGTTTTAAACGAGAAAGATCTACCTTAATCTCCTCAGCGTCCGCGAGCGTGCGAGCGTCACCCTCTGCCTGCCATTTACGCTCATCTTTAGACATTGCTGGATATGTTAAAGGCATATTATCCTCTCTTATAAGTACGGTGTTGCCGCCCGAATTGTCGCTTTTGAGAAGTATTCGGTTTTGTTTCAGCATAGTCGCTTAACTGTTCATTCGTAAGTGTCTTATCCTGAAACAGCACTTTTGCACTTCCTTTAAGCGACTCGGGCGGGATATCACCACGGCGGGCTGCGAGAGCTATCCCGAAGGCACCCTGCGGTGCTTCATTTTTTTCTGGCATTATTTACCTCTCTATGGCAATAAAGCGAATAAATCTGCTTTCGTTGCGCTCTTTGGATATCCGACACCAAGAGCATTAAGCTTTCTTGTTATTTCAACTTTTGTGTTTGATAGCGTAACGTCATGCTCAAAAACTTCCAGTTTCGCGGCGGCTTCTTGCTTTAACTTTTCGATACAAGCCGCAACAATCGTTCTTCGGCGCATCGGAACTTCAGCAAGCTCAAGGCTGTCATTGAGAATAAGCGCTGCTATGCGCTTTGGATCTGCTTTAAATAAATCCACAAGTTACCTCCTTATGACGTAATCAATGCTCCATTGAGGAAATTTGCTCCAGCAGACGTGATCTCAAATGTGTCGTCAATGCAGTGAGCACTATCGGCATAACCGGTAAAATGGTTATTATCTATCTGTATTTCTCCGTAGTCAGTTATGGTACTACCCATGTGGACACATGTAGCAGCAGAACTCTCTGCGTTGAAGAACCTATTGTCCAAGATGAAACTATTCCTAACTCCAGCGCCCAGATCCGCAGCATAGATACAATATGAGTCTATACCACCAACCTGCGTAAACAGGTTACCTTGGATAACTTCTCTCATTCCCTGACCCAAGGTAATCATTTTTTGACCACCCTTCCAGAAAGTATTGCGCGTAATATAGGTGGTATCTGTCGCATAAGAACCGAGAATACCACAGACAACGGACAGTCCTGATCCAGGAGCAATAGCATAGAAGTTGTTATCGTGAATCCAAGTTCTGTATTGAGCAGCACTATCGGCCAATCTTATCGCAGCGTGACTTTGACTGTCGTACATACGGAGCCAAAACCCGGCAATCTCAAGATTATGCGCACCGTTTGCGCTGATTATGTCCATCGCTGTCATCGCTCGAATCTCAGTTCCAGACAACGCACCCCAAGGTCCGGAGAAAGCAGCGAGCAACCTCAAGTTCGTCTGTGTGATAGCGAGAGTTGCTGCCGGTCGCCACGATCCAGGATACACCCATATTGTATCGAAATCATCAGCTACATCAATCGCAGCTTCGACAGAAGGCTGGATGTTGAAAGAACTGTCGTAATGCTGCATACCAATATCATCATACCACCTCCCATAGTTAGCATCAGCTTCTTTCTTGACGTGGTATTCTTTGCCCATTGTGGGACTTACTGCGTGAATTACTGAGCCGAAGCTCGCAACCCCGCTTTGAAAATTCGTTACCATGATTATGCTCCTTTATATAAGTTGTAAAAAGCGTGTAGGATGCGCTCCCCCCGTATGTTAAAATTATCCAGTTGAACCGTCAACGCCACGGTATGAACCGTAACCCTGGGTATGACGCTGATAGGCCGTAGCAACCGCGTTCTTGGTTGTTGGATCATCGAACATATCGAAGATCGGATAGTCTCTCCACAAGAAGTTGAGATCGTGCTGGCCTTTGGCTGCGAGCATCCACCAATACGTCGAGGTGGTTACATAATGCGAAACCATATAGGACAGATCCTCGTCCACGAGGGCGTTGATCTCGTTCTGAGCAGTGTACGGTTTACCGGCAGAGCCGAAGATCTCACGGGCGACGAACTTGTTGGCACTGGTGATGACTGCCATCGTCGGGGCCATGAGGCGCGGAAGGTTACGCTCGTCGGTCATATCTTCGAAGCGCGTGATTGCCGCCTGGATTCCGGTGATCGAGAAGCCGATATCCGGGCTGGGCCGATTTGCGCGACTCTCACCATCGAGTCCGGTTTGAGTTATTGAGCACAGAGACTTGGTAGAAATAAAACCGGCGTAAGAAGTCGAGAAGGAGTTATTGAGCACACTCCATGCAGCAACTTCTTCACGGTTGCGTCCTGCACGTGCAAGACAGCGAACCATTTCCTGCATTACACCGTACAACTCGTCACGCCATGCTTCCCATGTAATCTCGACAGCAAGGCCGTAAGGGGTTGCGGTATAGGTCTTTGTACCACCTGTGATTATCTCATCGAAAGAGAATTGTGTGCCCTCACTCTTCGTGGGCATGGAACCAAGACCGGAAACCTGAAAATCAGAAACCGGGTTCCATTCCATGTCTTGTACATTAAATACAAGGGGATACTCTTTCGGGCGCTCTTTTCCGGTGTCGATATAAACTTGACGTAAATCCGGTGCGAGCAATTCGCTAATTGATCCTCTTGAAATCATTTTGTTTCTCCTTATTGGTTAAAGTTAAAGATACATCGCTGTAATGCAATCTTACAAGGTCATTGCACCACCTTGTGTGATTACCGCTTGAACACGACCGTTCACCGTTGAAGCAGGGTCGATAAGGCGTGTGATTAAGCCCGCAATATAAGAACTGTTACTCGCCCCTGGTGAATTTAAAGACCAACCCCAGTGTGTGTCGCCTGATGCTTGGGCCATGTAGACAAGGCTACCAATCTTGCTGATTACAGCGCTGGCCGCTACTGTATCTACTAAATTCCCGATAAATTCCATGCCCTCCTTGAACTTGTGAACGAGAATGTTCGTGGTGATACCGCTCACTGCTTTCCCACCGGAAATTCCGACGAGAGCACCGAAGCTGGATTTATTCGGGTAATCCAACGAGCCTACGGTGGCAGCGGCTACAACGACAAGATTGCCAGATGATATTTTAACGGGAGCGCCCTGAATAAAAGTCCCAGAAGTTATCTGCGGTGCGCTGAACCCCGAGTCATTTTGATGGGTAGCTGCCATCATTTTGATTTTTGCTTGTGCCATTTTACTTTTCTCCTTTTTAATGATTATTGTTTACGTTTACTTTTCACTTGCGCTGGCTTGGGTTTTTTTACCACCTCCTTTACTTCGTGGTATGTTACAGCCCTCATCGTTAAGATATCTTCACTACCGAAGTGTTCCATCCATGATTTATCGCCAACCATATTCGCCCAACGTGCCATATCTGCGATGACTTTATTCTGAAGCCAATCAGGTTGAACAGATGAGCGTTTCACTCCTTCGTAGATATCTTCGAGTAAATGTTGGAAGTCAAGTTCCTCCTGGGTCATAGACTGCCAGAATTTGCCGTCAGTCTGACCGTGTTTTTGCTCCATTTCAGTGCAAGCACGCTTGATAATGACTTGGATGTTTTTACCGTCCGGTACGTGCTCATCCATGAGCTTTCGAATGAGTGTATATTTCTTACGAGCATCTTCAAGACCATCGCAATAGATAAAGCCGTTAAAATGACCATCGGTATAGTCGCGCTCGTCTTTGCCGACCTTTCCTTGAATCGGCACTAAACCGCCAGTTGTATGCGGCGATGCAAGAGATACATTTCGAAAGCGTATCGCATCGATAAAGTTACGGGTTTTAACAACGACTTTGTAACAGCGTAGCTTACAAAACTCCGGCACGAAATGCTCGAAACAGTTAAACATGATTGTATGCCATGTAAAACAATCACGTAGCGCAGTGGTATGCCCAAAATATAACCAATTACCGTCGAAACCCATTGCTTGCGCATTTGGCGATAGATCGATGAGTCCAGTGTCCGGGTTGATACGCACTAATCCGGTAGCAAGCGATCTACGCACACCTTGCTCTACTCTCTTATTTAAAAATATTAAATCTCTCCACATAATCCGACCTCTCCTTTCGTTATTTAATTGGAACGCCTGGTATTGGTCCTTTTTTCATTAGGTTGCCGACGTGACGAGCGGCTGTGTTTACGGCAGCGCGCTTTTGCATCGTTTCCAGCGTATTGCCCGAAATGCCACCCGTAACTTCAGGAGTTTCAACCTTCGCAAATACTTGCCTACCCTCACGACGGTTTGTACTCTCCGCAAGGTCGTGGATCTCAGCTTCGACGCCGAATTGCTGGCGGATGCGCTTTGCATCCTCGCGTTGCACTAAGCGAAAATGGTCGTCCTTGCGGATGAACATAAGAAGCACGTCGCCCACACGGATAGTGCCGTCAGTTTTTTGCATGTCCGTAGCTTCCGGGAACGTTTTAGCCGTGGCTACTACCCAACCGTCAGCTTTCGCCTGCCAAACCATCATACCGTTTTGGTTTACGTAATTTATCCACTTTGTCACGTAAAGCTCGTGATTTGTGCCGATTTCGAGGTATGACTTACGAATGTCACCTTGAATGTTGTAATCCGGTTCGAGTGCGTGCTTGGGAATAGCGCCCGCATCGGCGTACTTCGTCTCGGCTTGCTCTTCGAGGTTGTCTGTACGTTTCTTTAACTCCTCGGTGCGCTCGTGACCTGCGGGTGGCAGATTCTCCTTCGAGTCTTCTGGTTGTGAAAAAAAGTTAATCTCTGACATTTTAGATTCTCCCTTTAATCGCCAAAATAATAGGCGTTACATTTATCAACCATATCCCCTAACTCCGCTTTTTGTCTTCGCTTTTTCGCTACCCACTTAGACAGCTTGCCACCAGATGTCTTGCTAACAATGACACTCTTCTTTCTACCAAGCATTAACTCAGCAGCTTCGCAAAGAGTTTGCGGAACTGGGATAAATCCTTCCTTTTGATATTTTATTAACTCGTCAATGTCGTCAATCCCTACCAATTCATTTGTATCTGGGTTCATTTTAGATTCTCCTTATGCGAAATATCCCTTACCTGTTTTAGTCCAGTAATCGTCCCAATTCTTGTAGCCGAGGGTCTTATAGTAATCGTCTGCGCTTTGACCCTTCGAACGTAAAGCTTTTATGGTATCACGAGAGAGTACATCTTCAGGCTTCGGGACGGTATCTTGATCTCCGCCGGAAGAGCGAGAGTTGCTGCCGGGAGGCGGTTGAACTGGCTCGCTTTGCTTACGTAATTTCTTTTCGGTTTCAGCTTCCATAATTTTTGTGACATTCTGACCGACAGCGATATCATAAGCTGCTTTGCGAATTTTTGGATTCATGCGTTGGTCTACGGGCATTGAATTGAGAGCCGATTCGTAGTCTTGCTTTACGAGATCGAGATAAGGCATCTGACCTTTAGTTACAGTTTCGCTGAGTTGATTTATAGTGTCGATGCCCTGTGAGAATGCCGGGTCGATGTCTTCGTGTTTTATCTGAAGACGGGTGCGTTGTTGTGTGAGTTTGTCGCGCTCATCAAGTAAAATTGAAACTGGCTTACTTTCCGTCACAGCTTCATCGACCTTAGTGTTAAGGGCTGCGATGCCACTGTCAAGTGTTCTTATCTGCTCATCGAACGACGGACCAGAAGGAGCAGGGGGCGCTACAGGTTGTGGCGGTTGTACATTAAAGCCCATTTTCTCAAAGGTGTCAACTTTTGCCTTGACAGCCGCCCACTCATCAGATGGAACTTGGATAAGGTTGTCATCCCCGTTGCCTGCCTCTTTCGGTTTCCCTGTCGCTGGATCAATAATTGGTTCAGTCATTACAATTCTCCTTTCGTTTCATTTATGTAATCTGTTTGTGAGTGCTGTTCCCGCAACTCCCGATTTACGTCCTTTTTCAAACCTTCATATACCCTAATTTCGTATGCAACACTTCGAGCTTCTTCCATCTTACTATCATGCACAAGCGATGTCAACCTTTTACTCAAACCGAGTACAACCTCACTTACATAAGATTGAAAGTCATTTAAAGCGTGCGTGTTGCTTACTAAGTGTGCTATCCATGGTCGCATTATTCTATTCCTTGCATTTCAATTTGTGGCACTTCCTGCCCCTGCCCGCCGTCAAGCATTTGCATAAGTTGCATCAAAGCACCTTGCTCTCCTGATGTTTTTTCGGCTGCGTTAAGTTCCTCCTCGATATTGACAACGAAAGTTCCAGGATCACGCACCTGGTCGAAGGTGCGAATCGTGCGGTCGATAATTTCGCCTGCACTGTTTGCAATTTTGCGGGCAACCGCTGCAACTTCAGGTGGTGTCTGAGGATTAACAGCAAGCATTATTAGCTCAATTGTGCGTTGGTAATATTGGCCGAGGATGTTCGTGAGCATGATTGCACTCTGACGGTCGGCTTCACGGTTGATTGAAGCTGAAGAAGCTGTGAGTTCCATATCTACGTGCTCGTCGAAAGATTCGCGACGCAGGACTTCGATTACCCGATTGCCGTCGTCGTAGCCAAGGACATTATAAATATAAGCCATAGCTCGCTCGTCTCCAGCTTTGAGACGTTCTTGGTAACGGTAGCACGCTTGACGCAGTGCGCCTGCAATACAAGCCTTCATACTGTCGAAAGCGGGCGTAAAGCGTCGATTTACCTGTTGGAGAAACGACATTGCCGTAACGCCAGGAGTCCGTGAGGGGATCTTTGAGCCTGATGAAACTTCGTTGATTCCGACGCGCTGATTAGCGAGTTGCATCGTAAGCATTTGATCTTGCCAAATCGAGTTATAAACGTCAGCCATTTCAAGAGCCTTTAAAGAGTCTGAGGTTTCAGCTTGAATATATTTACCAGGCCAAATTTTCATCGTCTCGGGCAAACTACCATCGCCAACGAAAACACGGGAATTAGCAAGAAGAATATTCAAGGTTGCATAATTGTGCACGTCGGAGAGTTTCTCTTCGTAGGGTTTAAGCATCTGTAGGACGCCAAGGCCGAAGAATAGATGTGGTTGACGTTGGTAGACCATTGTTTCAAGCGGGCGATTATCCATTGGGTTGTAGCTGATAAAACATATATGCTGGCCGGAATGATTCCAAACTACAAAGAGGTCTTCGTCAATGCCGTCGCCGTCAATGTCGAAGAAACAATGGCAATAAATAACATCGTATATCGTGCCGCGCCGGGAGAACGACTCGGTTTGCTTACCGAGTATCTCGCGTGAAGTTCTCACCCAGTCTTTTGCGTGAAGCGGTTGAGCATGGCTAAGATTCCAACTGTTCTGGTCAGCAAAGGTGCGCATCTCTTGATCGGTGTAATAAAAGCGCATACCGACAAGCGAGAGATTCTGAAGATCCTCCGAAGATCCTCCTGCAACGATTATATCTTCAGGGGGCACAGCGTAAAAGCGCACGCCCTCAGAGAGAATCTTCGCCGTTTTGGTTTTCTTGCGCTTGCATACATACGGGGTGTAGATACCGCCAGTGCCGAGTTGAACGTCGTCGAGAATTGCGGTGTCAGCGGCAGAGCGTAAGTTAGCATCCGAGTCTGCGGCGATATGATTTATAAAACGCTGGAGAGCCTTTGCGTCGTTTACCGTTTCCTGGTCGTCCGTGAATTTCGGCTTCGGGCGAACTGTAGCAAGTGGAGTCACGTTAAAGATCAAATCAACGGCCTGTGCGTAGATCGTATCCGATGCGATAGCTCCGATGGTTACTTCGATGTTTGGCGCATTCGGGATCGGAATATTACGCACTTCGAGTTTTGGTATGGCGTTATACATCTTTAAACATTCGCGCCAGTTAGCTTCCAAAGGCTTACGAGCAGAGAGTGCGTCCTCGATCTCAATATAGAGCCACTGTTTCAGCCTATTCATCCCATCTTCAGGGATGCCGAGCACTTGTCGAACTTTATGTTTCTCTACGAATCTTGGCAATTTTACTTTCCTTTTCCCTTAATAACTTGATAGGCAACATTGCCTCCACCCAAGAGCAAAACCTCTTGTGCAGTAATATCAACTTCGAGAAGGAGTAGACCAGCTGTAACCAAAATTGTAATTAAGTTAATAATCTGTCTACCCATCTTATGCAGACCATCTACCCAAGGAATTGTCTCGGTCTCAAGTTCTTTGATGTGAACCTCTCTGTCAACAGCAAGCTTAACTTGCTCTAAATTACCTAAGATCTGGTTTTGTTTGTCTTTGTCAAGGACAACTTCCTTGATAATGTCTGTTGTATCCGAAAAGAGTTTGCCTATAATTGGAATAGCCTCTAAAAAACTCATCTTGACCTCCTACGGTAAATTAATAAACATCTCTGGGTTAATTGAATCAAAGTGCAAATGTACGTGAGGAATAATCTTAGGATATTTTACTCTTAAATCTTGAGCATGTCCAATCAAGTCTCCCTGTTCCACTTCCATTGTAACCAATTCCTTAATCGGATCAAAGTAAAACATGGTAATCCTGTAACCCGCTCCTTGCATCAAGATTCCTCCGAACAATACTCCATCAACAGACTCCGCATAGGGATATTTCAACCGAAGAATGACTCCCTTTACTGGAGCTACTATATCCTGTCCTGGTACACAAATGAAGTCGCATCCTCTGTGGGGATCTTTGGATCTGCCTCGAGATACGCCAAACAAACCAGAGCCCCACTTATCCTGTCCTCGAACACCATGTCCTGTGGGTGAGATCATTATTTAAACCACCCCGCCATTCTTCCAAGCACCGCCCCGCCCACGGCTACGAATCCGCCCACCATGCCACCGGCAGCAGCAGCGACTGTATTGGTTCGTTTTTGTTTTTCGAGTACTTCAATCTTATCGTAAACATCAACCTGGAGGATGTAAAGAGTATCAAGTTTGCTATCAGTATCGTAATCTCTAAATATTTCATGCGGTACGATTTTCATAATATTATTTCTCCACAGTTACGTCTGGAAGATTGAGAAACATGATCCCAAGCGCCTGCTCGATCATTCCGGGCCTGCCACGCCCGTCAACGAGAATTTCAAAATCGGGTGTTTTAAACGAAATCAGATCGTCTCCCCTGGCTTCTATCGTATATATCGAACCATCTGGAGCAATGACCTTGCGGGATGTGTTTATCCAGCCACATCCGGTCAAAAGAAATATTGCCATTATGCATGCTATGCGAAACAGGGTCAACCCTTTTGTCATTGTCTTTACCTCCTGTTTTTATTTGACATCGTAGTTGTATTCATTTAGTTAATTAACCATCCGACTCGTTTCATACCATTTAGCATTGGCTTTGAGAATGAGTGAAAGATTATCAGAAGAAACCATTTCAAAGTTAGCACTGCCATGTAAAATAACGTGCGTGCCATCCGTAATTGTAATAGTGTGCTCTGAAAGAAGAGTAATTTCCTGTCCAACATAACCATCATCTAAGTCAGTGATTGTTGTCGTGCCACCAGTAAGAATATACTTACCAAGTCCTAAAACACTTGGTGTGGCATCATCGGCTAAGGCAGATATTGTTTGAGTCACCATATTTCCTGATGTTGCTCCGACAAATTTTGGTGTAGCTGTATCTGCTATATTACCGATAGCCATAGATTTAACCCCAGCGTTCATTGATGTTCCCGTAGCATTGCCTGAATCCCCCCAGACATTGCCTATAATAATAGAATATTCCGAAGCCCCACCTACAAAATCCCCACCACCCAAAAGAATATTACCTGAAATAACTGTATATCTACCTTCATCATCACCTGCACTACCCGGCTGTTGCAGTATCGCATAAGATGTAGTTTCTGCGGCACTAAGATCAAAAATGTTATGACTAATAATTTTAGCCACAGATTCGTCAGTGTCAAATCCAATATCAACATCAGAACTGTCAAAATCTATAGCAATACTTGACTCCGAGGCATTTTTGAGAATAAATTGATTGTTTGTAATTGTTCCAAGCGCACCGATCCAATATAAAGCTGTAGTGTTTGAATCAAATCCATCCTGAAGTTCAAAACTATTTCCCATAATAAGATCATAATGATAAACATCTGGGGCTGCGGCTCCTGACCCTTTAACTTGTTTGCGATGAAGTTGAACATTTATTAAAGTATTTTCCGTAAAACGCATTTTGTGGGCACCAGTAAATACATCAATTTGCGCACCACTATCTATTGTGTTGTTTTTTATCCAATTTCCACTGATTACCGCATCCGAAATACCGCCGCTTATTTTAATTATATCTTTATTACTTCCAGAAGGAGGCCATACATCAAATTTATTATTTTTTACCCAAATTGGCCCTGACTCAGCGTCAATATCACCCCTCGAAAGTATTAAATATCCAGGAGCTATAGCTACTCCTGTTGAATGAGTCCAATCATTATCGTATATCCGAGGTTCAGTGTCAGCCCCATCTAATTCTATTTTGGATGAACCAAGGTTGCAATTCCATACTCTAACATCTAAAATAGCATAGCTTGTTCCTGAAGAAAATGATGTGATACCCGCCGCATCATCAGTATTCCAAAGAAATTGTTTTCCGATAGTTCCACTTGCTGACACCCAAGTTTGTGTAAATCCTTCTATATAAACTTTGTCTACGGCAGTAAGAACATTAAACAAACCATTTCCTGATCCCAATAAAGTTGTCCCATTACCTTTAAGGTGAATGTTTGATTTAATTTCAAGAACTCCGGTTTTATACGTACTGCTCGAATCAAATTCAATTATCGTTGGTGAAGTGTTGAGCGCGGACTGAATTGCTACCGTATCATCCGTTACTCCATCTCCCTTAGCCCCCCACCATTCAGGATAAACTACATTAACCAACTTAGTGGTCGCACCAGAAAAATCGAGTGCCCCTGTGAACGTCATATCTTGAAGCTCTATCCAGTCAAGAAGAGTCGCAAGCGTGCTGTAATAATCATTCGTCTGATCGTCAAGCGGGAACGCAAGTGTTGAATCGCTGTTCATCTGAGCGCCGGTGCGACCACCGTCGGGAGCTTCGTAGATAGTGAGTGCAGAAGCTTGCGACCAAACCAAGAAAACCAAAGCCATTAAGATAATGAGCAACTTTTTCATTTTACACCATTTAATTTTATCTGTGTACCAGCGTTCCACGTTATGTGGCTACCGTCGTTCCATCTCCAACCACGAGATCGAACATAGAGAGCAACTTTGTGGCTCCTCTTCGACATGTGAAGCGAACGACCGTTACCAAAGAAAACGGCGTAGGCGCGCGACTTATCAACATGCTTCCTGAGAATGTTTTTATCAGTAACCGCAGTCGATGACCAACACGTCCAATCTCTCACCTTACCAAGTTTGAATAGAGAGTCGATTTTCGGGCTGGGGATTGGGTCAACAAGCGTTAAAAGTTCGGCCTTTGTCGCCAAGCGCCAATCACTTTCATCAAAGTGCGTAAGATCGCTTGCTGTAGAAGTCTGATCCGCCCAATTGCATCGCCTGAATGTATGGTTGATCCATTCAATGTCGTTGTCGGTATCGCGGATAACCTTGTCGCCCATGTCTACGAGAGTGGTGGCATGGACGATAGCTACCAATAATAGCGTTGATACAAGCAACAATATAAATAGTTTCTTTTTCATCCTGAACATAAATCACCTCATACTCGGTCCTAATCTATGTAAATCTCCTAAATAGCGAAGAGCGGGCGCGCCATTTGCAAGGGCGGCGTTGGTGGCTTCTTTGCCGGAAACATCATCTACAGATCCGATAAAAGCTGCATCCGCCCTAAGACAAAGGTTAGCATTTACGACACACATCAATACATCATAATAAGTTCCATTTTCTGTTCTGGATAATCCAGCGTCTGTACCCGCAAGAGAGCGAACAGTGCCAGCATTAAAATTAGACAAAGTAAAAACAATTTTATAAAATTTGTCTGCGGAAAGGACACTCTCATACAAATATGCATTCGCTGTTTGCGTGCCATCACAATGGGCCTTCCCAGACAAAGCACCAGCATAATCAGTTTCAGGATGCCAACCAGTTCCGGCTGCCCAGTTTGTAAACGTAACCTTCTGAGCGTAATTTCCAGGCGTAGTTTGCGCCGCTCCATACTCTGATGTATCAAGACTTGTAGTATCCCATACAGTGGTAAGTTGAAAGGTATTTCCTGTATTGGCTCGGAGCTTCCAGTACTCTCCATTTAGCTCCGTCATTTCATTCAGGTTGTCAAAGAAAATCACATCTCCATCAACATACCCGTGTGCGGCATCAAACGAAACTATTCCGGGGTTAGCCTTTGTAATCCCGGCCACACCCTTAGCGACTGCCTTGCTCGTAACCGCAAAAGCTCCATCGGTTAAAAGCTCCGCCCCCAAAGCACTCTCATAGATAATCTCATTATTCTCGAATGTACCAGAAACACTACGAAGATAAAGCGTTCCAGCGCTACCAGCATCTATTACATTGGCTATTATTGCTGTCGCCCCCGAAGTGACTCCTGTCAACGTATTACCCGAGGAGAAACTTCCTGTTTGAGCATCAAAATTAAGTATCCGATATGCCATAAATTATCCTCGCCACATATTTTTATGCAAGCTCGAACTCAACACGAACATTTGACGCTGTGCTGAATGTGCAATCGCTAACGTCGATAAACGGACGCATTATTTTACCTCCAACGCCACCAAAATACTCAATGCGTTGATCGTAGATATCGACGCACTTTACGCGAAACAACTCCGGCGCAGTTGCAGTTTGTGCGGTGACGAGTGCAGCGGTAGTTGCATAGCCCGGATCTGCCTCTTTTATAACCATAATATCGTCCGTAGCAGATGGTATAAACTTAATCGATTTCACTCGAAGGCCAGCTTTGTCGAAGTATTTATCAAGGTCGCCTACAACCGACCAATCAACATCGAGTCCTTTAATTTGTAGAAAGTTTCCTGTTATTATCGTGGTGTTAGACATCTTTTGCTCCTTATCTTAAATTAAGTGCAAACCCAAGTCTCATAAGACCTCTCTTTAATCTACCTATAACTGTCGGCGCACTTCCAAAATACCCCCAAGTTCCAGCGAATGACATCCTTGCCGATGCCGCAGGCGTTGGAGTTGGGAAGTATCCATTTGAAGCTATTGCAAAGAAATCAAGCGCCATAGTTGAATACCCTTTTTAATATGCGTAATACCGGAGATCGTTCACTTAACGGAGGTTGGTTCATCTTAACAAACTTCTTATCGGTCTTGCTTATTCGTTTCATTTGGTCGGCTATGATATTTATGTATCGCTGTTGCATCAAATTTTTAACCATGACGGTTTTTGCGGTATCAATTGCAAGCATCTTGTCCCTTATAGCGTGAATCAAATCAGTACCCGCTTTATCGATTCCGCAGCCACACGAGCACTTTTCCTTGGAAAATTCCTTGCCGTTTGCTACCTGATTGAAGATTTCATTTACAGCGAGTTCCATTATATCAACAGAGATACCCCTCCGACTTGCCAAATTCGCCAGATACTTCAATGTGTTTTCAAGTGTGTGTCCATCGTCGATGTATGGTTTGAACAGCTTGTCATAGTTCATCATCATGTGCTTATTCCTTTTATGGCGCTGCCACATACGCTCTTTTTGCTGTGGTGTATGTTCCGTCTGTTGCTATTTGAGCTGCTATATTTCCCTGCGACGCATCAGCATCATTAAACATTTCGAGATTACCATCAGCTTCAGTCCATACCCTTTTATTGACCAGCGCTTCCATTAAACTTGAAAGATCACCGCCATCTGCCTCCATCGCTGTCTTTATAGCCGCTGCGGTTACAAGGTCTGTGTTTGTTGTCACAGTATCAACCAAAGTTACCCTGGCTAAAGTATCTCCAACAACAACGTAGCTGGCTGCTACAATTGTCCTGGCTTCAAACTCGGCTACTGTTGGAACGTTAGCAATAAGTGCCGGAATGTCGGTGGTAGTGTCGGCTGCAATTATGTCCAAAATCAAGTCTAACCTGCCACCATTTATCCAGTCTGTCAGTGCACCCATTCTGGCTACTGTGATTTCATTGGTATTAGCAAGTTTGGTGTCTAAATCAAGCTCACCGGCATCAGAAATTGGAACTCCACCGGCGGCATCAGCGGCGGCATTAGGCAGGGCGGTTAATCCAGCCCGTACAGAATCATCCAAATCAACAGCGTGCATGGCACTTGCATTGCCATAAGTTTCCACGACAATAGCGGTGTCCAGCCACACCTTTGTTGCAGAATCTATAACGTATACTACTATTCTGGCGGCTTGCATTTCGGTAGCTGTGAGTACAAGCGAATATCCAGTACCCTCATCTGCAAAGTCGTTAGTACAAGTAGCCTCACCCCCTTCATCTTTCATTATAGAGCAATCCGCTCCAGCATCAGCGGCGTCAACCCGAAAGTCAACACCGTCAATCTCGAATAGATGAAAGTTAATTGTTGTCTGAACACCGTACTTTCTTAAAAAAGGCCCCTGCATTTTAATATCCCTCTATTCTTCGTCTAAAGATTTCTATACCTGTTGGTACTCCTGCTGTTATCTGCGCCCAGACAGAAACTTTATAACTGGAATCACTTAAACTTGAAAAATCTTGTTCGCCTACGCCAGCACTTTGCTTGGAAGAGTTTGACTCTGAATCAAAACATATCCTGCCACCAGTATCGTCACTCCATGCTATCCAATATGTTTCCCCAGTAGAAGGATCACCAACAACAGAATAGGTTTCTTCCCTGCCAGTCCCATCAGAGCAATCATTAGTGCCATCGGCTACTACATGAGTAGCAGCAGTCTCCAACAAACTATCGTTTCCACCACCTTCATCTAAAAAAATTGCTTCAAAAATATTCCGTGAAACTCCAACTGAATTAAATAGACAAGCACCAATATGGGTGAAAGCACCTATCCCCAACGAATCAGCATCAAAAGACCTTGCTCTGTCGTCATTAGCATTAGATGAACCGCAACTATCTGAACCCCAAAGAGTCATATTTTCACCGGATAAACTGCTGAATCTAAAAATGGTTGAGGGATGGTAATTGTCATAATTCTTGCATTATCAACGGCATCTGTTATATTTAGATCACACCAAACCCAACTACCTTTATCGTCAATAGCAATAGGTCTATAAATATGGGTTAATTTCCCACTTTTCGCTGCATGAATTATTTGACCACCCCTAACAAGCACACTTTGCATATTGCAATAAACCGCATAGCTTCCAACCACATCGTCAGGCCGTGATGCTGATGCTAAAAATTCTTCAAGTTCTTTAAATCCTTCATTATTCTTTTTCCATTCATTCTCTAAAGTGTCTTGATAATGAAACTCAACACCAGGGCTATGGGTAATTATAAACTCTATCTTGTTAGCAATAGGCTTACTGTAAAGAACCACTTGCCATTCCCACATAGTTCCATTAATCCCGATTACGTCAGTTTCATTACCCACCCGCAGGCTTATTTCTTCCTTGTCTTCATCAAAAGATTCCTTTTCGCTTAAAACAGATACGGAAGAACGATTTACATTTATAAAGAAAAACTCGTTTTTATCATAAGACTGTAATTTAAAGGACTTATTAACATTAGGAACGAACTTGGTCGGTTCAGATCCGCCAATAGTCAAATCGGGCTTTACGTGACCTAATTCTTTAACTATGTATGTTGATTCGTTGTCTATTTTTTCAATGGGCATATTTATTCTCCAGCCTGCCGCCAGTGGCAATCTACCTTCCGCGCTTGCATAGGCCGGGCAAGCACCATTACCCACCCGGCCATTAAGGAGGCATAAAGTGCTACCTCGCTGGGCAACCTATTTCTTTGGCATAGAACACGGATTACGGTAGCTACCCAAATTACCGGAGATTCCACCACCTTTTGTCGGATTTCCACTTGGTTTCGGCAATCTACGCTTGCTCCGCACCGGGCCGGTCTTTTTCGGATTTTTTGGCGGTTTCGCCATTTCGCCCTCCTTTAGTTGCTTTTGGGCTTACGGTAGATACCACCGCCCTTCGTTGGATTGACAACACCTCGATTACCTTTTGCGGGGCCTGGAACGGTTTTTACCTTCGCGCCACTACGACCCTGTGGCTGACTGTTTTTCTCACGATACGTTGTTTTTCCTGCACTTTGTCCACTCATTTTGATACCTCCATGTTGTTGATGTTAATGTTATTGTTCTCGACGCGCAATTGCCGCGTTCGCCCACATTACAACTTCCTCAAGCTTTGTTACAGCTAACGAAAGTTCTCGACTCTGAGGACAATTTGATACTATATAATCCGCAAAGTCTTTTGCACGCTTTCGAATCTCCTCATAACGCCGAATTTGCCAATCATCCCTCGGCGCATGATGAGTAAATCTGATAGCTAACTCTGTGCTGTCTAAGCTCATATCGACCTCCTACGTGTTAAGGGTTAATTAAGTTTGCTTCTTGTCGAATGATACATCACACTCTGAATCATCTACCATTTGACCACCACTTCGCACATCGTAGCCCAATTGCCTTAATGTATCTTCGAGTTTGTGACGATCTTTCGGTGGAATCGCCGGTTTAATCGTTAAAATATACTTTTGCATTTATTTTCCTCCTTGTCAATACCTTAATGCATACTGTAGTGTTTCTCACCCTTAAAGTGAGCCATCTCGCTCTCGATGCGACTTGCTGGCATACCGCTTGATCGCAAATACGTCGCGTAGTCATCTTCTTCCTGGTTTCGTGATGCTTTTGCTTGTTGTTTTGGAGCGACGCGACTAACGAGTGTTTCCATTGCATCAATAACGTCGCGCGTTGCTGCTGTCGGGAAGCCTGCGATCTCTGAGCGAGCTTCGATTTCTTTTTCTTGAAGAAAACAACGTCCCTGTAGAATTACGGGCTCGAATCCGGTACGGATGCGATAGGTTTTCTCGACTCGTGTGGGTTGGTAAATCGGGATCATCTGAATGTTGCCGAAGCGTAAGCGAGCTTCTTCTCGTACCAAGTTGCCGAAGAGCACCTGCATTCCGTTTGCTTCGAGACCGAAGCGTCGAGGGCTCCAGCGTTCCTGTGTTCCGAGAATGCGATCCTTGAGTTGAGATGCGGTTTCACGGCCTGCCCAGATTGAGAGCCAAAACCAACGATCAAGCCAATCACGACCTCCTACGACGATAGCTTGACGGGAGCGACGGCGCTTATTGCGTGCGTCTTTGCCCGCTGCGGGGTCAGCGTATGCATAGATTTCGAGGTTTTCGATTGGTATTTGGGTTGTTGTGTCCATCACTTCTTCCCCTTGTGCATTGTTGCGCCTTCCCCTTCTATAAATCCAACCCAATAACCGATAGCCCAAGAGATAGAGTGTACACCATGACAATCTTCGCAACCCATTAATAAAGGGTCCACTTTAAGAGAACTATATTTTCTGATTTGCAATCTGGACACTTCATTTCTTCCCCCCTCCCTCTTGAGAGCAGGTTCCTGATACTCTCAGTCTTCTTCCTCGTCCGAACCGTATGTATTTATGTATGTAACATCCTCCGCATAAAGTTCGAGCAAATCGTGCTTCAAACGTTCAAGTAGCTTAAACATGTGAGGATTATCTCCACCCACAAAAAATGTCCGAGTGCCACTACCGTCTTTACGCCTAAACGAAAGAAACAAACATTCGACGTTGTCCTTGCGATATTCCTCGATAAAATCCGAGATGTTCTTTAACACACCGTCCTTATCTTGTACTTTCAGTTGTATTACTTCATTTCCCATTATCCCGCCCTCATTCTCACTGCACCGCCCGCATCGACAAGTCGTTGTATAACCGAGCGAGTCAATGAAGTCCCGGCCTCGATGTTCACCGGCGGCTTACCTTCAGTTGTATGTTCTTTCTTGAGTTTCATGCGCTTCTCTAAGATGAAATCGCGCTCGTCTGCATCAAATACAACCTTTTCGTTCAAGACTTTAAAGTTTCGAATCTGCTCGACATCGAAGTCAACGAGAGAGGGATCAGAGGGAGTGTTGAGATAGAGCAAGTAAAACATAGATCCATGTTCGCGTTGAAGTTGCTCGATGTCCGCCTGTGAGTATTTCTCCGGCCAAAGGATCTTGCCGTCGTTTATGATCTTTCGTACACTGTCGCCGCTGACTTCTACACTCGGATCATTGTCGATGATGTAGCTGCATAAGTCGTAAACCGCCCAGCGTGTCGCCGCGAGAAATTCAAGCGACTGGAGCCCCGATTCGATTTCGTATTTGTCAAGGAGTGCGCGCGATGCTTTATGCCATTCGATTGCCTCGTCCATCACGACATCCGAATTTGCCGCTGCGAATGTCGTCAGATCGTCCTTAATCATCACATTGGGACGCGAGCCGGTTACTGCACCACCAACGCCTACTGCGCGTATTGTCGGGTCCGGCCACTCATTTTCCCTCGGTACGATCATGCCCCAGTTATTCCACATTCTTGCTTCGGTTTTAGATTTACCCTCCCATACACAATGGGGCCAAAATGTGCGGAAGAGTCGGTTCTCTTCGAATACACTCTGGATAACGCGGAGGTTTTTCTCGGCCATGTTTGCTGTCTCGCCGGAAAGTAAAATCCGGCACTCGTTACCGTTGAGTCCAGGGAAATAGATATTCGTGTCTGCGGATTGTATAATAATATGAGGGGGCAATGCACCGGATACGATGGTGGTTTTGGCGTGTTCTCGTGGCATGAGGAGTAGTTTTCGAAACTGCGGTACCTGTTGGAGCCAGTTGCAAACCTCACGGTGAAAGTGCGATGTAAGAAAAAATCTCCCCAAGACACCTTTTGCGAAGATAAAAAGCGACTCCTCGGCACGCTTTTTGAAGCGTTTTATGTATTCGCCTTCAGGTGTGGTAGCTCCTGCATGGCGGGGTTGACCGTTGGAATCGATAACGACTTCCGCCGAGTTAAGCTCCTCGTCGCCCTTTTGATAAGAAGAAGGGGAGACGCCAGGCGAACCATTCCCGACGCCTCCCTGGGAATAGGAGCAATCAACGCCCCCAGTGAGGGCCATGACCCACTCCCTTTTGTCCTCATCCGGGGCCGGATCGGACAAGGACTCTACACGGTACGGCAAGGTGCGCGTACCGGAAACCGACGCAGGCTGGAGTGCGCCGGTTAAATTTGAAGGAAGATCGAACGAATAGCAGCGAATCGGCGCATAACGCTCCGTGAACTTGCGCTGACTTGCGAGAAGTTCCCTAACCTCGGCGCTGTCGTCTTGGGCGAAGTCGCCGAAGATGTATGATGTGCTGTTTACTTGCGCGCCGTTTATTGGAAGTGGCCTATTCAACTCGTTCGACGACAATTTCACCTTCCTCTGAGGTTAAGTTACCGTTATCGTTCTCCTTAACCCTATAGTCCGTTCCTTCGAGAAGCTCGATTGTTTCCAAATCCTGCTCCGAGCCTTCTTCCAGGAGTGCCTGTTGCATATTCTGGAGTGCGCCCACCGGAAGTGTGATAACTGTGCGACGTTGCTCTACCTCTTTTCGGGGCTTCGGTGCCGCAGGTGCACGATTGAGTATTCCTTCTGCGGCTTTCACCCGCGATGAGCCCTTTTCGAAGATGTCATCCCGCACTTCCATTAAAGCTCCGATACTGTCGTTTATCTGCGAATCGAGCAACTCCTCGGGATTGTCTGAGTTTGCCGTAACACTCTGTGCCCTAAGTTCGATGCAATTCTTTAAAATCACACGGAATTTAGGATTCGAGCGAAGTGTGGTGATAAATCCGGGCGGTCGATTTAAGCGCTCTTCGATTAAGTCCGGTGGAATACCCGCAATAATCATACTCGCCACGCTTAATTGCTCCATTTCGTTGAAGATTTCTTCATTTGGGTCTGCGGGACGTTCCTGTGGCGTAAGGTTAAATTGCGGTGCCGGTTCCACCAAGGAGCGCGTTTCCTCTATAGTTACTTGCGCGTTCGGTTCTCTTTGGTGCGTTTTTATCATGGTTTCACACCGTTACATTACGTATCTACGACTCTTATATCAAATGCCTAAAATTGCGTAGATTCACGTAGCATAGAATTATGCGCTTTGTCAAGGGAAATTGTGTGTGCGAGAGAGAAAAGTGCTATATGTGGTGTCGGTGCATAGTTATTAGCTGCTTGGTACATTTAAGCATCCCCCGCAATTGATTCTTTATCAACCAATGAGGAGATCCTCTTTTGAGGTGCTTGAGAAAAGATTTGTAAAACGCAATCACTCCCATCAAATTGAAGCGTGTCCAAGTAGGCTTCATGTGATTGAAAATAAGAAAGTATATTTCGTCGATTAAATTCATGGTCAACTTACATAGAACACACACGACACCCGCCGCGTGCTTCCGTTCTCTTTTTTCGATGTAGTGGAATCCAACCTCCTTCAAACTCGGTGCGCAACTCCCGCAATGAGGTAGGATGCTTGTCTTTCGACGGACTCCTAAAGGTATGCTCGTATTCAACCTCAAGGTTCTCCGCTTGGATGTAAAGCGCCGGATAGTTCTTCCAGAGTCGTTGCCAGTCAATTAAGCGCTGATAATAACAAAAGGCACAATCGGTTCTCTCGGGAATCTCGACGCCCTTTAATTTAAGGTAAGCATAGACCGCCTCCAACCCAAAGCCGTATTCCCTCAAAGGATACCGATTCTGCACGTATTCATCATAGAGTCCCTCCCGTAGCGGCTCATCCGCTCTGAGCCCAATGCACAGTACCGGAGACTCAAGCCTTCTCAAATACTCCACACATGGTTCGATTTTCAAAACGCGAGTACAGAATCGCATCCTATAGTTTGGAATGCACTGCTGCTCTCGAATCAGTTCGACGAGAGACAATTCCCCCAAAACGATAAATCTCCCAACTCCAAACATATTAATGACCCTATCCATGTGCACCTGCATGTCCGGCAACTCGTTCCCTGTCGGAGTATATAGAAACCTCCTGTATGGATTTGGCTCATACTCTTCTAAGAAAAGCGCCATAGCTACAGAATCCTTCCCGCCCGACAGGGCAACTATTTCATTCCGCTTATTCATACTACCACCCTAACATAAGTTAAGCCAGTTGTCAAGCGTTTTCTACACGAACCACAGAGTTAAGCCAGTAACCGATAAAAAATGGTGCGTATATCTGAGAGTCGCTTCCGGCTATGTTGACACCCCAAAGGGGGGGTTGGGGGGGGTCTGATAATGCGCGCATTGTTACATTTGCGGAGTGCGACGCGTGATCCGTGCGCCAGGCGCGACATACCTTGAGCGTTACACGCATGAGTGTAGCGCTCCGTTAATAGCGCGCTACGTTACGTTTGCTATACGTTACAATGTAACGCTCAGTTAATCTGCATGTAACGCTCAGTTAATTGTAACGCTCCTGAAGGTTTACACCCCTCTTATCACTTTGTGTGGCGCTTAAAGCATGCATAATGAAATCAACTACTTGGAGCTATACATTTTTCCGATTGTTATAGGTTTATAGGTAATAACATAGCCAATAATCATAACAATATCAACGTGTTACAATATGTAATGAAGCGCCACACAATAAGGATTAGAGTTTATGCACCCAGAGTTGAATATCCAATGAAATCAACGAAGTAGACCCTGTAGTATGTAGTCTATATGTATCTATGTATATATATATATATTATTATTATATTATATTATTATATTATTATTAAATCGGTGTTATTAGGGCCTATGTCGCTAATCGTCAATTAGTTACATTCAGTTTGTTATGTAACTTTTACCTTATTTCTTACATTCTTTTTACTCTTACTCTTTTCGCAACAATATAACAATATAAGATAAGTATTATTATAATGTGAGTGATATTAGTAGGTTATAGAGTGAAATTGTTATATTGATTGATACGTTACACAATACAAGCTGCTGTAATGTTTGAGTTTTATTCTCTATGTAATGATCCAGGAAAATATAACTTACACCTTATTATATAGACGTTACATTTAATTGTAATTAATTTGCATTTAATTGAAAATAATGCTTGACATGATTGTTAAGATTGTTTATTGTGTAGATAACTATAAAACGAAAGGATAAAACTATGGGTAAAAGAGAAAACAATTTAATCAAACTGAGACTAAGCGCGCATGATTTACTTATGAGCTTTTACATTAATCAAGGCGTAAAAAGAGAAGCTGCATCTAAGGAAGCATTTAAGAATATTAAAGGTAAGAGCGAAAAAGAACTAAGGAGTATTTTATATGATGTCGAGCGCGCGTAAACATAAACCATAACTAAGGGAGGGTATTGAATCATGGCAACTACTAATAAAGGTATTGACTACGGTAATAGGAAAACAAACATTGACGATAACGGGCTGCGCTATGGCGTTATACATCAAAATGAAGTATTGCAAGCTTGGGCTGATGATAGTGAAGCAACATATCAAGATGAGATAGTGTGCTCACATTGTAATGATATGATTAAGTACGAAGACGTGGAGCATTGCCAGTCTTGTAATGAAGATATCACAATGGATATTGAAATGCTTGAGCCAGATTATTTTGAGTATATAAAAGATGGATATAAATGTCATCAAAGTCAAGATGATCCTGATATTTTTATTGAAAAATCGCCATATTTCACATACGCGCAGTTTTGCTCACCTTGTGCCCCTGGCGCTATTTATCTAACAAGCTTCATATCAGACTATGATCCGGTAACAAAAGAAGAGAATGTTAATAATAAAGGGTATTGTTTCGGTCATGACTGGTTTGAAGCTGGAAGCGCGCCATATCCGGTCTATTGTGTAAAGACCGGGAAGCGCGTGGCTGCTGATGGATCATTAATGGATTAATCTTTAAACAAAAAAAGGATAAATACACAATGCTTATTATAAAGCCACCACTTATATTTGATGGAATTTGTCGATATTGTAACACTCCAACAGTTAAAAGAAAAACACCGCCAGATACAGCACATCCACAAAACAAACATTTTTTTGATTATTATCAATGTCCGAAATGTAAAACAAACTATGGAGATAATAAGAAGGAAACTAAACAATGCTAAACGATAAAGATTATTCAAAGTATATGCAGTATGAAATAGACAAAATCCAGCTCCAGCGGATAGAAGAGGAGCGGGACCAGTTAATGCAGCGCATTAATGACCTGGATCGAATTGAAGTTAATGTTATTAAAATGATGGATAAAGGGGAAGTTAAACAGTAACAATAAATAAAGAGGAAATTGACATGAACAAAATTGAATTGACAAAAGAAAGTAAAGATCTGGGTAACGTGTACTGGGTAACGAGCATTAAAAAGGCAAAGGATGAAGTGAGGGATCATATCAGATATGTCTATGTTAAGGATAATACCATAACATCAACAGATGGAGAGCGTTTACATCATGCTAAACTTGAAGGTGATTATCCTGGCGGGTTTTATGTTGTTGTCAAGCGCACAAGAAGTCTAATCATTATGATTAGTGTGGGTGATGATTTTATTTATCCTGATTTTACTGATATTATTAAGCCAGCCTCGCCTGCAACGAAAATCCCTGCCTGTATTGAACAAGTGCATGGGGCTTTTGCAGATGTAATACGGGCAATGGATAAAAAGCACGCCTTAAACTTCCATTATTTTGAGGATGTTGTTAATTGTAATGATATGTTTATTGTATCTGTAGGTGATAACGGAACAGCTGTTATTTTACAAGGTGATAATAAGACAGCTGTTATAATGCCTATGAGGATCTAATTGACTTCATATCGAGCACTGTCAATTCTGGCAGTGCTTAGTATGCAGTTAAACCTTAAAACGGGAGGCATTGACTATGGCGCGGAAAAGTAAAAAAGAAATCATGGCGGACGTGGAGCACGTGAAAGCGCGGATTATCGATAATAATACAATTGAGTATTATCGGCTGGACGGGACCCGAGTGATCCGATTGCATTTAACGGATATTGTCACCTTTCACAAAAGCGGCGCGGTTCATTTGAATACGGACGGCTGGACTACGCTCACGACTAAGGATCGAATTAATAAATATTCACCTTATAGAATACACCAGGCAAAATCAATTTGGTATGTAACGATAAACGGTGTTGATTATGTTTATAAGGATGGGATTTCGATCTTTCCAAGCGGCGCGGTTCAGGGCCAGGGTGAAGATCCTAAAAAGTATATCAAATTGACTAAGGACATTAACAAGTATGTCAAGGGGTTTATGGGTCAATTGATTGCGCGTAAAATAGGCCAGCCTGGAAACGGTGATTGCTGGGATTGCAGCTTTAAAACAGAGGACGGACGGAGTATGGGTGAAATGAGCAATAGTGAACACATATTGTCACATTTTAAAGAGAAGTATTATGTGCCTGCGTTATTGTTTAATGCTATTGAACGTATCTCGATTAGTCAAGCGGCGCGTAGTTGTGTAGGATATTGGACGCGGATGCACGATCAAGAGTGTGGGTTTTTTGAGGACGTGGGCAAAAGACAGGTTGAGAAGAGCTTGAAACGGTACTTGAAACGTCAATTAGGCATGGCGGCGTAGTTATTGACCCTTGAACGAACCCGGCAAAATTGGAGGCGTGCCGGGTTTATTGAGGGGTCGAATAAATAGTGAGGGGAGGTTGATTGATATGATACAAATTGAACTGGTAAGAGATAAGAGACATCCTGATTATAAACAAGGGATAAGGGGTTATTGTGTAAATGTCTTTAAATGCCCTGTTTGCAATCGTTTAACCAACCTTTATTTTCAACACCCATATAAATTTGACAAGCTAATACTGGCTTGCTCAAAAGAATGTGCAAAACGGAGGAGGTGATAACATGACGCCAGCAGAATTGAAATACTTGACAGAGGAGACGGAGTCACATTTTTTTACGCGCTCCACTATGAAGTTTTTCGGTGATACCATGCGCAACTACGGTGTAAGGTCCGCCGGTGATTATTGGGAGTTGTACCGGAAAAAGCCAGTTAAACACGGGTTGCACAAATCAGCGTACTTTGATAAAAAGACGCTTAACAGGGTTTATATTTATCAAAGTTAGGGAGGTGATAACGTGTCAAAATATATCAAAACGCCAGAAGAGCAAAAAATGAATATGATCAAGCGCGTGCTTCATAGATATAACCGGGAGCGTGCGCTTAGGGAGCGCTTGACAGACCTGGAGCGAAACAATCGGATATTAGAACAGCGGCTTGAACGGGAGCGGGAGCGTAAAATATTTTAAGCGGGGAGATATGTAATCATGCAACAGTATAAATATTACAACAATTGCGTATCATGGCCACGTCGCGATGTGCATGCCGAGGGCGGTCTGTCTGATATGATTGACGATGCGATCGAGATAACAAGGAAAACATTCTTAAATCATGTTGATAGAAATGAAATGGAATATCTTGAAATTTCTCTTGGCTATTCAAAACATCATAGTCAAGGGTTAACGATGGCCGGTGACTGGCACGTTTCATATCACAGAAGCAGGCTTCATGGCAAGCGGGCTTATTATTTTAATAATTCATGCATTGAATATGTTTTTACTAAACAATAACCGGTTAAATAAAGAAAGGGAGGTGATTAAAGATGAAGCTGATTTTCACGCAAGAAGAAATATCAGAAATGAGGAGGTTATTCCCATGACCCCAAAAATGATCTGTAAATACTGTGAGGGATCTGTAAATCAAATAAAACGATTACCTTTTAAATCACGGAAAACCCTGGACAGGTACAAATTTTACGAGTGCGAAAATTGCGGTACAGCGTGGGCCGAGTTGCGCTCTGAATTTCTTAAAAATCCCCCCCGGCTCGTTCACAAGGGAAAGATTCTATGGAAATGTGTTGTCCCTGAGAGCTTCCCCTGTTTTCTTTGCAGAGTTGGCCGGGCAGACTGGTCGGTGCATATTGGCCAGGGGCCTATTTTGATAAAATTGGTGCTTTGTGTGAGTTGCGCGAATCTGCCGGTGGTGGATATTGTAGCGCGGGGGTGTGGAGGAGGTGTGAGATGAAACGATACGAATACAACTATTTATGGTTTGGTGGGTGTATAGAATCAACCATCAAAGAATTAAACGAATACGGCGAAGAAGGTTGGAAGTTCGTTTGTCAGATCGAAGACGACACTATTTTATTGATGAGGGAGTTACCTAAAAAGGAGGTACAATAAGTTTTTTCAAAAAAAAGCTTGACAGGCTTGTTTGGATGGTGTAGGTTGTTTTTAAAGGGTCGATTTACCATTAACACTCTCAGGAGAACCATCTAATGCCAAACTTTCAATACAAAACGTACACCACGCGGCGGTTTAGGGCTGACTTGCACGAGCGTTTGAAGCTCTTTGCCGCCGTAATGTCAGTCACTATGGAGGAAGCCTTCAACACGTCTGTGGAGCGTGGACTCAACGAACTGGAGAAAGAGACGCTCCTTACGGCGACAATACCGCCAGGGTCAAAGTACGGTCGGGGGTAGAGACGATGTTTGAGCTATTTCTTAATCTCATAAATTTCATAATAATAGTCTACGGTTTATTCATGGTCGCTTGTGTAATTTTGATCGCCCTGATAAACTCGTCGGTGAGGCGTTAATAATCCAACAAAGGGTCGGACCACGTTGATTGTACTCAAAACTATCCCTATTATTTTTATCCTGAGCTGTTTGTTAGCGCTATACGTGTTTCTTAGATTCTTGTTTATTGATTTGCAGATAGTGTGGAGGAGGAAACGAGATGGGAGAATTTATAGATTTTGGTGAGCCACGAGACAAAAATTGGCGGGAAGATTTTGGGCGATTTTCTGTGCGCATTGCTCAAATAGGAGGTAGTGTTGTGAAAGCTTATGAGACAAATCTACAACTACGAACGATAAAGGAATGTCCGTCACCGTGGGAGGAAGCTGAACACATAAGAAAAGCGATTTATAGTGTGCAGATGGCGAAACGCTGTCAAACAATAAACATAAAACACATTTGGATTTGGGAGCGAAACACAGAAATTAACAAGTTGCGAAATGCGCTTTACACACAAGTTCTACGGGCTAAGATAAGGGTGTATGATATGCGACTTAGATAAAAACATAATGCGAGTTATAAAAGAGGAAACAAAATGACATTCAATTTTGACAACACGATGCTATGCGACTTCGCTAAGTGCGAAACCTGCGCTCTCGCTAAGTACAAATTCGGACTCAGAAGCCCCGCGGAGAAGATAGCCGCCGATATTGGCAACGCATACCACGATGGGTTAGAGTTACACTTTCAGGGAGCGGATAAGCGCCAGGTTACAGCGAAATTTGAAGAGCAGTACGATAAGATAATTCCCCCCGGCCAACAGCCGGAGGAAGATCGGTTTGCTCGTAAGAACTGCATCACGATCATGGAGCGGTACTGTGACACGAGGCCGGTTGATAAAATGCCGTGGACGGTGATAGAAACGGAAGCGGTACGTGGGATGGTGCTTGATGAGAAGGGCGAATTTACCTTTTGGGTAAAGCGGGATTTGCTTGGGCAGGAGAAAGCAAGTGGACTTTTGGTGCCGGTGGATCATAAATCTACGCATAGGCTTACGTCCTGGTGGGCGAGACAGCACCGGCTCACGAGTCAACTTTCGGGATATTGCTGGTTCACGAATCAAGAATACGGAGAGTTGGTGAATAGCAGCTATATAAATGGTGTCGAGGTTGCGACGCTCCCCACGAGCAATAAGAAGTGTCCTATTCATAGCACGCCTGGAGATCCTAAGAAATACTCTGAATGCTACCCACAGCACGCAAACTTTCAGATTTTTCAATATACCCGCACACCGGAGCAGATTGCGCGCTGGAGACAGGATGCGCTCATCATAGCAAGAAAGGCTAAGTTATTGATGGAGGCTTATACTGATATCGAGATGTTGCCTTATGCTTTTAGAAATGGCTCGTTTACAAATGCGTGTGTGTTTTGTGAATGGAAAGAATGGTGCGTATTGAATTTCGCGCCTCATTTAGCAAGTTCGATGGCGGTGTACGATCCGTGGATTGAGAACCTTGTAGCGAGTGGGCAAGTGGTGACGCCGGGGTGGAGGTCAGGATGAAAGTTAAATGCTATCTTTGTAATAAAGAGGAATTTCAATTATGTGGGAAATCGAACATGATAACGCTGTGGAGGGCGGCTTCCACGAATGGTGGGAAGTTAAAAAGGGTGACGTAACTTTTAAGAGTTCTAACCAAGACCACGCTCATTGGTTACGTGATACTTTAAATTGGATGGAAGCAAACGTTTGGGGATCTCAAGATGATCTACCGTTTTGATTCCACAAACTCCAACCGGGGACACCGGAGTATATGAAATATTGGAGAAAGCACCCGGAGCGACAGGAGGAGATATTACAGTGGAGAAAGATACAAAAGTTGTAGAGTGTAAATGTGGAAGCGTTGAAGAAATAAGCGTTTCAGTAGATATTGAATGGAATGTTTGTGAAAAGTGTAAAAGGAGGGGACAATGGCAGAAGCAATCTTTGTAGTTATAGACGAATCAAGACCACCGAATGTCTATTTTATAGAGATAGAGAAAGATGGTGGAGAATCAATTAAGATTGGTGAAAGATTACCAGGACCAAACGGTTTAACCTTTATTAAAATAACAAAAACCGATATAGAAAACGTACTTGAAAACCAAAAGGAGACTGAGATGTCACACTCAAGAGATGATAGGTTAGATGAACAAGCACATGAGGAACAACAGAGCATGAAAATAAAAAGAGTGATGAGAATTATTATAATCGAAGGTGTGCCGGAGTGGGTTGATAATACGATTAAAAAGTCACTATTAGGTAAAGAGGGCAAAGTCGATCTTGGTGCTCCTAACTGTATCGCTTGTACATTTAAACGTGAAACTTATCACGATGAGGACGATGATGGGCTATTGGTCAAAACGCCCTCATTGTCATCAAAGATAACTATAGATAAAGGAGGTGAAAAAATGGTACCAATTGATTTAAACATTCTGGCAAGAGATGTTTCAATTCTCGAAGGTGGCGCGAAGGAAGTGAATATCGATCAGGTTAGAGGCGTGATTTCTGCCACTTTTGAGTGTTTGAGACTGTTTTCTGACGAGCAAATCATCGAGGCGATAAGAAGGGAGGGGAGAGGTAAATAATGCAAAGAATACCAGTTCATTTATTATTATGCGGAGAGACAGGGGCCGGAAAGGATACATTCGCCGCAACCTTCCCAAAGCCGATGCTTGTCTGGCATTTAGACGGACACGGGCAGGACATGCCGTATGTTCACAATAAGCTGATGGGCAGAGCGCAGCAAGTCGGCGAGCTTCAAAATTATGTCATGGGCAGCTTCTCGATCAACTACCGGGATATTGTTGCCGCAGACGGTGGGTTCATTCGGATCGAATATTATTCAAGCGATAATCCTACCTGTGCGGATGTTAGCAGGGTGCTGGAGTCGCGAATGGCTAATTTTACGACAGAGCAGCATCAGTGGAAAACTCTCGTATGCGGGAGCCTGTCGAGCGTAGCCCTTGAAAACCGGCTCTATGAACAATTCGTACTCAATCCACAATTCAAAGATCCCCGGAAGTGGTACGGCGCTGCGACGGAGTATGTAGAGAGGTTGATTTCGATGCAGAAAGCGCTTACTTGTAACGTCGTGTTTATTTGCCACAATGGACGCGTTCAGGATGAAGTTGGCGGGGAGATGCTGTTTACCATAGATTTACCTGGGCGTCTTAGCTACAGCGCAGGGCGGTATTTCAATGAAATCTACCGTGTTTATATACCATACCAGGAAGGAAAGCCAATTAAGGATGATCGGGGCTCTACTATGAGATATCTCCAGACTGACCATGACGGTAGGTATCAGGCGAAAACACACATCGACGCCCCTAATCCTTGTTTTCCTCAGTATGAGAGTTTGTGGCAGAATTGGGACTCAATTAACGGAACGTAGAGGGAGGCTAAGATGTCTACAATTTTTCAACAATGGGCTCAAAAAAGGAATATGGGCAAGTATAGGCTGAGGGGGATGCTTGCACAGGCGAAAATAATGAGCAACGCAGAGTGGATCTTGCCAAACGAACAGACTCAACTTGACTTAATCTGCTTTGCGTTGGAGAAACTTCTTGGTCGTTGGGACGAGCAAAACCCAGCAAGTAAAACTAAATATAAACGTTTAAAAGATGGGAGGTGATACAGCAAGTAACCAAAGTTCTAACCCTTATTAAATTAACGTTAATATAATAAAAAGGAGACTAAAAACAATGCAAGATCAAAACTTGGATTTCGTTGATTGGTTAAATATCAACGAGGAAGAAGAACTGCCGACAGGAACTTATCGGACACAGATTATTCACGCCGAAGACGGCGAGAGTCAAACCAGCGGAAAAAGGATGCTTCGGGTCGGTTTCAACATGCTCGAACCTGCGCAATATGTGGGGATCGGACACTTTGAGAACTATGTTGTCGGGAGCGACGAGCAGCCGAAGCATTACGTGGTTGACTCACGTGGCGGTAGGGCTTTTAAGAAGCTCTGTAAGCACGCCAATGTGCCAGATGACAACAGCGTCAGCAAGCTGCTTGCGACACTCAAAGGCAACGAAGTAATGATCGCTGTGCGTCATAACCCGGAAGCTGATTTCAAGAACAACGTCACGAACTATTTTCGGGTCGGCGAAAGGCCAGCACAGGTAGCGCAGCCGGTAGTAAGCGCAGCAGCAGGGGCACCGACGGTACAGCCCACGGCTCCGCAACCGGCGGGAGCGCCTCTGCCGATAGCGGCTCCTGCGCCTGTGGTAACTTCGCCTCCGCCGCCCGCAGTGGTGGCTTCGGTTCCGGCTCCTGCCGCGGTAGCACCGCCCGCAGCTCCGCAGCCTGTAGCTGCGTCTGTACCCGCTGCGACATCGATACCAGCACCAGCACCAGCAGCTCCTGTACCCGCCGCAGCTCCAGCAGGCCCGATGATGACATGCACGATTTGTCAGGAACAGGTGCCCGCAATGGAATTTGGGGCGCATGTGCAGGCG
>SDBT01000781.1_pt1 | contig 52432 bp, 76 predicted proteins | sample 2277101 | NCBI WGS metagenome assembly SDBT01 (sample SAMN10404973, study PRJNA504765) | marine sediment metagenome | isolation source: marine sediment core GS10_PC15, 103 cmbsf | place: Arctic Ocean: Southern Knipovich Ridge | collected 2010
CCCAAGGGCCGAACGGGCGTTGCAGACTTCTTTTCGTCCCAAGCCGGGTGCTGCAAGTCTCGGGAAGGTCCCCCCTATGGGGGCACCCTTTCCCGGGGAAGCAGAAGGTCAGCATGTCTTCTTCTTTAAAAAAAAATCATGGGTCAATTAAGTACAAGCGCCACCCCCACAGGGGGGTACCTCGGGCGACTTCCAGGACCCGGGGGGTACCCCCTGCGACTTACACGTCGAAAGAAAATTCCCATCGTCCCGAAGGACGTGGGAACTTTTCCCGGGCTGGATGGATCAGCCCTATCCTTCAACCCGTGCAAGCACGAGCGAAGGAATTTCTCTAGGCAGCGTTGGACTTTCGAAGCAGCCCAAGAACTCTCAGTGCACCATCCACGTATGATGTGACACCTGCCTTCTCGAATTTCTTGGCGAGCTTCTTCTTGAGCTTCTTGCCTTCCTCGGTCTCGCCAAGTTCCTCAACACCCTCAGAGAACTCGCGTACGGCGACGCCACCCTTCCTGGCCCGTATGCCGCCCCAGACTCCGGTGCCCATACCCGCAAGCGCTAGCGCCCATGGCGCGATTGGACCCGCCAAACCTGCGAGTGATTGCAGCATCGAAGGCGTCTTTGAAGCAAGGGCCTCGTCTAGCTGCGTTATGGCTTCGTCAGCCCGGTCACTTGCTCTCGTGAGCGCTAGCTGCGCAGCCTCCTTCTCCTGCTGGGTCTGCGCTGCCTCTAGCTTGGCCTTGGCCTCGGCCAGAGCCACCCTTGACTCCTCGCCTTCCTTCAGAGCTTCCTGGGTCTCCACGTTGAGGAACAGCTTGTCAAGGAAACATCCGGTCACGCCAACCACCGTAAACAATCCGATCAACAGCACCAGTACCTTTCTCATGTCCATCTCCTTTACTTGTCCTTGGGTGGGGTGACCGCTGGGATACCGCCCAGCGCTTCCACCACCCACCCCATGTTTATCCGCTGTGTGTTCTGCTCAAGCTTTATATCCTGTAGGGTTCCGTTCTGGATTTTGATGTTGGTTTCCACGGTTTCAAGTCGTGCAACGTACCCGTTGCCATGCCAACCCAGCACAAGGATGAGCGCCACAAGCAACGCCCAGATTACCTGGCGAGGATGAAGCTGCGCCCAGACCTTGTTCATGCCCCGTTCCCGTTTTGACGAGTCGGGGCTGGCGCTACTCCTCACAATGTCATTCGTTTCGGGCACAGTAGGTCTCCTTTAGAACTAGATCTGAATCACCCCACTCGGTCCGGTCGGGTCCTTGGCGATCGGGGTGCCCAGGATCGGTATCACATACAGGCCCCAGCTGAAAGCTCGAGCCGAGGTCACGCTAGGTCCAACGGACACACGTTCCAAAGAGAACCGACGGAACTCCGTGACGAACCGGTCCGTCCCGACCGCGATGAGATCCACCTCACGGAACTGGGCATCGGGAATTGCCCCAGCGTCGATGTCGAAGTCGGTCTTTGACCACGTCACCGCTTCCGAAACAACCTTGAGCTTCACCTTCGGGTCCTCCGGATCCGAAGAAGCTACCGGAGCGTTGAAGCCATCGTCCCCAAGCTTCGCAGCACTCACAAAGAACCCCACGACCTCCACCGAACCGTCCACGTTGATTTCGTTGGACGCGGACTGACCCGGCAGAACGATCTCGGTTTCCCCGAACGCTTCCGACACCCAATCGGTTTCCCCATCGAAGATCGTGATCTGCCGCACGGCCTTCATCATTTCCTGCAACGTGGAGTAGGCCGGGAGAATGTGTCCGATCCTTTGGAAGTCGGACAGCTGGAATCCGTCCCAGCACATCTTGTAGATGTACAGGACGTTGGGCGTCACCGTGTCCTCGAAGAACTGCGGGGTCCCGTCGCTTGCCACACCGATGAACACGTCCTTCGGCAGACCCGAAACGATTGCCGCTGCGGTCATGAGAAGGTCTCCGGTCAGGGTAACCCTTGCCCGAATCCCGCCGAAGGTGGCCCATGCAATCGAGATGTCCTCTTCCCCGAATATAACCACCGGGGCCGGACGCCGACCGATCGTGATCGAAGCACCGCCCGTATAAGCTTCGATGTCCAACTGGTAGCTGTGAGCCCCAACGATCCCGTCTCGATCCCAGAGGTCTAGGATCAACTGCGAACCGTCTCCGAACGTTGCGGTGACCTGCGCCTCGAGTGCATTGATCGCTGACAGCAAGGCTGCGTTGTTTGCGTTCAGCTTGGCGACGTAGTCCAAGTCTGTTGCGGCAAAGTCCTGAAGCGTTACCATAATTCCATCCTGCCTTTCTTTAAACCACCAGTTCTATAATCTTCTGCTTTGGAGGTTGGAGCTCAGACGTTCCAAAGAACATAGCGTCCGGGTCGCCCTTCGGTCCGAGCTTCGCCATCTGAAGCACCGTGTGCCTCGTGGTTGTTATCACCTTTGGAGTCGGATTGAACACCGGGTTTGGGCTGGTGACCGCCGGACCCAGCACCTGGTTGTTGAATGCATTAAAGGCGTCGATCTGCTGGAGAGGAGTATCCGGGGTCGGCTGCAACTCGTCCCCCGGGTCTGCTTGCAGTTCCTCCAACGTGTAGTCGAGGTCGGCAATGTAGGTCAGACCCAGGGTCGCGTAGTTGAATTCCCTCAAGTGAAACGTCGGCTCCGTGATGGACCCGTCTGGCGCTTGGGCTCCACTCGACAACGTTTTAGATCGAGCAATGACGGTGTACTTCCCTTCCTTCGACCGCTCCATTGTTATGGGCTGGCGGATATCCGTCACCAGGTTTTTGGCATACGGGGCGATGGGAACGCAACGCACGATGTTCAAATCGATTTCGCTAATGAGCGGACCAATGTAAACGTCCACCACCCACTCCTTGTTCCCGATCGAGTCAACAGCTCGATAGGCTGGGATGCTAGCCGTGGTCCCAACCACGAGACGACGGTGCGCCTCGAGCTCGCGCCGACCGAACAGTGCTACGTTGCGTGCCATGGCTTAGGCTTTCTTCTTCTCTTCTTTGGCCGGTTCAACCAAAGGCGGTTCTTGGACTGGCTTTACATCTTGCGGGGTCTTGACATCTGCCGCATCCTCAAAGGCTTTATAGAACGGGATGTATGTGCGGTTGACATCGGGCGATGCCCACTGTGCGGAATCGACCGCCCCTTTCAGGATGTCGTAATCCCCTTGTTCAAAGACGACGGTCTTTTTTACTTCGTCCATGGTGTCGATAACGTCCATGAGTTTCGCATACTGCCTAGCCTGCTTCGGGCCTTTAGCGAACTTCTCATAGCCCTCGCAGGAGTACATCAGGAACTTCTGGAACGAGACGACCTCGGACTTCTCCAAGGTCTCAGCTCCCATCAATCTTTTCCTGACCGTGATCTCTACTTGCTCCGGGATAGTTATAACTCGCATGTTCCATCTCCATCAAGTTAAGTTAAGGAGCTAGTCAAACTGTGTCGTAACCGAGTCTGCCGCTGGAACCTGTTGCTGCGCTTTGTAACCCGTCACAACTGCGGCGAAGATGTCGGCCAGTGTCTTCGTCTTGGCATCCGCCTTGACACCGAGATCTGCCTGCGCGCTGTTGCCGTGAATTCGGTGCGAGTTGCCAGACGCATCTTCGAGCTCGCCTTCGAATTCTCCGCTGGCGATGACCTTGCCGTTCGACCCGAGCCAAATCCGAATCGACTTCATGTTATGCTTCGTGTCACCTTGCGCCATGCTATCCTCCTTAATGTAAGGACCATCCGGCTACCGAAGTGGTAACCGGATGGGAGCCTTAAGTTACGGTTGGTACAGTTTGGTGTCGAACACCCCCATCCAATCAATCGTGTTTCCGGCACTGCCGGTCACAGTAACATAGACCTGGTCCGTAAAGTCATCGAACCCGATCTGCACCTTCCAGCTGGCTGTAGTTGGATCGCCACTCTCGAAAGAGTTTTCGACCTTGCTGCCAACCTGAGTAAGGATCCCGTTGTTACGGGAGAATGCCGTCTGCACCTTGAAACAGCGAGACAGATCAGAGACCAAATCTGTCGCCGTGACAATTGCTTGTGCGTGAAGTACACACGCATCGGGCACGTTGACGAATCCCATGTTGAAGGGAGTTGCGTCAATCGTTTGCGTCGTTGGGACAACACGATCTATGATCTTCTGGCCACGAAACGTCGTCGCGCCTACACCCAGACCAATGACCGCCAACAACGTCGCCGTCAACATCCACTTACGTCTCGTCATACCGACCTCCTTTAAGCTGCCAACTGATCCGTTATCATATAGTCCTCGCGGTCGATCCCCATAGAATCGAGCGTTTTCACGAGGCAAGGATAACAGATCGAAAAATCTTCATCGTCGTGTTCCCACCGTACAGTAAAGTCTCGCCCGCATCGGGGACAATGAGGATGCGCGGGACCAAAGGTCGTCGTCGTTCCACCGGGGCTTTTCCACTTCGCAGCGCCACTTTGAGAGTACATGAATCCGCCAGCGGTAGGATTCCCGGTAGGAACTACGTTAGCATCAGCGAGGAAGAGTATGCCATCCCCTGTCTGGAAGTTCGGTTGTATGTTCGAGCAGAAGACGACGTTGTTCAGGGTGCCATCAACAGCAAGGCACCACGCTTCATCGTCGGATCGTACACGGAAGTCCATGTCTATACCGCCACCATTGATAAGGACTTCATCGATTGCGGTTCCTGTACGTGTCACGGTAAAGATAGTCGAGCCTCCACCTCCCACGTCCGTCTGCGTACCTAGCACAAGAGTTCCACCAGTTGCGATGAAAGTCCAAAGCTTTTCGTCCATGTCCGCGTCGTCTTCATACCAGTAGTAGCCGGGTACGGTGGCTTCTACTCCAATGGCTTTGGTAACGGTTCCGGGTCGGATTAAAGTTCCGCCCGCTGCGAAGGAACCAGTAGATACGAACATGTCCCCTGTGGATGTGATCCGTGCCCGCTCTGTCAATGCTCCCGCTGCAGGCTGGGTCCAGAACGTGAAGTGTCCCGAATCTATAGCCCCATCCGTCTTGCCTTGGATCTGAACGACGGCATCGGAACCACGACTGAAAGTAATCTGCCCAATCTCTGAAGAGGTACCCGCGTCCGTGTGGTCTAGGTTAATCTCCGCAACCCCGGTGCTCTCGAGTTCCAAGACTCTAGACGCACCAACAGTGCCTGTAGTGGTTGGGTTATTTGTTCCTGATCCGATGTTTCCGTTAGCTCCGAGAACAAAGAAAGCGTTGGGTTCCCCAACTGCTTCAATGCGAGTATCTAAATCCGTCCCCTGCTCGTTAATGGTCAGCCCAGCATTTGCGCTTATGTCATGGACAATATTGTTAGCCGAATCAAAAACGACGACACGACCATTGCTACCGGCTGTAGACAAACTGACAACCGAAACATTAGAAGTATTGAATAGGCGGAAGAGAGCTGCGCTTGAATCGTAATCTATACGGGACGCTCCGGAAAGACCAGAGATAAAATCCCCAACATCTAAAGATGCCGACACGGTACCAATATCCAAAGACACTTTAATAACGACACCACCGCTATCAAAATTCACTGAATCAACGCTGGTCCCTGTCCGCTCAACTCGGAAGAAGTTTTGTCCCGTCGCTCCTAAGTCGTTGGCGGTGATGATATCGAACTTCCCGCCAGCAGCGCGGATCAGCCATGCTTTTTCGTCAACCCCCGCGTCCGTCTCATCGAAGACGACAATCGGAGCGGTCGAAGCCATGTGAATTGAATCAACGGGGGTATAGGTTGGGTTTACGCCTATGATTAATTCCTGGGATATGGTGACAGTTCCAGATGACGAAATCCGCATGGACTCCGCAAGCGTTCCCGCTGCCGTTTCGTTGGTGTGGAACGTCATGAAGGACTTGGCCTCACCGCCCGTGTAGTCAGCTTCGGCAGTTACACGGATACGTCCAACGACTCCAGCAAGACCACCACTGGCATCTAGTTGTCTCCAATCAAGCTGCCCAATGACATCCAAAGAACTGATCGAGGTGTTGTTGTTCTCGATTGAGATAACCGAGTCAGTGCCTCCAGCGGAGACGGTGAGCCTGTCGGAAGGAGAAGAGGTTCCAATACCAATGTCAAGGCCAGTGGTTATTACAAGGGCGTCATTAGTTCCAGGAGCGCTTGACTGACTTACTTTCCAACTATCGTTATTGCTGTTATCTAAACCGAACGACCAGTTCGTTGCTCCTGTTCGGGTAAAGATATACGCATCACCTCCGCCTGAAGTCGCTCGGAGGTCCAGTCGGGCATGTGAGCCTCCCGCCCCCGAGGAGTTAAATATCCTAAACTCTAAAGGACTGCCGGCGAGCACGTCTGTGAGATCTAAATTAGTCCCATCAAAAGTAAGAACTGAAGCTCCTGTGATTGTAAGGCTGGCTGAAGATTCCTTCCAAAAGAAAGTATTAGTAACCCCGAACGCCACGTCGCCTTGATCCACGGCGAGGGCAACGGTGCCTACATTAAACCGCTGCGCTACGACAACATTACCATCATCCTCTACGGACAGGAACTTGGAACCCGCGAAGGTTTCAACGTCGAAAAGATTTACAATTTGTCCATCAGCTCCTCGAATAACCGTAGTGACTTGCGAAACATCATCGCCATGAACAGTCAACTTACCCAGCGACACCGTACCGCCGATGGCAACGTCGTTGTCCAGGTCAACGGGATGGATCACTCCCGCAGTTACGTCCCATATGACCGGGTCCTGCTCCAGGCACCTGAGCCAGCGACCACCTCCCTGAAGACAACGGCCACCGACAAGCGGTGTGATAACATTCACCCCATCATCAAGGGCAGTCGAGTCTGCCTGGAACTTGTACGAGATGCACTCTCGCGTTACTCGGTTGATGGGGAGCTCAACCGTTGCGTTCCGATTCTGAACCGTAAGCGCCAGAGTTTGGATCTCCGCAACCGACCCAACCTTGATAGTTGTAACAAGTGTAATGGCCATCAAGCCCCCGCTGCCAATTCGAGACTTTCGATTGCTGCCGTGTCAGCGTCAAAGATCTTCCAACACGTCAAGTTCATCACGGGCTTGACATCCCTTTGGATTGTTTTCTCAACCGAAACCACATAGTACTTGCTCCCGTCTGCGGTTTCAATTACATCGTCCACTTCAATGATCGGGTCGTCCATAACAACAAGTGCAAACAACTGATCCTTGACCAGCTCCCGTCGCAACCTGTCCGAAGCGATAGAATCCAACGTAGCAATGTCGCTGATGAAGTCGTTACGGAACTCGATGGTCCTACGCTCCTCACGGAGCAGACCCACGAGTCGTGCTTGGGAAACCAGTTCCTGGTACACATACTCGAACGGCTTCCCGTGGACCTCGTACTCTCCACGACCGATGAAGTTCATCGCCCATATAAGTGCAGCCAACGCAGCCTGGGATGCTATCTGGAGAGCAAACCTCAGCGCGGCCAAAGTCACGTTGATCCCAAAGATTGTAAATATGATGTCTGCCGCGATCCCTCCGCCCTGGAAGATGGCATCAATGATCGCAACAAACACCTGGATCGCTAACCACGTGATGAAAATGATCACGCGAGCGTTTCGCAGGAACTTGGTGTCGATCTCCAGTGTGCCACTGAACTCGTCCACCTCGGTCCAGTCGCCGTCACTCCATTTGATCTTCTTCTTGGTTTGTAAGAATGTTTCCTGGGCTCGTTGGGTCCGGTCGGCCGAGTAGTACCAACGTTCATCGTACTCGCTGTCGAAGAACCCAGTGTTGACAGTGATTTCTACGAGCAGTTGGAAGTCCTGAACCACCCGGGTCAGCTCCGATGACAGACCCCTGATGGTGACATCGTTGTTCACCTCAACATCGTTCGGTGAGGCGATCTTGGATTCGATCAACGCATCGGTAGCGTACACTCTAATGGGGGGCTTGTCCAGGTTCACGTTCACGAACGTCAACCGGCCACGCGAATCAAACTTCGGCTTGCCGCCGGATGGAAAGAATAGCTTTGCAAGTCCTTCGAGTGCATTGATATCAACGAGCTGGTTAATGATATGCTTGGTTTGAAATCCTGTGGCTCCAAACAGGATCTCGTTCTGCCCAAGACCCATGTGCCTCTGCGCCACGGACATAGCCATCTCTCCAAGATCCGTGTTCACCGGGAAGCTGTCGGTGGTTACTGGCAAGTTCAGGAATCGTTCCTCTCGACCGTATGCCGTAGCTGCCAATCCTTCGCTCACGTTGGCCGGCACTCCTGGGTTGTCCCCCGGTCGGCCACGGAAAGTTCCCGTGAAAATGGGCACCCACTCCGTTTTGATAACCCGGATGTCTCCCTGCCGGATCTGGACAATGACCCCATCCTCAATGAACCCACGGCGGAACGTTTGCCCACTCAGGGCTCCACGTTTAAAGCTCATGGTTGCTTGGGTCACTGAAGGTTCGTTAGCGTTTTCGAATCCCACGTTCTCAATGTAGTTGATGCTCTGAACGTACGCCGTGATATCTATCGGCCGCTCGGTCGCAGTTCCCACTGCGATCTGATTCATAGTCACAACCTGGGGATCCCACACCAGAACTTGGTGCGCCGGGTATCGGTTCTGCGACCCAGCGATCTGGTTCAGGAAGGACCCTGGGATTATCTCCCTTGCCATGCTCCGCTCCTCCAGAACTCAAGCCGACTCAAAGACATAAACCTCGGCTCCTCAGACGGAACCATTCGCACTGACTCATCGTACTGCCAAGTATTAGTTCCGTGTCGCAGGTAAACGAACAGATCTTTATCCCTAAGAATCTCAAGACGCTCGCCTCGTTGCCACATCGAATAGATCATCATCAGCTTCTGGGATACCTGACGGCGACCGTGCTGCAATCCCGCGCAGGCCTTACGAGTAAACATACAAGTACCGTCGTGGAAGCGAAGGCCCGGAGCGCCAAGTCCATTACCCAGCCAAGTCTTGTCCTTCGGGATGTACTTCGAGAACTCCCACCACGTATTGTCCGGGACTTTGTAAATGTACTTGCGCTTAAGTCCAACCAGATCTGCGCGATCGTTTAGGATCGGTTCCATCTGCTTCTCGATCTTCTTCGAGCTGAACCAATCGTCGTCGTCCCAGTAAACGAGGATGTCTCCTTGTGCATGCTTTACCGCAAGGTCATGCTTATCCCACATGGTCATAGGTTCCGACGACCATATGTGATTGACGATTGGGTTGTTGCTTATGTGCTTCTTCTCATCGCTGTCGTCTATGACAACGATCTCCTTCCACTTCCATGTCTGACCCAACAGGCTGTAAACGTTTCGCTGAGCCATGGCATGACGGTTCTTCGTGACCATCAACGCACTCACAAGAGGTCGATGCCACGAGACGCAGTGACGGTTAAATATAGACACAAGAATCTCCACCACCTTGCCCACCCTGGTTCAGGAAACAAGCGTCCCGGAACTTCGGGCCAGCCGCAAGCTGTGGGTCCCCGCTCAGGGTCTGGTCTTGGATCGTGACCGAATACAGTGCTACGTCGAGTGCGCTGTCTGCTCCCCGGTTGAAGGCCACAGTCGCACGGACCGGGGTATTGTACGGACCTCCCGGGGTTGGGGTGGCTGCTGCGGTCAGCAGGGGAAGCAGGATGATGTCCGAACCAACCTGTAGAATCTTCACGCCACCCTGGTCTGCCGTATCGGCCACGTACTTGTACTTCCTAACCTTGGCTTCGACCGTGCCTCCAACAATGGCTACGTTAACCGACACGTAAATCAGATCCTTAGTCACGGGCACACCGGGAGTTCCCGCCACGTCCTGCACCAACGGGACCGACTCGGTGTCCTGAAGATTGGTAAGCAGGAGCTGTCCGTTGAGCAGAAGCATCTCACCGCAGTACTCTGTCACGGGTTGGTTGCACAACGGAGTCGATGCAGCGATAACATCGATCTCGATTGGAACGTCCACAAAGAAAGCAGAACCTGCCTTCGAACGGAACCGTACCGTGATCTTCTTCAAGCCCACTGTATTCTGGACTTGCATCTTGTGGGTGTCCGCAATGACCAGGTCCGTCACAGGAACTGCTTCGTTGCCCACCCCTTGGGTGTCGGTGTCCGTGTCAAACCAAGTAACGAACGCCGAACCCCCATAGGCTTTGCTGAAACCCGGGTCCAGGTTCGGGCTCTTGGCATTATGGACCACTTGGAACTCGTCGTTCCAACCCACGAAGAAATCGATATTCACATCGACGAAAGCCCGAGAGGCATCAATGATTTGGACCACGACCGGAACCGCCACCAAGGATTCGTTCAGCGCCTTGATCGTGTTGATAGTAACGACATCAGAGTCGAAGCTCTTAATGTAGAACTCTTTGTCCACCGATCCGAAGTTGGTCTGCCATCGGATGAAGTTCCTAATGGCTCCGATTGCCGGGGTCCCCGACTTTGAGCTTCCGCTTCCCACCAGAAAGTCCAGGGCCAGAACTCCTGGAGCAGCTACCGATACCGAGCTCACCAGGTTCGCACCAAGGGCCGACCTTTCTTGAAAGATGAACACTCCCGTGAGCTCGTCTACAGAGTCGAGTCCGAACTCCGAACGCACTCCCAACCCGTTCAAGATCGGGTTCGCGAGGTTCGAGCCACCCCGGTTCAACGTAACGATCTGCTTGTTGAGGATATGGTTCGCGTTCCTCAGCGGTTCCGTCAACGCGGGGATCGGCATCCGGAGCCGGGGTTCGTTGGCTCGATGGACTCTCTTCCACTCCGGGACAACCAAGCCGTGTGTCTGGTTCGACATCAAACACCTATAAAGATAACTTCGCCAACTGGCGATTGGAATTCACGGACAAGTTTGAAGCTGATCGTCAACTGTTCCCTCATATAGAACGGGCGCTGCGACCCAAGCTCCTCGATGAAGTAGGACTCCGGGTTCCCAACTTCGACATCGATCAGGTCTATGAAGTAGGCCTTGGGTGTCAGGTCCGGAGCAATCCATCCTAGGAAACGTCCCGGGGGTAGTGGCTCTCGAAGGTACGTATGGAACTGACGGAACAGTTCCGTAAATGTGGACAACCTTTCGGCGAGCCACACCTCCCGGATTATGACGTCTTCAGAAACCTCCGGAAACTTAGACACAGCACTTGAACTCAACGTCTTAGTTACGACCGTCTTGATTCGACGCAGACGATCCTGATCAAAGTTTGCGGTCTTGTCCGGCATGCGCGGGTACACGATGTCGGTCAAGAACGGGTGCCGCATTCGGCGACCTCCATTGTTGACCGGAGTGTACCGTGCATCCAGTCGGTTCACTGCCCGGTGCCACGGACCCTGCCAGTTGAAGGGCGCGTTCCAGAACCGAGACATCATGCCTTGCGTTGCAAAGTCCATCGTCTAGTTCACTCCTGGCGTTACGATCAGGTCGGTCAACACCTTCAACAAAAGGATTCGATCGTTCTTGTCGATACGGATCGTCTGACTGATATCCACACGAGCCGTTTCTCCGGTTTCCAAACCACCGACCGTGTCTGCGGTTGCATCCTCAGCGTTGACTTTCGAGTCGAACAGACGCAACCGGAACTTGGTAAGGTTTCCGGCATCGTCGTAGGTCAACTCGTCCTGCACACAGTTCTCTCCAAGGTATCCTGCGATCCTTTGCAACCGGAACAGGAGCTCTTTGATGTCGTCACCGAAGTTCTCGATGTCCCACACGTCGAAGCTGGCCACGATGCTTTCCCCGGCAACAAGCGTGCCGTCCCATTCGAGCCGGACGTTGTCAGGGTCCAGAATACGGAGCGTGGCTGAACGAGGTTGCATGTACTGGATCACTTCCCAAGCAACTTCGATGGAGTCCCCTGCCCCTGGGTTCGTAAAGACCAGTTCCAGGTTGGTCGTCGTCGTCAGTCTAGCACGCACGCCCAGGGCTGTGCCGGTCTGGACTTCGTGTGCACTGACTTCCACCTTGCTTGCGGCCAGGACGACGGCTGTGATCGCAACGTTGCGTGGCGTCGTGTCAGGGTTGTCGATGGTTTCGATCCCCCGTTGAACGAATACATTCTTCCGGGTGTCCCGAATGCTGGAGACGATGAAAGCTGACGCGGGTTTGATGGTGGACCCCAGCGTCACTGTCTTGGGGCTAACCCCTGCGGCGTCCGTCTCGTCCGCCGTAATGACTCCTCGTTGCGCGAGTGAATAGTCTGACATCGTTTTCTCCTATGTCGTAGCAACCGAACCAGCCAAAGCCTGCCCGCCCCCTCCGCCACCAGGACCAGAGGAAGTGTTCGTTGTAATCTTCCGAAGCTCAACCAAAGACATCGCCATCAACTCACGCACGGGTTCCATGGCTCTTCGCAGGTCCTCTCCTACGGCAGCAATAGCCACGCTCGTTGGACCTGCAACAACTCCACGAACGGCTTGGGAACTGTCGATCGCAGATTGCACTCCTGCAAAGGCGGCACTAGAATCTCCCCGACCTTGCTTGCTCAGGAAGAACCCAGCGATACCAACCGCAGCCGACAACGCTTGCCCAAGAACTGCACCGCCCTCCCCCGCGATCGCATCAAAGGCTTTGATCATTCCTTCCTGGAAGTTCGTGATCTCCTGGTTCAGGAAGTTGGCGAACACGTTCTCTCCGATGTTGCCGAGGATCTCCATTGCCTCGGCCCCTTGCAGGATCCCGTCAAACGTGGCCTGCCCGATTGCCTCGCCGAAGGGACGGCTGAAGGTTGTTTCGAATTCATCCCGTGTCGCCTGAGCTGCTTCCCTGGCTCGCTGCTTTTGACGCTGATCAAGGACAATGTCTACTTCGGCACCGCCAGCTATAGCTTCGTCAAGTGCTTGATTAACTTTAATGCTCGAGATAACCGCCAAGATCGCATCGCGCTGTTCCTTCAACTGCGTGATGTTATTCTCAATGCTTTCGCCGAACTCCTTTAGGCCCTGTCTGGAAAGGTTGTTCAAGGCAACGAACATGGACCGCATCGTGGTCTCGACGGCCTTCAATTCGGTGTCGGCCTTCATCATCGGCTCGATCAATCCCAACTCCGCTGATCTACCTGTCACGACCAAAGCTTGACCCAACGAACCCACAGCTGCGCTCACGGCATTGACCGTCTGCTGATCTGTCACTTCTCTGAACAAGCGCTCGAAGGTTGCAGAAAGACCAGCGGTTTCTCTTCTGGCAAAAGCGATCGAAATGCCAAGAGAAGTCATCTGGATGTTAAAGTCCCTCTGCGCGATCGTGCCCTTCTTCACCAGCTTCTGGAGTTCGGCTTCTCGTTTCTCCCGGCTAAAGATCAGCGTCAGGTTTGTCTGCAGTTCCTTCCGTGCGATCTGAAGGGCCGTTGTCAGACTTTCCTGTCCAAGCCGCTGTCGAAGATTGCCGTCAACTAGCAGTTGAATGATGTCGGTCGTTGCTTCCAGACTGGCACGCCAGGCATCGATTGCCGCTTTCGATTCTGCCGTTTGACTGTTTAGTGAAACGATGACCGTGATCAGTGCACCGATCGCACCGATCGCAATACCGATCGGACCAGGTGCAATCGAGACGGCAGTGACGAACACGGTCAACGAATCGCTGGCCGCACGAACTTCCCGTCCGAACTTCCCGGTACCTGCACGACTACCGAACTGCTGAAGAATTAGCTGAAGACCAACCAACCTAATGCCTGCGTTTCCAACCCGGTTCGCAAAGGTACCAAGCTGTTTGCTGCTATCTTGGAACGTCTTCTGCATCGCCTTGTTCGATTGATCGATCTTGATGGCAGTCTTCTGCGCCGTGGCACCGACCTTGTTGAGCGCGGACTCCGCTTGGGCAAAGCCCTTCTGCAGGTTCTTAACGTCCGACTCAAAGTCGATCCGCACAGACCCGACATTGATACCAAGTGGTCCGACCATTACTTAGCCTCGTGCATTCTCGTGGGCGACGTAGGCCTCTTGGCTCTGCGCGCACCACGCGGTACGTTGATCCCAATCTTCTTCAAACCCTTCTCGAACTTGTCTGCTTCTGTATGACCCGGAGTTTCCGTGGGCTCGATACCTCGGGCTCTCATTTGCGATTCCTTGACATCGTGCTTGACCTTAGCAATACCAGCCATGAACACTTCGGCTGCTTTCTTGTCAAACAAAGAACCGACTGCTGCCATCGTGGAACCGAAACTGGCTTCGGCTCTTTCCGTCTCCAATTGTAAAGCCACTGGCAGCATCAACTCTATCAGGTCCTGCGACCACACTCCATAAAAGTCCAGCACCTCCGCCATGGAGGCAATGCCGGTCCCGCATAAGTACCCAATTGCTAACTCGATGGGGTACTCGGTTTTGCCTCTGCCCCCTGAAGCCTTGACCGGAACTTTAGCCAAAGGGCCTTTACTTTTCCCACGAGACCCGGTGTCAAGTTAAGTTCGATCGCTGCATCGAAAACAGACAACCCATCCTCCGCGTCCATGTCTGCAATCTTGTCACGGTCGGACTCACGAACGCACAACTCAATCATCCCGGGAATCCGTTCCCCAAGCGCAGAGATCATATGCCCTGCCGCAGTTTTGGTGCCTCCTGCAATAATGACTGCGACCTCACCTTCCGAAACGTTGCTCATCGACTTGGCAAGGTACGTAGTGATGGCAGTGAACCTTGTAATGCTCCACTTCTCCACCACTATCGCACCTCGCCCAGTCTGCACTGTTATCGATCGTTTCGAGATAGCCTCCGGTACCTTGGCCATCCCTTCGGGCTTGTCGTCCATCTCGACTCTCCTTCAGGGTTTCAAAAACTAGAACGTATCCACCTCGTTGATTACATGCACCTTTCCGAGAGAACCAAGCACGTCCACCAGGATCTCCAGGGTCATCTGGATCTCCATCCACGCCGTTCCATCACCAATCGCAATGGCTCCGTTGTTCCGCATGACCACGTTCGGGAACACCACGGCGAACTGCGCACCTCCTGGAGTGAACACCTGGAACTGCGCCTCGCCTTCGATCTCGGTCCCTTCGTGGATTTCGTGCTTCTCGGTACCGACCACCTTCTCGATAAAGACGTGTACGTCTCCATTGGCCGGCATTGGATCGAGCGCACCTGCTGCGACGGTCGTGATGACACCCGTCGGCGCGTCGAAGGTATAGTCCGCCGGAGTGACATAGGTCACCGGGGCACCTTCGATGAACGGATCACGAACGATCAACGAAAGAATGTCACCAGCGAGTACTCCAATGTCAATGGTTTGCGGAGCAGCACCAACCGCGTTGAAGATCCCCTCGTGCTTGGTGCGCAGCTCTGCCACTGCCGCAACCGAGTCGATGGCAGACCCAAAGGCAAACTCCAGGTTGTGCCGGTTGATCTCGTCAAAGACAAAGTTCATCGAAGCGTTCCGCTCCGTGATGACGGTCTTGTCCTTGGCACGAAGGCCACGGCGAACACTGAAGTGATCCAGCTTCTCGATGACCGCATCGAACTCAGCGCTCACGATGTTTCCGAGAGACTTCCAATCAGCGCCGAGTATGCTACCCTTCTTTCGGAAGAACAGGCACACACTCCCGGGCACCTGCACGTTCCGTTGGTCGGAACTCCTAAGGTTTCTGTCAACCATGCTATCCTCCTATGACGGAAACGGAACAGCCATAAATCTCAACACAGAGAAACAGTACGAATGCTTGTCTTGCTCCTTTCGAAACGGCAAGGGGCGCTGCTCAAGGATAACCTTCTTGATGATGAACGGGGGCAGACGCTTACCGTTCAGCTTCAAAAGGAACTTAGTAAGTTCCTCGTTAAGAGACTTGCAATTCTCGTGAACCACACCGTAACGAACCAGAACCCTCAGGTTCCATTCGTGACGAGCCCCCGTGCTAATGGTTGGCTGCAACCCCTCTCCAGATCCAGTCGTCACCAGAATCGTGGGGTCTCGGTCCACGTCAAAGGTGTCGTCCGTCTGTTTCAAAGACTCCACCGTTGGCATCTCCTGGACGAGAAGATGCGTGCCGGGTTTCAGCACAAGGGCTGCAACGTACAAACGTTCGTCCTGCACCAACGACGCTGCCGTGAACTTGAAGTCCGTGGAAAGGTTCAACGCCACGATCTCTTCAAAGCCTCGGAGCTCGATCCGGTTTCTGTTAGCCACGAGGAGTCCTCCTTCTCAGAATGGAAAACGCAACCTTCCCCACAATCCGACTGGTGTTAGGCAGAACCTCTTCCAGCGTCCCGGTCCAGTATCTGGTACCTTCCTGTCTGACCTCCTTCGCCAGAACAAAGTCCACACCGAATATCAAACCAGATTGGTGCGGGAACACGCCTGAGTGTAAGGGAATGAACAACGCTTCCGCACGAACCGGACGGAGGACACCTCCTGGGAGGAACTCGGTGCCAAGGTCACGCATGCGAGCGTAAATGACTCTGAAGCCAGCAGCGACGATAACCATGTCGCCTCGGAACACCGGCCGTTCCACAAATGCCGAGTCTCTAAGGTTCCCGGTCTCCCCAGAGGGAGCCCGGTCTCTCGCAAGACCCACGACAGCGCTCATGAACTGAAACCAAGCATCGCCCACGGCTCTCCGAACTTGCCCTTTTGACACACCCAAACTTCTCAGAGTCTTCTTCTGAGAAGCCGTGAACGTCTCTCTTTTGAATCTGATTACCATTACTGGCTCCCCGCCGGATGCTGGTCGTCGGTCACAGTCTGCCGGGTGAAGCTCAGATCGACTCGACCGTAGCCTCCGCCACTGAACAGTACCGCGTCCGACTCTATTCCCACTATCTCGAACACCTCATTCTTCTTAGTGAAGATCAGGTCGTGCATCTTCAGCTCCGGCAAGTTCCTGTCGGTCCTGAAGATCATCCTTCCGTCCACCGTCTTCTCCACACCTTCAATCGTTCGACTGTTCCTCTTTCGGCGTTCAATTTTGCAGCGGACGTTGATCGGTCCACCGATACTGTCCAGCACCTCAGCGTACACGATCGCGTTCTTCAGATCCCGCGAGGCCTCTCGCCGAACGGTCACCGTCTCATTGAACAATGCACTTAGCATCGGTTACCCAAAGAAAGAGTCGTGGTCCGTGGACCCATCAAGCCTACGGTTCTTGATGGCAGCAGGCCAGTGAGCTCTCACCAGAAGGTCCAGCTCACGCCGTGACCCGGCAGGCAGTTCCGACTTCTCCGCTTCAAACGAAGACGATAGCCCGAGGATGCTAGCGCTTGTAACACTCTCCTTCTGAAGCTTCTTGAGATCTGCCATGTCCCCATCAAGCACGTGCTTGATGAACTCGACAACTGCATTCTTAACTTGCAAAGAGATCACGGTAACGTCGTCCGTGATCCTTGGGAACTTGAGACGCTGGGTGTCCAAGCTTGGCGGACCCCAGGGTTGGTACTGGTCGATGAGCCGGGCAGCTTCTAAAAGGATCTGACACTGTTGATCCTTCAGGCCTGTCTCCTCGTTGACCAGAGCGTCCCACTTGTCCATCAACTCTCCGGGGATCGATTCCAGCAACGCGTCCGCTTCATCGAACGTCAGGTAGCTGTTGGCACTCGGCCCCGCAACCGTTGCGTCCAGAACTGACTCGCTCATCGTTCCTCCACCACAAGGTGGGGTGGCCCCAAAGGACCACCCCACCGTCCTTGGGTCTAGACGAGGACTCTTGCTATCAGCAAAGCGTCCGGGATCCGGATGATCGGGAGCCTGACCTCACCCGCGAACAGCGCGACGCTGGGCGGGTTCTCCGTGAGAGTGGAGAAAGCATACCGACCGATCACCTCGGTCATGTTGCGCTTGTCGTCCGTCGGGATCACGTCCGAACCCATGCGGAAGAATCCCCACTCGGGGTTCGCGTTCGGCATCATGACCAGATCCCGCTTGTCGATGTAGCGGGTGATCGTTCCGACAGAGTCCTTGAACGTTCCGTCGTAAGCGGTCCAGTTCAGACCCATGAAGCGCCCGATGACTCCTTCGGTCAGGGCCTGGACTCCGGCCGGAGTTGAAGCGAAGTACGACTGGACGAAGTCGTTCCTGATCAACGAGTCAATGACTTCGCTGGAGGTCCACACCTGAGTGGGCACAAAGCCCGAGTCCTCTGCGATGCGTACCTTCCACTTTCTGATGTCCGTCAGCACGTCGGCTGCCGGATCCGTCCACGCCAACGGGGCATTGTCGCCACCGCCACCGATCGTCAGCAGCTTGTGCGTCGCGCTGAAGAAGTAGCTGATGGGATGCGTGAGACCATCGATCGTCACCGACAGCTTGTCCTGAAGCGCTTGCGAGATCAGGAACTCGTTCTGCCGATTGATCAGCTTGCCCAACGCCTGGAGCTCAAGGCCGATCCGATCCTGCGCGATGGTCTGCCGGGTGTCGGTCCCCGGGTTCCGAAGATCCATCAACACGCCACCCGGCACGAACACGGACTTGAAGGTCCGTGCCAACGTGGCGGTTTGGTTGTTGATGACCTCCATGGCTCGCGTTCCCGCAGGAGACATGTGACCTTCGAACGTGTCGATGTCACGCGGAACGCCAAGGATGTCCCAGTTGAAGGATCGCCCAACGCCGGACTGAACGGGCAAGATGCCCGAAGCCTGGATCTGGAGATCCTCCTCTTGGAACTCGTTGATCAGATCGATCAACTGCTCCTGTCGAAGGAGTTCTACGTCAATCATGATCCCTCCGTGTTACCTTAAAACACATACTTCTAAACCACACCATTCCGGCTTCGGTCCATCTCCAACGCCGTGCAGATTACTGCTCGAACCGCACCAGCGAGTTCGTGTCCTTGAGCTCGGTGATCTCACCGGCATCTGCCGTGTCGAAGTCCACCAACGACTGCTTGACGAAGCCATGAATCAAGCCGGACGCGGACTGGTCTTCCACGACCCCCGCCTTGTTCAGCATGCTCACGTCTTCCAGCAGAATGACCGACTCGGTCAGGTTGCCCACACCGGGCGAATCCGCATGGGTGAACTCTCCCCACTTGCCAGCGGAACCCCCGCCAAGCTTCGTGAGCACGAGCCCCCCACGGAGCTTCGTGATCGGCACGTTGGTCGCATCCGCCGTGTCCTTCTCGATGCGAAGGCCCAACCGCACGAGGTGGTTGTTGTCCGTCAGGAACTTCCGGCTGGTCTGAACTTCCTTGGCGTCCAGTCCCGGGAACCGAGAAGCTCCAACTCCAGGCTGATGAGCCATATGTCCCTCCGTTAAACTCTCAACACTTCAAACACACTACATCCGTACTCCCTGTTGCCCCACTCCATGTGGGTAACTACGCCGTCTTCTTGTCCTTCCTCTTCCCGGTCACCCGGTTCACGATGTCCTTCGACACCGTGCTGAGCTCTTCCTTGGTCGCAGGCGCACCCTCTTCCTTGGTCGGCTCCGGGACAGACAGACGGGACAGGCTGGAACCGGTCAACGGCTTCAAACCGTTGAGCAGTTTACGAAGGGATTCCGTGGCGTTGAAAGCGTTCTGGATCGCGGCCGATCCATCCTGGGAAAGAGCCAGCGTGGTGGCCTTCTCACCCATGAGCAGCAGCTTCGACAGCTCGTCCTTCACCGCTGGAGGGACCTTACCATCCTTCGACAGTTGGTCCACTTCCTTCTTGACCTGCTCGATGCGGGTCTTGGCCGTGGCACCTTCCGACGTTGCGAGGCGCGTTTTCAGCGCCACGGTTTCGGCGGAGTCCCCGGTCTTGATGTCCAGCTCGACGGTGTTCACGTCGGCCAACTTCACCAGCTGCCCGTTCTCAAGCTTGAGCCCGTGGACTCCGAGCTGAGTTCCGAGCGTCGCCAATTGCGCGGCCCCGGCGTCTCCCGCCTTGACCTTCTCCGCGAGCTTGCCCAGCACGACCTTCTGGTCGGTGTCTTTGGGCAGGCCGAGAAGCAGTGCGATCTCTTCCCAGTTCATACGATCCTCCAATTACCTAAACGAACGTTGGCAAGCAGCAATCGCTGCGGCCTTCGACAATCCTTGCCGTTTCTTCCCTTCCACTCACTGTTCGAATGGCTCGCTCTGCAACGACATCCGTTCCAACGCTGCGCCCAACGAACCACTCGTTGGAGTCGGCGCAGACGGACGCAGCGCGTCAGCAAGTGTGGAAAGCTCGACACTACACTCTTTCTTCTCTTCCTCCTTTCTCGGCTTGTCCTCAAGCAGCAAGAGCGGAACTTCCCGCGTCTCGCCACCTTCGGTCGAGAGCTGGACGAAGTCCTTCTGCTCGGTCAGAACCGGATAGTTCGTGCCACACACGTGGATGAGGCAGTCTTCGAATTCGTTTCCCTTGGCGTCCACCGTCATGTCGATGCGTGCACTCACCGCGTCCAAGGTTCCGTCCTTGATCCGCTGCGCGGCCCCGGGATCCGTAGGGCTGACCACGCCGTAGAGCTTGTCGTTCTCGACCATGAACGGTCCCGTCCACCAACCCATGTTGTCCTCGTTCTTGAACGAGTGACCGCTCGGGAACGGGATCTTGTTCCCGCAATCCAGGTAACGGTTCGAGTTGTTGCAAATCCGGTTGAGTCGAGCCCGATCGAAGTTGACCTCTTGTCCTGTGACCGGATGCTTCCACAATCCAACTCGCACGATCTCCTTCACGAACTTGCCAAGCCCTTGTGACGCGAACGACTCTCCCTTGTGACCAAGAAGGAGCTCACCGTCAAAGGGAACCGGCTTCTTCTTCTTCTTTTTTTGGCGGTTCTTAAGCCGCTCCGCGACTGTGTGCGCTGGCATAGAAAGCCTCCAATTGTTCAGGGAACCTCTGCCTCAACTCAGAATCAGACATTGCAGCAATCTGTTCACGGATCTCACCACCACCCTTACCAAAGAACCTGCGCGGGATCTGCTTGGCACTCTCTACGTCCTCAGCAATCTTAGTCCTGCTCTTGAACTCGATTACGTACGGAACGATGCTGTGTCGGCAGTTCGGATGGAAGGGTGGCCCACTGTTCAGGATACTTGACAGCTTCGGGAACCCTGCCGGGTCTCTGCTCAGCCCACCGATGTAGTACACTTTTCCCGCGAACGCCGTGCACTCGTCGGGGTTGGTTTGTGCGTGGTCGGTAACACGCACATGATCAATGTCGTTCTTCTGGAGACGAACTATGGTGCCTGTCGTTTGAGCTTGCGCGAGCTTGGTGCGCGCGACGAGCTTCGAGTAGTTCCGAACCGAGAAACGTCGGCTTCCTACGCGAACAACTTGATCCTTCCCGATCTGTTTCAGGTTCTTCAGTTCGGCAGTCCCAAACCCAAGCTCCTTCAAACGAGCACGTGCTTCGGGACTCAGCTTCTTACCCAGCAACTGTGTCGCAATGTCCTTAGCGATCTGCCGTCCTTCGGCTCCTGTGATCCTTCCCTTGGACACTGCGTCGGCGACTCTCTTGTTGGACAGCAACTTGGTCTGCGTGTTTCGGATCGTGCTGCTCAATGTTGAGCGAAGGTCCTGCGCCGTTCGGCTGAGAGTTGCTTCGAGCTCTTTGATGGTGCTCCTCAACGCTGTCCTGTTCACAACGTTGATGGTCCGGTTCACCTTTGTGATCCCTGCGGCCTGCTTCGTGCTGGTTGCTGCGTTACGTATCTGACCCTGGAGATCTCCCGAAGCCCCACGGTCTCCAAGCACAAAGGCCTTAGTAACGGTGCGCTTGATCCACCTGCTAACAAAGGACCCCCGCTTCCTTGGATCGAGAGAGTTAATTAGCTGGTTGATTTCCCGCTCGAGCCGAAGAGCTTGGGCAGATCCTGGACGGGTAATGCCCACCGCTAACCTTCGATGGATGCGCCGAAGCGTGCGCGCATAGTGCCTGTCCAAAGCCGACAGTGTCCTGTCGTCCGCAAGCAACGATCTCAAGTCTCTTTCAGCAGCCATCTAAGGAAACCCTCGGGGTGCGTCATGCCGCGCACCCCAAGGGCTGTGCTTAGATGGTTACTCCCACGCCTGCCAGGTGATGACGTCGGTCGCTGCCGGATCCGTCGCACCCGCGAAGTTGATGCTGATACGGTTGTTGTTGATCACGGTGACCAACGCCGTATGGGCTTTCACCAACCCAGTCGCGTCCCGGATCTCCACCTCCACGAACCGTGCCGTCACGGGCACGCCCGTCTCGATGACGAGCTGGTCGGCCACTACGTCCAGCGCGGTCACCACGTACTCACCGCGGTGCACGATCTGCGACCCACCGTTCTCGCCTCCGGTCATGGCCGCACCGGACACGATGTTGTCCGGGTCCGTCATGGTCGTTGCCAACGGATGGTTTCCAGCCGCGCCACGGAAGCTGGCCGCCAACCGAACAACCCCCGTATCCTTGGGATCGATGAACGCTACGACCGGTGGAACAGTCGGGTTAGCGTTGATGGCATCACGCAGATTGATAGCGCTCGCCGCATCCGAAGCGCCGATGGTCACCAGCACGTTTGGAGCTGTGACCGACACGTCGTCATCCCACTCGAAGACCTTCTCGGATCCGCTCGCAGGTGTGCCGATCGTGATGGTCTCAGCGTCCACCAGATTGACAAAGTCAGCGATCTGAATGGCACCCTGCGCCTTGCCACCGAAGAACCTTACACGTCCCATGTCTTCCTCCTAGCTATCCAAAGCAGGCAGAGCAACACGCTCACTCTTCACGCACCAGCAACACACCGATGCGGTCCTGCTCATCTCACTAACATCCTTTCACGACGCACTTTCCGTACCACCTTAAGCACGTCTAGTACCTCAGCCTTCTCATCCTCGTCCTCATCATCAGGATCAGGTCTCATAGGCATGAACGGAAAAGAGGATGTCGTGCCGCCCGCCGGACGCTCTATCTCATCTACAGGAGCTGGTGGTCCACCTGCTTCTGCCGCAATCCCAGAGTAGCTCCAACCGGATGCTTGCCGGTCCGGTCCATCGATAGACCCACTCGGAACAAGAACAGGAGGCATCCATGGCGACGCGATCGCCGCAACAGACTTCCTTTTGACTTCGTCGTCGATTGCCATTGTTTACGGTCCAGAGATCATCTTCGCTTCTCGGTAGGTCGTCCCATCATCCGTCAAGACCTTCTGCGCAATCACCACGTCCGCGTTGTTGTGGATCTTCTTGAATCCAGAAGTCACATCAACCTGCTTGGTCAATGCCATGTAAAGGTAACTCACGAGCTGCTCAAAGGTAGGAGTCGTTGGAGGAATCCCCTGCGCTCTCTCAGCAATTGTGTCCACCTTTAAGACATCAACGACCTCTGCATTAACTTGAACCGGTGTAGCTCTGGAGGAGACAGCCGCATCCAAGTTCGGGGCCTTCGCTGCCGTGATCGTACCGTCCGCCAAAGAGGTACCGTCCACCGCATTCGCCACAAGGCCCATCGCATCCCCAGGATCTGCGGTACCTCTTGTGCTGATCGCGGCATCTATGCTGGCTCCCGGGAACGGAGTGGCGTCCGACAGGATCTGAGCTTGCGTTGCACGACTGGCAATGGTCGCATTGATGTTGTCCTTGAGGAGTTGCCCGAAGCTTCCAGCCACGCGTGCTGCAGCCACGAGCTCGTCCCAGATCAGGTCTATCGCTGCAACCGTGAGAGCCATGGCGTCTCCTGGATCAGCGGTGCCCCGTGAGCTTATGGTTGCGTCGATACTCGCCCCAGGGAATGGGGTTGCGTCTGACAGGATCTGTGCCTGGGTTGCTCGGCTCGACACGAGAGCATCAAGGTTTGGAGCTTCTGATACTGTGATTGCTCCGGCCGCAATCTTCGTGTTGGTGATTGCATCCGTGGCAATGGCTGACGCATCGATCGCCCCGACCGCAAACTTGGCGGCTGTGATTGCTGCTGCGTTGATCTTCGCCGCAGTGATCGCGTTCGCTGCGATGGAGTCTGCGTCGATAGCAGCCGTCGCAATGGCGGCAGCAGTGACCACGTCCGCAGCCATCGCAACGGTGCGTGTGTCCACCTGCCCGTTCGCGTTCTGGTTGATTTGGCCGGCACCAGCTCCTCGAGTGTACAACCCGCCTGCCGCTTCTGCTGCAGCATTGGGGAGTGCGGTCATGCCTTGCCGCACCGCGTCGTATGGATCCCATGGAACAACCTGGGCAATGACCTGCGCCTCAGCCGTGGCTGCTGACTTGAACCGCACAGCCACGATGCCCAACGTGTCCAGTTCCGTGCCAATGAGCTCAACATAGTAAAGACCATTGCCCACATGCACAAGCGTACCTGACGTGTTGCCGAACGCTGCTCCGTTCTCTGAAACCTGAGGCTGTCCTCCACCTTCTCCAGTCTCCGGGGTGATGCCGTCTGTGGCATCGACCAAATGAAGGAACACGCGACGCTGAGCAGCAGTCGCTTCACTCTGTTGGTATAGCAGCATCAGAACACTCCAAGCACTTTAAGGTACACAAGGATGAACAAGAACAGCCCGGTGACCCAACCAAGTCCACGGGTAAGCCGTTGTGTGTTGGCAAATCCACCAGAGTAAAAGTTGGCCGGACCTGCACCATCGATATCCCATGGTGTTTCCACTCGGGTTCCTGACGCACCTACATCCAATGTCATTCCTTCATTCCCGTGAGCACTTGTGTCTCGCATTCTGACAATAAGGATGAACCTGTCCCCTGATGCAAACACACCAATGTCCACCGTGCTTAGCACGAAGTTGTGGTTGCCCGCCGTCGCTGTTACCTCCGAGGAGAACGACGACGTGGACTGTGTCACGCACGACGAGTTGATCCTTCGCACCGCAACGGACAACTCGAGGTCCGTGTTCCCGACGTTGACTTCCACGTCCACTGTGTAGGTTCGCGAGCCGCTCCCTCCTTCGGTTGAGGGGTTGCCAACCAACGTCACTCCGTGATCGTCTTGTGTGTTGCCGTTCGGAACGGTGTACGCAATCGTGCCCGCACCCGGTGCCGTCTGGTCCAACGTGTTCGTGAAGTCTACGCCTCCCGAGCAGTCGGACGCAACGGTCGTCAAGAAGTATGTGGTTGCCATGGATCACTCTTGCGGCCTCCACTTGTCTATCATGACACGGTACTGTGCAGCTCCATACTCTGCACACCCCAACTCCCCTACCATCCCTCCAAGCTTAACGCACACACAACCCTTGGGATTGTACTCGTCGTGGTTCCAGATTCCGGTGCGCCTTCCATCGGGGTGGTAGACCATGTAACAAACTACACCCGCGCTGGGAGCCGCACAGCACACACCGTCCTCAGACGAGAACGTAGTGTCATCGTTGTAGAAGAGCTTCCACCCGATCACTGGAAGGAACCTCTTCCAGAAGTCGAGCTTGTCCTTCATGGCTCGCCACGTTCCATTGATGCCGCTGTTCACTGTTTCCTCCGCACAGCGTACTTCGTAGCCCTGCCCCTTTTGTCACGTTCAACCACCTCGACCTCTTCCTCTCCTGACACATCCAGTTGCGCACGCACGGGGATCGCGTGTGAGGACACTTGCTGGTCTATCCTCTCTATCCGTTCCATGATCTGAGAGAGTGTGATCTCCGGTGGTCTCCCAGCCTCGAGTGCTTGCCGCAAGACTTCAAGGTGCGCTGCGTTGTCGTCCTCTTCAACCAATTCGTCCGGAGTGTGAGTGTCGTCGTCTTCAGGCAGGGGTTCCGGCTCTTCTTCTTCCTCCTCCTCCACCTCTTCGATCCGAGTCGCGATCTTCTTGAGTATCTCCTCCGCCCGAGTCGCGTTGATGTTCAAGGCCAACTGCAATTGCGCACAGGCGGAGTCCCTGGAGATCTCGTTCAGCTTGAAGGACCGTGCCACTTCCAAAGCCGATGTCAAAGAAGCCTCAGTACGAACGGGCTCAGGGGTCTCGGGTTTATCCCCCTCTCCTGAGTCAGCAAGTATCTCCTCCGCCCGTTTCGTCGTTACACTCAGGGCCATGCACAACTGTGTGACTGCGCTACCTCTCGGTATCTTCCAGTTCGCACAAGCTTGTACAATGGCCAGTGCCGTAGCCATGACTTCCGGAGTGTACTCGGGCTTACGTTCCAGAGCTTCCACATGTCGAGTGTGAGCAGCCAACGCATCCTCGAGCTTAGCAACTCGTACGTCACTGTTCCTCGATAGCTCCTCTTCTCCCGGATCATCCGGATCAGTATTCCCACGCCGAATAAGCTCGTCACCCACTGCACGCTCGTCAGGATCTTCCCCTCCCAAGGGGTCGTCGTCATCTTCGCGAGTTCGTCCGGAGGGAGGATCCCCATCTTCCGGTCTCCTTTCTTCCTTGGCCTCACTGAGTTGTTCCATCTCCTCAGCACTTCGCAATGGCAAACCAAGACTCTCAGCAATCGCCACCGCGTCCAACCTCTCCGCCAGTGTTACCTTTCCTCCGTTCTCTGTGAGCTGTTCGGCTTGCATGAGCTGCGTGATCAGGTTGAGCAACAGATCCCGATACGACTTGGACAAGCCTGATGCAACGACACGTGTCTTCGACTCCTCGAGTGCCTTCTCCCCAAAGTTGTAGAGCACGAACGGGTCAACCACCTGCGTGTTGATCACATCGTCCACCCATTCGTTCACGATGGACTGTAGCATCATGCTGAGACTCTCTGCATGTACCTCAGCCATGGCAAGCGACCCGGTGCCGTCGGACGTGGCAGCTCGGTCGGTGATCCAGAGCGCACGCAGGATCTGTTGACCCAAGGCATCGATGCGTGCCTGGAACATGTCGCCACGCTTGTCGTCCATGAAGAGCTCAGCATCGAACGCACGGTTACCTTGTGCGTCCTTGCGATTAGGGAGCATGAGCACGCCACCGTTCCTGAGACCAAGCAACTGCTCAGCAAGGAACGTGAAGCCATCGATGAGCCGTCCGCCTGTCTTCTGGACAGAGGCATCGGCGAACGCTTTGAAGTTGGGATCCGCACGCCGTTCGAAGTAGCGATTGGCGAACAGGTTCATGGCAGTCTTCCACCACCATGGTTCGTACACATGGTCACTGATGGGGAAGCCTGTGAGCTGACCCCACACTTCCTCCTTACGGAACGACCACAGGATCAAGTTCTCCGGTCCCACTCTCCCTGAGTTCACATTGACGTTGTTGAACCGACGGCCTCGTTGTTCAGCACCACCCCACTCGTCCTTGTCCCGATCGATGAGCAGGTTGATGGTGCGAGGATCGATGGCCTTGGTCTTGTGGATGACCCACGCGTTCGGAAGGTTGAAGCTCTCGTCTACACCACTCACCTGGTTCTGCACCTGGACCGTGGTGTCCTTCACTTCCCATACCTTCTCCAGCAACTGCCACCCGAAGTGCATGGCCATGGTTGCACCTGTTGCCATCGGTCGATAGATCTTTCGGATCTGCCACTCCACAGCAGCTTGGATCTTAGGGTCCTCACTCTCAACCGAGTACCCAAGGTTCACGATCGGTGCCTTGAGAATGGCAAGGCCGAACGCAACGTCGGGATCGTTACGCATGAGCAGACGCACATCGACACCCACGCTCTTCGGATTGAACGTGCCGAGCAGCTTTGTGATCTCACCCCTGACCTCGTTGATACCGAAGAACTGTTGCAACTGCGATCCCTCGGTGGGCTGTGTCGTGTCCGCATCCGTTCCATGCGCAAGCGACACAGCACCGTTACCGTTACGTCCCAGTATCCTGTCAAGGAATGGTATGCGTATCATCAGAAGAGTCTCCCGTCTGGTCCGTTAAAGGTCACTCCCTGACCAACACCTGAGAACAATCTGTTCTGTGCAAGCTCGGCTGGGTACGTTGCCACCGTGTCCGTTACTTCTGTGGGCTTGTTGGACTTGACACCTTGCTGATACAATTGCCACGCGATCGCCCATGCGATAACAGAGTCGTCACCAATGTTATCGTCTAGTGCTTCGTGCTTGCCACGTTCGTTCGGACCGAACACACGACACTCAATCAACAACGTGCGGTCATGGATCTCCATGTACCTCTTGTGCACAGCGTCCTTGAGATCGTCCAGCATGATGGGTCGTGTCTTTGGTGACGTAGGCCAGCCCAAGCTCGGAGCACCACCCGCATAGTCACGATGCCAGTAAAGGAACTGGTACTCTAACTGGTTGTGTGCAGTGTTGAGGAACGAGTGCCCATGGTTGTTGCGCTCGGCTGCGAGCAGTGCGTTGTTGTAGTGCTTGGCTATCTTCACCGACCGTCGTGCAAACTCTTCCGGTGTCCAGATGCCACGCAGCACTGCCACCTGCTTACCGGTGCGCGCATTGAGCACGGCACACACCGACTTGTTCCCTCCCTCGATGCCCTCGGCTGTGTCACAAGCAGCCACATACGGAACGCCAGGGATAGGATCCTCCCACACAAGGTACTCGCCATTCGACTCCACACGCATGGGGTCCTTGCACTCTTGCAACAGGATCTCGAGTGTGGGCTTATCGAAGAAGCACGCACCACTGATCACAAAGCACGTGTCCGGATCTTCCGGGTACTCTTGCTGGAAGAGATGGCCGAGCTCGCGCACCTGGTGCCGTCGCCATGCAATCTGGTTCGGTGTCAACGCATGACGCTTGACGAGGTTCTTCTCTTCCTTGTCGTACGATGCCACGAGATCCTTCGAATCTGCTTTCGTGAGAGGGAGCTGGTACGTTGGATCGTCCCACCATGTGAAGAACATGAACGTCCAGTCGTTCATTCCATTGCGTGCATCCAGGCTCTTCTCGTGGAAGAGGTCACCCGTGCCGTTGGGTGTCGTCTCAAGGACTATCTCACCATGCGAACATGCTTCGGTAAGGCCGGACAGTAGAGTCTTCTGGTCGTCCTTAGTTCCAGAACTCCATGCCACCTCACTCCAGTGTGCACGGTTGAGTGTCTCGCCACGAGAGAAGCCACGTGACCCTGCGGTGCCGATGCTGAACAGTGAGCGCAGCTCGGAGAAGTTGAGGTCACGCTTGTTGGATAGTGATAGGCGCTTGGGCTTGAGGTCGTCGGGCAGCTTGTCGTAGAAGAGAGTAGCGATACGGAAGATCTTCTCTGTTGACTCACTCGTGTGAGCAAGGGTTACTGCTTGGAAGTTGGGACGGGTGGCAACAGCAAAGAAGGACAGTGCTTGTTCGTACGTTGTTACACCCTGACGTCTGGCCTTGAGGATGAGGAACCGTGGTGGCTTCCCACTCCTAATGGCTCGACCCTTGGCCGCACGGATACGCTTCTGGATTGAGTTGAGACGGAAGGGACGCACATGGCTCGCCTTGTCACGTATCCACAAGAGCTTCTCGATGTATGACGTGGGCCGAGTCAGTGTATCAACGAGTGCGTTGCTCATGCTCCCTGATCCCCTGTTGGCATCTCGATGGTGGGAAGGGCAGCAGGTATACCGATGATACGTTCTGCCTCGACCCTCTCTCCTTGCAACTGCACAAGGCGGGTCTCAAAGTTCTGCATAAGTATGTTGGTCTGCTCAGGTGTGAGCGTAGGCAGGATCTTGTCAAGGAACTTGCCAAGCAGGAACTCGCTCTCGATGATCCTTCCAAGCATGGCTTCAATGTACTTCGTGTCCCTTCGTCCAGGGATGGGACAGTCGAGGAGTGACATGAGTTGGATGACAACGATAGCCTTGGTGCTCTCAGCCTGGAGCTTAAGTGGATGGTCCTTAGCACTGGGCTTGAGAGGCATGGGCTTCTTCGGACCTGGTGATGGAGGTAGGGCTGAGGGACGGACCACTCGCCTGCGGGGTTCTGCGCTCACTAGAGTACTAAGCCCTCTAGAAGGCTACTTTGCGCGTTGCTTTCGAAAGGTTGATGCTGTAAGCAGTGTTTTTAGGACAGGAAATTGTGCTCGAGGCACGTAGCTCGGAGCCTTGCCCCCCTTGCCCAGCCGGGGCAGAGTGATGCACGCTCGGCTGAGTCTGCGTTGCAAAGAGCTCCTTGACATGTGCATAGCGGCAGCGATAGCGTTGTGTCCAACGATAAGTTCCTCGGGATCCAACCCGGACTCGGGCATGTCTCTCTCCTTCAAGCAACCTGTCGTCTGTCTACTATGGATAGATGAGCATGGTAGGGTCTTCGTCCGTGTAACTGTCAGCGAGCACCTCCCCCTTGAAAGCCCAACCGGGGTCGATGCCCTTGACAGGGTGAAGACCGCGTATCCTGAACGTGTCAGGCTTCTGCTCAAACTGTTTCCAACCCTCCATCAAACGTATAAAGATATCGATGTCCTTTTTTTTATTGTGCCGAACTACAGCCTCGATGCGGAACGTTCCCTTGGCTATGATCATAGTCCCACCACTATGATACGTTTGAAGATCAGGAGCAACCGGCTGTTCTCCTTCAGGTCTATCGTGGAGCATAGTTCCCAACCCTGGTTCCCTAGCTCAAGCAGACTCTCATGGAGAAGGTCAATGTCCCGGTCGATCTCCTTGGTTTCATACACAACGATATTGGTGACTGGCATACTACTCCTCCTTCGTAGCCTTCTTATAGATACGTTCCAAGCACTCTACTTGTTTGTCGCTCGGGCGCAAGAACTCTTCAACCGAATCCATGAATCCTTCCTCCCATTCTGTGAGCTCGTATTCGTCATTGTCAACTGCCTCTCGAATCCGTTTGATCATCTCGCATGGTAACATAGCTCCTCCTTCATTGTGGGATATCAGTTCGTTCCCCTGTCCCCTTATCAGTGCGCCAAAGTATCGGCAAGTTATGAGCCTCGAGCATGTGCTTTGTTATCATGAACTCGATCTGCTCCATAGCCCTGCACTGATGTGTCCACACGCACAGGTGACAGAACACTTTCCCAGTGTCATCGTTGTGGGCGAGGCTCATGTCTCCCTCCATAGTTGTAAGTCAAAAGGGGTACCCCTCCCTCCCTTGCAAGTCGCGAAGAGGGGAGGGGTAAGGGGGTCTGTCCTCTGTTGCTGCACATGTCCTTGTTACTTAAAATAATAATCGTGGGTTACATAAGGACCAAGGCCCAGGCACCCCCCCCCTACCGGGGAGTACCCTTGTTGACTTGCAAGACCTCCCTCTGCTCTCCCCGGAACGGTTCGAAATGCCCCTGCCCCTTCTGGTTAGCCCACTTTAAACCCTTGGCGTTCGGGCGGTACGATGCGCCGTTTTGCTGGCTAGAGTCTGCCTCCGGGCTGGCTCCTAGGCTCCTTTGGAAAGGACAGCTCGTCTTCCCACACCAGCCGTGCCTTAACAAAGCCGTAACAACCAGGAGCACGGAGATCCCCTTCCGGATTCCCTATGTACGCATGCACCTGATCAAGATCAATTGATGCGTCGGCCTCTTCACCGTGGGTGGGATTTCCCTTGTCGTCTAGCTGTAGCCACACTTCGATCTCAGGCATCAAACCTCCTTCTTCTCACGGAGCCTACGCTCCTGGATCCTGTCGTCCTTCCTTCGGATGAGCTTGGTGGTGTCCCGGTCAACTTTCTGGAGATGGTACACAGCGGTCTGAACGTCCATGGCCTTGTCAAGAGTCTTCGGGTCGTTGGCCTTGGCAGCAGCGTAGTACTTCGTGGATGCTTCCACCACCCGTTCGTGCGCTCGTACCGAGTACCCAAGATGCATGCTGAGCTCCGTGTCCACGGCAGCGCATGCACCACAGCAAAAGTCAACCTTCTGATCAGTGATACCCAACTCTCCAACGCACGTGCGGCAAAACCTTCGGGCCTCTGTCTTTGAGTCTGTCATGCCTCCTCCGATGTTCTATTCGAACGAACCGTGTCCTGTTGTTCCAAGGTCAGAGCGTTCTTCCTGTTGCAATGCTCCACGTCCGCCGTTCCACCGTGACAGTCCTTGCACATGTCCCATGTGCAGCATTCCTTCGCGGACACTTCCTTGTTACAGACGATACACTTGACCGTTTCCTCGGCCATAACTTCTCCTTTACCCGTGACGGTTTAAGTCTGGGCACCTCCGCTCCACTGCCTCGATAAGATCGCGCCGTATATAGTCGTTGGTCCTCATGGTTGCAAGCAGAGCCTGGGCGAGGATCGACTCGCGGTCCTGTCCCCGGTCAACCAACTGAACTATCATACGTGCCATCGGATCTCGGTTGGAACGTTCTGCGATTAACTCCCACAACGACTTGTCCACAGTTCCTCCTTCTTGGGTGACTGGTGGCCAGCACTCAACGGCGTGCTTGTGTCGGTCATCTCCGAGCACGGTTTTCTTGCACCGCCCACACATGTACGTTTCTGGCACAGTTCCTCCTACTTGATTTTGACCCCAACGAATTTGAGTGCAGCACGGACCACAGCATGCTCGAAGCTGTAGTCGTCTTCTTTCTCGTCCTGCCCTTCCATGTTTTTGAACCGCACACTCCACAGCACACCATCGTTAGGGGCGCAGGCAGTTGCATGGATCTCTACCTCGTTTTTCCAGTCGCTTAGGATCTTTTCCACCACGTCCATGGCAGCCTCCCGGCTTTCGCTTGGGCACCATTGCTCCGGCAGGTAGAGAGTACTGTTCTCGCAATCCTTCCAATGTAACCTTTGCTCGCTGCCCGGATCCCTTGCAGCCATGAAGTTGACGTCCCAACCCATGACCTTCTCTGCTACGAGCTTGTCTCCTTCTTGTGGCGTCACAGTTTCTCCTACTTAAAAAGGGAAGGATGCCCGTGTCGCTCGCGCTAGCGAAGCAGCAGAAAGCTAGCGGTCAAAGCCACGCGTCGCTCCCCGGGCACCTGCCGCTGCTCATCTTCGTGTCATGCCAGGGTCAACGCGGGGCACCCTTCCGAGCTACCCGTTACCTCTCGAACTCCATTCCAATTTCTGTTTGGCAGACCACACAAGATGCTTCACAAGGTCCTCGTCGATGTCGTGGCCAAAGGCCATGATGGGTGCCAGTGCCCGGGGGTAAAGCAGACGGGCTTGGTTCTCCCTTTGGTTGTGCTTCTCCACGCACGTAACTGCAACCACCTCCGGACTTGCTGGGAGAGGTGTGCGGTGGAAACTTAGGGCGGGAAGAGTGTAGCTGAACCCCTCCTTGACTGACCACCACTTCTTCTCAACATTGAAGCACCCAAGGATGGCAGTGGTTGGTCCGTGGAACTTGGTGTCGGATGCTGCCCGGGCATGGGTAAGGGAAAGCATCTCGTGGTCTCCTTGGTTCGCAACGGAAGGGATCCATTCCTCGTGGTCAATGGTGCCGCACAGAACGTGAGACACCAAATCGAACCGGTGGTCGTGCACGTCTCCGCTCTGGTCCATGCCAGGCTTAAGTAACTTCTTGGACCAAATGTGTAGCCGAATTTCTGGCTCCGTCCCTTCGCAGACGTAACCCTGCAGCACACCGATGCCGTGGTGCCTCCACTTGAGTTTGTCTATCAAGGGAAGGGCCAACGCACGAAGGGAATGAGTCGCTTCGGTCTTGTAAACAGTCGTCATGCTTCCTCCTCAAGCTTCCTAAGTTCTTCGGACGCCTCACACATTCTGCCCAGCATCGTGACGCTTGGTTCAGCAAGATGATCCAAGTACTCCTCGGTAACTCGACGCAGTTTAACCATTGCTACGATCTTCTTCTCTGCTTTGATAGGTGTGAAGTCGAGGGCTTTTCCAACTAGACATGGACCATTGTGATGACCCTTTCCTCCTCCACAGTTTGCGCAGTCCTTATCTTCAGGAGACAACTGTACTTGCTCCAGCGCATTCCTAAGTTCGGCAACCTGCACGGCAAGGGTGGGGACGACCATGTCGTACTCGTCCAGCTTCTTCCTAAGATCTCCCCACTCTTTCTCGTAGTAGTCGTTGGCAGTTTGAAGCATTGCATAGGATTCTTTCTTGGCATCCTTTTCCTTTTGCTGTGCCTCGTCACGTGCCTTCACTACCTTGCTTACGAGTAGCAGAAGCTCATCCACCTTCTTAGAGGAAAGGTAAGCTCCCCCGGCTGGCGCCATGCCAACGTTCTTCTTGGCCGAGGCGATTGCTTCTTGAACGTCTTCTAGCAGGTCGCTCACGGTCCCTCCTTCTTCACAGCGTCGAGGTCAAGGACGTCTTGTACTAGTTGCAGAATGTCTTCGTCCTTTAAACGAAGTTCATAGTGCCCATGCCCCAACCCTTGATTAACGTATCCCATTGCTTTGACAATCAGGTCAGATATTTTCGTTATGATCTTGATTTGCTTCTCTACTTGCATGGGCGCAAGGTCAAGGGCCTCGAAAAGCTGGCGATGAACTTCCGGCGCCTGAACCTTTCCATGGGACCAGTCGCATGCACCAATCGCCGTCCTAAGTGCATTGGTTACAGCACTACTGTTCCAGGCCTGCTGCTTCCAACTGTTCTTGGTTTCGTTAAGAACGTTGGCGCACTGGTAACAGAGACCGTACTCCTCTGCCCCAGGTCCATCGAACTGGGCCTCGATGCAATTGGGGTTTGCTCCTTCAGAATTCCTTGTGCACATTATTCCTCCTCCACTTTCTTAAGGGCGAGCAGAGCTTCTCGTACCTTCAGCTCATCCCCGACTCGTGCGTGCTTGCACACTTTCTCCAGTGCCGCAACAACCCTCTCCCCCTTGGACTGTGAGGTACCAAGGGCCTTGATGACCATCTCGAAAATCGTTGGGCTCTGCAAAAGCTCTTTGGATTGGATAGCTCCCAACGCTTCACGGGCTTGGTGGTTCACCAACGACGCAGCCATGAGTTGAACGTTATGGGACATGAGGCAGTTGCTGTACTTCTGCTCCCACCCTTCGCTACTCTTGGCAAAGTCTCTAGCGCGATCACGGGCAAGGTCACGATCAGCGAGTGCCTCGTCTCGCTCTTTGACGATGACCTTTTGACCTTCCACTGCTCCTTCGAATGCAGCCGTGGCACCTTTGTACTTTCTCTCCAACTCAATTCTCCGATGCTCTTCCTCGTATCTTTCCTTGGTGACCACCTCGTTCATTTGCACCTGACCACCGTACATTCTCTTCCACTCGTCATGCCCATTCACCAAGACCTTGGCATCTTCTAACGTTAAGGTGTGCCGCCAACACACTTGATCCGGACGAGACCTTACTTTTACTGAGGCTATTGAATCCCGAAGACTCTTCAGTGGGTTGCTCATTGCACCTCCACGTGCACGCAACTAACCGACACCACCGTCCACCGACGTTCGATCTGCGGACTGTCTGGCTTTTTGTCAATCTCTTCCTTTGAACCCATCCCCTTCTCCTCTCGTTGCATGATCCCGAAGAGAGATTCCTTGGCGTCATCGTAAGCTTTGCCCAGGTCATGCCCCGCAACGAAAATGGTGAGGTCCTTCTCTGTGGGCTTGTGGTGGAACTTCACCATGTATCCATGTACGCTGCTCATTTGTAATCCTCAATTTAAATCTGGTTTGAACGAATCATCTCCTTGCCCCCATGGATGCTTGGAACTTGGTACGCCTGCATGCGCAACGAACTTTCTTAGCTCGGTAGTCTCCTGCCGATCTCATCTGAATTGCTGTGCACCCTCTTGCCTTGTGGCGTTTAACTATGTGCGGACACGCTGCGCATTTCAGTAGCCTCATCTCACTTCTCCAACGTGTCTGACCTTTCACCAAAGTCCCAGTCCTCAAGAGTAGTGGGCTTGGTATGGAACTTGCACTCCTTTTTAATGCACATGACTGAAGGATATACTCCTCCTGCAAAATCAATTCGATGGGGCAGGGTTCCGTGGCTGCCGCATAGGGGGCAGCAAATTAAAACAAACAACTGCGGATGCTTCCTGGCCCCAGTCTTCATCACGCTCCCATACCATGCACACCAATGACCCTTAGGAGCATTCCAACGAGCCTTCCCATCTTGAGACTCGAACCTTTTAAATGTGTACGCTCCTGTCATTCCTCCTCCTTCTTCCCACGTTCGAGAGCCGCAACGTGCTCAGCTTCCAGTCTACGGTAGGCATCTTCCCAACGGCCCTTGCAGATTTTCTGGCAAAGATTCACCCACCAAGCCCGGCACAGTTTCTGTTCCTGCATGTGTGACAGGTAGCAGACCAGCAGGTCAAGGTTTCGTTCGCTCTCTTTCACGGCCTTGCCTGCCTCGGTGAGGTCGAAGTCCATAGCCTTTTGCCCCACCTCCTTCGCATGCTCCACCATCCCCGGCCAAACCGGGAGAAAGTTTGGAGTAACGCAAACGCACAGGGCTGCGTCCAAGGCTTCCCGCAGCTTGCGTGCGTGGGTTGCTGCTTTGATTCCATCCTTTGATGCACTGGTGTAAGCTTTCCGGGACCAGGCTAGTTTACGTTTCAATTCCTTGATTTCTTTGGCACATTCTCCGTGAGGATCTCTTTCCGGCTCTTCATCGAATGCCACGGTCAACTCCTTAAAGCATTTCCAAGACCGATAGCCCCGAACACGACGCCCACCGTAACAATGATTGCCCAGATGATCGCTGGTAACCAACTGATCTCCTGCTGACCCATGGTGTTGGTGGCCGTGCATCCAATTGCTACCAAAGGAAGTAGCAGCACTACTAGAAGTTTGAAACGTTTCATCGGTCCGGGTCCTCCAACTTGTCAATGAGAAGCTGCACCCATCCGTTCCCGGGCAGGTACTTCTTCAGTTCCTCGGCCAGTTCCATGGCTTTTTCCGATCGGCCGAACTCGTATCCGATCCTAAGCATGTCGTGGCACAAACGTTCCGTGTGAGAAGACATGTACGTCTGAGAATCCACAACCTGGGTGGTGATGTACCCCGGCAACTTCTGCATGTCCAGCATCCTAGTTCCTCCCCCCTTCGTGCTTCCTGAGTTCCTGGTGCAGAGCGTTCTCGAGATTGACCTTCTTGCGCGTGAGATCGGCCACCGTCTTTAGCAGGGATTCGTTGCGCGCCTTGCCCTCCTTCATACGTTCGTAGGCTTTGGCGAGCGCGTTGTTGCTCTTCAGTAATCCGTCGGCTGCGTCGTTGAGTCTACGCTTCGCAGACGCAACGCCGTGCTCGAACCCGAGCTGGAACATCCCGTGCAACGTGGTGCGGTGGTCCCGGAGTTCAGGAACGTTCTTGATGATCCCGTTGGCGTGATCTTCGAATGCTTTCTCCGGGGTGACCAGTTCGTTCTTCTTGTCGTTCAATGGATCTCCCTTCATGGCTGCTCCCTTCTTGGGGTCATGTCGATACGTTGGAGTGATACCTGAACCCGAAAGACCTGTGTCTCCCCACGGATATGTGCAATGAAATTCCTCTCGGTCCGTGCGCGGTTGTCCTTAATGAAGTCAATGGTCTTCTCGAAGAGCATGTGACCGATGTCTCTCGACGCCATCCCTATCTCGAACTGCGCGAGCTGGGCAATCTCCATAACGTCCGGGTCTTTGTACCGCTCGTCTTGGATGGCCTGTCTTTCTCCCATCACTTCCCCTTTCTTTTCTTAAGGATCCGTTTACAGTTCCTACAACTGAGACGACCCCAACCGTCGTGTTCCAATTGGACGAAGCGCAAGCCGCAGACGGATCTCAACTCAGGCATGCCGTCCGGTTCCCATCGCTTCATCAATCCCTGGTGAACCGTTTGAACCAGCATCACTTCCCCCTGTTCTTTCGATCGTCCTCGTCGGTAACCAACTTGGCAATGGCCTTGCTCGTGAGCTCATGGAGCTGTATGAGTTCTCCGTGGGACATGCCCCGGTCTTGTAAACCGTTCGGTCCCTCAAGGTGAAGCATGCCCGTGGAACTCAATTGGATTTGAAAGTCTCCGTGCTGAACAAACTGCTGCCGGGCTGGTCGCATGACCTCTGTCTCTGTGTCTGCCTGAACGACAGGTGGACAGACGCACACGACCGGTGGCCCCGGGGCTGGGTGAAAAACTCCGGTCTCGTGGAACTCCTGGCACCCCATTTGAGTTGGACTCTGCTCACACTCAATGCACATCAGACACGGGCAAGCATACGAATCCTTTCCCATTCCATGATGGTGCTGGGAGAGCGTATGTCCACAAGTGCACCGCACCCGCATGAGCTGGTCGAAGGGCAGTACTTTTTTAACTGGGGGCATCACCTTCCTCCCTTCTTCTTGACCATGACCTTCCTGGGCGGGGTGTAATCCGTCTTGGGATCATGGTCGGGAACGCCCGGGGGTTTGGGAATAGGTTCGCTCGCCAACCCATACTTCTCCCGGGCTTCGTGCTCGAGCTTGCTATCACGTTTACACTTCTTGATGAAGGAAAGTGCGAAGCCCTTGTTGTAGCGAAGGATGCGCAAGAACTTTTCCTGCACCCCACTCTCCACTTCATACACGTACACCTCTGTTCCGGTCTGAAGGCACAAGCGTCCGGGCTTGGCCTGCTTGTACAGAACCTTAACGGCTCCTGGAAATTGTCTCATAGCATTCACTCTCCTTGATGAACCTACGCATCTCTTTACTCAGACTCCAACTGTACTTGGTGCCGGAACCTTCCTGCTTCACCACACCAATCATTGCCAGGTCTTGAAGGGTTCGGAACACGGTAGACTGCGTGAGCTCTTCCCCCGTTCCAAAGATGTCCTTGGTACGAACGGAATCCTTTTCTTCGGGGGTGAGCCGCCACAGAGTACGAATGACCTCCTCGATCTTGTCAGGCACAGTGCTCATGGCCACGCGGATAACAAGCTTGTAAGTCCTGTCGCTTACTTTGTCCTCTCCATAGTAGCAGCTAATCCCGATAGCCAGTTTACTGAACTGTTTGCCAAGCCGAGTCCCAATCTCATACGATGCCTTGCTCGTCAAGAGGCTGGTGTTGTACCGGTCTCGGTTAACAACCCCCCGCATTCTGGAGGAGAGCATCGACAGCTTGGCTATCCGCTTGCTCATCTCGGGGGCAAGCTCCGGCAGCGCGTCCGGCATTGGGTTGGCAAGGTACCGGGCCGATGCTTCCTGCAATCGGTCCCGCATAGCAACCTCTCGGTTGATGTTACTGATGGCTCGAAGTATTCGTTCCTCCTCATCCTCGTGCTTAGTGTTTCCCTCTAACCTGAACTTAAGAAACCGCTCTCCCAATCCTTGGTGCAAAGAACTGAACGCATCGATGTTGGGTGTGACCCCAGCAAGGATTCCGAACGTGGACTTGTACCTCCGGACCACTCCGTTCCCGAACTGCTTCTCGAACTTCCCGTCGTAGCAATCCCGGAGCTGCCCGAAGATCTCGTCCCGGGCCATGGGGTGCATCGAAAGTGTAGTGGTGAAGTCCTTGATGATCAGAACCTTCCCGTCCAGCTTTGGGATGAGGGAAGGGTCCTCCCCTCCCACCCAGCTTGCCCCGCTCACCAAGGCATGTGGAGTGAGCGACGAACAAGAGTACGCAGCATCCGCCAGGCTCAGGGACATCAAAAGCTCAGACTTCATTCCCCCAGGAGGAGCCACAATGAAAACCCACAGCGGATCCCCCTGCAACCTGTTGGCGAACATTGTACCAAAGACAATGGCTAGTGCAGTGTCGTCCTTCATGTGGAGCCACTTCCTGAACTCAACGAACAGCTCCACCCGGGTGATGGGTTCAAGGGCGGGGCCCTTCTCCTCTCCTTCCTTGGAAGAACCCTCGGACACCTTCTTCTCGCTGCGCCGGGGTTGAGGCTTGAACAGCATTTCAATCGCCGACCAGCACTTGCGCGGAGTTTTCTTCTTGAAAGCACCGTATCGAATCCAATCCCTGATATCGAACCCGTCGGGCAGGTCCACTGGCCACCGGCAGAACTTGAGCGAGCGGGCAGACGTGCTCAGGAGTTCGAAGCACCGTAGCTCTCCTTGCTCCCCTGCTTCGTCGTTGTCGTAGAACGCTGCCACCGTTCTGTCCTTGAAGGAAGGCACCCACTCCGTCTTGAATGTGTTGGCACCCGGCAGACCCACAACAATTCCTGGCTTGCCAAGCTTCCTCAGCAACCAGTGGAGCGCAGCCCAGTCCCATTCCCCTTCCACAATGTAGACTGGCTCGGCCTTCCTTTTTGGATCAGCCAACTGCTCGTGGCCAAGAAGTCCGGTGCTGGCGCTCGGGGTGGACATGGACTTTTTTCCTAGCTTGGTGAGCCGCAGGTCCACCACCGTGCCCTTGCTATTTCTGATCGGGATTGTGTAATGGGTTCCGTCGAACCCTACCTGGAGAGGAACGAATGCGCTGCGAGGAAGTTGCCGGTCCCGGGCAAGTTGTCCAATCGCGTCGGGGTTTTTGAGGTAGGCTTCGTGGTTCTCCTTAGCGATCGCTTCCAGAAACTGTTGAAAGTTTCCGGACAGCCCCGCCACCTTGGAGTCCCACAGCTTCGTCTTCCAGTTCACGTAGAACTTCCTAGTCTTCCCTGTGAACGGGCAGTCCCCCACGACCTGATCCCCAATGGGCTCGTGGAAAACTACCCCGTGGGCAGAGAAGCCGCGAACTGCTTTCATGGCTTCGTCTTGAGGCATGCCGGTCTCTCCTATTTACGCTGTCTGCTTTCTCCCTCGCGAGTACTCGTGGCTACTTCCTTGGACTTCGTTTCAACCCGGTCGATGACAATGTCAAGGAAGCTGTTGATCAGAAGCAGCTCCCGTTTCGACAGTGCCCCGGAGTTTGGATCCCTCCGAGAGATCCTGCACTTACGGCAGACCTGGTTAATAAGATCATTGCGCTTAAGCATTGGCCCTCCTTAGACCTTGGGTTTGTCAAGCCAGTTGATTGGCCTCCGCTCCATGGTCACTTCAATCGGAACCTTCATGTGTCCGTCGGTCTCTTCCATCAGGCGTGTGATCTTTCTTAGGAACCACGGGTACGCATGCCGACGATTCACCTCGATGACTTGCTCGTCGTGTATGGTCATAACCTGATGGGCGTCGAGCTTGGTCTCCTTAATGTAGTTGAAAACCTTTACCATGCCAACCTTCAAAAGGTCAGCGGCACTTCCTTGAACGTTATAGTTGACAGCACGATAGGAGATGTTAGGGTCCACACGAAGCTTGCGTCCGTACAGGTTCACGATGAACCCGTCCTTCTCTGCCTGCCTACTCAACCTGTCAATGTACTTGTCCACCTGAGGGAAAGCAATTGAGTAGTCATTGTGGAAGGTTGCGGCTTGGTCTTCAGGGCACCCGATCAATTCGGCTGCTGCCTTCACCCCACCTCCAAAGATCCGAAGAAAGCCCAGCATCTTTGCAGTGGACCGTGTGTGCTTTTTTCCCACGGACAGTTCCGCTGCTACGATCTTGTAGTCAAAAGACGCTAGCCACTTCTCCGCAATGGTTTCGTTCGAGGCACCCCTGAACTTGAACTTCCTAATGGCAGCCTCGACCTTTTCGTTGGGCACGCCCGAGTCATCCATCCCCAGGATGTGCACCGCGTTTCGAACCGCGACCGCGTTGCCCTTGCCACCCCACACCTTGTTCGTAACCTCGGTGTGGATGTCCCGACCCGCAGCAATGGCATCGAGCATGAACTGCTCCTCTGCCACCTCAGCAAAGATCCGGATCTCGAGCTGGGCATAGTCGAAGAGGTACCACGTGTACCCCGGACGGGGGAGGAACAGATGCCGAAGTCGGATGGGATCCTCTGCGTGTGTACCATAGGTGTTAGCTACGTTCTGAAGGTTCGGACGACGGCAAGCGTACCGTCCCGTAGCCGGACCCATCTGCTGGAAGGATGCGTGCATGATCTGCAGACCAAACTCCTCGTCCGTTACACGCATCCGATCGTAAAGCTTCACAAAGCTCAAGGCCTTTTCTCGGTTGCGGAGCTTGACCAGCTTCCTGGGAAAGAGATGGTCCATTTTTCTCAAGGCCTTGATATCGGTCGAACGGTTCCCGCTGTCCGTAAACCGTTCGACGGGAAGCTTAAGCTTCTCGAAAAGGAATTCCCCCATCTGCTTTGGGGATTTGAAGTTCAAACCTGGGGCTAGCTTGTTGAGCTCGGCCTTCATGACAACGATCTCTTTCTCGTAGCCTACCCAGTCCTTCTTCAACTGTGGGTGGTCAATCATGACCCCCCGCTCCTCCATGGAGTACGTAACCGGCCACAAACTCATCTCAAAATTGTAGGTGTGCCGAACGTTCTCCTCGGCCATTACAGATTCCATCAGCAGCCAAAGGAGCATGGTCCGGTCTGCATCCAGGACGGCATACTTCTGGAGGAGAGCCGGGTCGGCCATCCAATAGTCCGCTGCGATGGGGTCGTCCCCGTGTGGGCTGTCCTCTTTGCAGACGGCCCAGCCCTTCTTCTTTCCTGCTTGCCGTGCTTTGGAAGTTGCCTTGCGGAGATCCTGCTCGTCGTCCTTTGTTATCTCCAGATACTTCCTGCCCAGGTCCTTGAGTTTAAAGGAAGGCTCCAGGGAGTTGGCGCAGTGCACGGCGAACATAGCCTCGTGGATTTTCCCAAGCACCGGACAGTTCAACCCAGCCCCGACCATGCCCACATCGAACTTGGCGTTGAAGAAAACCTTTTCGATCTTCGGGTTCATGAAGAAGATCCGAAGACTGCGCACGTCCCTGATGCTAAGGAATACCTCCCGGGTGAAGGGATCCACCCTGCCCCGGATAAAAGCCTTGCGCCCTTCCCGGTCACAGAAGCTGTAAGCGTACGGTCGGTCCCCATGCCATTTACTTAGGCCAGTTGTTTCCGTGTCGCAAGCTACCGTTCCTCTGAAGGTGCTCAGGTCCCACAGAAGCTGCTGCTTCATTCTACCTTTGATCACCCGTCGAGGGGTCACGGTTCCAGAGCGCACCATATTCATTCCTCATCTTTGCGTTTCGGACTACACGTTTGTTATCGTCACAGCACCACCCCGCTGGAGTTGGCCACCAAGTAGATCCTTTATCAGCCATATGACCAGCTTCGGTGGGATGCTTGCTAAGGAACAAAGGGCACGGTGGGATTTCATCGGACCCCTTGATACGATTGCTCATTTCCTCGAAGGGAACTTTGCACCCGTCCCATTTCCCTTTACTGAAGCACGGTGGGTCCACCAAGCGCCGAAAGATCGGATCAACCTTGGTGCAAAGCTCCTCGATCATCCCGGTGATGATTGGAAACCAATGTCCGCTCTGTGCCACCCAGCAAGAACGTTTACCAACCACGTGCTTGATCGCGCTGAGGTTAAGTGTCCAAGACAGCCGATGCTGAATCCCGGATGGCAGCACTTCACGTGCGTCTTCGATGGGAACCCCGGCTTCGATGAGCCTCTTGTATGTGTGGGCCGTGAGCTCCATGTGGTTCTTGTACACGTCCTCGGCATTCAATCCGTCAACCGACATCGGGGGAACCTTCTTCCCTGCTTCCCATTTTTCCCTGCCCAACTTCTTACCGGCGAGAGACTCGGGAATCGTGTACCGTCCTTCGTTGGCGAACTCTCGTTGGTCAAGGACCCGGGAAGTCTGGGACCACCACGTCGAGGAAGCCAGGTCAGGGACAATGTCCACACCCAACCGCTCCCCGAACTTCATCCCAATGCGATGCCGGACCATCTGCTCCCGAAAACTGACCGTGACGTTCTCCAGCATGAAGACGAAGTTCAAGCTCTCGCCCACGGGGATGCCGCTCAAGGCTACGTCTGTGAACAGCTTCTCAACCTCAGCATCAAGAATGGGATTGTCCATTCGACGAGAAGCCACATCTCTAGGAATGGGAAGGGGATCATTGGACCGGCTCGCATGCCAAAGGCAGTACACAGTTTCAATTGGGAACATCGGCCAGGACAGCAGGGTCACCTTGGGAAGTTTCACTTCTCTCCTTTCTTTCGGGCGGGGTCAAGCTCTTGCCCGAAGTCAATGTAGTTCCGAATGTCGTCGTAGTCGTCCTTCGAATAATTGTACGGCTTGACGCAACGAAGCAGTTTGCCCTGTGCCAGCATGAGCCCGGCCACGTGCGCCGGGATCGGATGGGGGAGCTGGATGTTGTAGTAGTCTTGAAGCAACGCGGTCAGGGACAGCCCCAAATTCTCAAGGTTCCCTTTGATGGGACCGTGAACTTTGGCACGCTGCTTTCGAATCTTGCCGTGGTCCTTTGGAATCATTCACTGAACTCCTTCCTCAGGATTTTGTCCGCCTGATAGATCCACGGTCGCAAGAAGTCAAACCTCTTGTCCGAGAACCGTTCGTAGTACCGGGTCATGTCCCTGCAGTGCATCTTCAGAGTGTAATTGCTAGCGCGGATCTCTCCAACCACGTAGCTTAGAACGGAAAGGAAATCGGAGAAGTCCAAAATAGCTCCGACCATGTCCTTCTTGGATCTCTTCCACATCTTGGTCAGGTCAATTACTTCATTTACCTCCACCATTGGGGAAAGGATCTTGACCATGGATTCCTCTGCTGCCACGTCGAGTGCGGCTTTCAGCTCCCGGGTTGAGTACTTGAACGGTCGAGAAAAGTCTCCGCTCTCCGCTTCTTCAATGTCATGAATAAGTGCACGTTGAAGAAGTTCCGCCATGTGCCCATCGGAAATATCAAGGGCACGTCCAATAATCATGGCATAGAAAGCTGTGAAGTAGGAATGCTCGGCCACGTTCTCGTCACGCACCCGGTGGCAGGTACCGAACCGGATCACGTGCCGGATCCGATTCGTGTCCCCGAACAGCATCTGTTCAATGTTTAAGTTGTCTCCCCTTGCCATGACTCAAGCTCCTTGATAACGTAGTTCTCGTTCATCCCATGCTTGCCAAACAGATCAGCGAAACGTTCCAGTTGCTCGAACCCGTAGGCGATGCCCACCATCGCCTCTGTTAACATCGCGTTGAACTTTCCCTCCCGTTCCATCAGGACCCCAACCACAGGTACTTGGATCCCGTAGGCAAACCCAAGCTCCCAGACCGTGCCCGTGTCGGGAAGATTAAGAGGAGGGGACCTGAACTTAGCAACGGTAGATCTCCCAAACTCTAAAGCCTGGTCCACCAATCGGATCTGGCACCCGCTTGGATTCAGCCAGTCGAGGATTGCCAGCACACACGACGCTTCGGAGATTCCCTGGACGTTCGTGTACAGGATCTCTCGGCGTTCAAGTTTGCTAGCCGTGGGCTTCAAGGTGCCGCCCTGACTTCTGGGAGAGAAAAACTTGACGTGGTGCCGCTTCAAGATGGACTCGACCATCTCTAGGTGAACGGTCTGCTCGCTGTTGAAGAACGGACCCGCGAGATACACGTGGCCCATTGGTGCCTCCAAAAATAAATCAGGGGGACCGGGGACCCTTCTCAAGACACCCGGTCCCCCTTGAAGAGAGGGGGTTAGCCTTCCACAAAGCGAACCCTCACAGGAGTCCACTCGCGGGAGTATTACTTCTTCTTCTTGACCTTGCTGACCTTGCCCTTGGAAGCCACCGGCTTCCTGGGCTTCTCAGGTTCAGGCTCGGCTTCGGGTTCTGCTTCAACCTCTTCCGGCTCACCCTCCCCTTCGGCGGGGGTAAGGCTTTCGATCTTGACCTTGAAGACTCCCTTCTCGGTCTTGACCCGGGCCTTGGTGTCGTCGTCGATGAAGTTGAGGATCTCGCCTTCGAGTTCCTTTCCGCCGGACGGGAACGTAACCTTCATCCCTTCCTGCAACTCGACCTCGCCCTCTCCCTCAGGTTCAGGCTCGGCCTCGGGCTCGGCTTCTGCTTCTGCCTCGGCCTCGAACTCCGGCTCCTCAGCGTCGGTTTCCTGGGCCGCTTCCTCTTCGCCAGCTTCCCCATCGAGGAGACGGTTGACGTACACGTGGGTGAAGTCGTCCTTGGTCCGAACTCGGGCCTTGATCTTGGGCTTCTTCTTCCCGACCTTGTTGAGGATTCCCTCAATCTCGGCAGGGTCCTCGGGTGCATCGAACCCAAGTCGTTCGAGCTTGCGCTGGATGAAGAAGAGATTGTCCTCACTCTCCATGCCATCATAATCTCGTATGGTTTCTCCCTTGGACTCTCCTTCGAGAACGGTGTACTCCCAGCACACCTGAAGACGACCGGAGCTCTGCGACTCCGTGAGCTCGGCCGACGTGACCTCCATCTTGTAGATGGCGTCTTCCAAAGTGGAGCCGCCAAACTCCGAGCGGTCCCGCTTGCGAGCCTTGCCCCAGTTGCCTTTCAGCTTTCCAAGGCGCTTTGAGAACTCTGACATGTGCGTGGTCTCCGTTAAAAGTGTACCATCTAAACTCTACCTACGAACGATGCGACGAACCGGACTGCCTCCCTTCTCCACCTTGCGCGTGGTGTTGAAAGCTTTGATGTAGTTCTCGTACCCTTCCTTGGGCGACTTGCCCATGGGGATCGTGGTAATTCCTACGAACCGATCCTTGATCCGGTGACCTGCGGCAACCTCGTCGTCCCCAACGATCCGGAGCCGTCTACTTCCACCGTCACCATACTCGTAGAATGCCCAGATATCTACCATAGGTTCCAAGACCTGACGCGCACCGTTTGGCATGGTCGGCTGGAACCTGTGACGACTTCCACCGCTACGCTTCTTCAGTTCTTTCTCAATGGAATGAGAAATAAAGATCACGCCTCGGTTCCCACCAACCAACTCAGTCATTGCCTTGGCGAACTCATCACGAACGCCACCCCAACCCTTGCCCCACTCCTCGTCCGACGGATGCTCGATTCCCATCTTGGCACAAACGTATTGCTCGCACCACTTGTGCAAAAGGTCTACCGTGTCAACAACCACGGTACCGAACCGCTTGGTCTTTCGGAGCAGGGACATGTACCCCTTAAACTGGATCCAGTTATTGACCTTTCGAGAAAAAATGGAAAGCCCTTTGCCCCCCGGTTCACACAGCATGAAAAAAGCATCAGGGAATTCTGCCGCCAGGGTTGTCTTACCGATTTTCTCAAGCCCATGCAAAAGCATTGAAAAGTCCTCGAGTCGAGACCGTGGTGGTGTAGGCTCTGTCGGCAACGTCAGAACCTCTTCCTCTTGCTTGGGCTTCTGTCTCTTCAGCATCAGGCAGCGTCCTCCAAAAGTTCCTCGAACATGACTTCTTTCATACGGTGATTGGTGTAGGTCTCGTTGTAACAGATGGCAATGTTCTCGCACATACCGTACTTGCCAACGCACGGCTGTCCGAACAAACGGCTTGGCATTCCACCCTTCCACCAGTTCAAGAACTCCACTAGCAGACCCGTGAGCTCGTTCTGGAAAGCAGCAAGGTCGCTCGGCTCAATGCAAACCTCGTACCGCTTGAAGTAGCTCTCCGGATCCTCGGCAATATGCAGCTTGATCCTGGTGACATGGTCGGGCATGGATTCGTTCTTGCCCAGCTTCAACCCCGGTCGGCGGATAGCGTTGTAAAGAAATCCTTTCGGCACCCTGCCTGATGAAATCTTCCGGGCCAACGTGTAGAAGTTGATCTGCAGGTCTCGAAGCAAGGTCTCCCCGAGCTGCGATTCAACAATCTGGGACTTGGTCTTATTGTCCAGCAACCAGTCCCCACCAGAAGAGTACACCCCATCCATCTTCCCACGAAGAATGATTTCTTTTTCGAACCCGGGTACCCGAAAAGGAACCGCGAACGTGTTCTCAACCTGCACCCAGTTGAGTGGGTGCTTCTTCCAGAAGTTAAAGTAGGCAGGGAACACGGCGATCATTTGACACACATCATGGTCGAACTCCTGGTCCCTCTCCCCATTCCACCGCTGTCCGTGCCTACGTTTGTACCTCTCGGTGACTGAGTGAACGGTACTGATGACCAACCCTTCCTCCGGGCTCCACTTCTTGGGCTTGGCCGATTGCATCTTGTGTAGCTTCTCCAGAATCAAGTGCGCCACGATCCCCCACTCCAAAGCGTGCCCCAACTTCTGGGGAGCATGGCCCTTCGCAGCCAGCTTTGCTTTCTGATTGCAGTCGTTGTACGTTGCAAGGATGCCCTGAGTCACTCCGTCCTTCCATGGATCATAGCCGAGCCATTTCTTCTTCGTCGCTTTGACCACGCGCCTTCCTTTCAAAGTCATTTGAAAATTCCCTTGGCCCAAAGTCCAATGCCCACAGCATCCCAAACGTTGTGGTCCTTCCACGTGCACGCTTTCGTTCCCAGGAGCTTTTGAATTCTGTTCCGGGTGATCTCCTTTGGCAACTGTCCCTTCCAAGCAGACACTGGCACTACATGAAACCGACACCGGTTGAGCTTTGCGATCCCTGCAAACATGCCAGTGAGAAACGTAAGTTTGATTAAGTCCCCCTTCGTTGCCACCATCATCCCTCCCGCACTTTCAAAGAATGCAGGAAGCTCACACCAGATTTCTTTGACCTGCCAACCGTTCCCGTAGTAGAACTTCTTGTCGAGTTGCCGGGCTATGATTTCGCAACGCGCATGCCAATGAAGTTTCCGTTCCTTAGAAGCCACCGTCAAAAGATCTGTGTGGAAAGGAGGCTTTCGATCCTTGAGAAAAGTGTCCCCCTTCCACGCAGCCAGCCCGGTACTTTGCCCAGGGTCGATACTAAGAAACACGTCCACGTTCCAACCTCCTCCTAAACTGAGCAACCAACTTGCCAAGGAAGAACTTCGACGACACGTTCTTGTCCCGCAACGCATCAGCCACATCTTCGTCAGGGGTTCCTTCCGTGACCAAGTTGGTGTACTGAATGGGCTCGGTCTTGTTCGGATGAATGAGCCGGTCCTCCGACTGCATCCTTTCTTCCAACGACCAGCTGTTAGAATAATAAACCCCGGCATTGGTTGCGCTAAAGTCCATGCCAAACTTGCAGCACTTCTCTTGAAGAAATGCCACCTGCGCGTATCCGTTCTGAAATTTCTGCCGTCTCCTTTCTCTCTCACGTGGCTCTGTGTCCCCCGTGATCCATATGCCGGTGATTCCCGCCTCCCGCAACGTTCGCCATGCCAACCTGAGCTCTGCGTTAAACCGGAAGAACACCACGACTGGTTCCTGGGGGTACTCGTCCTGGATCATCTGGCGAAGGACCTCCGCCTTTCTGGGAGAGATAACCTTCCAGCCCTCGCCGTGGCCCCCGGCAATCTTCGCCAGCCAATTGTGCTTGACCAAAACCCACTTTGTACTTGCCGATCCCATTTCCCAGTCTCGGTATACCTGTCGGATGAGATCGGTTTGTGCTTGCGTTTGTTTGATGCGGTAGTTCCTGTAAAGCTTGGGCGACCCGACCCCTGCTTGCTTTCGGCTACGTACGAACGCAAGTTCGTGGAGCTGTTCCTTGATCTTTCCTCGGGTGCCGGGCTTGGGATCCCAGTTGAACATGCCGAGTTGGAACCATTCGTACCGCCAGTTCCAAAAGTTCCTCAGCCCCATGAACTTTCCGTGGAGGAACTTGAACTGCTGAAAGTAATCAAACTCTCCTTCGGGGTCGGGGAGTCCGGTGAGGATTACCCGGTGGGCTGCATCCCTGAACCACTCGCAACAGACCTGCGCCATCTGACTCTTAGGATTTTTGATGCGGGTGCTCTCGTCTAGGATAACTACATTGAACAGATCCTGCCACCAAGGAAAGTTGTCGCACTTCTTGAAGGCAGCAACTAACCGTTCGTAGTTGATGAGGGTCCAGGTTGTCTGCCCGTTCGAGCGAGGGGGATCGGGCAGCGCGTTCGTCTCAATGAACTGAACTTGCTTCTGGCCTTCCTGACGCAGCTCCCCCTCCCACCCCATGAGAGGTGAGAGGGGGGCCACCACCAGAACGTGGCGAGCCTTCCAGTTCAGACAGGAGCGAATTGCCACCAACGTCTTCCCCAGTCGCATCTGCATGAAGAGAGCCGGGTGGTTTACCCGGGACATGTAAGCAATCGCTTCCCGCTGAACTCGGAAGGTCTCGCGCATGTTGCTAGGCCTTCTTGCGGACGACCACCCGACGCTTGCCCGGGACAGACGCCGCAGACTTCTTCGCAACCTTCGGCACCGCGCCGTTGGTCTTGGAGAACTTGGCGATGGGCTTGCCGTCCTTGGCGAAGGCGCAAAGCTCCGTCGGGGCTTTGTCGTTCTGTCCGGTCAGGCCACCCGCGTTGTAGATCCCACGGACACGACGTACCCCGGACACCTCGTAGATCGCGGACTTGGACTGCGGGAACTCCGACCGCATGAACCGAGAGATCTGCTCGTCGGTCAACTTCTGCGACCGGGCCTTGGAGAACGCGGTCAGCCACGTTTCGGAAACGGACTTGCCCGTGGTCTTGCCTACGAACCGACCGGACTTCTTCGCCGACTTCGCTTTGCTGACAGTCTTCTTGGCCATCTCACTATCCTCCTGTTCGAGTTTAAAAACCAGATTCTGATTCCACTTCAACATTAAGTCCACCGACTCAGAACGTGACCCGCTCTGGTCGATCCAACCGATTGGGATCTGTGTATCACAACCTTTGCAATGGAAGAACTCGGACCCAACCCGCACCCCTTTGTTAGAGACGTACACCTCTCCACCGCATGCCGGGCAGTCAGGTAGAGTTTTTGGGGGCCAGTATTTCTTCCAGTCGTCGTCTGCCACCGGGCGGGGGTTCCGTTTCTTGTGCACGATGATCCTTCTTCCCGCCGACGGCTTCTGCATTCGTAACCTCCTTTGAATTAAGTCACCGGAGGAAACGCTCCGGCCCGTATAAACTGGCGGGGCACTAAGTCATAAGGCTCAGTGCCCCGCCCTGAGAGGGAGGAATAGGACCCTTGTTTGGCTAGGGATTAATCATGAACCGCAGAAGTTCATCCGGGCCAATTTTCCGTTTAAGCAAATCTGTCTGTTGGACTTGGTTCCATTGGTCCCACCCTTTTCCGGTACGGACTTCATGGGCCTCGACGTGATCCTTCCAAACTGTTTCCATGTAGACCGCACACTGTTCCCGGTAGTCAGCCTCTGTCTCTCCGTCCTTGTAAGGAACGGAATTCTCTCTGTCGTATCGAACTCGAAGGGTCTTTAGATCAGGAAAGCTCATTGGCATGGTTGAGTCCCCATAAGAAATAAGATTCTTGGAATCAACAAAACGATCCACAGACACTTCATCCATCCCCCTCTTCCTTTACTACTACGATTTAAGCAACGCGCAGATGGCAAGCAGTATCAAATGATCCGTACCCCGAAGGTAAATCTTGCCGTCAGAGTTTGACGGTTTGATGAGCCGCATGTTCCATTCGTCCTTTAAATGGTTCCAATAGATGGCGGCTCTGTCCGTTACAATAACCCCAGCAGCATGCCCCTCGGTGTGGGTAGTGGTTGCGAACCCAGTACTCTCCGTGATCAGGTGTGCCAAATCAAAAATGCTCATCCGTTCCTCCCTATTAAACGACGGGCTTTACCTTGAAGAAGGCCACCGCCTTGTCTTCTCCCAACCTGTCGCCAACCTTTCCATTGTGATGATCAACGTCCCATCGAATTTCCCCTAGACCGTCCACAGAAACGACCCGAACCCTGGTGCCGTCCCCGGTTGTGAAGTTTCCGTTCTTCTCATCAGAAACAAGAACGTAGGAAGCCACCCCATTCTTGTGCCAGTAAACGTCTGGCGGGTCGATAAGGCTTTTTAGCTTCATGTTCACGCCACGGCGATCGTAATTGTAGATTTGCATTCCTACTTTCCTCCCATGTGAATGTCCTTCCGATCGATCGAAGTCGCGATACGGTTGCGGTAGCTCCAAGCGGTAACCATTTCCCTCTTGCGCTTGGACAGATCGGTGAAACGCCGAACCCCCGGCTCCACGATCACGAGCTCGTGCGCCTTGAACGCCAGCCCCGCCTTGGTCCGGATGTCTTTGCAAACGATCCCCGGAAGCCAACTTTCGAACTTCCCGTTGTACTGCGGGTACTGCTTGACCTGATCTGCCGCCATGGCTTTCAATTCGTTAATCGTTTTCATCATTCCTCCCTAGCACTTCTCGAATCCAAGACCTAACAGAAGGTTCTCGCATTTCACCGGAGCGTTCTCAAAGACCGACAAGAAAAGCTTGGCCGTCTTTGGAGTGAACTTCCGAACTAGAACGTAGTTCGTTTCATCTTCCTTCTCGTCGAACATCACAGCCGTGGCTCCGTTCTTATCTGCCACAACCAAGAACTTGTCAAAGTCATCAGAGATGAAAGGCTCGAGTCCGTATTTGAACTTCTCGCAGCCAACGAACGCACACCAATCGTCATGGTTAAAAGTTCTCATTTTACTTTCTCCAAGTCCTCAGTCCCCGGAAATCCGCCGGTGCGGTTGAGCTCTGCCGCTCAAGATCCTGCCGGAGAATTGCTTCTCACGGCAGGTTACTTGAATGGCAAATTTCATTTCTGTCGTCGCTCGCCTCCAAGGTCCAACGGGAGTCGTCGTTTCATTTTCCCCTTTTGCGATGACCGTTTCCATTTTTCAGGATCCGTTTCCTCGCGGTGGGTTCCGTGGCGTGCTCCGGGTTAAGCCTTGGTCGTCTGCAACTCGCGTCCTGCGCCGGGTTCCCCTTTCGGGTTCCCGAAGAAACGGTCGTCGCGCCTCCCGGTCGTTACCTCCGGGCCTCGCTTGCGTTTCCTTTTTCGTTCGCCCCAGGGCTCTCGCCCTGGCCCAGGTTTCAAAGAGCACACCGAGCCAGACGCCCGGTAGAAAGAGTATGCCGTATACGGGGGCAGAAAGCTCTAGGATTCGTTTTTAACCCTAGACCTGAGCGTTCGCAAACCCTTGGTGCCCAAGGGGCTGTAGCAATCCGTTAAACTTTCGTACAGAATTTGGATTACAACGGTAAGGAACCCCCATTTTCTGGAAGGTGTCTCCCAGGGCGATCTTCCCCAAACGTGGCAGTCGTCTCACTTCCGAAAATCCCTTAATTGGCATTATTATTGCCTCCTTTTCTTTTTGTTTTTTGAGATAC